>Ga0351882_1030_pt1 | contig 50128 bp, 42 predicted proteins | sample BONcelFGM3001F13_FD_206762 | JGI IMG/M metagenome (GOLD analysis project Ga0351882, IMG submission 206762) | Enriched cells from coal bed in the Powder River Basin, Montana, United States - BONCAT cells FGM rep3 HSBNCT.FGM.300.1.F13 ... | reverse complement strand
ATCGACTGCTCAAGTTTGATTCCATCAGGGCTCATGTAGATGATTTCATCGTATGTGCGCTTTTCTTTTAATTGACTAATGCACTTATCAATGGGTTCGATCATCATTACCATTCCGGCGCCTCCCCCAAAGGCGTAATCGTCCACTTTCCGATGTTTGTCATTGGTGAAATCCCTCAGGTCATGCAGTTCTATTTCAACTTTTTTTTTTGCCAGGGCACGTTTGATGATAGATTCAGAAAAGGGCCCATGAAACATTTCCGGAAATATGGTGATGATGTCTATTCTCATGATGTGAACTGAATTGTTTTAACGTTCATAAATTCCTTCATTCCAATGAGGTGCAATTCGCGCCCGAAACCTGATGATTTACTGCCTCCAAAGGGTAGGCGCGGATCACTCCTAACCATACTGTTGGCAAAAACTGCACCGGCTTCAATTCTCGCTGCCGCATATTTAGCTTTTTCCATATCTGATGTCCATAATCCCGCTCCCAAACCAAACGGACTTTCATTGGCAATCCCTATGGCTTCATCTACATCTTTGAAAGGTATGATAACGGCCACAGGGCCAAAGGTTTCTTCGGCGAATACGGGCATGCTGGTTGTTACCTCTGTTAATATAGTTGGCTCATAAAATCCAGTGTGCATTCTCCACCTTTTTGCACCCAGCAATACTCTTGCACCCATTTCTACTGATACATTCACCTGCCTTTCAACCTGTTCTACAAGATCCATTCTGGCCAATGGCCCCATCGTAGTTGTTTTTAAGAGCGGATCACCCAGAATAATACCTTTGGCCTGCTCGACGAAATATTCCGTAAATTTATCAAAAACAGAATCTTGCACAATAAATCTTTTCGCAGCAATACATACCTGTCCGGCATTAAGCATGCGTGATCTGAGTCCGGTAAAACAACTTTTTTCAATCTCAGCATCAGCAAAAACAATAAAGGGATCAGATCCTCCCAATTCTAGTACACATTTTTTTAAATGCTTTCCTGCAAGCGAAGCAACAGATTTTCCTGCCACGGCACTACCCGTCAGACTGACACCTCTGACCTTACTATTTGAAATAACTTGTTCAACCTGTTGTAAATCAATCTGAAGACTTATAAATGTTCCCTCAGGGAAACCAGCCTCAGCGATCAGATTTTGGATGGTTATCGCGCAACCTGTTACATTTGGTGCATGCTTTAGCAAACAGCTGTTCCCGGCTGCCAAATTAGGAATGGCAAAACGGAACACTTGCCAGAATGGAAAATTCCAGGGCATAATAGCGAAAATGACACCAAGCGGTTCATAAACAATATGAGTAATTTGCTGATCTGTTTCTATCGTATCCTGAGGAATCAAAAAATTAATAGTGCTGCTGTAATGATGACAAAGCCATATACATTTTTCTATTTCACTAATAGATTCACTGATTGGTTTTCCCATTTCATAAGTGATCAGGCGGGCAAGGTCATTTTTCTTGTTTTCGAGACTTATAGCCAGATTTTGGAACAGAGCTGCCTTTTGATCGGGATTCATTAATTTTAACTCATTAAAAGCCTGATGACAATGATTTATCTTATCATCTGTTACTTTGTCTGAATGAACATCATAAGTGGCTATGACCTCCCTTGTGTATGGATTACTACTGATCAGCATCGTTTGGGGATTTGCTGCAAAATAACTAAAACATTCCTTATCCGATGGTTCTTTCCTTAGTATTTCTTTACTTTTACCTCCCAAATTGAATTGACCAAATGTGTACAAGATCATTGCTATTTCTAATGGTGTCTTTTGCTTTTGCCTTTGAGGTATACTCTCAATCCGCTACATCACCTTATCCGGTTTCTTCAGAGTTTCGAAAGGCAGTCTCGGATCAAACCCGGACACTCACAGGTTTGCCTGGCAGAGCATACTGGCAAAACTCAACTGATTATTTCATTGATGCCGTTCTTGATACAAAAAAACTTGAACTGAGTGGGAGCTTGGAAGCTGTTTATTACAACAACAGTCCTGATACACTGGACAGATTAGTGTTCAATCTGTATCAGGATATTTTTCGTAAAGGCAACAGCCGCGACTGGGATTTGGGCAAGAAGGACCTGCACGATGGAATGCTAATCAGCAATATTTTAATCAATGGAATAAAGATAGATGTTAAGGATTTCGCTTCAGTGTCGCGTTCAGGCACTAAATTATTGGTTAAAAACCTGAACCTGATTCCCGCAGGCAAACACCACATTAAGATTGATTTTTCAGTCAAACTACCTGAGCACAGAACGGTACGCATGGGAAAGTACAGCGATTCGGTCATTTTTGTTGCCTATTGGTATCCCCAGATTGCTGTTTACGATGATCTTGATGGGTGGGACATGATTTCCTACGGCGGGAGTGTTGAGTTTTATCAGGATATAAATAACTATCAGGTAAGTCTTCGGGTGCCTGCTGAGTTTAATGTCTGGGCAACAGGATTTCTCCAAAACCCTGAGGAGGTTTACCCTATACCTATATATAAGAGATATCTGAAATCGCTCGAAAGTGATGAAGTTGTCAGGATTATTACAGCTAAAGACTTGATTAACAATAAACAAGCGAGTGATAGGAAATTCCTGGTATGGAAATATCAGGCCAATGAAGTTCCCGACTTTAGTTTTGCTGCTGCCATTGGTCACCTTTGGGATGGCCGGATGGTGAAAACTGATCCACATAACAGACAGACATTCGTTGAATCTGTTTATCCGGCGAATGCTGCGCACTGGGATAAGGTAGCTGGCTATGCTGCTCAGTCTATTACAGATATGTCATTCAGGCAGCCGGCTCATCCTTTTCCGTATCCCAAAATGACAAATTTTTGCAATGGAAGAATTTCTGGCGGTATGGAAACACCAATGATGGCAAACAACAGCGCTCCTTCAGATGCAGCGAATCTCTTCGGATTAACCTATCATGAGATAGCACATTCATATGTTCCGTTTTTCATGGGAACCAACGAAAAAAAATATGCATGGATGGACGAAGGCTGGGCAAGCCTGTGGCCAGCTTATCTGGTTGATAGCCTGTTCTCTGACTACGGTTATATGATACGCACAATGGCTACTTTTCAGGATTTTGCTGGCAAAGAACTGGACATTCCGCCTATGGTGCCTAATCATTTGTTGTCGGCCAGCTATCCGGCATTACGTCACAGTAGCTATGTTCGTCCTGCCGTCGCATTTTATTTTATGGAAATAATGCTGGGGTCTGAAGTTTATAAGCAGTCAATACTCGAATTCATGCATCGTTGGAAAGGCAGACACCCTCACCCGCTCGACTTATTTTATACAATAGAACAAGTAGCCGATATGGATCTGGCCTGGTTTATAAAACCCTGGTTTTACGAAACTGCTTATCCTGATCTTGCAGTCAGAAAAATTACAAACGACAGGAAGATCGTTGTTGAGAATATCGGCGGACTTCCTATGCCTGTTGAGCTTATGATTACATACACAAATGGGAGTCAGGAGAACTATTCTCTTCCTGTTAGTGTTTGGAGCCAACAAAATAAATATGCCCTTGCAGAAATAAAGAGCGAACTCCCCATTCGTGAAGTCGTTTTGGGCAATCAATTTATACCCGACACATGGAAGAAGAATAACGTGCTTTTGATTATTGATTGATGTTTTTGCTCCCCGATGGTAATGTATAAAACTTTAAACCTTCGCATGTTGTCATCAGCCCACATTAACTCTGCAACAGAAAATCCGGATACTTACAGCGACCATTACTTGATTATTCGGCTGCTGTGAACAACTTTTACATATTTTTGTATTAAATAAATCAGGAAAATTCCACCAGACATGAAAAGCTTAGCACTAACCCTTGGATTAATTATTATAAAGTTTACATTACTGGCTCAGGTTGCGCCAGACGTGTATTACGTGCAGTTTACAGATAAGAATAACTCCCCTTATTCAATCGATAATCCTTCTGCTTTCCTAACACAACGTGCTCTCGAACGCAGAGAAAGACAACAAATTCCAATTGTTGAAAATGACATTCCGGTGAATTCAAATTACCTTGCCGGGGTGGCTTCAACAGGAGCCAACCTTCTTTTCCAGACACGTTGGTTAAATGGGGTAACCATCAAAACGACTAATCCTGATGTGTTGGATGCCATTAACGCACTCCCTTATGTGCAGCAGGTGCGTAGCCTCGAAGAGCAACCACTGCGTCAGCTGATCAAGGAAAAGGAATTTTTCGCAGTTGAAGAAATTTTGCCAGGACAAATGCCTGATTTTAAATCGGCTACATCTGCAAATGAATATAATTACGGGTCAGGCTTTGGTCAGATCAGCCAGATAAATGGCATCCAGCTACATAATGAAGGCTTTAAGGGTGAAGGAATGGTTATTGCAGTGCTTGATGCCGGCTTTATTGAAGTTCCAACGCATATAGCTTTCGACAGCTTATGGGCACAGAATCGGATGTTGGGAACAAAGGATTTTGTTGAACCGGGCGGCGACGTGTACTCTCAAAGTTACCATGGCACAGCGGTTCTTAGCACAATTGGTTCCAATGTGGCCGGCCAGCTTGTCGGTACGGCGCCACGGGCATCTTTTTGGCTGCTTCGCCCCGAATATGTCTTTTCTGAAAATCTTATTGAAGAGTATAATTGGGTTTCGGCTGCTGAATTTGCTGATAGTGTTGGTGCCGATGTAATTAACTCTTCACTTGGTTATATCACTTTTGATATGCCCCAGCACAACCACACCTATGAACACATGAATGGGTCAACTTGTATTGTTACTATTGGGGCGGATATTGCATCTGCTAAAGGAATACTGGTTGTGAACAGCGCAGGAAATTCGGGTAGTAATATTTCTTTTCCATACATCGGTGCCCCGGCCGATGGATTCGATGTGTTTTCTATAGGAGCTGTTGATGCAGGTGGAAACCGGGCTCCTTTCAGTTCAATCGGCCCTACTTTTGACGGTAGGCTTAAACCTGATGTGATGGCCAATGGATTTGGTACTGCTCTTGCCTCGTCAGGAAATACGTTCGGAAATGGAAGTGGTACTTCATTTTCATCACCAATTATTGCCGGCATGTCTGCATGCCTCTGGCAGGCCAACCCCGAAATGACCAATATGCAGATCAAGGAAGCCATCAAAATGAGTGCTGACAGGTCAAACAATCCAGATGTCTTTTTTGGATTCGGTATTCCGGATTATATGCTTGCCAATTCACTTCTGACCACCCTTGATCAGCAGGTGCCCGACAAAATATCACTTATAAATGCATACCCGAACCCTTCATCAGGCGGGATTAACCTTGTGACTGATAAATCTGTCCGTTCTGTATCATTGTTCGACCTTAATGGAAGATTACTTTATACCACTGCTATTATCACTAATGCTGAACGCGAACTAAATCAAATGATGCAGCAAATAAAAGCGGGAGTTTATGTATTACGGGCTACCGGACCAAAGACATCTGAAGAAATCAGGTTAATCAGATTGGATTCCTTTTAAGAGATTTACACTATGTGAATACTCCTGAATCCGGCAGATTTCTGTCAGGATTCATGCTTTTTTATCCTTTGTATTCTTGCTTGTTACGAAAAAGCCGGGTATTCCGGATACCATTGTAAAAACCTCAAAGCCTGAAACAACTCTGATATCCAGGAATACCCAAGGATTTTCATCACTATAATAATGACGAACCAAAGATGGTGAGAATGCGGAGGTAAGTGTATGGGGTAATAGTACGGTTTTATTTAGGGTAAAAACCGTATGTTATTATCGCTTATCAGATCATTTAATGTGAGAATATGCTGTTTGATGTTAATCAATCATTTTGTGCTAAATATTGAAAATCAGTTTTTTGCGATAAATTTTGATGTTTCGGAGAACAGATTCACTTGTGAATGAAGTGGGCAAATTAGTTCTATCTGATGAAACCGTTTTTCATGGCATATCTGATGAGTCCGGCGATATTGTTCACTTCAAGTTTTTTCATCAGGTTTGTCCGGTGTGTATCCACAGTACGATGGCTGATAAATAATTTATCACCGATTTCTTTATTGGATAGCCCCTCCGCAATCATTTTCAAAATCTCAATCTCTCTTTCTGTCAGTTGGGCTTTTTTGTCATCATAAGATCCGGGTATAGCTGAAACAGCAGGTTGTTCGATCAGATTTAAAGTAAGAGCAGATGAAAAATAGGTGCCGCCCTTGAAAACGTGGTCAATTGCTAGCAATAGCTCGTCTCGGTCAGAGTTTTTTAAAATGAATCCATTTGCCCCAAGATCCATAAGTTTTTTGACGAGTCCCTTTTCTGCATGAAGTGTCAGTACAATAATTTTAATCTCAGGATACTGCTTTCTAACCTGAATGGTTGCTTCGATTCCATTCATAATTGGCATATCAATATCCATCAGGATAATGTCTGTCGTAACAACTTCCAGTTGTTTCATTAATTCAGAACCATGACGTGCAATGCTGATTACTTTATATTGTCCGCTTTGCTCGATGATGGATTTCAATCCTTCGGCTACCAATTGGTGGTCATCGGCTATAATTAGTTTAATCATAGGTTATTAATTGGTATTCTGATGGTTGCGAGAGTGCCGCTTACCGGGCTTGGCTCGAGGTTAAACTCACCATGTATGGTTTCTGCCCTGCTGCTGATGTTCAATAAGCCAATCCCGTTTGATGATCTGTCTTTGTTAATACCCCTTCCGTTATCTTCCACCAACAAAACAAGCATCGTGCTGTTTTTGAACAACTGCACTTGCACCTGAGTTGCCGAAGCATGTTTTATTATGTTTGAAACCAGCTCCTGACATATACGGTATAGGCCAATTTCAATTTTTTCGCTCATCCGTGAGTCAATACCGAAATGTTCAAAAGTAAACGAAATGGGTGAATTTCGAAATACTTTTTCGAGCATATCTTCAATAGCTGGCACAATTCCGGATTCCTGAAGAATTCGTGGCATCATCTGATGCGATAACTCTCTTACTTCTGTTATTACATCATTCAGTATTTTCGTCATGTTTTCAATTCGCCCTTCATCTGAAGACTGGCTGTTTTGCATGGATATATGATAATGCTGCCAGGAAAGTTTCAGGGCACTCAGTTGCTGACCAACACTATCGTGCAGGTCTTTTGCTATCCGTTTACGCTCATCCTCAATGGCCTCAAAAACAGCAATCAATCCTGTTTCACGTTCCTTATTCACTGCCAGTGTTTTCTCCTTTTCTTTATTTATCCTTATCCACCAGATGATAGTTGTCGTAATAAGAATGACCAGCACAACAAGCAGCAGAAATATACTTCGCTGAAGATACAGCTTGTTAATTGTAAGCTCATTTTCGGCAAGATCAAGTTTGTTGGCCTGTTCGATCTGTTTGAGCTTTTCGATTTCCCTGACTTTCTTTTCTGTCTCATATTTCGTTTGCAGCTCGGCTACGGTCTGTCTTGTTTTCTCCCCTAAAATACTATCATTCAAGGCAAAGACTTTTTCCCGGTATTCCAGGGCTTTTTTATAATCACCTGATCTGGTGTACACTGTAGCAATACCATCTAATGCCAGCATGCGGTTCTCTTTCGACCCAATTTCTTCGGCAAGCTTCAATGATTGATTAAATGACTCAAAAGCTTTCCGGCTATTTCCTAATTCAAGGTTAGCCCAACCAATATTTGTGCGGCATCTGGTTTCTTCTTGTTTGTTTCCGGTTTGCAGATTGACTTTCAATGCATTCTCAAAATAATCAAGGGCCTGAATATACTCACCATTGTAGTATGCGCTATTACCCAGATTGTTATATATTGAAGCAATATATTTTTGATCATTAAACTTAACAGCTATTGTTAATGCTTCATTCAACATTTTTATGCGTTCGTTCTTCTTTCCCTGATAATCATAAATATTGCCCAAATTGATCAGAACACTTATTTTACTGGATTCTACTCCGGTTTGTTCAATAAGGTTAAGGTTTGTAAGATGCAGTCTTTCAGCGTTTTTATAATCTTTTAATGATTCATAAACAACAGCCAGATTGTTGTTTACACTGATAATATTTGCGGTATCGCTTACCCCTTCAAATAAAGCCAGTGATTTTTGATATGATTCAGCCGCTTCATCATATTTTGATTCATAAAAATTAATGTTTCCCAGGAGTTTATAACTTATTGCCAATGCATGTCTGTCGTTCAGAATACTGTCAATTGATATTCCTTTAACTGCTATATCACGTGCTCGGCTAAGTTCACCGGATTTGATCAGCATGTTAGCATAGTTAATAAGAATGCGTTTCTCACGTATTTCATCCGAAAGTTGTTCGGCTAATTCAAGAGCAAGCTGAAAATTTACTATTGCACTGTCAGGGTTCCCCTTTAACATATAGGCTAAAGCTAAATTATTCAAGCCATCTGATTGCTTTTCAGGGTCATTCAGCTGGATAGCATAAGTATAAATTCTTTTTGCGTGAAAATAAAAATGATCAATCTCGCCTGTTTGGCGATAATAAGCATACATCAGACTATGAAAGTAGTAGTCCTTTAAACCAGATTTAAAACCTGCTGCCTCAATCCTACGGGCAATACTCAAAACCGAATCCGGATATTTGTTTTGATAAACAGTTCCGATGGAATAGAGAAGTTGAATCCGTTTTATCGGATCAACTGTTTTGTTGAGTTCCATGCGGAGGGAGTCTGCTGTATCAGAGAAGCATGGAGCAACAACCAACAAAGATGCCAACAGACCAATAATTGATTTCCATGATTTCATAACTGACTTTTTTCTCTGTGCTATTAATTCCTTTAAAATAGGAGCGAGCAAATATAGCACTTGTTTGAAAAAATGATGTTTCAATTTTTCTGAAAACACATCAGTAGAGGAGGTCAAACAGAATAATCAAAAAACGAGTTTCTGCGTATGGTTCAAATTTTAGCAATGAGAATCATAAATCCGATGTTTACACAAGTAAATTACACATGTAACATAATATACGTTATTATAATAACAACTTAGTTATAGTATTGATATGCAATGAAATGTCTTAACTGTTTAATCATGTAACACAAAGATGAATATAATAACAATCTTTACACATCTATATTTTTTTTCTAATCAAAAAATATTGTATTAATATAATGATATTCAGTCTTAAAAATATTGTTATTTAAACTATAATATAGTTAAATTGAATATCAAACTCAATCAGAATAGTTTTCATAATGATTAATTTAACAACATGTATTTAAATATGTTATGAGATTTATATTAAGTAAATGTTCAATTACATATAAAAATCATGTTAGTTACATGAGTAACACTACTAAAAATTTGAAACAAGAGAACAAATAGTTATCTTTGTAACCTAATTAGTGCTGTATGAAAGACAGGATTACGAAGATTATGGAAATAAAAAAACTCAACGCAACAAAATTTGCAGATGAGCTGGAGATACAAAGATCAGGAATTTCGCACATTCTTTCGGGAAGGAACAAGCCAAGTCTCGATTTGATTATTAAAATAAAAGAGACTTACCCTGAATTCAGGCTCGATTGGCTGATATTCGGACAAGGGCCTGTTACGGAAGCTGCATTTGATGTCCCCTCAACACCTAAAAGGACAAGGGAACCGGATTTATTTGGAATAGATGATGAGATTTTGTCAGAAAAGGACAAAAAAAAGGGTATTGACGAACTTTCGAGTGTCGAACGTATTGAAGAACAAAGGGCAATACCTAAGAAGCCTGAGCCTGTTTTAGGCACAAGTGTGTCTGCTGATAAGCCTGAATTTGGGCTTGAACGAATAGTGTTGCTCTATAAAAACGGAACATTTAAGGTTTATGAACCTTAAAATCAGAATCTTTCGAGGCTACTAAAGAAGAAATCGGATTCAATACAGGCATTTTGGTCACTGTCTGAACCATGAACAGCATTGGCTTCAATTGATTTTCCGTACATTTTTCTTATTGTACCCTCAGCAGCATCTGCCGGGTTAGTTGAACCAATATATTTTCTGTATGCATCAACAGCATGATCCTTTTCAAGAATGGCTGCAACAACAGGACCTGAGGTCATAGATGCAACCAGACTATTAAAGAAAGGTCTTTCGCGGTGTATAGAGTAAAATGCTTCGGCCTGCTCTTTTGACAACCTACACATTTTCATAGCTTTAATCTTAAAACCTCCCTCAGTAATTTTAGATAGGATGGCAGCAGCATGGCCTTCAGCCACTGAACCTGGCTTGACCATTGTAAATGTAATATTTCCCGACATTAGTTTAATTTTTTTGCAAAAGTACTCTTTTGGTTCAAATCTACGTTTAGTCATATGTTTAATATTGGCTATGTAACCCAAAAGTCTTTGATTAATTGGTTTTCAGCATGATTTACTGCTCAATGTTGTGGTTATTGACAGACTGATTGTCGAAATGTGGTATTTTTGCCAGTCCCGAAACAAGTTATAATGATAGATTCTGAACAATTGAAAGAGTTGGAGGTGTTGTTGGCAAACCCGCGAAAGATTGTGGTAACATCACATACCAATCCAGATGGGGATGCTGTTGGATCATCCCTCGCATTGGCTATGGTACTCCGAAAACTTGGACATCAGGTACATTTGATCATCCCCAATATGTATCCGGGTTTTCTCTCATGGATGCCAGAAATCCAAAACATCATCATTTTTGAAAGCCAAACTAAGGATGCCCGTCAGATACTTGAAGAGGTTGAGCTAATTTTTTGCCTTGATTTTAACTCATTGAAAAGAAGTGGTGTTATGGCAGAAGATTTAACTAAATCAACTGCAACAAAGGTTTTGATTGACCATCATCCCGATCCTGTGACAGACGATTTTAGCCTGATTTTTTCATATGTAGCCATTTCCAGTACATCTGAACTGCTTTTTGTGTTTTTGAATGCACTCAATTATGCCGATTTGATTGATTCAGATGTTGCTTCATGCCTTTACGTTGGCATTATGACTGATACCGGATCATTCAGTCATGCAATTTATCATTCAGATACCTTCAAAAACACGGCACTTTTGCTCAACACAGGAATAAATGCTGAGTTTATCCACCGTATGATATATGATACTTTTTCAGAGAACAGGCTAAGGTTGCTGGGTCATGCAATTAATAACCGTATGATGGTCATGGAAGAGTATAGGACAGCGATTATTACACTTTCTAGGAAAGATCTGAAACAATTTAATTATCAAATAGGTGATACTGAAGGTATTGTTAACTTCCCGCTTTCCATGGCTTCAATTAATATGGCAGTTCTAATAACCGAAAAGAAGGACCATGTTCGTTTATCTTTCAGGTCGAAAGGTACTTTTTCGGTTAATGATTTTGCGAGGCTTTATTTTGATGGCGGGGGGCACCGGAATGCAGCCGGCGGCAATTCCGAACAATCCTTAAAAGATACTGTAAGCAGGTTAATTAAACTACTTCCTGAAGTTTTCGACCAAATCAATTACCAATACAATGATATATGAGTTTCAAGGGTTTTATTGGTTTTTTTGTACTCCTTTTTTTTATGATTTCCATATTCAATTCTTGTAAATCAGAGCAAAAGCCGGTTAATGCTTCTAAATCTTATTCTGCTGAGGAATTGAAGGAGCCAATGGAGAAAGTCAACCGGTATCTTTTAAGGAAGGAAGAAGAAGAGATTAACAACCTGATCAAAAGATATGGGTGGAAAATGGAAGTTAGTCAGACTGGACTTCGAAGCATGATTTATCAAAGGGGCAAAGGAAAGGCTGTAACCAGAGGGCATATGGTTTTTCTTAAACACACCGTCAAGCTCATTGATGGCACCTTGATATATGATTATCAGACAGATGGGTTGAAGAGTTTTGTAGTTGGCAGGGGAGGGGTTGAATCGGGCCTTGAAGAAGGAATATTAATGCTTCACGTAGGAGATAAGGCAAAATTTATACTACCTTCGCACCTCGGTTTTGGGCTGCTTGGAGACAACAACAGAATTCCCCCCAAAGCAACGTTAGTATATGATATTGAGGTAGTAACATTGGAATAGCTTGGCAAAATGAACAGATCAGTACTTCGTATTATTATTTTTTTGATCACCACAGTTAGTGTTTTTTCTGCTTGCAGGCCCGAGCACCTGCGCGGATACAAGAAAACTAAATCAGGATTATATTATAGATTTCATGAGAGAAACACTGATTCGGCAAAGGTTTCGGTGAATGATATTCTAACTGTAGTTATGACCTATAAAGTTAGGGACACGGTCATATTCAATAGTTTGGATATCAAGCGTCCAATGCAGTTTCCGCTTATTTCTTCAGTGTTCAAGGGTGATTTTTATGAAGGTATAGCCATGATGCACAAAGGAGATTCAGCCAGTTTTCAGTGCCCTGCGGATTCGGTAGTTTTAAAAATTCTTAAAGCAAAGCGCGTTCCTGACTTCATCAAGCCCGGTGAAATGATGTTGATTAATGTCAGGCTAAAGAACTTCTACACTCAGGAGCAATTTAATATTGAGAAAAAGAATTTTCTGGAAGAGATGAAGATTCGGGGTAACATGTTGTTATCCATTTATAAGCAGGAAAACAACGTGTTTGAAGAGCCGGAAGAATCAGGCCTCGTAATTGTACACCTGAATAAAGGTAAGGGCAAGATGCCCACAAGAGGTCAGAAAGTGCGTGTTCATTATCTGGGAACATTCACTGATGGAACCAAGTTTGATTCATCATATGAACGAAACACCCCATTTGAGTTTACAATCGGAATGAATGAAGTTGTTCAGGGCTTTGATGAAGGCGTTCAAAAGATGAAAGTTGGAGGTAAAACCAAATTGATTTTGCCAGGGGACATCGCCTATGGAGAAAGAAACGTTGGGGTAATCCCACCGCATACACCATTGATTTTTGAAGTGGAATTATTGGAAATCTTAAATTAACTTTATGAAAATTAAATTATTAATTATCAGCGCGATAGTCTTGTCTGTCGCCAGTGTTTTTGTTTCATGCAGCAAAGGACCCTACAAAGGCTTTGAACTTGTTGGTGATCAGGTGTACATGAAATACCACCAGAAGGGCATTGCTGAAACCGGAAGTCCCAAGGTTGATGATTTTGTTACCGTGTCTATGGAATACAGGGTAATGAATAAGATTACTTCCAGGGACACTACCTTATTTTCTACCCGCGAATATCCCGAGCCCATTACTTTTCCTTTGATTGAGCCTACATTTAAAGGAGATATTTATGCTGGTTTGAGCTTTATGTTGGTTGGTGATTCGGTTACCCTTGCATTTCCTGCAGATTCATTTTTTATTAAAACAGCTGGAATTCCTGAAATGCCGGAGTTTATTGAGCCTGGATCAGCAATGTATTTCGACATTAAACTCATCAGCTTTAAAACTACCGGAGAAGTGGAAGCAGAAAACAAAGCCAGGTTGCAACAGGCGAAAGATGATGAAAACAGATTATTAACTGAATATATTGCCAGCAACAATATTACTGTTGCTCCTCTTGAATCAGGACTCTATTTTGTTGAGCAGAAGAAAGGGGTCGGACGGCTTCCCAAAGAAGGCGATATGCTGCAGCTTCATTTTTCTGTTAGTCTGATCAATGGTATGCAGTTGTTTTCATCTTTTGAGCAGGCTCCGATAGATGTGGAATTTGGCAAACCGTTTGATACTAAAGGATTTGATGAAGCACTTAGCTACTTGCGTAAAGGATCGAAAGCACAGATCATAGTTCCTTCGAAATTGGCTTTTGATAGTTTAGGCAGGTCGCAGATGATACCTCCATACACAACCTTGATCTATGAAATTGAATTGTTAAAAATCAGGGATTTGAGTGAGGTGCAAGCCGAAAGGGCTGCTAAAGCCAAGGCAGAAGAATTGGCAAAAGAGCAGGCAAAGTTTGGCGAGGCGGCCAGAATTGGCAAGTATCTAAGAGACAATAACATTCAAAAAGAACCTTTGTCGAGCGGGTTGTTTTATCTTGAAACGGAAGTTGGTACTGGAGCACAGGCTGTGGAAGGAAAGAAAGTAAAAGTTCACTATACCCTTTACAATATTGAAGGAAGGAAGTTACAGTCTTCCAAAGATATGGATCGCCCGTTTGAGTTTGTGCTCGGGCGTGGAGAGGTTATCCGTGGCTGGGAGGAAGGATTGGCATTGATGAAAGCAGGTGGTAAGGCAAGGCTGATCGTACCATCTGAACTCGCTTATGGCGCCTCTCAGCGAGGAGAAGACATCCCCCCGTATTCACCCCTTATTTTTGATGTTGAACTGCTCGAGGTAAATTAACTCGAAAGGATTTATACCATAATAAAAACGCCTGATTCAGGCGTTTTTTTTTATTCGTTGGCAGCAAGGTAAAGGGCTCTAACTTTTAACTTCAGGGAAGAATGGTGTTATTTTGCTCTCTAAATCTGAAGGCTTGTATGGTTTTGTCAGGAAATCATCCATGCCGGCATCCATGCAGTTTTTCTTGTCATGTTCCATTGCAAAGGCGGTTACAGCAATTATCGGGATGTGCCTTCCTGTTGATTTCTCAATTTCCCGAATGGCTATTGTACATTCGATGCCATTCATTTCAGGCATCTGTATATCCATCAGTATCAGATCGTAAGAACCTTTAAGATACTTCTCAAGGCCTTGCTTCCCATTAACAGCCAGATCAATGCTGTGTCCCAGCTTGGTAACTACTGCAATAGCAAACTTTTGGTTAAGTTCATTATCTTCAACAAGCAGTATTTTCAGGGACATCAAATATAGAGTTTATGGTTAGAGTAGAAAGCAAAAAACTAATTCACAAAAATTCTTACGATTGCATTGTCTGAAAAGACAAACCTGATTATTATTGAGTCGCAAATATAATAACTAATATATAAAGATGTACGATTGATATGTAATTATAAATTAAGTTGCCTAAGCAAATGATAACTCATCCAATATCTTTTCTAGTTGCTTCTTCTCGATAGGTTTCGAAATGTACTTGCTAAAGCCGGCATGTAAATACTTATCTTTATCACCTGCCATAGCATATGCTGTCTGAGCAATAAACGGAATGTTTTCGTATTCAGGGAATTGCTTAATAATTTGGTCCTTTAACCTGATACCATCCCAAGGTGCAGGAAGGTTAATGTCGAGAAATATAATGTTAAAGATCATATTGTCGGCTTTTCTGGCAGCCAATGTCTTCATCGCTGTATCACCATCGCAAGTTACCTCAACAATTCCATGGTTTTTAAGCATTTTAGCAATGATTAATCTGCTTGAATGATCGTCTTCAACCACAAGGAAGCGTTGTTGTTGTGATTCTTTTTGCTTTAGATGAGATTTTTTTTCTTCACTGGGAATAGTTCTCTCCTTTTGATCTGCCCATGGGATTGCTAAAGTAACTGTCGTCCCTATTGACTTAACGGAATTGACTGCAATAGATCCATTCATCAACAGCATCATTCTTTGTGCCAGTGGCATACCCAGACCTGCTCCCTGATACTGTCTGGTGTAGCCAAAACTTTCCTGTCTGAAGGCATCAAAAATATGAGGAATATAGGATTCATCAATCCCGATGCCAGTGTCCTTAATAACAATGAACTGAATTTTTTTCTCTAGATCGCTTGAACACTCAATTTTTATAAAACCTTTTTCCGTGAATTTCATGGAGTTATCCATAACTTCCAAGATAACACGCATCAAGGTGTCTTTGTCCGCAAGGATTGGCTGATCAGGCTTCCCATCCCTAACGATTCTGATGCCTTTTTCATTGGCTCTGAATGAGAATATCTCCACCACCTGATTAATAATTTGCTCCAGATCAACAGGTTTGATGTTCATGGGAAGATCATTTGCCTCGACTCTGCTAATATCTATAATATTGTTCAACAGGTGAAGCAGTCTTTCGCCACTTCGCTCGATGGAATGGGCATACTCATATAATTCGGTGTTTTCAAGCTCGGCCATTTCCTGTTGGAGCAGATTTGAAAAACCCATGATCCCATTTAATGGCGTTCTGATCTCGTGACTCATGCTCGAAAGAAAAGAGTTTTTGAGGTAGTTGGCGTCTTCGGCTCTTTTAAGGGCATGTTTTAATTCGGCATCAACTTTTTCCCTTTCTTTAAGTTCATGCATCATCACATGGTTGTATTCTGAAACTCTTTGGTCGATATCCGAATCCATCGTTTTAACGTGGACAGTGAGCTCATTAATGCTGCTGTTTACCTCGCTTTGCTGTTTATTGTACTTTTCTTTGGTTTTTGATATTCCCAGAATCAGGATGAATGAGATTAACATTGATACACCAAAGATAATCGTGAACGATAATCTATTGCCAAACAATAATTTAGTTCCAGTAGTGGTTTTATTGCTATAGTCTGCATTACGGATGCTGACTGCATTCATAATATCTTCTTTCTTGTTGAGCAATGAGGTTGTTTCTGTTTTCAATAATAGAGCTACTTCCAGAAAAACGTTAAACGTCTCATCTGGTTTATCTTCCAAATTATACCTCATGTACATTTTACCTGCTTCGATTCTTAGGCCGTTAAGGTTGTTGGCTGATGCTAATTTTTGTATCAGGTCAAAAATTAAATCTTTCCCGGAATTATCAATTGCAGTTCTGTATTTTGTAATCAGGTAAAAAGATAATTCGGAGATTCGATTGCTGCCTGCCAGAACATCAGGTGAAAGAGAACTGAGCTGTACTTCATCAGGATGGCTGTTTTCTTGGTTGCTTAATGCTATTCCAAGAGCAACCAGCATTAAGGATTGATTGTCATGTCTTTTTGCTTCAGCCTGCATTGTGCTGTAAAATAACTGAGCTTTTGGCAGATCATCCAGTTTATAGTAAACATATGAGAGTTGTGAGAGGGCGTGTACAAGTAGCTCGGCTTCACTTTGATCTGATGCCATTTGAATTATATTCCTCAGATGTTTAACAGACTCTTCGTAGCGTGTTGTTTTGAAGGAAGAAATGTAGGCCAGTTGATTAGCAAGAAACAATGAATGTATGTTTTCGGTTGGTTGCTGAATAACTTTGACTGCGGCAGAATATGCGAGATTATAGAAGCCATGGTATGCGTAAATTGCTGCGAGGTTGATCATTGATCGGATGGCTGGATAGTCATTGATGGTTTGAACATCTCTGTATAAAGCCTCATGATTCAACACTAATTGGTTAAGGGTTGTCTGATCTATGTGTAATGTGCTATCCGGAATGCACCTGCTCAATTGTTGCTTTAGCAGGTGATCGGTGATATAATGATCACAGTAAAACTCAAATTCCAGAATACATTTTTCATTATTAGTTACTGAACCAACTGGGTTATTGACCCCGAATACCAATGTATTCCTGAGAAGTGTTGTTAAAAACAAAATCGCAATGAGCCTTGAATGCATCATGATCATGCTTGTTTTTCACCTACAAATATAACTTCTCTGGGGTTAAATGACAAATTTCTTTTGTTTTCGACAATAAATGTTAAATCATGTGGCTTAAAGAGGCTCACATGATAACCGGCTAGTTGAAGTCTTTTGGGAAAGTCTTTTCCATAAAGTCTCAGGTGATCGGATTGTCCGAAGTGTATTAATCTGTCCTCAGGACTGGTTATACTCTGATTTTCGTAGGTTTGTTCCAGCTTTGGTGTCCAGGGAACCTGCAAAACGGCTTTTCCGCCAATAGTTAGAACCCTTAGAACTTCTTGAAGCGATTTAGTTTCGTCATTCACATGCTCCAGAACGTGGTTGCATATCACCCAGTCGAATGATTGATCTTTAAATGGCAGATTTTCAAGGTCAAGCAACTCCATGTTTTTTGAATAATATAGTCCCTCATGAAATTTAGCTCCGCAAGTATAGCTCTGCTGAACTTTTTTTCGAAGGTATTTTCTGATACATGGTTCTGGGGCAATATGGAGTATGTTATTGGGTTTATTTTCTGCAAAAACTGATTCAAAATAGGCATACAGAATTCTGTCACGGTCAGTCGAACCACAGCCCGGACAAACCATGTTTTTTCTGATACCTGCTCCAATCACATCCATTTTTTCGATTAGGTCATTGGTGATTCCACCGCTAAAAAATGTTTTGAATGTACGGTCGCAATAGGGGCAGTAATAGTTGTCGCCCTTGTACATCTGCCTTTTAAGTAAAAATTCAGCCTGTTTTACAACACGCGCAAGACCTGATGGCAGATATCGTTTTAAAAGGGCTCTATACACCTCTTATTGTTTTAAAATAAGATTTTGAAACTGTAATGACTTATTATCGGAAACATTTAGAATCAAAACAGAAGGTTCTAATCCGGTGACATCGATTTTTAGTATTTCTCCTGATGATGAATGTTGCCATTGACCTGAGTTGAGGACATGTCCTATAAGGTTTGTAATCTGGTAGTTCACCAGAGACACATTAGTATTTGGTAATTCAATAAACAAGAATTCTCTGACAGGGTTAGGGTATAGCAGGACATGAGGTGGTGACAGAAGTGATTCCTTAGTTGCTGCATAAGGGTCCTGACTTTCAAAGGATCCGATATCTGGTAGTTGGTTATGCGGACGTGGATTGTTGTTTATGTCGAAAGTCAACTCAGTAGGTTTGGCTGCATTAACTGCAGGTGATCCTGCTTCCAGATCGAAGTTTCCGTTCGAATAATTCAGGAATTTAACCTGCGCAATATTATTGGAAAGCAGGTTATGGCTGAATTCATATTGACCACTTGATAAATTATGCGAAAAATAAGCATGTTCACCCATAAGTGGCAAGGAACCTGGTTCAGTTATCAGGTTGTTAATGATGCGGTTTTGTGTACTTGATGAATTAAAAAAACGGATGCCTGTTGATTTCGGAGCAATTATGGTGTTATGTGAAATCAATAAAGTAGTATTGTTTTGATCTACAGCGGTTCCAATGAACATTCCATGTTTCATCAGATTTGGGTTTGCCGGTTGAAAAGTCCTGCCTGGTCTGACAATTAGATTGTTGAATATTTTTTGGTTACCGCTGCCGAAATAATCAATTCCGTCTCCTTTGCCATCAGTGATTATGTTGTTGTAGCAATCGCATTGCGAACCACCGCCAATTAGGATACCCGACATCTGGTCCTGCGTTTCTCTCTGCGAATCGAATTTTATGGTGTTACCATAAACGTAACAATCTTTTGTGGATGAACTTACCTGAAGACCATCCCATCCAGTTCGTTCAATGATGTTGTTATAAATTGATACTCCTTCTATTATATGAGGTAGTACGGTAGTATCGCAGCCAGGAAGGTATTGTCCTGTAAATTTTGAACTTCCAATATAAAAGCCCTCATCACCGATGTCGTGGAGGTAACAGTCATGGATGTTCAGATCATACATAGTGAACTTTTCTCGGGTTGCCGAAAAGTTAGTGCAGGATGGGTCTGTTTTGGCGATGATTCCACTGAATTTTGTATTACCAACCTCCAATTGGCTGATTTCCACGTATGAACTCATATCATCAATACTTACACCGACTCCATTTGTCACCCCTGTAATTCTGAAACCATAATTAGCACCAGTAAAGCCTGATCCGGTAAGGATTACATGGTTACAGCCAGAGATTTTAATTCCATAGTAATGATCAGTTTGAATGTTTACAATTCCGTTGAAGTTTTTGATAATGACGGGATTATTTGCTTCGCCCTGTATGTTTCTGATGAGCAGGTAATCACGATTTCCGGCTGCGATACAAATTGTGCTTCCGGGTGGAATAGTAGAACCATCAACGACGTTTTGTGCTGCAGGTACGATCAGATAACAATTTGTTTGTGCATTCAGTCGAAAACCAGTTCCGAGAGACAGATAGACAAAAACACCTGTTATGATTAATCTGTAAATCATTATATTCCACGTTTTGCTCTTTCCCAGTTGACAGTTTGTTTTCCTTTGAAGTATCTTTTAATTCCAAGCAATACTGCCAGATTCATGATGAAGAAGTAATAGGGGATAAACAAGACCTTTATTTTTATTGCTTTATTTTCGAGGTACCAACCCACCAATGCCATAATGTAAAACAGTATTTGCCCGGCCATAAGCCATGCATATAGATTTAAGGGATTAAACAATCCATAATGAACACTTAACCATGCGTTAAGAATAAAAATAACTGGGAGTGATACGGGTGCTAATGTCCAACGCAATACCCTGTGCGAGATATATTGAAAGCTAAGCATGCCATATTTAAATATGTTAAGTAAAGGTCTCAGTCTGATGATAGATTGTATGCCACCTGCAGCAATTCTTATTTTTCGTTTCAGTTCTTCTTTTACATTAGCTGATGATGTTTCAATGGCATAAGCCTCAGGATCATACTGAATTGTGTAACCTTTCATGGCAATTCTTAATGAGATAATGAAGTCGTCGAGCAGGGTGTCCTTTTCAACTTCCTGAAAGAGTTCGGTGCGAATGGCAAACAACTCACCGGCTGCACCAACAACCGAGTATAATTCGGCATCCCATTTTTTCAACTTTGATTCATATTTCCAGTAGATTCCCTCAGTGCCTGCAGCAGAATCCTTCTCTTTATCGTAAATACGTTTTTCGCCTGAAACACAGCCAACAGCCGGATTTTTGAAGAGGTTCACAATTCTTTGGACAGATTCTTTGCCAAGCATAGTGTTGCCGTCGGAGAAAATAACAATCGGCGTTTTGATAAATTTCATTCCCCGGTTCATGGCACCTATTTTTCCGCCTCTTGCAGGTTCGTGATAAACTTCAACCCCTTGTCCGGCATACTTTTTCAACATATCAGGAGTGCCATCATCAGAACCATCTGTTACCCATACCTGTTTTACTTTGGATGCCGGATACTCCATTTCAAAAGAATTGGCCACCTTGGCATCAACATAGTCTTTTTCGTTGTAGGCTGCCACAAACAGTGTTACTTCGGGTTCATATGCTTCTTCTGTGTGCCTGGTTCCTGACCTGAACACGCGCTTGATCAATACCAACGCATACAAAACGATTCCATAGCCCAGATAAGCGTAAAAAACCACGAAAATTAAGACCCAAAATAATATTTGTACACTTGTCATATGACTGGGTTTTGTTAATTGATTTTCCTAGCAGCAAAGTTAAGGTTATCAATGGGTAAATACTCAAAAGATGCAATAGCATTAAGAGTTTCCTTAATAGCTTGCTCGCCTGAGTGTAGGCTTTCAATTACCAAAAGAATATTCTTTTGTTTTTTAATAAAGGATGATCCACCTTTAAGGACTTCTATCTCCATGCCTTCTACGTCAATTTTCAAGACAACTCCATCAGAATGAGGTATTTTAAATCCTGATAAGGCTTCGTCCATAGTAATCAGCCGAACAGTCTCGTGCTGGTTGTTCATCTCGTGCTCATGCACTCCTGTGTTGATCGAACTCATGTGTGAGGCACCGGTATTGAGCGGGTCGAACATAAAGTCGGCTTCGGTTGCCTTATCACTCAATCCCACATTGAAGCACTTAACTTCTTTCTCGAAATTATTAAGCATCAAATTAATAGTTAGCGCCTTAAAGTTATCATAAATAGGTTCGAATGCGATCACCTTCATGCTTCTTTTGGCCGCAAAAATGCTGTATGTTCCTATGTTGGCTCCTATATCAATGAAGTAGGAATAGTTACCTGCGTGCTCATTAATAAATTGTTTTACATTCCACTCGTAAGCATAATTACCAAACTGGAAATCAATTGAGCCTTTACGGTGCAGAAAAAAGCCCAGTTTGCTCCGGTATAGCCGAGTTCTGATGAATGATTTCTTCGTCAACAGGTAATAAACAGATGCAAAAACTAATGTAAATTGTCCAAATTGAAGAAAATCAGTGAAATAACGATAAAATGTTTTAACTTTTAACATGTGTTGATCGCTTGTGGGTTATTCTGGCTTTACCCATGATTGGGCAGATTGATTATATTGTTTTAAAATTTTTGCCGGGTTTCCTCCGATAACAGTGTATGGCGGAAATGACTTGGTGACAACACTTCCTGCTGCAATAACACAATGTTTTCCAATATGCACACCGGCAGTAATAACGGAATTGGCACCAATCCATACATCATCATCAATGATGATTTCTTTTGTTTCAACTGGCTGAAGTCTTGGAGGTGTGTTGATGTCCTGATACCCATGATTAAGTCCTGAAGCAACTATGTTTTGAGCAAACATAATGTCGTTCCCAACCCTAACTGGGCCTATTAAAACACAGCCAAGACCAATCCTTGTGTTGTTGCCAATGATGATGTCTCCCACACCATTGTTTATCGTGGCAAAATCCTCAACTGTTGAATTGTAGCCGATTTCGAATTTATTGAACGGCAATACATCCATTCTGGTACGCCGCCTGATAGAACTTCCTTTTCCTTTTTTATGCTTAAATGGATTGAGAAACCACTTGACCCACAAACGAGGTCGTGCCTGATTAGGAGGCATTAAGGCCCATAATGCCAGTTTTTTCAAACGTGGACTGGATTTTATTTTATCCTTTAATGACATATTAGCTTGTTATTTGGATTGAAGGATACGAAGCATTGATTTGTATATTTCACCAACGTTATTTTCCCATGTATGGCTTTTGGCAAATTCTTCTCTGGCAATTTCCTTTTCAGGAGTGTTTTCCTTTAACGCTTTATCAATTAGTTCGAGGTACTCTTCTTTTGTTTGGGCCAGGTAGGTATATTCTTCAAACACTTCCATAGCTTTTGTACGTGTAGCTACAGTTGGTTTGCCCATAGCCAGGTATTCATCTATTTTACGTGGATAATTGCCAATGGTTACCTCATTGAGCTTTTGCGGGTTTAGCGCAACATCAAAGGGAAATAGATAGGAAGGCAACTCTTCCATTTTTCGGCTTCCAAGGAAATAAACATTCTTGATATTGTGGAGTGCTGACTTTTTAAAGTCTTCATCTTCAGGTCCAACCAATACAACAGACCAGTCAGGTCGTTTTTGAGCGATGTATTCAAGTACCTCAATGTCGAGCCTGAGCGCAAACAGAGCGCCAATATATCCGATTATGGGTTTGGGAATTTTTGTAAATTCATCAGGTATTTTTTCTACCAGATTTTTGTTAAACAGGCTTACATCGCAACCCTGACCAACGTAATAGGAGTGAGGATTGAATTGCCGTGCATGGTCGGCAAGGTAGGTTGAGTTGGCTACAACCAGATCAGATTTTGCCATGAGTGCTGCTTCAATCCGAATGCCCTGCTTTTTCCAAAAGTCTACAGCTATAAGGTTGTCGCGGGTATAATAGACATAGAGCTCCGGATTGAGAAACTCTTTGAGGTAGAATCCCCGGAACATGTCGCTGTCGTTGAACATAAAGAAATTAGAAAATCCAAGTCTTTTGATGGCCGACTTTATTTCACGGGCAAATCGTTTGTTGTTAATTTTGTTTAGAACATCGAAAAGACCGTTAAAAGGAATCTGACTAACTGATTCAAGGGTGGTTTTTGGGTTCAGGTTCCACATATTATCATTAACCTGAACGAGATCAGGCTCCTCGCCCTTCAAAACCCTAAACCTTTTTTGAATAATAGGGTCGTGTTTTTCCCTGATTCGGGTCATTCTGTCGAGCGGGTAATTCACATACAATACCCTGTTGTGGCGGGCAATTTCATAGGCAATATTGATGCAATTGCTTCCAATAGGGCTGTCGAGCGCCTGAAGTCCGATAATGATAAAATCACGGTTTTTGATCATGGCTGTCCATTTATGAAGTTTAACATCCTTGATTTATGCAAATTCTTTATAAAGATTCAGGACTTCTTTGGCCATACTGTTCCAGGAAAACTTGCTGGATTGAATATAACCCTTACTTATTAAATCGTTTCGCAGTTCAGGTTCATTCATCAGGCGAATCATTCCTGATGTTATTTCTTCGCTGATATAGGGATTCACGATGAGGGCTGCATTTCCTGAGACTTCAGGCATACTGGAAGTATCTGAAGTAATTACAGGAACTCCGCAACGCATAGCTTCAAGCATGGGGATGCCAAAACTTTCGCGAAGTGAAGGATACAGGAATACCCTGCACATGGAATAAATGGCTGGCAGATCGGTATTCACAACATATCCGGTTAAATGAATGTGATTTATGAGGTCCTTGTCTCCGATTTCAGAAAGAAGTTCATCAAGGGCTGATTTTTCATAATCAAGCATAACAAGCTTTACAGGAGTGTTGCCGGATTTCAGGTAATCTGAAAATGCTTTTAGCACCCCTTTGGTATTTTTCTTGGGATCAGTGTTTCCTAAAAAGAAGAAGTAATCTTCAGGAAGCTTGTATTTGTTTCTGATCCGGTTGCGTTCGATTGCGTCATCCATTGGTTTGAAATGCGCTCCTACGCCATTGTATATGGCTACTAATCTTGGGTCGGAGGGAGGAAATCCAAAGAAATCTCTGATTCTGTTTTTCTCAAAATGTGAAACAGTGATAATCCGGGAGGAATTTGCTACAACCTTTGGAACCACGAATCTGCGATACATATTCCCAATTTTCTGATACCAGGTGCCTCCCTTTTTCAGCAAACTGATGCTTTCGAGGTAGATGATGTCGTGCAGGGTGACTATCAGGGGCATAGATGTTTTTATAGGTGCGGTATTACTGGTGCAATGAAGAATATCACAACCATATTTTCGCGCAGCCTTGGGCAGAGTAATCTGTTCCCACCAGGGATATGAGCCACCAGTTAGTTCAATTATGTGGAAGTTTTCTGTTGCCTGAAGGCATTCAGTATCACTATCGGGTTTTATAAAGATAAAATACTCATTCTCCTTATCAATTTGCTGAAGGTTACGAATCAATTCAAGTGCGACCATATCCATACCATGCTTTTTCAGTCTGAAAAGACGCTGGCCTTCGATTCCGATTTTCATAGGTTTGTGTTTTATTCAGTTTTTTTATTATTCGTCCAATCTGTATTGTATGTATGACGAGTGTGCAGAAACCTCTTATTTGCACCTTTAATTCGCAACAAAGAAACAAACATAGAAAAGAATCCCATTGGAAGAGCAAGAGCAGCCTTTAATGTTGCTACATTATAGTATCTTACCGGTATTGACAGCATAAGTGCAACTGAAGTCAGAAAGAAACTTATTGTCCACCATATGGAAAGAAAATACGGATTGAAGAACCATGTGGCAATCGTAAGCATAGAAGTTATGCCTAAAAGCAGAATTCTGGGCAGGTGAATATGCTGGAAAGATTTGTTGAAATAATCCAAATTACCACTGGTAATTAATGCTTTAAGTGCCGGGAGGAAATGTATCCCAAAATAATAAAACTGCGATGCCAGCCAACGTCGGCGTTGATGGGTAAAAACTTTTGCTGTCTGCACTTTTTCGTCAAAGACTATTGCATCCGGAAGGTATTCGATGGCTTTTCTGCTGCCAAGAATTTTCAGTTCAAGTTCTTTGTCAAAGCCTCCGACAACATTAATCTCTGACATCAACTTCTTAAATGAGGTAAATTCGAATGCCATTGCCGAACCAATTAGGGCAGAGGACAATCCCAGCACCCTATGTCCTTTTCTGAAAATGCTGTTATTGATTTCTTCACTTATGGCATCAAGAATGGCAAATTTTGTGTTGTGGTTTTTAGCAACCCTGTGGCCCTGGAATGCTGCAAATTCAGATGAAAAATGATTGTTCACTTTACTAAGGAACTTCGGCTCCATCAGGTTATCCGCATCAAGCACAACAGCTATATCATATTCTGATTCGGGCAGCCTTGTCAGTGCGTAGTTCAGTGCGTAAGATTTGGTACTTACCTGCGGGTTTATTTCGAAAAGCACTACAGGCATAAGTGAAAGTTCCTGAAGCACATTCTTTTCGAGGCTGTCGGCGATCACAATGATTTTGAACCTATCCGATGGATAATCCTGCTTCAAGGCATCCGTAACCACACCCAAAATGATTTCATCTTCGCGATAACTGGGGATCAGTACAGCAATTCGTTTTGGTTCTGACTCAGGTTTTGACTGTGGACGATACGGGAATACACTTGCAAGGGCGAAAATAAAAATATAAACACTCGTTATTGATAGGTAAACCAATACAACGATCTGCAATACAAGTAAGATATCTGTTAGTAATCCGTTCATAGTTAAAGCATTGGGTTTTCATGGATTTCTGAATCAAAGAGATGTCTCAGGTGCCATCCAATGGCCCGGTAGTACGCATGGAAAAGTTTTATTTTTCCTTTGAGAAGGTAACTGAACGCGTTTTTCGGAATGGCAACCAGCAACTGGTAAGCAATTCCGGCATAAAACAGTTTTCCGGTAACATTCCTTCTCATAAAAACAATCCTGTTGCGGTTCAGGTAATAAATTTTAAGAGCACTAAGTTTACCGGTTGAAACAGACTCCTTGTGGTAAACATTTGAATTGTGGACAAAAAATATTTTATATCCGGCTTTTTTTATTCGTGCACACCAGTCAGCTTCTTCGTAGTAAAGGAAGAAAATATATGACATCAGTCCCACTTTTTTCACAACTTCCATGGGCACCATCATTGCTGCTCCGTGTGCATAAGCAGTTTCATAGTCTTCTGTATACTGCCCGGTATCTTTTTGCCTGAAGCCCAGTGCGGTATTGCGCATAGTGACATAATTTATCGGAGTATATCCGGCATATTGTATGGTGTCCGGATCGTAATAAAACTTGATCAGAGGACTTACCGCACCAATATCTGGGTTATTCCTGAGTTTGTTCACCAATGGTTCCATAAAATCAGGGGGAACCTCGATATCATTATTCAGCAGAAGGACATAATCTCCCTTGGCGCCCATGAGTCCGAAGTTGTTACCGGCGGCGAAACCATAATTAATAGGGTTTTGAATGAAAACCACGTTCGGATATCGCGTTTTAATAATAGATGGGTCGTCAGTAGGAGAGGCGTTATCAATTACAAGAATTTCGAAATTTGGGTAGGTGATTTTGTTTAAAGATTCGATTAGGGCGCAAGTAACCTTCGCCTGATTATAATTAACAGTTATGATGGAGACCAAAGGATATTTTGCCCTGATGGTGGTCATCGGTCAGTTCCTTTTTTGGTTTGTGGGTTCTGCTGCATGTGTATGTGCCGTATGAATAAATCTCTTTGTGGCACCTTTTATGCGCATGAGGCTGAGCATCATCATCAGAAATCCTTTCGGTAACGAGAGCAGGGCAACAAAGGTTCGGCTGGTATAAAATTTGCCAGGCACTGAAATAATCAAGGTACCCAGAGCAGCGGCGAACAAAACGATCCAAAAGCGATACTCAATTACAAAAAAATCACCGTACACCATTGGAAAGAGCAGGTTAAAGAGGGTTGACAGCGTTGCAAGGATAAACAGGAAACCTATCAACAGAATACGGGGCGGCTGAATCATTTGGATCACCTTTATAAAATAGTCAAGATTTCCGTTTTTCAAAAACTGCTTCAAACCATCAAAATAAAAGTCTCTGAAATGGCTTAATTGTGCAGCAATCCAGCGTCTTCTTTGGTTGACAAAAACTTCAGGTTTTTGTGTTTTTTCATCGTACACCCATGCATCTTCAAGATATTCGATACAAAACTTCCCTTTTAGCAATTTCATTTCCAATTCTTTATCTTCGCCAACCGAATCCACACCGGCCATGAGTTTTTTGTACAAACCATATTCAACGCCCATTCCTGAACCGATTAAAGCAGAAGAAAGTCCAACTGCCCTGTGACCTTTTCTGAAAATATGGTTATTGATTTCTTCGCTGATGGCATCAAGGATAGCAAAATTCGTGTTGGTGTTTTTTGCCATACGGTGCCCCTGGACAGCTACAAATCCTCTGTTGAAGGCATCGTTCATTTTTTTGAGCACTGTAGGTTCCATCAGGTTGTCTGCGTCCAGAACAAGCGCTATATCGTAATCATCACCAATGATTTCCATGCACTTATTCAATGCTTTAGACTTTTTTGAAACTTCAAAAACAACTTCAACAACACGTATTGGAAGCTTTCTTAATTCAGCAAGTGTTTCAGGTTTGAATGAATCAGCAATAACAATAACCTCAAACCGCTCGGAAGGATAGTCCTGTTTTAAGGCATCTGCGGCAACCTGAACGATCACCAGGTCCTCTTTATAGCCGGGAATTAGCACTGCGAACTTTCTTATTAGTGAATCATTCTGAGGTTTGCTTCTCCGAGGCAGGTATGCCGCAATTCCGAAAAATGTGATATAAACCACGGCAAATGACAGGAAAACAAAAATGAAGAGTTCAATCAGTTTTGTCAGGAATTGTATGTATTCCATTGTGGCGTATTGGTTTTGGTGAATCATGAATTCCTTTATGGTGCGTAACATTCCATACTGCTGCCCTCCAGCAGGCTCTTGCCAGGTCAGGCCTTGATTTCAGGAAATAGCGTAGAGTTTCTTTAGGAAGTGTTACCAAGTGAATGTACAGCCAGGCAAGCAATCCGTTGAAACCACTGGTATTTCTACGCGTGAAAAGCATTCGGCCTCTATATAGATAGTATATCTGAAAAGGGCTGTTTTTTACAGTAGAGATTGATTCCTTATGCTTTACCAGTGATCTGCCATCATAATAGATTTTATATCCGGCCTTTTTTACTCTGGCTGCCCAATCATGCTCTTCGTAATACAGGAAGAATACGTCAGCCATCATACCGACTTCCTCGATAACCCGCATAGGCACGAGCATGGCACATCCAAAAATACTGGCTGATTCGTAAACGCCGTCGTATTGCCCTGTGTCCTTTTGTCCGAATCCTATTGCGCGGTTTCTTATTGTAATTGGACTAAATGGAGTATAACCGGCAAACTGGAAGGTGTCCGGTGTATGGAAATAATGGATCTTAGGACTGACCATGCCAATTTCAGGAGTGCTTTCCAGCAACTCTACCAATGGTTCAAGAAAACCCGGGTGAACCTCAGTATCGTTGTTGATAAAAAGGACATATTTACCACGTGCGAAAGGCAGAGCAACATTGTTCCCCCCGGCAAATCCAAGGTTTTTAGTGGTTTTTATAAGGTTGATTTCAGGAAACTTTGCTTTGATAATATCTGGGTTGTCAGTGGGAGAGGCGTTATCAACGACAAAGACTTCTATTGAAGGATAGGTAACACACTGGAGCGATTGCAGCATCTCAAGTGTAACAGCGGATTGATTGTAATTAACCGTTATAATACTTACTAATGGGAAATCTCCTTGAGTTACCGGACGGTTCTTATGCAGAGTTTGTTTTTCCATATTAGTTTGTTGGTTGACAAAAATCAGGTTTTGCTGGTTAGAGACCAGGGCGAAAGCCCTTTGTTTTTAAGAAAAACGTATTCTCGTTCTAACTGAAGCCCCATAAAAATAATTGCCCAGCTTACATAGATCAGGATTCCGGTTGGCATTTGACCAAGTACCCCATTTCCATAACTCGCGCCCATGATGCCCGTAAAGCTGCACATCAGGGCGCTAAGAACCCCTCTGAGCTCAGGTTCCTTTATTTTAAACATAATAATAAAAGAACCTTTAATCAAAATATAAGTAAGAATAAACAAATGAAGGATCAGGCCAACAAGGCCCTGTTCAGCCCATATTTGAACATACCAGCTGTCGGTAGCTATCTGCGCCAGAAATCCTTGTGGTGAAAATCGTTTGCCCCAGTCACCTGCGCTACCTATACCACCTCCAAGTGGTCGGGATGCAAGGTAGGTCGAAAGAATCCTTCTGTTTTCGAGCCTCACCAGATACGATGCGTCATCTTCGGGCCTGAATGCTGTTCTCATCCTTCGGATCTGTGAATTGCCTTGTCCGATATAAGTGTAGGCAAAAAAGGCATAAATAAGGCCAAGCAATACAGTGCCAATAACAATTACCCTGAAATTCTTTCGGTGCAGGATATAGGTTATTCCACCAATCATAGGAACGATCATGGCACCACGTGTACCAGAAATCATCATGCCCCATAAGCCGAAAACACCCATTATGGTAAAAAAGACTTTATTGTGCAGTCCTTTCAGATTAAGTGCCAAAAGTAATCCAGTAACACCAGCTGCTCCTTGTGCTGCGCCAAACTGTCCTGCGTCGCTAAAAAATGAGAACACACGAAGCTCGCCAAACAAAATGTGCGTAACGCCTCCGATAGTGTCAAGCCAGAACTGTTCGGCGGAGTCTGGGCCAATGTATAATTGTTGTAGTCCTTTTAGTGTGCCTAATATTGAAAAGGTGCCCCATAAATAAAGGAATATATATACAAATCTTAATCTGTTGAAGATCAAGAAAGAAAGCGGAATCAGCAGAAGCATGTACAACGACATACCGCGCATTGCATAAAACCAGGCCGTTCGCGACAGGGCTTCGGGGTTAAATAATTGAAGAACGGTGTAGCCAAACCAGATAATCGCCAGGTATGTCAGGTCGCGGTTTACCTGAGACCAATCTACCTTGTTGTTGAAAAACTTGAAAAAAACTGCAACATAGGTTAGCACAAGGAATCCGTCAACACTCAGCCCGAAGGGTACATTTCTTATATAACGTGTAAGACCAATAGCAATAAAACCAAGAATCACAACTGTGAAAATACCTACTCTGGGATTGGTAAATAACCTGTTGAAATAAACCACTACGGGAAACAGAGCCATCAAGGCAAGGGCAACCATCATTCCTCCTTTTGCAATGAAGATTCCGAGCATCAATGTCAGTACAAGCAATCCGCCAACCACCAGCGGATGCTGCAGTTTCTCCGAACCTTGCCTATCTTTTAAAGAAGAAAACATTGCGTTAAAAGTACAAATATTTCAATGATGATACAACACCTTAACGATCTTGTTAATAAACTCTTTGCCACCTTTCAGGATCAGCCGGGCTTCTAACTGTAGTTCCTTGTTCAGAAAATAATAACCGACACCTATTCCAATTAATGTGAAAATAATAGTAACAATTGCAACCCATTCAAGTGTGGCAATCATAATTTCCGGTGTTATCATTCCGCCCAGTACATTGATATCATGCAGATTAGATAATATATCTGATATTGTAAATCCCATCAGGATAAGCGAGAAACCGAACACAACAAGAATATCTCCAATTATATTAGCAGTAGCCATGTACACTACTTTAAAAAAGTTTTGTCTGGGCTTGTTAATGCTATCAAGTGCAACCCCTAGAAAGCGGTCGAGGGGCAAAAGAAGACCATAAAAACAGAATATCCTGAATACACTGGCTGTTTCAATATAGGCCTGTCCTCCAAGGAGCACAACAGCTTCTTCGGCGAATATGAAACAAAAAAGCATAATTGGTATAAGCAACATGCTTAAACCGCCTGAGTTGAGATAGAAGATGCTTTTTACAAGGCTTTTGTTATTTTCAATGCTTGCTTTCGACATTTCCGGAAAAGCTGTTGCTGTGTAACTTCTCAATGGTATTTCAATAATTTCAGTAAGCTTAAGCGGTATGCTGTACAAGGCAACACCTGTAGTGCCAAGAAAAGGACTTAGACCTATGATAAAGGTATCGCTGCTTCTTAACAGGTTGCTCCCAATAAGGGTTCCTGTGGTGTATTTGCCAAAGTTCAGGATAAGTTTATGGGTTTCGCGTTTGGCCATAAATGTATATCTTATTCCATCCCAGTTAAACAGGCTGGCTATTATTGAGCTGGCCAGGTTAGTGATCATATAAACCCACAGGATAATCTCGATACCAAATCTGAAATGCATGTTGACGGCAAGAAAAATCATAAAGGAACCAACATTGACCAGTCTTAACCAGAGCATGATGTCAAATCGCATTACTGCTTGCTGAATGGATTGGGCATTGTTAAATGTCAGACTGAAGAAGGACAATAGGGGATACCATTTAAAGAATAATCCAAAACCTGAATCATCAATGGTGTCTTTAAATGGCAGGTAAACGAGTAAGATGATTATTGAGAGTATGCAGGTGGTTACCAGATTAATGAAATTGTTTGAGCCAATAAGTTGCTTGGCTTGAGTTTCATCGGCCCCTGACAGAAACCTTATGATGGCAGTACGTGTAATCCCAAATCGGAGCATATCAACGAAGCCGCCCATGGTTATGAAAATCACCCATTCTCCGAAAACATCCTGAGATAACTGCCTCACCAGCAATAGAAAACTTAGAAACCCAAAAACAGCAATCAGGCTGTTATTGGTCAGCGACAGAAAGTTGTTGTTTCTGAAGATACTCCCAAGTTTAAATGCCACCTTAAATTTAATTTTCTTTAACCTGAATCCTGATGCGGGAAGGTAAGGAAAGGATGTGTCTGATTCTGTGAATCAAGGTATTCGGTTTATCACTTTTATATCCTGAAACCATTTCCCTGATTGCATAGTCTTCCGCCTGATTTAAAATTACCATTGGTTCTTCGCGTGAAACATTTTTAATTATTTCCAAAGCACCAATATCGGCTTTATCCCAATGGCTTGATGATTTCAGAATCAATAGATTGACATCTGTTGATTGCAGAAGTTCCAAGGGGTAATCATGATGTATTACTGATGGAATTTCGAGGATAATGTAGTCGTACTGATAGTTATCTCTTCTCAATGTATGGCTGTCAAGCAATTCGTGAATATTGGTTACTTCTGTAAAATTTTCGCGAATCGGGTAATTGTAAGAGAAATTATAGTCTGCATCCTCAGTTTCAGACCCATCTGAAGCGTAATTGAGAATAAGAACTTTTTCGCCATAGGTCCTTAGCTTGTTTGCAATTTTTCCTGCGAGGAAAGATTTCCCGACTTCCTTTTCGGTACTGAAAAGCAAAACGATGTAAGGCTTTGAAGAAGGATACAGAGAGTTATGTTTCAACTTCAGTTTAATGTTTTGGACGATCATTTCTACCAGACGGTTACTGACATAAACAAGGTCTTTCATATCGCCTGCAGAAGTGAAGAGGGGATAGGCACCAGCTAATTTCAATCCGGTTTTGTTGACGATGCGTTCAGGAGTCTTAAGTGAGCTATCGAAATACTCAAGCAAAAGAATAATAAATGCTACCAGAATAAAGCCGATCAAAGCTGCGGCTACAACAAGGTATTTTGCTTTAGACGGATTTGCCTGTATTGGAAAAAATGGAGGATCAACAATTCTGATGTTGGTTGCCATCTGGAGGTTTTGCTGCCTCATTTTAGCCAGATTGAGGCTTCTGAGTAATTCAAGGTAGGATTGTTCGGCAACTGTAATTTCTCTTTCGATTCGTTTCAGCATTGCGCCTAAGGGTGCAAATCGCTGATATGTTTTTACAAAATCAATTTTTCTTCTCGATAGCACAACCAGACTGGCTTTAGCTTCTTCGTAAGCCAAAGCGCTTTTAAGCCATTCATCAAGCAGTCGGGCAATAGGCATGCCTTGAGTGGAATGGCTATAAAGATATAGTTGGTCTACATATAATTTGATTTCTTCTCTGAGTCGTTCGGCCCTGTTTCTAAGTCTTTGAATCTCATCACCAATGCGCTTGTCATAATCCTCTGCAAGTTCATTTACAAGGATGCGTTCAGAAACCTCGGCATATTCCTTTCGTTTCTGGTTGATCAGGTCACTTTTGAGGTAGATACTATCTCTTCGGGTCAGATTGGTTTCAAGTTCGCGCAGCGCGGCCGATGATTGCGCCATCCTTATCTGTTCGTTTTGATAATAAAGGTCCAGGTCTTCTTTTTGTTCGGCAATAAATTTGGTTTGCTCTGTATAGTTAATGATGTTGTTCTTTTTGTTAAACCTGAGCAACCTGTCTTCTGCGGTCTGTAACACCATGTCAGCCGAATCAACTTGTCTTCTAAAATAATCCACAACCTGGTCGGTTTGGTTGGCTTTCAATATTTTATAATTCTTAACAAAAACCTGTGCAATTATTTTCAGGGTTTGCTGACAAATTCCCGGGTCATCAGAAAGGTACACCAGCCTGACAAGGTCACTGTTGTTGATACGGTATATTTGAAGGGTTTTAAGAGAACGGATACTATAATGCCTGCTAGCGCCATAATGCAAAAGGCCGTAAACAAAATTACTGTCGCTTGAATTGTAATAGTTTATAAGGTTCTGAATGGTTTTTTCAAAGTCGTCTTTACGTACTCCCGGAGGGATGATCGGATCTTTGTCAATTGCTCCCAATCCAAATTCATCGTTTTTGGGACGAGGATATGTACTGGCTGATTGTTGGGCGGATGTAAATCTGAATTCGTCTAATGAGGGATCAATATCTTCGCTAAATGTGTCTGAAACAGATGATTCAATCTCGTTGTATGATATGGTTCCGTAAAGCGGTGCTCCTGAGATGACGACTTTTTGACCGGCTACAAGGCCTTGGCTTCCGAAATCATTAAGCTCGCGAAGTTTACTGATGCTGACACCATATTTTTGCGATATGGTAAACAATGATTCACCCGCCTGAACCGTATGAATAACCTGATTAGCATTGTTCTCGGCAATCCTGCCTGACGACCTTAACGGAGGATCATTTTTAGAGAGTCCGGTCTTAAACTCACCATTTTCGTTTACGTCCGCACTGCTATCACCATTAGAGTTAATTTCCTGAATGGCTTTTGACTTTTTGCGGGTTATTTCTTTTTCCAGGGATCTGATTTCTTTTTCCAGGGACCTGATTTGTTCTTCCTTTTCTCGCATAATTCCCGACTTCCCATTCTTTACAACCATGTCTCTGACATGCTTTGGGACGAATGCTCCAAGCTTATCCTTGTTATCGTTAGAAATATACTGTGGGTTATAGCCTTCAAGGGAAAGACTTTGAGCAAGCAGGGTTATTGCTGATTCAACAATAGTTTGTCTTGAATTAATCAGGTTGATCATATTGTCGAACTGAGCGCTTGTGCTGAAAAAGTCAGTTGGACGCTGCGCGGTCGACTCAATTGAATATCCAGTTGTTACACCAGTATAGATAATAGTTTCTGACTCATAAACCTTATCCTGATTGCGTGTAAAATAAAATACAACTATTGCCAGTAAAAGCGGAATTGCAATCAGCAGGATGAGATTGTTCAGGAATATCCGTAAAAATTGGTTGATGTCCATAGTCAGTCTAAGCTAGCGTAGCACATTGATTAGGTTGAATTTAATCCCGGTATAAACCTCGAGAAGTTGATAATGCTTGCTAAATTCAGCCACAGCCTGGCTGAATTCGACATTTCCTCTGGTTTGAATTTCTTTCAGACGAGTATACTCAGCAGTTGTAATTTCACCATTAAGAAATTGGTTTTGAGCCATTTGCATCTGAATCATGGTAAATTTCTGATAGTCATTATAGATGCGAATGTAATTTTGCCATTGCACCATAAGATTATAGGATTCTATTACTTCTCGTTGAACTACACGACTATTAACTTCTCTTTGTGTAAAAGAAAGCTCAATCCACTTTTTCTGCTTGTTGATTCTGTTTCGGCGGTCAATCAGGGTGGCTAAAGGAAAACGGATATAGAAGCCAACAGCAACATTATCTCTGATTGATTCACTGAAATAAAACCTGTTGTCTGTGCCTAATTCTGTTCTGTCATTAAAAGTCCACCTTCCAAAGTTGGCGTCAAAGTTAAGGCTGAAGTGTTCTGTCCAGTAACGTGCCTGCGAGAGCATTTCAAAATAGTAGTAATCCGCCTTTAACTCTTCATACCGTACGTAAGGGGAATTGGCGATAGCCGAATCAATCAAAACACGAAGTGGTGGAAGGCGTTTAGTGATGTCATCGGTTAGGGGATTGAATAATTTACTTTCGTCTGTTTCAAGTATTTGAGCGTATGTGGATTGAGCAAAAAGTAATAATAGGAATAATGTAGTAAATAATACTTTTTTAACGATTCTGACCATGTTATTCACAAATTTTCCCTGATTAACAATCATAACTCCACTGTCTTGTGAAATCTTCTGCATATATAAGCCAAATAGGTGTTCAATTAAACTTTTAATACCCTAAACTTTTCAAATAGTTTTTAACAATTTCATCATGTCTGACAATGGTTCTAAACATTTTCTTTTTGAAAAAGTGCCGGGATTGTACGAAGAATCAGCTTGATGTCACCCCAAAAAGAATAAGCTCTGGCGTATTGGTTATCAAGCGCTTTACGTTCCTCTTCCGACATTTTGCCTTTTCTTCCTCTTTTTTCAACCTGCCAAAGTCCTGTAATACCTGCGGGACCCATAAAACGTTCGCTCCAGTCGTCAGAGGTCAGCAATTCAGCTTCATACAAAGGCAAAGGTCTGTTTCCCACAATTGACATATCTCCTTTAAGAACATTTAGCAGCTGAGGAAGTTCGTCAATGCTGGTATTTCTGATGAAACGGCCAACTTTAGTAACTCTGGGGTCATCCTTGATTTTGATAAATGTCGAGGATGCTTTTTGTTTGCGTGCTTCGATATACCAGTATTCGCAGATTTTTTTGCCTTCGGTAAACAGTGTAGGGGAGCAGGTTTCTCCATCAGGCAGCGATGCACAACGCGGACACTCTTTATCTGCACCCGGTATTACATCACTATCAATATCATATTGATTCAGATGTTTCAAATCTTTGAGCGCAGCATCTGCTCCAGTGCGCATGGAGCGAAGTTTATAAAAGTTAAAAATCCGATAACCCGTTCCAACTCTTTTGGATGTGTAGTATACTTTTCCTTTCGATTCAAGCCGGATAAGCAACATAACACTCAGGATAACAGGCGAAAGGAGAAACAGAGCGATAGATGAAACAACAATATCGAAGGCTCTTTTATCCCATGGAATTTTATACTCTTTAAAAGGTTCGGGTTTGGTTTCACCTATTGAAAAATATTCTTTATTATTATTGAGAAATCTGATCCTGTAGTGCAACCGATCTGCATCAATATTTCCTCCGTAATAATCATCAACCCGCGCCGTGAAGGCAATTTCCTTTTGCTTCTCATCATTGTGCTCTGAGATAATAATAAAAGGAGTGAAAAGGCGGATTCCTTTAGATCTTAGCACTTTGGAAACTTCAATACCGTTCATTCCCGGCAGGTAGGCTTCGCTAATTATGGCATCAACATTCAAGTCCTGTTTCAGCATATTAATTGCAGTCAAACCATTCTGGAACGGTTGAATTTCGAATAAATCTTTTCTCTCTTCGAAAAACTTCACCAGATTAGGATTTCCACCTATGTAACAGATTTTTAGTGATACCGGTGCTTGGCTCATTATGTTGGTGGTATTACTTTCTTGACAGGAGGATTTCTATCCTAACTGCAAGTTCCTCAGGATTAAAAGGTTTTACCATGTAATCATTTGCGCCAAGTTTCAAAAACTTCACTTTTTCCTGGCTGCTCTCAATTCCGGACAACATAATAAGCGGAATGTCCCTAAAAAAGCCACTTGACTTGAGGTTTTTTATCAGATCATGACCGTCCAGATTGGGCATTTGAATATCCGCTATGATCAGATCAGGCATGTTACCCTGTTCCAGCCATTTGATACCTTCCATGCCATCACTTCTGGTGACAACTTCATAAGTTCTGCTTAAAAAATTCTCGAGTAACATTCTAATGCTCAACTCGTCGTCTATCACAAGAATTTTCTTCTTCATCAGATTTCAATTTGTATTTCTGAATACTTAGCTGTAAGGCAGAATTGTTTACTAGTACGCAAATTTACATAAAACGTGCTCATTATGAGCAAATAAAAACCAAGATATTTTTTAAAAGGATAAAACATTGATAATAAATAAGATGTAGTTATTTAGCTTTGTATATATTGATGTGATTACTCAAAACTTGGTATATGTTCTAGACATAATTATTCATTCTGCTTTCGTTTTTCAGCCAGCATTGACTCATAAAGGAAGATTTCATCTCGTATTCGGGCGGCTTCGATGAAGTCTAGTTCTTTTACTGCAGCCTCCATTGATTTGCGGCATTTATGCAGTGCTTTTTCAAGTTCCCCCTTTGACATATATTGTACAACAGGATCAGCAGCCAGGGATGATGTCTCCTTTTCAACGTATATGCCCTCTTCCTGTCTTTTGAAATCAATTATAGATGTTTGACCTAAAATCGCTGTTGTTGATTTTTTTATGGTTGTTGGAACAATTCCATGTTTTTCGTTGTATGCAATTTGTCTGACCCTTCTTCTAAGTGTTTCATCAATGGTTTTTTGCATCGATGTTGTGATAGTATCTGCATACATAATCACTTTGCTATCAACGTTTCTGGCAGCACGACCTGCGGTCTGTGTCAGCGATCTTTCAGAACGCAGGAAACCTTCTTTGTCTGCATCAAGTATAGCAACCAGGCTAACTTCCGGAAGATCTAGACCTTCACGCAGCAGGTTTACACCAACCAGAACATCAAAGCCTCCCAGCCTTAACTCTCTCATAATTTCAACCCGTTCCAGGGTTTCCACATCACTATGGATGAATCGTGTTTTGATATCAATTTTGAGCAGATATTTGGTTAACTCTTCGGCCATTCGCTTTGTAAGTGTTGTAACTAAGACTCTGTTGCCAACTGAGATTGTTTGCTGGATTTCGGCCAGCAAGTCATCAATCTGATACTGGCTGGGCCGAACTTCAATCAGTGGATCAAGCAAACCGGTTGGTCTTATCAGCTGTTCAACAACAATTCCTTCGGAACGCTGCAACTCATAATCGGCCGGTGTTGCGCTCACATATATGACTTGACCGCACAAGGCCTCAAACTCATCAAATTTAAGTGGTCGGTTGTCAAGAGCCGAGGGCAGTCTGAATCCATATTCTACAAGGGTTTGTTTTCTAGACCTGTCACCGCCATACATGGCCCTGAGCTGAGGAATGGTCACATGGCTTTCGTCAATAATTGTAACATAATCTTCAGGAAAAAAATCGAGCAGACAAAACGGCCGGGTACCTGGTTTACGGCCGTCGAAATAGCGTGAATAGTTCTCGATACCACTGCAATAGCCAAGTTCACGCATCATTTCAATATCATAAGTAACCCTGTCTTCAAGTCTTTTTGCTTCTTCATGCTTTCCGGTCTCGCGGTAATAGGCTACATGTCTGAACAGATCATCTTCAATTTCCCTCAGGGATTGTTTCATTTTATCCTGAGAAGTAACAAAAATATTAGCCGGAAAAATGTTGATCTGTTCAAGGCTTTCCCTTCCTTTACCGGAGACAGGGTCAAAAGATTCAATAGCTTCTATCTGATCGTCCCAGAAAAGCACTCTGACAGCAGTATCCGAATAGGCCGGAAAAATATCAACGGTATCACCTTTAACCCTGAATTTGCCCCTGGTTAGCTCAGCGGCGGAGCGGCTATATAATGAATTTACAAGTTGCTGCAGAAAGATAGTACGGTTTATTTTCAATCCCACCTGTAGTTGAAGAATATTTTGAGTGAAATCATCCGGGTTTCCAATTCCATAAATACAAGACACTGATGAGACCACGATCACATCCTTTCGGCCTGACAACAGAGAAGAGGTTGCGCTTAGGCGCAATTTCTCAATCTCATCATTAATAGAAAGATCCTTTTCTATATATGTATTGGTAACAGGAATAAAAGCTTCAGGCTGATAATAATCGTAGTAGGAAACGAAATATTCAACAGAGTTTTCAGGAAAGAACTGCTTAAACTCACCATATAATTGTGCTGCCAGGGTTTTGTTGTGGCTCAGCACAAGTGCCGGTCTGTTTACCTGTTCCAGCACATTTGCGATAGTAAAGGTTTTTCCTGATCCGGTTACCCCAAGCAAAGTCTGAGCAACATCACCTCGTTTTAATCCTTCAACAAGCTGTCTGATGGCATCCGGTTGGTCGCCTGTTGGTTTAAAAGTTGATTCTATCCTTAGTTTCATCAAAGACTGATTTGACAAATACAAAGATAGTCACTACGGCATGAAGAACAGGGATACCTTTGAAAAGTTATTTAACAAGCCTTTAAAATGCAAGCATCAATAATTTAGCGAATTAAATAAATGTAGCCTAATTATTCAGGATCACTTCGGCATAAAATGGGTAGTGGTCAGAATAAACAACAGGTAAACTGCCGGCTGATGTTGTAATTAAGTCTGGGGATACGAAGATGTAATCTATACGTAGAAAAGGCAATTGCCCTGCATAGGTGCTGATAAATCCCCGACCTGATTCTCTGTGACTGTCTTTTAATCCGCTGTCAACCAATTGCCTGTAAGTAAAGGAAGCAGGAGTATCATTGAAATCGCCGGCCAGAATTAGATTGTTATTATCCAAACCCTTCATGTTTTCGAGGATCATACTCACTTCGACAGATCTTTTCTTAAAGGAGTTGTTCAGTTTTCCTATCAGCGTTTTACCATGGGCTTTAAACTGCTCCCTGTCGGTTATTATGCCCTCTCCTACAAGGTCAATCTCTTTGGAAGCAAGCCCAAACGAAACAAGGTGCACGTTCAGCAGTTGAAGTTTTCTGTTTCCAGGCATTGTGACACCTAAGGCCTGAGATATCAGCCTTCCGTTTGAATGTCTCAGCGACTGGCTGTTTTCGGCAGGAAAATGCGACAGAACAAGCATGCCTTCCTTGTTTCTGTTTCCTTTATCCCAGTACGGATCAAACTGAAAATAATTAAAACCACACATTTCGATAAAATCACTCAGGTCTTTGTCTGGACTACCTGACCAGGATCTGAATTCCTGAATAAAAACCACATCAGCATCTGATTTTCTGATGGTTGATGCAATCAATCCGGCGATTTCAGAGGGGTTGTTATTTCTGCTCTGGCCATAAAAAAGGTGCAGGTTGTAGGTTAGTACTTTAATCTGAGGTTTTTCTTCACTTTTCGTGTTCAAAGGAACAAAGGCAGCGATGGTTGTCCAACTCAGAATAATCATGAAAAAGGGAAGAAGTGCAATCCAGGATCGCTGAAGCAGTAGTATCAGGAAAAGGATAAGTTGTGTGAGGAAAAAAACCGGAAAAAGTAGCCCGAACAGATGTACGAAATTAACTTGTTGAGGATCAGTGTGCTGAGCAAGGATAGAAAGCGCCAGACTAATGCTGGTTATCAGTGTAATGCTCCCCAGGATTGCTCTCCATAACTTATTCATGAAGGATGAGTCATTCATAACGATCATTTCTTCTTGTGGCTTGTTCGGAACAGCAACTCTTTTTCATGATTTGAAAGACTCCCATAGCCTGATTCGGAGATTTTATCCAAAATCTGATCAATCTGCTTTTGTTCTATTGCTTTTTGCCGGTTGTATTCATCATCATTAAGTGGACGGCCTTTGTTCGAGGCTTTGTAACTGACTTTTATTCTGCTTTTTCTTTTACCTGAAAAGAAGAATGGATCAAAATTATACTTGAGCAGTTGGATATAGGCAAATCCCCAAAGTGCGCCACCCAAATGTGCCAGATGGCCTCCGGGATTGTTTCCTTTAATGCTGAAAATATCAAGTATGATAAAGACAAAAGCAAGATATTTCAATTTTACTGGTCCTATGAAAAATAAATGTACTTTATAATCAGGCACGTGTGTTGATATAGCAATCATAACGGCCAGTACTGAAGCCGATGCTCCCAAAGCAACTGAAAAGTCTTTTATCTGGCTGAAAATGGGAAATACATTATAACTCACAATAAAAACAACAGCACCAAAAAAACCTCCTGTGAGGTAAACAAGCAACATCTGTTTCGGGCTGAGGTATTGCAGGAAAACGACTCCGCCGAAATACAGGATAAGCATATTGAAAAGTAAATGCAGAAAACCTTCGTGGAGGAACATATAAGTCAATATAGTCCAAGGTTTTGAGCTTAAGTTTAGAACATCAGAAGGAACTGCCATCCAAAGAACAAGTGGAGACATTCCTCCAGTTTCTTCGTTGTTTAGTGCAAACAGCCACCATACAAGCGAAGTCAGGTAAACAAGAAGAAATATGCTGGTATTGATCAGAATAAGGCGGGGTAATACCCCTGGTTTTCTGAAAAAAACCCTTGCAGCTTCGGCAATATTAATAGAAGGAGTGTTCATTACCTTGTGTTTGGCTTAATAGAACCTCTTTTTTTGCCAGTATTTAATCAGAAAATAACCGAACAGCATTCCACCGGGGTGTGCAAAATGTGCAATATTATTACCAGGGCGGTTCATAACCCCTTCGAACAGTTCAAATGCCCCGAAGATCATCACAAAATACTTGGCCTTTATGGGTATGGCAAAATATAGATATATTATAGTATTCGGAAACATCATGCCAAATGCGAGCAGAATTCCATACACGGCACCAGAAGCCCCAACCACGACAGTCTGGTTCAGGTAGAACTCTTTATAGGATGCCATAAAGCTGAGTGCCCCCTGCATGGCCTCAATGTTATCAGGGTTCATCGAGAGTGCCCTTACGTTTTGCTGAAACATTCTGAAGTCATTCCATATGGCTCCTGAGTATTCGTTTAGCCTGAATGTATGTGTTGAGGTAAAAGCAGCGAGGGCATCAAGATTTTTTGAGTCGAGAAAAAGATTCATCTGTCTGAGTTCGGGCGACAATTGAAAGTGTATCCACACCAGGTACACCATACCAGCTCCTATACCAGTTACAAGGTAATAAATGAGAAATCTGCGTGGGCCCCAGACGTTCTCCAGAGTGTTGCCAAACATCCATAAGGCAAACATATTGAACAGTATATGGGCAAAGCCACCATGCATAAACATGTAAGTAACAAACTGATATGGTTTGAAGTCGCTTGCCATTATGAAGTGAAGGCCAAAAATTCTGGTGAGGTCAATCTGGAATGTCCGGTCAAAAGTCATGGTTGCCAGAAAGAACAATCCATTAATTATCAATAAGTTTTTGACGACTGTTGGTAAAACCTGAAAACGTTGTGGCTGGTAGTAATTCATGGATTCAGTTTAGTTTCCGTTGGTAAAATTATCAGAATTTTGAAAGTATGTCGTTCATAGAAAGAATGACTAATGTTTTTCTGCCATCAGGAGCTGTTTCGGGCACCTGGCAGGCAAACAGGTCGTCCACAAGGGCGGCCATTTCTTCGTCAAGCATGTTTTTGCCATGCCGTATGGAAAGTGTCATGGCCATTGATCTGGCAAGGTTCAGTTTTTGGTCTATCTGTAGGTCTGTTTTGTTCTTTTTGAAATTTTCCAGGATTTTTTCCAGTTGAGCCGCTGAATCCTGTCCGCTGATGCCGGTGGGAGAACCATTGATGACGAAGGTGTACTGTCCTAAATCTTCGATTACAAAGCCCAAAAGTTCAAGTTCTTTGCGCAGTTCCCTGAGCAAATCAGCATCTGAAGGGTTCAGCCGGATGTTTTGCGGAAACAACTCTTGTTGCGAAGCCGGCTGGGACTTACTTAGCTGCATCAAAAATTTTTCATACAGGATACGCGCATGGGCCAGGTGCTGGTCAATGACCATAAGTCCTGACCGAACCCGAGTTAGGATATGTGACTGATTAACCTGCAAAAACCTGCCGGTACCCTGAGCAATTTCCTGTTGAGGCGAGGGAGTTTCCGCTTCACCTTCAACTTGTTGCTTATTGCTTTCAGTATAAAACACCCTCCACTGGTCGCCCTGATTTGATTTTGGGCTTTGCGGCCTGGTAAAGGGGTTGTAGTCTTTATCAATAGAAATACCTGGAATACTTACCGGTCTGTTTGCCCTGCTGATTTCGCCAAAGTCAATCCCGGTATCCTGATCTGAATCAAAATCAATGCGGGGGGTAAGGTTATGCTGGCCGATTGATTTGCGCACAGCTCCATGCAGGATCGCATAAACAAGTTTTGTGTCCCTGAAGTTGACCTCGGTTTTTGTCGGATGGATATTGACATCAATCTCAGAGGGATCAATACTAATGTTTAAGAAGTAGGTCGGGAAACTGTCTTTGGGCAAAAGCTCCTGAAAGGCATTATCAATGGCGTGGTTAAGGTAAGGATGCCTGATATATCTTTTGTTAACAAAGAAATACTGTTCTCCGCGTGTTTTTCTTGAAAACTCAGGTTTTCCGATGTATCCGTCAACAGAAACGATATCTGTTTTCTGGCTCACCTGAATCAGTCTTTCGTTGTATACATTTCCGAATAAAGCCACCAGCCTTTGTTTCAGGTTTCCGGGATAAAGGTGGTAAAGTTCTTTATCATTGTGGGTGAGGGTAAATGCGATTTCGGGATGGATCAGGCTAACCCTGAAAAATTCGTCAAGAATGTGTCTGAACTCAACCTGGGGAGATTTCAAAAAATTTCTTCGTGCCGGGACGTTGAAAAACAAATTTTTAACTGAAATTACTGTTCCGTTGGAGCATGAACAGATTTCCTGGCCAATCACTTCAGAACCTTCAATAATAACCTGAGTACCCCATTCATCCTCAGTTCGTTTTGTTTTCATCTCCATCTGAGCAATGGCTGCAATACTGGCGAGTGCTTCGCCCCTGAACCCCTTGGTGCGAATAGAAAAGAGGTCATCGGCCTTGGTGATTTTGGATGTGGCATGTCTTTCGAAGCTCATTCTGGCATCGGTAACCGACATTCCACAACCGTTGTCCACCAATTGAATCAGGGTTTTACCTGCATCTTTGATGATTAAATCAATATGAGAAGCTCCAGCATCAACAGCGTTTTCGAGCAACTCCTTAACGGCCGAGGCCGGCCGTTGGATTACCTCGCCGGCTGCAATCTGGTTGGCAACTGAATCAGGTAATAGTTTTATGATATCTGTCATGCCTGCTGATCAATGCGGTTCAGGTGATTTTAAATGCCCTTAAAATATGTTCGATAAATTCAGTAAAAAAGATCAGGTACACACCGGCAATGATTAACGCTGCGTAAAACATAAAAATAATCCTGCCATAAGGCCTTTTACCTGATAGTTCACCGCGTCGCCATCGTGCATCTAACTTTGCTTTAAGTTGGTCGTTTATGTTCAAACTGTTGTTAACCCCAATAACAGCTTTTTTTTGCTCCCAGGCCTCTTTTTCAACATCATAATACCTGGCTTTATATGAGAATTGCCTTGGCTTTGCGGTGCGCGATATAAAAAATTTCATGACAAACAGGGCTTTATTTGATGGGCCAGCAGATGGCTACAAACTGCAAAAATAGCCTTTTTGGTTTGATTTTTTAAGCGAAGTATCTCCTGATTTTCTAATTTTGACCTTTGATTGGTTTCTGCTTTGGTTTGTTTCCATTGTTCTGAGATCATAGGGAATATTATTATGAGAGATTCAACTGCATCCCTTGAAAAGCTTATTGTTGTCGGCGACCGGGTTTTGATTAAGCCGAAAAGCAACCCTGATAAAACGAAGGGAGGATTATTTTTGCCCCCTGGATATAAGGAAAAGGAAGAAATTCAGAGTGGGTATGTGGTAAAATGCGGGCCCGGATACCCCTTGCCTTTCCTTGCGGAAGACGACTACGAGCCCTGGAAAGAGCAGGACGACCACACGAAATACCTTCCTTTACAGGCCAAAGTGGGCGATCTGGCAATATTTCTTCAAAAAGGAGCCATCGAAATTGTGTATAATCAGGAAAAATACTTCATTGTGCCTCAGAATTCTGTCCTTTTGCTTGAAAGGGATGAGTTTCAGATAGAATAGTTGATACTGTTTGTGCCTTTTGTATTTAATGCTTGCATACAAATTATGTTTGTCTGAAGCACCTGAGAATAATCGTAATATATACATATTCAATATATTAATTGTGTTTAAGATATCTTGTTTGCCTGTTTTTTTTGAAACTTTACGATCCATTATGGTTTCGGGTATTAAAATTTTATCACTGTTCTTTTTTAATTTATTCATGTTTAACGCATGTCACAACCTAACATTAGAAACAGAAAAGGTACTGCCAGATAAAGAGTTTGCAATAATCAAATATGCTGAAGGTTACAAGCTCTATAATGAAGATGGTTTGACAAAACTAGTGATCAATAATCCCTGGCAGCCTGGAGTAGTTTTGTATGCCTGCTACCTTGTTCCTGACTCGGTAGATATTTCTGTTTTAGCCATTGATTTGCCGATTATCAGGACTCCGGTGAAGAAAGTGGTGTGTTTTTCTTCCACCCAATGGACCGGATTTTTAATGCTGTCGGGCATCGGGCAAGTTGCCGGAATCACCGAATCAGCATATGTTAGCAATGAATTGGTTAAAAACAGAATTGATCGAGGGGATATAGTCGAAGTAGCTGCAAACGGATTGATTAAAAATGAGTTGCTGCTGAGCCTTGGTCCTGATGTTGTTTTGTATACCCCATCACAAACCGGGCCTGAAAATGTTTTGGGACAAACAAAAGCCGGCCTTATTCCCTGGCCTGATTATTTTGAGACAGACCCGCTCGGAAGAGCTGAATGGATAAAGGTTTGCGGGGCTTTGCTACAAAGAGACAACCTGGCAGATTCACTTTTTTCAGTGGTTGAAAATCAGTACAGCAGATTGAAACAGTTAACTTCTGAACTTAAGGATAAACCAACCATTTTTGCCGACAAGCAATATAGTGGGCAATGGTTTATTCCAGGGGGCAGAAGCTATGTTGCAAGGCTGTTCGAAGATGCAGGGGCCAATTATCTTTGGGCTGATAATGAGGCAAAGGCAAGTATTCCTGTGGATATTGAAACGGTTTTAAACAGGGCATCAAAAGCTGATTTTTGGCGCATTGCACATGCCGCGCCTGATGGTTATTCCTACAAGCATCTTGCTGATGAATACCCACTATATGCAAGTTTCAAGGCGTATCGTGACCGAAAAGTAATATTCTGCAATACAGCCACATCAGCATATTTCGAAAAGGGAACATACGAGCCTCACCTTCAACTCGCCGATCTGGTTTGGTGCATGCATCCACACTTGCTTTCCGGGCACGAACCCGTGTATTACAAACTGCTTGAAGACAATTAGTAATGAAGCCATCGGGAAACAAACTTCTGCTGTTCATATTTTTGCTGATATTCATGGGCGGAATGTTCTTTATCAATCTGGTTTCAGGTTCGGTATTTATTCCTTTCAGAGATGTTTTATCAGTGTTATCTGGTGCAAAGTCTGCTGTACCTGATGCTTACTGGACTATTGTTCGTGAATTCAGGTTAAATCAGGCAACAACCGCACTTCTTTCCGGTGCCGGTCTGGCTGTGGCCGGATTACTTATGCAGACGGTATTCCGAAATCCATTGGCTGATCCTTCGATTCTGGGAATTAGTTCAGGCGCAAGTCTTGGAGTGGCATTGTTACTTTGGGTTACCACAGCTGCAGGGGGGCAGGCTCTGCTTCATTACGGTTTTTGGGGATCTGTTGGGATAAGTCTTGCTGCATCCTTTGGTGCGTTTAGTGTGCTGTTCATCATTTTGTTTGTTAGCCGCCGCATTGGCAGCATGACCAGCATACTGATCATTGGCCTGATGATTTCCTACATCGGCGGAGCTCTGACGGGGTTGATAAAATACTACAGCAACAAAGACGATATTTACACCTTCGTTTTATGGGGAATGGGCAGTTTTTCAAATGTGGGCAGTAGCATGATACCTTATTTGATCGTGGTAGTGTTTCTTGCTCTTTTAAGTGCCATACTGCTCATTAAGCCACTCAACCTGTTGTTACTTGGTGAGCGATATGCTTTTGCACTCGGAACGAATGTACAGCGCAACCAATGGTTTGCTTTGCTTATCGGTGGATTTCTAACGGCAATCATAACAGCGTTTTCCGGTCCGATTGCGTTTATAGGGCTTGCAGTGCCGCATCTGGCCCGGAACCTTTTCCGAACATCAGACCACCGTATATTGATGCCTGCTGTAATTATTATCGGGGCCTCTTTAGCGCTCCTCTGCAACTGGATAGCGAGACTGCCGGGTTTCGACGGGAGTTTGCCCATCAATGCCATCACCTCACTCATTGGTGCACCTATGGTCATCTGGATCATTGTCTCACGCAAAAACCTTTACAGAGAAAACATATGAGCCTGATGCTACAAATCAAGGAGTTACTTATTGGCTATCAAGCCCCAAAAGGAGATAAAATTCCTTTACTGCCTCCAATCAATCTGAAATTGGAAAAAGGTAAGGTTTGTGGCTTGATAGGAGCAAACGGCGCAGGTAAAACAACACTTTTAAGAACTGTTACCGGATATATCAAACCTCTTGGCGGTACCATTTTTTTAAATGGGAAAAGTATGGCTTCATTATCTAATGCCCAAAGGGCCAAATATATCAGTGTGGTGCTTACTGACCGCATCGAAGACCCGTTTTTACAGGTAGGGCATATTGTTTCCATGGGAAGGCATCCCTATACCGGATTTATGGGAAAACTTCAGGTGAACGATGAAATGATTGTTCAGGAGGCAATGGAACTTGTTGGCATCAGCCACCTTCAATCCAATAGAATGACAACATTAAGTGATGGTGAGCGACAAAAGGTTATGATTGCCAAAGCTTTAGCTCAGAATACCCCCTTAATCATTCTGGATGAACCGGCAGCTTTTCTTGACTATCCAAGCCGTATAGAACTCATGCTCTTGTTGAAAAAACTCGCTTACGAAAAGGAAAAGACTATTTTACTCAGTTCGCACGACCTTGAAATTCTAATGAGAAATGCCGACCAATTATGGCTTATTGCACGAGGAAAGCCTGCAGTTGAAGGATTGCCTGAACAGCTTATTTTGGACGGCAGATTGAATACATACTTTGGTTCAGCAGACCTCTTCATATCACATGATTTCGACGACACAAAACAAATGAATCTTAGCGGCACTGTTTTCGTTGAATCAGACAAAAAATCAGGATTCTGGATAAAAAATGCGCTCTCAAAAAGAGGCTTTGTCCTGAGTCAAAACCCCGAATCCTTCATCCACATTAACTATCAAAACAATGCATATGTCATCAAAAATAAAAATGAGGTTGTTTGTTCCACCGGATCGCTCGCAAAACTTCTTGAGGAACTTTCAAAGATACTCCCTTAAAAGCATTCTTAAACTTATAATACCTGTGATCATTATGTCCTCCTGTGGAACTGGAAAGCAAAAAGCTGATTTAATCCTCATTAACGGCAGGATTTATACAGTTGATCAGAAGTTTTCTGTTGCAGAAGCAATGGCAGTTTACGAGGGAAAGATAGTGGGAGTAGGAGCTGTTGAAACGATTCAGAATCAATTTAATAGCGATAAAATCATTGATTTAAATGGACTTCCCGTATATCCCGGTTTTAACGATGGGCATTGTCATTTCTATGGCTACGGAGAGAATCAGGTGCGTTATGCTGATTTAAGGGGAAGTCTCAGTTTTGCAGAGGTCGTGGAACGGCTTGAAAAGCATCATGAAACCTTTCCATCGGATTGGATTTTGGGTCGGGGATGGGACCAAAACCACTGGGAAATCAAAGAGTTTCCGGATAATGACCTGCTCGAAGAAGTGTTTCCGGGCAAGAAAGTCATGTTGATCAGGATTGACGGACATGCCATACTTGCCAGCAAGGCACTAATAACAGCAGCAGGGATTGACGGAAATACAACTATTCAGGGAGGTGAGGTACTCATAGGTGCAGATGGTGAACCGACAGGGGTACTTATTGACAAAGCCGAAGATGCGGTTAAGAAACTCATTCCGCCTCTTACAGAAAATGAGAAAAAACTGGCAATGCTGCTAGCTGAGAAACATTGTTTTGAGCAAGGACTTACCGCAGTTACAGATGCAGGGTTATCTGCCGGAACTATCGAATTGATCGGACAGATGCACCAGACAGGTGCGCTGAACATCAGAATAAATGTAATGCTAAATCCTGATAGAGAAAGTCTTGGTGTTTTTTCTGCTAAAGGTAGGTTGCAGACTGAAAAGCTTACTGTCAACTCTGTTAAACTCTATGCCGACGGGGCGTTGGGATCAAGAGGAGCAAAGTTGCTGCAACCTTACGCTGACGAACCCGGCCAAACCGGCCTTATTCTTCATACTGAAGCTTTTTATGATTCGATATGCCAATGGGCACTGAATCATGGTTTTGCAGTGTGCACCCATGCTATTGGAGATTCTGCAAACCGATTTGTGTTGCAACTATATTCAAAATATTTGCCCGAAGGCAACGACTTTCGCTGGAGGGTTGAACACGCTCAGGTTGTACATCCTGATGACATGCCTTTCTTTAAGAAATATGCCATTATTCCATCCATTCAAAGTACGCATGCCACTTCAGATATGTATTGGGCAGGGGATAGATTAGGAAGTGAAAGGCTTCAACATGCTTATTGTCAGAAGGATTTACTTGCTCAGAATGGCTGGCTGATCAATGGGACCGA
>Ga0351882_1027_pt1 | contig 53402 bp, 63 predicted proteins | sample BONcelFGM3001F13_FD_206762 | JGI IMG/M metagenome (GOLD analysis project Ga0351882, IMG submission 206762) | Enriched cells from coal bed in the Powder River Basin, Montana, United States - BONCAT cells FGM rep3 HSBNCT.FGM.300.1.F13 ... | reverse complement strand
AAGTTTCCTGCATGCGCTTGGCCGCGCGCCCGGTGGGCGCGGCTAAGACGCAGTCGATCCCGCTTTGCCCGAGGATGGTGAGCACGGTTTTTAATATGGTCGTTTTCCCGGTGCCCGGGCCGCCCGTAATCACGCAAACGTTTTTTATAATGGCCGCCCGGCAGGCGGACACCTGCTCGTCCGAAAGGCCGAATTCACTTTTGCAGCGAAGGAGTTTGGCGTCCATATCTTCCACCGGCACACGGACGGGCGCGCACGCGATCTTCCGGATGAGCAGCGCGCTGCCCTCCTCGGCTTCGTACGCGCTGCGCAGGAACACGGTATAAAGGCTGCCGTAGTGTTTGCGCTCGATCCGCCGACCCAGCGTTAAACGAAGCAGGGAGAGCCTGACGGCCTCTTCCTCCACTTCCAGTTTGCTCATCGCCGTTTGCACCAGCATGGTCTCGGGAACGTAGGTATAGCCGCTCACAAGCGATTTGCGCAGGATATGCAGAACGCCGTTCTCCACCCGTACGGGCGAGGCGCCCTGAAGGCCCATATGGGCCGCGATCTTATCCGCCGTTATAAAATCGATCCCGCGGACGGCCGAGATCAGGCTGTAGGGATTTTGGGCGATGATGTCCTGCGCGCCCGCCCCCAGGGCCTCCACCGCGGCCATGGACTGTTTTGCGGTAAGCCCCATGCCCATCAGCCGGGCGTAGGCTTCCTTGTTGCCGGTGTATTCGGCAAGGGCTTCGCGCACCGAGACGGCGAGCTTTTTACTCACGCCCTTTACATCGGACAGAGCGAGTGGATCGTTTTGGATTACCGCAAAGGTGCGGTCCCCGAAGCGCTCGACAATGCGGTCCGAAAGCACTTCCCCCAGCCCCTTTATGAAACCGCCGGAGAGGAAAAGCGCGATGTCGCCCGCGGTGGTGGGCAGGCGGCTTTCATAGGTTTCGGCGTAAAACTGGGATCCATACTGTTTGTGCTGCCGCCAGCCGCCAAAAAAGCACACACGCTCCCCCGCCCTGACCGTCTGCATGGAGCCCACCACAATGGCGGGCTCGCCGGCATCCAGCTCGAGGACAGTGTAACCGTCTGTGCCTTTATAAATAATATTCAGTACGATCCCTTCAAGGGTTTCCATTAAAACTCCTGTTTTAAAGCCTCCACCATATCGAGACGCTCCCAGGGGAGTTCCAGGTCGTTCCTGCCGAAATGCCCGTAAGCCGCGGTCTGTTTGTAGATGGGGTTGCGGAGTTTGAGACGATCGATGATCGCGCGGGGCCGGAGGTCAAAGTATTTGACCACCAGTTCCGCGATTTTTGAATCGTCCATTTTTCCCGTGCCGAAGGTTTCCACGAATATGGAGACCGGGTGGGAAACGCCGATGGCGTACGCCAGTTCGATCTCGCAGCGGTCGGCCAGACCGGCCGCAACGATGTTTTTGGCCACGTGGCGCGCCGCATAGGCCGCGCTCCTGTCCACCTTGGTGGGATCTTTGCCCGAAAAGGCGCCGCCGCCGTGACGGCCCATACCGCCGTAGGTGTCCACGATGATCTTCCTGCCGGTCAGACCGGAATCGCCGTGCGGCCCGCCGATCACGAATCGGCCGGTGGGGTTGATGAAATAACGCGTTTCTCCGTCCAGCATCTCCGCCGGGATCACCGGATTCACGACGTGTTTGATGATATCTTCGCGTATCTGCGCCTGGGTCACATCCGGGTCGTGCTGGGTGGATACCACCACGGTGTCCACGCGCACGGGCTTGCCGTCTTCATATTCCACCGTGACCTGCGTTTTGCCGTCCGGCCGCAGGTATTTCAAAATGCCCTGTTTGCGAACGGCGGACAGCCTTTTGGAAAGGGCATGCGCCAGGTGGATGGGCATGGGCATATAGCAATCGGTTTCATTGCAGGCGTATCCGAACATCATGCCCTGGTCGCCCGCTCCGGTATCTTCTTCAGCGCTGTGTTCTTCTTTTGATTCAAGCGAATGGTCCACGCCCATCGCGATGTCCGCCGACTGTTCGTCTATGGTGGTGATCACCGCGCAGGTAGACCCGTCGAACCCGTAATCGCCGTGGTTGAATCCGATTGCATTCACCGTTTCCCGCACAACCTTGGAAATGTCCACATAAGCGGACGTGGTGATCTCTCCCATCACCAGAACAAGACCGGTGGTAACGGCTGTCTCGCAGGCGACGCGCGACATGGGATCCTGCGCCAAAAGAGCGTCCAGGACCGCATCCGAAATCTGGTCGCAAACCTTATCGGGATGCCCTTCCGTTACGGATTCAGATGTAAAAAGCCTTCTCATTTATAAATTCCTCCAAATACCTTTTCAATTAAGTAAAATAAACTGTTTTTGACTTCCCTATTATATCAGACCGATTTAGATTATTCAAACATATTTAGTCAAAATATATTTAAGGCGCGGCCCCTGTATGGTACAATGATTTTAAAAAACAGGAAGTTGCCTCTATGAAGAAGATTCTGGGCGCGCTGCGCCGCGCGGACGAGCGTTTTTCCCTGATAGAAAACGGGGACACAATCGCGGTGGGCCTTTCGGGCGGAAAGGATTCCATGGTGATGCTCCGCGCGCTCGCCCTTTATAAACTGTTCAGCAAAAAAGACTACGGTCTCGTTGCGGTGATGGTGGATCTGGGCTTCGGCGGGGCCGACCCGGCGGCAGTTGCGGCTTTCGCCGAGGAAAACGGCGTGCCCCTGCATATTTTAAAGACGCAGATCGGTGAGATCGTTTTTGATGTGCGGAAGGAAAAAAATCCCTGCGCGCTCTGCGCCAAGATGCGCAAGGGCGCGTTCTACGCGCGCGCGAAGGAACTCGGCTGCAACAAGGCGGCTTTCGCGCACCATATGGAGGACGCCATCGAAACCTTCCTTTTGAGCATGCTGTACGAATCCCGCCTGCACACCTTTGCCCCCAAGACATATCTCTCCCGGCAGGACATCACGCTGATCCGGCCGCTCATATTCGCAGCCGAAAAGGACATTGTTGCCGTCCGTGAAAAATACGGCATCCCGGTGCTAAAAAACCCCTGCCCGGCCGACGGCCACACCAAGCGGGAAGAGGCGAAGGAGATCCTCTCCTATTTGTGCGAAAAACGCATGAACGCCAAGCAATCCATTTTTAAAGCCGTTTCCGATTCGCTTATGAAGGAATAGCCGCCTTTCTTTTGAAAAGCGGAAAAAGGCCCCCGGCCGTGCTACCGGGAGCCTTGCCCAAATCCATTATTTAAACAATGTATATTGGACGATACGGATTATTATAATGGTTCCGGAAGCTTTGTGGGTGTGCATGCTGCACACATTTTACAAAGGCGTCCGCAAGGGACCGCATCACCGGTGCTCCCTGTAAAGAGCGGCCCCTGTAAAAAAATGAAAAAGCCCGCATTTCTGCGGGCTTTTGTTTTTTATTTTAAGAAGCCGAAGAGCCCGGGGTGTACATCAGATCCACGATCTTGCTTTCCACGTCGTTCATATCCGCGCTGTAGTAGGAAAGGCTGTTGATGTAGTCGAAATCGCCCCCGATGGTCTGTATGGTCAGATCGTCAATGCTGATATTGTCCAGCACCTGCGCGAAGGCCACCACCTGGTCCAGCGAAAGGTTGGTATGCATGAACTTGAGGAAAGCCGCATACAGGGAAGGGGCGGACGCGACCGCTCCCTTGTCCTTGATTTTTTTGGCCACCGCGATCAGGTACTGCTGCTCGTGCGATACGCGCACCAGCTCGCCGCCGACCTCCTTCCTGTTCTCCAGATAGGCCCTTGAGTTTTCTTCATCCAGCACCACCGTATCGCCCTTGTTCCCGATGCCCGGGAAATTCACATCCAGCACCAGCTTAATGCCGTCGAGAACACTCGCGAATTTGGGCACGCCGGCAAGGTCGATGGAGATATAGTAATCGATGGGCACAAAATACTGCCCGTCTATGGATAAAAATTCGCTGATGCAGCGCATGGCGTTCTGCGGGCCGTATTTTTTGGGGCCGAGGCCGTATGAATACGCCGCGTTGATCTTATCCAGTCCCTGCGAGGTGATAGAGCCGTCCTGGTCTAAACGGTACACGTTTGCGCGCGTGTCCCGGGGTATGGAGGTGAGCGTCATCTTGTTTGCAGCGAAGTCCACCGTGCAAAGCATGTTCATATCGCTTCTCCAGCCCATACCCGTGCGCGTTTCGTCCCAGTCTATCCCGAGAAGCAGGATGTTGACCACGTCTTTGTTGCGCGTGTATTCCGTTCCGTTATAGGTGATATCGTCCGTGTTTTGTACCGTCTGGCTTTCGATGTGGTCGGAGGCCAGGTTCACTTCAGCCGTTTTGTCCCCCGCGTCGAATGCGGCCATCGGGTTTTCCGATATGTTCTGATACTGGTTATAAAAAGCATAGACTATAATCCCTGCCAAAACAATTAATATAATCAAAAATACGGTTAATACCTTTATTGATTTTTTCATATACAGCTCCAATGTTCCATAAACTGGCCTGAAAACAGACCGTTTTCAGGCTCGATAATAAATAGTACAACTTCTTTTAAAAAAAGTCAAATTATTTATCTAAGTCTTCATAAAATTTTTACAGTCTTATTAAAATTTTATACGGTTATTTTCTGCTGTTTTATTGAAGTATAGTACGAAGCTTGCATGAAATCAATTGGAATTTTGCGGTAAATAATGTATAATCATTGTACAGGGACACTATGACAAAAATAGTTTTGAAAAGGGGGATCATATCATGAACAAAAAAACCTGGTTTTTGATCGCGATGCTGCTGCTTGCCGGCCTCATCCTTGCCGCCTGCGCCGCGCCTGCGGCGGGCGAGTCGTATAAGGATAAGACCGCGACCATCGTACTGGAAGAAAACCCGACCACCGGCTATACCTGGTCCGTTTCTGTTGACAACCCTTTAGTCATCGGCTTGAATAGCGATAAATTCTATGCGAGCGGGGACAAGAACGTGGTGGGCGCCGGGGGCGTGCACCAGTACGTTTTTAAGGCGGCCGGGCCCGGAGATGCAATAATCACTTTTGATCTCGGCCAGCAGTGGGATGGCGGCGAAAAGGGCAACAAAATACTAAAATACAAAGTGACGGTGGACGAAAACGGAAAGATAGCTTCCCTTATGGCAATGTAAACGCATCACGTAAAAGGGGCTGCGGCCGCAGCCCCTTTTTTTTACAAACAAACCGTTTGAAAACGGCTGCCTTAAAAAATCCTTTAAAATGGCGTCTTCCGCTTCTTTTTACGAAAGGCCGACGGACATGCGTTTGATGCCCTGCCGGGATTCAAGCTTTCCGATGGCGGCTTCTTCAACCAAGAATATGCCAAAGAGGCAAACGCTGTGCGCCTGCCTCATGTAAGAATCCTTTAAAAATGATTGATGCTACAGCTGCGGAATTTCCAGGATTTTTCCGCCGTTCATTGCGGATTCGTGCGCCAAAATGCCGGCCATCGTCCAGTTTGCGCCCACTTTTGCACTGACGTGCGCGGGCCTGTTTTCCAGAACGGCGCTGACGAATTCATGCACCATGTGCGGATGGCTTCCGCCGTGGCCCGAGCCCTGAATGAAGGACACGTGCTGGTCGTCTATGATCTGGTTTTTGAGCGCGAATCCGCCGATGTCGCTCGGAAGCATGTGATCCGTATCGGGCACTTCGATGCGCTCCGCGTCTTCGAACCCCGAGAAAACGACCGGGTTTTCATCCACAATCTGCTCCCATTCGAAGGATTTTTTGGTGCCGTAGATGTCAAAGCTCTCCCGGTACTGGCGGATGGTATCGAACAGGGAGCGGGAGACTTCTGCGACGATATCGCTGTCTTTGAATGTGTACTGCGCCGTTTCCATGGCAAAGGGAGAGTTGTATTGCTTGATGTATTCTTCGTTGATCCGCCCCGAACCCAGGCAGCGCACCGTTGTAACGGGCTTGCCTATGATATCCGAAAGCGGCCCCAGAGCATGCGTGGGATAGAACATGGGCGGCATGCCGTACCAGTAGTCCGGCCAGCCGGGCAGGCTCATGTTTTGCTGGTGCGAACCGCGCATAAACTGGATGCGCCCGACTTCGCCCGCTTCGTACAGCTTTTTGAAGTAAAGATATTCGCGGGTATAGACTGCGGTTTCCATCATCATATATTTGAGGCCCGTTTTTTCTTCCAGGTCCACGATCTGTCTGCATTCAGCCTCCGTCATGGCCATGGTGACGGTGCACGCGACATGCTTGCCCGCACGGAGCGCTTCGATGGACATCCAGCCGTGTTCTTTCAAATCGCTGTTGATATGCACCGCGTCGATATCCGGGTCCCCCAGCATTTCCATGTAATCCGTATAGCGTTTCTCAATGCCCAGCTTGTCCCCCAGTTCGTTCAGCTTTTCCTCGTTGCGGCGGCAGATGGCCACGCACTCCGCCTTGCCGTATTTCTGGTAGATGGGTATAAACTCAGCCCCGAAACCAAGCCCTACAACACCGATTCTCAATTTTTCCATTTTTGAATCCTCCCTTGTTTACTATCGTAAATAATAAAAACATTTTACGATTAAATTATACCATATGGACAGATAAAAATAAAACATTTTCAGGGCAAACGCAACGGCATTTGCCCTGATTAAAAAGCAGTGTTAAGAGCCGGCCTGTTTTTAAAACCGGCCTCATTTAAAATGTTTATTCCACCGTTACGCTTTTGGCAAGGTTTCTGGGCTTATCCACGTCGCAGCCCTTTTGCACGGACATGTAATACGCGAAGATCTGCATGGGAATGATGGCCGACATGGAGCACATGAAATCGATGGTATCGGGTACGGTGACCACTTCATCCACATATTCCGTAATTTTTTCCGCAAAGCGTTCCTGCGTGATGCCCAGCACGATCGCCCCGCGGGCCGTCACTTCCTTCACATTGCTTAAGGACTTCTCCAGCAGGCCCTGCTGGGTTAAGACCGCGATAACCAGCGTTCCCTCTTCGATCAGCGCGATGGTGCCGTGTTTGAGTTCGCCGGCCGCATACGCCTCCGAATGGATGTAGCTGATCTCCTTTAATTTGAGCGACCCTTCCATGGAAAGGGCGTAGTCGATGCCCCTGCCAATGTAGAACACGCTGTGCTCCTTAAAATGCAGGGACGCAAAACGCTGAAGGGTTTCTTTGTGCCCGAGAATTTGTTTGACGTGTCCGGGTACGCTCTTAAGTTCTTCTATATACAGTTTGTATTCCTCTTCCGAAATCTTTTTCTGCACATATGCCATTTGGATGCCGATCATATAAAGCGACATCAGCTGGGTGGTGTACGCCTTGGTGGAAGCCACCGCGATCTCCGGACCCGCGCGCGTATACAGCACCGCGTCGGCTTCCCGGGTAACCGTGCTGCCCACCACATTGGCAATGGCGAGCACGAACGCGCCCAGCGATCTTGCTTCCCGCATCGCCGCGATGGTATCGGCAGTTTCGCCCGACTGGGACAAAACGATCATGAATGTATCCCGGTCGATCAGCGGGTTGCGGTAGCGGAATTCGGAAGCGATATCCACGTCCACCGGGATGCGGATGAGCCGCTCGATGATGTATTTTCCCAGCATGGAGGCGTGAAACGCCGTTCCGCAGGCGACGATGGTGATTTTTTTGATGCCTGCGAGCAATTCATCGGTCAGTTTGGCTTCGGAAAGGTCCAGCTTCCCGTTTTTCAGCCTGGGCAGCAGGGTGTCCGAAAGGGCTTTGGGCTCCTCTTCGATCTCTTTGATCATGAAGTGCTCATAGCCGGCTTTTTCCGCCTGGGAGATATCCCAGTCTACGATGAAGGGCTCCCGCTCCAGTTTATTGAGCAGTTTATCATACAGTTCGAAACTGTTTTTTTTGATCACAACGATTTCGTTTTCGTTTAAAAAGCAGACCTTGCGGGTGTATTCCAGCAGCGCCGGAATATCCGATGCGATCAGGTTCTCGCCTTCGCCCAGTCCCACCACCAGCGGGCTGTCTTTTTTGGCGGCCACGATCTCGTCCGGGAAACGCTCGCTGACCACGGCCAGCGCATAGCTTCCCTCCAGCATGCCTATGGCCTTTTGCACCGCCAGCTTGAGGTCGCCTTCCAAAAAGTAATTCACCAGGTGCGCAATCACCTCCGTGTCCGTATCGGACGCGAATATAACGCCCTTTTGGGCGAGCCATTTTTTGATGTCCGCGTAATTCTCGATGATGCCGTTATGCACCACCGCAATATCGCCCGCCATGTTGGTATGCGGATGTGAATTGATGAAATTGGGTTCGCCGTGGGTCGCCCAGCGCGTGTGGCCGATTCCGATCGTCCCGTGCACTTTTTTACTGCCGATGATTTTTTCCAGTTCGGAAAGCTTGCCTTTTTCTTTTACCACCACCAGCTTCCGGTGGTCCAGATACGCGATGCCTGCGCTGTCGTATCCCCGGTATTCCAGTTTCCTCAGGCCCTCTATGAGTACCGAGATCACATCTTTATCTCCAACGTATCCAACGATTCCGCACATAATGAACCCTCCTCAGCCGAGCCTTTCCTCGACCAGTCTTGCGATATTGACCGCCTGCTCGGTGATATAATCCTTATCCTTGCCTTCGATCATCACCCGGATCAGAGGCTCCGTGCCCGATGTACGAATCAGCACCCTGCCTTCCCCGTCAAAATTCTTTTCCAGCTCCCTGATCTTTAAAGCGATCTTGGGGTCTTCCATATACAGGTGTTTCTTCTCCTCGCTCACCTTTGCGTTCACCAGCACCTGGGGCAGAATATCGATGATTTTGGAAAGTCTGGAAAGCGCCCGGCCTTCCTTTTTCATCACGCTCAGAAGCTGTACGCCCGAATAAATGCCGTCTCCCGTTGTGTTGCCGTCCTCCAGAAAGATGATGTGCCCCGACTGCTCGCCGCCGAAATTGAAGCCGCTGCGGAGCATTTCCTCCAGCACATAGCGGTCCCCTACCTGAGTTTTGACCAGAGTGATTCCGTTTTCCTTCAGGCCGATTTCGAGGCCCATATTGCTCATGACGGTGCCCACCACCACGTTTTTTGCGAGTTTGCTTTCTTTTTTCTTACTTGTCGCGCAGATCGCCATGATGGCGTCCCCGTCCACGATATTGCCGTGGCTGTCCACCGCGATCAGCCGGTCCGCGTCCCCGTCAAAGGCCAGGCCCACGTCCGCGCCGATCTCGGTCACTGTGCGCGAAAGGTTGGCCGGATGGGTGGAACCGCAGTATTCATTGATGTTTGTGCCGTCCGGGTCGTTGTAGATCGGGTACACTTGTGCCCCCAGCTTTTCGAAAACCTGGGGCGCCACCGCGCTGGCCGAGCCGTTGGCGCAGTCGAGGACGACCTTGATGCCGTCAAGGCTAACGTCCGTGCCCGCTATGATATGATCGATATATTCGTCGTCCGCTTTTTTCAGGCGGACCTTGCGGCCAACGCGCGTCCCGGTGGGAAGATATATTTCCTCGCTCTGGTTTACGATGATGTCTTCTATACGGTCTTCGATTTCGTCCTGCAGTTTATACCCGCTCGAATTGAAAAACTTGATCCCGTTGTATTCAAGGGTGTTGTGCGAAGCCGAGATTACGACGCCCGCGTCCAGCCCGTAATGCAGCGTAAGATAAGCCACCCCGGCCGTGGGGATTACCCCGGCGACAACGGCCTCCGCCCCGACCGAGCATATGCCCGCGATCATTGCAGATTCCAGCATGTCTCCCGATATACGGGTATCCCGCCCGATCAATATCTTGGCCTGGTGCACCGCGTTGGTCAGGCAATACGCCCCAACCTGGCCCAGCTTGAACGCCAGGTCGCAGGTCAGCTTTTCGTTTGCGATGCCCCGCACGCCGTCCGTACCAAACAGTCTCGCCATAACGTTCCTCCAACATTTAAAAAAACTGCGCCTGCCGCTAAACATTGGGCAGCTATCCTCCATTGCATAGCGGGTTTCTGCAGCTACAGCCTTATTTAATACTCTTTATTTTATTCACGCTTCTCTCTTTGGTTGCAGCCGGCCGTAAAAAAAACAACCGTTACAGCAGCCGAATTTCCCCGGTTTAAGAAAGCGGCGATGTCCAATTGCATCTTCCTTTTCGATTTTTTTATTATACACTACCCATAATGAAAAGAAAAGTATAAATATTACCACAGTTTTAATAAATCTTCGAAAATAAAAACGAAGTGTTACAAAACCTTTAAATACGGCATTCCCTTGCCGCAATCAACACCGATACTCTTTTTAAAATTATCCGGCGTCCTTGCCGGACTTAACCCCTTCCCGGACAAGCTTTCTGTTCCCCAGCAGGAAAAATCCCTGCGCCGCCAGCAGCGCCCCGGTTGCGATTAGCAGCCATTCGATCCGGATGTGGTCCGCGAGGGGGCCGAAGACCAGCATCCCCAGAGGCATCATGGATGTTGAAATCATGGTGAGTACGCCGAATACCCTTCCCATATAGTTTTCCTCCACTTTCTCCTGCAAAAGAACGGTGGAGGGCGTATTGAACAGGGGCACGGCCAGGCCGGTCAGCCCGATGAATGCCAGGTAAAGCCCGAACAAAGGCGTGATCCCAAGAGCGAACGTTCCGGCGCCCACCATAAAGCTTGCCAGCGCCATGGTATGGATGCGGTTTTTGAAACCGCCCCAGGCGGCGATAACGGCTCCTCCGCCCATCATGCCCACCGAAAACGCGATCTCGACAGCCGTGAGACGCCAGACGTCCGGGCCGAAACTGCGGGTGACCTGCAGGGGCGTGAGAAAAGCCACGGGTGAGACCAGAACGAACAGGACCGCATAATAGATAAAGAGCCCTTTTATAAATGAATGGTTCTTAATATAATGAAAACCCAGCTTTAAGTCGTGAAAATAACCGGCTGTTTGTTTTTCGCCGGCTTTTGCGTGCACCGGGATCTTAAGGAAGAAAAGCAGTATGGATATTGCGGCGGCCGCCGTAAAAACGTCTATAAAAAAGATATTCTCCACCGAGGACATCGCCATCAGCGCGCCGCTGACCACGGGAGAGATCAGCATGGTGGACGACTGGAGGCTTGCGTTGATCCCGTTCACCCGCGTCAGCTTTTCTGTGGGCACAAGCTGCGGCAGTATGGCGCCCACCGCGGGGCTCTGGATGCCTGTTCCGACCGCGCGGATGCCCGAGACCACGAATATCAGCCAGAGAGCGTCGTATCCGTTAAAAAACACAATGGCAAGGAACAGCGTGGATGCCGCGACCAGCGCATCCGCATAGATGATCAGCCTTTTGCGGTTGTAGCGGTCGGCCCATACCCCCGCGAAGGGGGATAGTATGAACGCGGGCAAAAAGCCGCACAGGATGGACACGGTCATCATCGCCCCGGACTGCGTGGTCAGCGTGATGTACCATGTGATGGCGTATTGAACCAGGGAAGAGCCGAAAAGCGATATGGTCTGGCTCCCCAAGAATAGGGCGGTTTTGTTTTTCCAGTTTTCAGTATTAATTTTCATAAAATTCAACCCTGCCTAAACCAGACGACAAAAGACAAATAAAGCGCAGGTGCTGCCTGCGCCTCCCCAAAACGGGACCCTTTCCGGCCGGGGGACATTTAAATCGGTTGCATTATAGCATGAGAAATATAAAAACGTCAATCCCAAAGAAAGAGGCGTAGCCACAGCCCGCTGTCAGCTTTTTATTCGGCCGGGCTTTCGTAGTTATTTCTTCTTTTTGCTCTCCGCTTTTTTGATGTTTTCACCTACCCTGAAGCGTACAATTTCCCGGACCAAATCCAATGGCATGGGCCTATCCAGCGGGAACTGGATGGTGCCCTTGGATGTTTTATACCCCGAAAGCCCGGGCAAAAACGTTCCCACCCCGCTTGCGCCCGGATAAAAACCGATATGGTTTTTAAATGCGGCAAAATATACCAGCATGCCATGCAGCGAATAAGAGGGCATGCCCCAACTGATTTTTTCCGCTGCATCCGGCGCGGCTTCAAGGACGGCGGCGCGAAGCTCATTCAGCTTTTTTCGCACTTCGGGCGGGAACTGCGCGATGTATTCGTTTACCGTTTGAATTTTTTCAATTGCATCCATATTCCCACTCTGTATTCATCCTATCTTTTTTTATTTAAAACTCTGCCTGTACAAAAATTCGCCTGTCCATCCTATCATACAAAAATCCCCAAGCATGACTGCTTGAGGATTTGTAAAAACTGTTTTACCTCTTGGAGAACTGGGGCGCGCGGCGCGCGGCCTTGAGGCCGTACTTCTTACGTTCCTTCATCCTGGGGTCGCGGGTTAAGTACCCTGCCTTTTTAAGGGCTCCCCTAAGTTCCGGATTCACCTTTAAAAGCGCCCTTGCGATGCCCTGGCGGATGGCGCCGGCCTGGCCGGTATATCCGCCGCCCTTCACGCTGATGGCCGCGTCGTAAGACCCCAGGGTCTCGGTGAGCACCAACGGTGAACGCACAAGCATCTTTAAGGTCTCATATCCAAAATATTCTTCCAAATCACGCTTGTTCACGGTCATATTGCCTTTGCCGGCCATCAGCCGTACCCGCGCGATGGAACTTTTTCTTCTTCCGGTGCCTAAAAACTGTTCTTTCGCCATTTTATTCTACCTCCCCTGCAATTCAAGCATTTCGGGCTTCTGCGCTGCGTGGCCATGCTCCGCGCCCTTGTAAACGCGCAGCTTGGTCAGCATCTTTTTTCCCAAAGTGTTTTTAGGAAGCATTCTTCTGACCGCCTCTGTAAAAGCGAACTCGGGTTTGTTTTGCATCAAATTCCGGTAGCTTGTCTTTCTCAGACCGCCCGGATATCCGGAATGCCGGTAATACATCTTCTGGTCCAGTTTGTTGCCCGTAAGCACGAGTTTTTCCGCATTGACCACGATCACAAAATCGCCGGTGTCTACGTTGGGTGTGAACTCCGGTTTGTTTTTTCCTCTCAGGATGGACGCGACCTGGCTGGCCACCCGGCCGAACACCTTGCCTTCGCCGTCCACAACGTACCATTTCTGAGGGACTTCACCGGATTTCGCCATATATGAATTCATCTAGGCTTCCTCCTATTTGTACTATACAACTAAAATGCGATGCGCATGCACGGGGCTGTGTGTATGGCGACGCACAATATATTGTACTGAAATCAAAACCCGCTGTCAAGCGGTTTTTTTTATTTGTATTTCACTTCTGCCAAAAACAGTCCCTGGGGCTTGGCGGTGACCCCGGCGCGGCGCCGGTCCAGGCTCGCAAGGATGGGGGGTATGTCCTCCACAGACAGTTTGCCCTGCCCGACGTAAATCAAGGTTCCCGCGATTATGCGCACCATGTTGAATAAAAAGCCGTTGCCGGTGACATCTATGGTAATGATGTCTCCCTTTTTGGCGATCTTAATGCCGTATATGGTGCGGACCTTATTTTTTAACGGAAGCTGCGCGCTGGTGAAAGCCGAAAAATCGTGCTCCCCCGTAAGATGGGCCGCCGCTTCCCGCATTTTTTTAATGTCCAGCGGAACGGGAACGTGCATGGACCCGTTACGCAGGACCGCGCTTGCGTGCGGGGAATTTTGGATGACGTACCTGTACCTCTTTTTTTTCGCGTCGAACCGTGCGTGAAAGCCTTCCTTTACTTTCCCGGATTTACGTATACGGATGTCCGGCGGCAGGAGGGCGTTTAAGGCAAAGGCAACTTTATCCGGCGGTATGCCGGCCTGCGTATCAAAATGCGCCGCCTGCCCGAGCGCATGCACGCCCGCGTCCGTACGGCCGGCCGCATGCAGAACGGTTTTTTTGCCGGTGAGGGTTTGCAGCGCCTCCTCCACCGTCTGCTGCACGCTGTTGTGGTTTTTTTGCCGCTGCCATCCGCAGTAGCCGGTGCCGTCGTATTCGATGATGAGTTTGATCCTCAAAACAACACCACCAATGCCGCGGCCACCGCGCCGGTTAAGGCCAACGCCACAAAATCGCGCGGGGCAAAACGCAGTATCTTCATTTTTGTGCGGCCTTCCCCGCCCTTGTAGCAGCGGGATTCCATGGCCAGCGCGAGTTCGTCCGCCCGTTTGAACGCCGATATGAAAAGCGGCACCAGCAGGGGGACCATGTTTTTCGCTCTTTTAATGAGGTTGCCGCTGTCGAATTCCGCGCCGCGGGCCGTCTGTGCTTTCATGATCCGGTCGGTCTCCTCGGCCAGCGTTGGGATGAAACGGAGCGCGATGCTCATCATCATGGCCATTTCATGCACCGGGAATTTGATTTTATTAAGCGGTTTCATCAGGCTTTCCATCCCGTCCGTCAGCTGCATGGGGGAGGTGGTGAGGGTCAGCAGGCTGGTGGAAAATATCAGAAACGTCAGGCGGAGCACGATGAGCACGGCCCTGTATATGCCTTCCCCGGTCAGGCGGATCGCGCCCCACTGGCCGAGGACCGTCTGTCCGTTGTAAAAAAACATGTTGAGGATAAAAGTGAAAATGATGATGAATAAAAGCGGCCGGAGACTCCGAAGAACGCTGCGCGCCCCCACCCGGGCCAGGATGGTGACCAGGGCGATAAACGCCGCCAGCAGAATAAACCCGAAGAGGGATTCCACCAGGAAAACCACCACGATCAGCGCAAGCGCGAGCAGGATTTTCATTCTGGGGTCAAGATTATGTATGGACGATTCGCCCGGGAAATACTGCCCCAGCGTAATATTCTTCAGCATGATCCTTTTACCTGTTTCAGTATATAGGCCTTGAGGTCTTCAAACTTGATGATGTCGCGCGGGACATCCAGCCCTTTCTGGGCGAGCATGTGCGCCACTTCCCGCGGCTCGCTCGCGCCCAGGCCCATCGCTTTAAGTTTTTCTATATCCGCAAAAACTTCTTTGGGCGTTCCGTCCAGGACGATTTTGCTTTCGTTCATCACCAGGATACGCCCTGCGTATTCGGCCAGGCCGTCCATGTTGTGGGAAATCATCAAAATGGTGGTTCCCATGCCGTTCAGGCGCCGGATGAAATTCATAAAGCTGTCCCGCCCGGCGGGGTCCAGCCCCGCGATGGGTTCGTCCAGGATCAGTATGCCCGGTTTATTGGCCAGCACGCCCGCAATGGCGACCTTGCGTTTCTGGCCTCCCGACAGTTCGAAGGGGGACAGGACTCCCACTTCCTTTACGTCCATCCCTACGATGGAAAGCGCCCAGGCCACCCGCTCACGTATCTCTTCGGGTGAAAGGCCCGCTTTTTTGGGGCCGAAAGCAACGTCCAGCTCCACCGTTTCTTCAAACAGCTGGTATTCCGGGTACTGGAAAACAACGCCCACCCGTCTGCGCAGTTTTTTGCGTTCATAGTCTTTTGCGTTGATGTCTTCCCCGTCCAGCAGCACGCGCCCGGCGTCCGGCTTCAAAAGGCCCGCGACCGCCTGGATGAGCGTGGACTTGCCGCAGCCGGTGTGCCCGATGAGCCCTACGAACTCGCCGTCCGAAACGCAAAAGGAAATATCGTTTACGGCCGTGTGGGCGAAGGGCATCCCCTTCATATAAGTAAAAAACAGGTTTTCTACAATGATCGGCATATCTGTTCCACCAACTCTTCGGGCGTGAGCGGGCAATCGCCCAGATCCGCCCCCTGCTCCCTGAGCGCGTAGTACATACGGACGGCAAACGGAGGCGTGAGCCCCGAGCTTTTAAGGATCTTTACTTCCTTAAAAACATCCCTGGGGGCGCCCCGGCTGATCACCCGTCCGTCCTTCATGATATATACGGTGTCCGCCTCCACGGCTTCGTCCATGAAATGCGTGATCAGCACCACCGTTTTTTTATGTTTTTTATTGAGGTCCCGTATAGCGTCCATCACTTCCGCGCGCCCGGAAGGGTCCAGCATGGCCGTGGGTTCGTCGAAAACGATGATCTCGGGCAGCATGGCCAGCACGCCCGCGATGGCCACCCGCTGTTTCTGGCCGCCGGACAGCATGTGCGGCGCGCGTTTTGCATATTCGCCCATCTCCATGGCCGAAAGGGCGTCCGCGACCCGCTGCACGATCTCGGGCTGGGGAACGCCCATGTTCTCCGGTCCGAAGGCCACGTCTTCCTCCACCACCGAGGAAACGATCTGGTTGTCCGGGTTCTGGAACACCATGCCCGCGCTGCGGCGAATCTCCCAGAGCAGGTCTTCGCGGCTCGTGTCCATCCCGGCCACAGTCACCGTGCCCTCCCGGGGAACGAGCAGCGCGTTGATATGCTTGGCAAACGTGGATTTTCCGCTGCCGTTATGCCCCAGTATGCAAACGAACTCGCCTTTTTGCGCGGTAAAGTCAACCCCGTTTAAGGCAAACCGGATCTCGGTTTCGGTGGCATATGAGAATTTCACTTTCTTTGCGGTAATGATCTCCAATTCCTGTCTCCTTGACTCAAGTATAAACAAAAAGGCTATGGAACGCCCCACAGCCTCCGGAATTTGCCTTGATTTCTACACCAGCTCCAAAATCACAATCTCGGCAGCATCGCCGCGCCTGGGTCCCTTTTTCAGGATGCGGGTATACCCGCCGCCCTGCCCGAGCTCCTTTGCGCGTTTGTCGTATTTGGGCGCGATCTCACGAAACAGCTTTTCGATAACCGGGTGTTTGTTGTCCCCGGTCCGCTCGCGGTATTCGTATTTGCTTTCCTTGTCTTTTTTTGTTTCCGGAAAATCATAGAGGTATTCCATGATAAGGCGCCGGGCCGCCAGTCTCCCCGGCGCGTCGTTTGTAAATTCCGTCTTGTCTTTATCTTCGCCCGCTTCCTTGGTCACAGTGATTGTGTTTTCGTATTCCCTTATGGCACGGGTTATGATTTTTTCCGCGATGGGACGCGCCTGCTTTGCGCGCGCGAGCGTGGTCTCTACCTTGCCGTTCCAAATGAGGGAAGTAACCAGGCCGCGCAGCAGCGCTTTTCTCTCCGCGCTCGGCCGATTGAGTTTATTTATAGCCACTTAAAAAGCCCTCTCTTTCTAATCGTCCAGCCGCAGGCTAAGCCCGAGGCCCTCCAGTTTTTGTTGCACTTCTTCCAGTGATTTCTTGCCCAGGTTGCGCACTTTCATCATTTCTTCTTCGTCGCGCTGTATGAGTTCCTGCACCGTGTTGATCCCGGCGCGCTTCAAACAATTGTAGGAACGCACCGACAGATCGAGTTCTTCTATGGTGATCTCCAGTATCTTTTCCTTCTTGTCCTCTTCCTTCTCAACCATGATCTCCACGTCGTTCACGTGTTCGGTCAGGTTGATGAACTGGGCCAAATATTCGCTTAAGATTTTAGCGGAAAGGGACGTCGCCTCGTCCGCGCTGATGGAGCCGTTGGTCCACACTTCCAAGGTCAGCTTGTCAAAATCGGTGATCTGTCCCACACGGGTATTTTCTACCGAAAAGTTGACTTTGGTGACGGGTGTGAACAGCGAATCCACCGGGATTACGCCGATGGCCATGTTGGACGTTTTGTTCTTTTCCGCCAGCACATAGCCCCTGCCTTTTTTGAGTGCGATTTCCATATACAAAGATGCGCCTTCTTCCAGCGTCGCGACCGTAAGATCCGGATTGATGATTTCCACTTCCGAATCCGCCTCGATATCCGATGCCTTGATCACGCCCGGGCCCTTCACGTTCAGGATGACTGTTTTTTCTGCCTCCGTGTACAGTTTGGCGCACAGGCTCTTTAAGTTTAAAACGATGTTGATCACATCTTCTTTTACGCCGGGAATGGTCGCAAATTCATGCAGCACCCCGTCGATCTTAACGCTGGTGACGGCAACGCCCGGCAGACAGGACAGCAGCACGCGCCGGATGGAATTTCCGAGCGTGGTACCAAAACCTCTCTCCAGGGGTTCCATCACAAACTTTGCATATGTTTTATCTTCGTTATGTTCTACGCACTCAATTTTAGGTCTTTCTATTTCTAGCATTTCTCACCCTCCTTAGGGACGTAAATTTCATGCTTACTTAGAATAGAGCTCTATGATCAAGTGTTCCTCTATCGTGAGATCGATATCTTCACGGTCGGGCAGCGCAAGAACCTTGCCGGTGAGCGTGGATAAATCAAACTCCAGCCACTTGGGCATTGTTTTTTCTCCCGCTTCCTTCAAACCCTTGAAATATTCCTTGGACGCGCTGCGCTCCGAAACGGAAATGATCTGCCCTTCCTGCACGAAGAAGGAAGGGATATCCACCTTTTTGCCGTCCACCAGCACGTGACCGTGCGTGACCATCTGCCTGGCCTGTGCGCGCGAATCGCCGATTCCCATGCGGAAGCAGGTGTTGTCCAGCCTGCGTTCCAGAAGCGAAAGCAGGTTCTCGCCCGCGATACCCTTCATTTTTTCGGCAATTTCAAAATATTTGTGGAACTGTGCCTCGAGAACGCCGTAAGCACGTTTTACCTTCTGTTTTTCACGAAGCTGCGTGCCGTACTCGGACATTTTGCGCCTTGACTGGCCATGCTGTCCGGGCGGCGACTGCCTTCTTGAGACCGCGCATTTCGCGGTATAGCAACGGTCGCCCTTTAAAAAGAGCTTGGCGCCTTCCCTGCGGCATAAGCGGCACACTGAATCCGTATATCTAGCCATTTGCTTGAACCCTCCTTATACCCTTCTGCGTTTGGGCGGTCTGCACCCGTTATGCGGTATGGGCGTAACATCCTTGATCAGGCTTACGTCCAGCCCGGCCACCTGCAGCGCGCGAATCGCGGCTTCGCGGCCCGATCCTGGACCCTTCACAAACACTTCCACCGTCTTGAGCCCGTGCTCCATTGCCGCCCGCGCGGCCGTTTCGGCTGCGATTTGCGCGGCATAGGGCGTGCTCTTTCTGGAACCGCGGAAACCCATGGCTCCACTGGAAGCCTGGGACAGCGCGTTGCCCTGCATGTCTGTCATGGTCACCAGGGTATTGTTGAAGGAAGAGCGGATGTGCGCCTGGCCTTTTTCAATATTTTTCTTTTCTCTGCGTTTTCTTGTTGTTTTTTTGCCTTTCGGTGCTGCCATTTTTCGCTACCTCCTCCTTATTTCTTTCTGCCCGCAACCGTGCGTTTCGGACCCTTGCGCGTGCGCGCGTTCTGCTTGGTGCTCTGACCGCGCACAGGCAGTCCGCGGCGATGGCGGATGCCTCTATAACAACCGATCTCCATGAGCCGTTTGATATTCATGGATATCTCACGGCGAAGATCGCCTTCTACCTTCACATGTTTGTCAATGTATTCCCTCAGTTTGCCGATATCGGTTTCGGAAAGATCCCGCACACGAATGTCCGGGTCGACGCCGGTTTCGGCCAATATCTTTTGGGAAACGCTGAGGCCCACCCCGTATATATAGGTGAGACCAATTTCAACTCGTTTTTCCCTGGGCAAATCTACGCCAGCGATACGTGCCATATTTTATTAAACACCTCCGATAAGTTTGCCGGCCATTTTAATAAGCCGGTCAGCATTTTTTTACCTTTATATAAACCATCCAGGATGCCTTTCGCGAAAATACGGGAACGCGCCTTTTTAAAGGCGCTTATCCGTACAGCCGCTTCGCGCCGCACCTTTCCTGTATTGTTAGCCCTGCCTCTGTTTGTGCTTGGAATTCTGGCAGATCACCATGACCTTGCCTTTCCTTCTTATAATCTTGCATTTTTCGCAAATCGGTTTTACCGACGGCCTAACCTTCATCGTTTTTCTTCCTCCTTTTTTGCGTACCCATCTATTTTAATGGAAACTGTCCATAAAATCAACTAGTTTTTGCCCCGCCAGGTGATCCGGCCCTTGGAAAGGTCGTACGGTGAAAGCTCCACCGTTACTTTGTCCCCCGGCAGGATTCGTATATAATTCATTCTGAGTTTGCCGGAAATGTGCGCCAATATCTTGTGCCCGTTTTCCAGCTGTACTTCGAATGTTGCATTCGGATACGTGTCTGTGACAATGCCTTCCACTTCAATTACATCACTTTTTGACAAAACCGACTCCTCCTTCTTCTTCCCCACTGCCCGCTTCTATCGCATTTTTGAGCGCACTCCTGATTTCAGCATCAAATACCTTTTTTCCCTCCGTGAGTTTATTTCCGATCCCCGTGAGGGTATGCGGCGTTTGCGCAACATGCTTTACTTTCTTCTTCTTGGGCTTTGCAAGGCGGCGCAGGTTTCCATCCGCCAGATAAACGTAGCTTTCTCCCTCGACCCCGACGACCACGGAATATTTTCCGCTGTCCCGGCCGGCTTTTGAAATCACCACGCTGCCCGGCGCAAATACGTTTGCCATCGTCTTCCCGCCTCCTAAATCATGGTCAGTATAACCGGCCCGTCTTCCGTAATGGCGATCGTGTTCTCATAATGCGCGGACAGGCCCCCGTCCGCCGTCTCGACCGTCCAGCCGTCTGGGAGCCAGATAACGGCCGACTTACCGAAGTTCACCATGGGCTCGACGGCCAGCGTCATACCCGGTTTTAAAACGGGGCCCCGCCTGGGGGTTGAAAAATTCGGGATGTCCGGCGCCTCGTGCAGTTCCCGGCCGATCCCGTGGCCCACCAGTTCCCGGACCACCGAGTAGCCCGCAGCCCGAACCGTAAATTCGATGGACTGGGAAATATCGTTCAGGCGGTTTCCTTTTTTCGCGTTTTCTATCCCTGTAAAAAAGCTTTTCTCCGTCACATCGATCAGCCTTTTTGCTTCCGGGGAAATGGCGCCCACCGGCACCGTCCTCGCCATATCCGAGTGGTACCCTCTGCGTTTGACCCCGAGGTCTATACTCAGAATATCGCCTTCGCCAAGGACCCTTGGTCCCGGAATGCCGTGCACCACCTGGTTGTTGACCGAGGTACAGATGCTGGCGGGATAGCCCCTGTAATGCTTGAAGGATGGTTCGCCGCCTGCTTTGCGGATCGTCTCTTCCGCCATTGCGTCCAGCTCACGCGTGGTGACGCCCGGCCGGACGGCTTTTAAAATCTCAGCCATGCATTCGGCGGCAATAACGCCGCTTTCACGCATCCGTTCGATTTCCGCGGCCGTTTTGAGTTCAACCATTTTTCATCACAGGCTTTCTATGATTTTGATGATCTCGGCTGCTTCCGCGTCTATGGGCAGCGCTGCGTCCACATGGTGCATAACGCCCTTTTTTTCGTAATAATCGATCAGCGGCTCGGTCTGGCTTAAATAAACCGAGAAGCGCTGCCGCACCGTCTCTTCCTTGTCGTCCGGACGGATGTACAGCTTGCCGCCGCATTTATCGCAATTGCCGCCGCTGTGCGTCTCGACATTGTAGACCGCGCCGCAGTCACGGCAGATGCGCCGCGAAGAAATGCGGTTCACGATCATGTCTTCACTCGCGTCCAGCGAGATGCAGGCGTCGACCTTTGCGATGCCGGATAACGCCTCCGCCTGGGCCACCGTACGGGGAAACCCGTCCAGCAGCACGCCGGCTTTCGCGTCGTCTTCAGCAAAACGCTTTTTCATCATGGAAATGATGACGTCGTCCGGGACCAGCGCGCCCTTGTCTATATACCCCTTGGCCAGGTTGCCAAGCTCGCTGCCCGCCTTGATCTGTGCGCGCAGGATGTCGCCCGTGGATATGTGCGCCAGATTGAATTTTTCCTTCACGCGCTCCGCCATTGTGCCTTTGCCGGCACCCGGAGGTCCGAGCAGGATAATATTCATGGTTTGCCTCCCTATCCGAGAAATCCCTTGTAGTGGCGCATCATCAGCTGCGCCTCAAGCTGCCTGGTCGTCTCCAGCGCAACGCTGACCATGATCAGCAGGCTGGTGGCGCCGAATATCGCGTCTACGCCGGTAAAGGATGTAAGCGCCGTGGGAACGGCTGCCAGTGCCGCCAGAAAGACCGCGCCGAAAAAGGTGATCCGCGAGAGTATCTTTGCCAGGTAGTCCGACGTGGGCTTCCCGGGACGGATGCCCGGTATGAACCCGCCGTTTTGCTGGATGTTTTTGGATACGTCGATCGGGTTGAACGCGATCTGCGAATAGAAGTATGTAAAGAACAGTATCAGCAGGGCGTACACCACCACATAGGCAGGCGTGCCGTTTCCGAGGTACTGCTGGTATATCAGGTAAAAATCACTTTTCGAGAAAAACTGCGCGATCATGGCAGGGAACTGCATGATGGTGATCGCGAAGATCAGGGGCATAACGCCCGACTGGTTCACCTTCATGGGGATGTGCGTCGACTGTCCGCCGTATATCTTGCGGCCCACCACCCGTTTGGCATACTGGACCGGGATTCGCCTCTCTCCAAGATCCACGAAGGTGATGCCCACAATAATGCCCAGCGCGGCCAGCGCGGCCATGATCACCACCCAGAAATTCATGGTGCCCGCGCCCACGTTGCCGAACATGGAGGCCACGAGCGACGGGAAACGCGACACGATGCTGATAAAGATGATCAGCGATATGCCGTTGCCGATGCCTTTGTCCGTGATCCGCTCTCCGATCCACATAATGAGCGCGGTACCCGACGTCAGACAGACGATGATCGTAAGATAGTTAAACCAGCTTGCGTCCTGCACAGCCTGCGGCCCCAGGCCGAAGATGATGCCTATTGCCTGAATCAGGCCCAGAAGCACGCCCAGATACCGTGTGATGGACGCGATCTTCTTGCGGCCGTCGTCCCCTTCTTTCGCCATCCGCTCAAGTGATGGAATGGCGACCGTCAGAAGGTTCATGATGATGGACGCGTTCACATAGGGCACGATCCCAAGTGCGAATATCGTGAGGTTGCTTAAAGCGCCGCCCGAGAACAGATTTAAAAATCCCAGGATCTGCATGTTCTGGACCTGCTGGGAAATAAATTCCACATTGGTGCCCGGAACAGGCACATACGCGCCGATCCTGTATACAAGAAGCATGATCAGCGTGAAGAGGATCTTGTTTCTGATATCTGGAAGTTTCCAGGCGTTCATAAATGTTTTTAACATTATACCACCTCTGCGTTTCCACCTGCGGCAACAATTTTTTGCTCAGCAGATTTCGTAAATTTGTCTGCTTTTACGGTCAGTTTACGGGTAAGGTCTCCGTTGCCCAGAACCTTGAGCCCGTCGTTTAATTTCCGGATGATCCTTTTTTCTTTCAAAAGACCGGCGGTTACGACCGTTCCGTCCTCAAACGCTTCCAGATCGGAAATTTTCACGGTCGAATAGACCTTTGCAAAAATATTTGTAAATCCTCTTTTGGGCAGCCTGCGCGTAAGCGGCATCTGGCCGCCTTCAAACCCGGGACGGACGCCGCCGCCGCTTCTGGCTTTCTGGCCCTTGTGGCCTTTGCCCGCGGTTTTTCCGAGACCCGACCCACAGCCTCTGCCTAGCCTTTTAGGCGCTTTTTTGGCTCCCTGCGCGGGGCTCAATTCATGAAGCTTCATGGCCTTCCCTCCTTATTTCACTTCCGTAACCGAAACCAGGTGCTTCACTTTGAATATCATGCCCCTGATCGGCTGGGTGTCTTCCTTTATGACTTCGCTGTTCAATTTTGTAAGGCCCAAAGCGCGAACAGTATCTTTCTGATCCTGGGCATAGCCAATAGCGCTTTTTACCAGTTTAACCTTCAATCTCATCTTAAGTTCTCCTTACCTGAGCCCCTCAACGCTGACGCCGCGCAGCCTTGCAATCTGCTCGGCCGTCCGAAGTTCCCTCAGGCCCTCTATCGTGGCTTTCACGCAGTTGATCGGATTGTTGGACCCCTGCGATTTCGTGCGGATGTCCTGTATGCCCGCAAGTTCGAGCACCGCACGGGCGGGGCCTCCTGCCAGCACGCCGGTTCCCTGAGAGGCCGGCATCAGCAGCACCCTGCCGCGGCCGAATTTGCCGATGACCTGGTGCGGGATGGTCGTGCCTTTCTGGGCAACCGTAATCATATTTTTCTTGGCGTTCTGCACCGCCTTGCGGATGGCTTCGGGTATTTCGGCAGCCTTCCCCATTCCGGCGCCCACATGGCCGTTCTCATCGCCTACCACGACCAGCGCGGAAAAGCGGAAGTTGCGGCCGCCCTTGACGACCTTGGCCACACGGTTGATGGCAACCAGTTTTTCTTTTAAATCAACAGTACCTGCATCTATCTGCTGCAAACCATTGTACCCCCTTTAAGACTTAAAACTTGAGGCCGGCAGCGCGCGCGCCTTCGGCGACCTGCGCAACCCTGCCCGTATAAAGATATCCGCCGCGGTCGAACACGACCTTGGTCACGCCTTTTTTAATCGCTTTTTTTGCGGCTGCTTCGCCGACCATCTTGGCCGCCTCTTTCTTGGCCTTGCCTTCCATTTTCTTTTTAAGATCCGCATCCAGCGTGGAAGCGCTGGCCAGCGTGACACCGTTCACATCGTCAATAAACTGGACGTAGATGTGATTGATGCTCCGAAAAACGTTCATCCGCGGACATTCGGGCGTACCGTTGATCTTGTTCCTGATCCTCTGATGACGCTTTTGGCGCATTTCATTTCTGTCTTTTTTCGTAATCACAACAGCGCACCCCCTTACATTCCCGTCTTGCCGACTTTGCGGCGGACGTATTCGTCGTGATACCGTATCCCTTTGCCTTTATAAGGCTCGGGCGGCCGTTTGGCGCGGATGTTCGCTGCGACCTGCCCCACGTGTTGCTTGTCGATCCCACGGATGATGATGATCGTGGGAGCCGGCACCTCAAAGGTGATGCCTTCCGGCGCCTCCACCTCTACGGGATGCGAGTACCCAAGGCCCAGCACCAGCTTTTTGCCCGCAAGCTGCGCCCTGTATCCCACGCCCACGATATCGAGCTGCTTTGAAAATCCCGCGGACACGCCGGTAACCATGTTTGAAAGCAGCGCCCTCGTGAGGCCATGCAGCGCGCGGTGTACCTTTTCGTCCGAAGGACGCTCAACCGTGATCGTGCCTTCTTCGTTCTTTATCACAATCTCTTTATTGAATTTCGATTTCAATTCGCCCAATTTGCCTTTGACCGCGACCGTTCCGTCGGCTTCGACCCCGACAGTGACGCCGTCTGGCAGCTTGATGGGCAGTTTTCCTATTCTGGACATATCAACCTTACACCTCCGCGTACTCTTTAACTACCAGATATAAGCGATAACCTCTCCACCCACCGTCTCACGTCTTGCCTGGGCGTCTGTCAGCACACCCTTGGAAGTGGATATGATCGCAATGCCAAGACCTCCGAGTACTTTGGGCAGCTGATCGTGCCGCGCATATACCCTGAGTCCCGGTTTGGAAATCCTTTTGAGGCCCCTTATTACTTTTTCGTAACCAGGACCATACTTCAGTTTGATCTTCAGCGCGCCCTGCACGCCGTCGTCTATAAACTCGTATCCCTTGATAAAGCCCTCGGTAAGCAAAATCTCAGCGATCGCCTTTTTTATATTGGAAGCAGGCACATCCACCGTGTCATGCTTTGCAACCAACGCGTTGCGTATGCGTGTGAGCATATCTGCTACAGGATCTGTTACAGGCATGTTGAATCCTCCTTTTTATTACCAACTTGCTTTCTTGATTCCGGGTATCTGACCGCGGTAAGCAAGCTCTCTGAAGCAAATACGGCAAATTCCGTATTTCTTCAAAACAGCGTGGGGTCGGCCGCAGATACGGCATCTGGTGTAGCTGCGGGTCGTAAACTTTGCCGGCCTTTGCTGTTTAAGAATCAAACTTTTCTTAGCCATTGGATCCTCCTTGTCTTGCAAAAGGCATGCCCAACATGGATAACAGCTCCCTTGCTTCCTCATCCGTACCCGCAGTCGTCACAATGATGATGTCCATCCCGCGGATTGCGTCCACTTTGTCGAAATCCACTTCGGGGAAGACCAGCTGTTCTTTGAAGCCCATTGCAAAATTGCCCCGGCCGTCGAACGATTTGGGCGATATGCCCCTAAAGTCACGGACGCGCGGGATGGCGATGCTGATCATCTTGTCTACAAACTCGTACATCCTGCTCCCCCTAAGGGTCACCTTTGCGCCGATCTTCATGCCTTCGCGCACCTTGAAGTTGGCGACCGACTTTTTCGCGATGGTCACCACCGCACGCTGCCCGGAGATCACCGAAAGCTCGTCTAACGCAGCGTCCAGCGCCTTGGGATTATCTTTCACTTCACCCAGCCCCATGTTGATCACAACTTTTTCGATCTTGGGGACCTGCATGACGTTATCGTAACTGAATTTTTGCATCAAAGCCGGTACGACCTCGGCTTTGTATGTATCTTTTAACCTAGGCAACTTAAAACCCCCTCGCTAAATGGTCGCGCCGCATTTTCTGCAGACACGTACTTTTTTGTCGCCGTCCATCTTGTAGCCGATGCGGGTGCCTTTGTCGCATTTGGGGCAGAACACCATTACATTGGAGGCGTTGATCGAGCCTTCCTGCTTGATGATGCCGCCCGGTTTTCCCTGGCCCTTCGGTTTTTGATGCTTGACGACAAAATTGACGCCTTGGACGATCACCTTGTTTTTTCCCGGCTCGACGGTCTGAACCTTGCCTTTTTTACCCTTTTCCTTGCCGGATATCACGACCACATGGTCGCCCTTTTTTATCTTTGAATTCGCCATTTTTTTCCGCCTCCTTAAAGCACTTCAGGCGCAAGGGAAACGATCTTCATGAAATCATGGTCGCGAAGTTCCCTTGCAACCGGCCCGAATATACGGGTGCCTTTAGGCTGCTTGTTGTTGTCGATGATCACCGCCGCGTTCTCGTCGAACTTGATGTGCGAACCGTCCGCACGGCGCGCTCCGGTCACAGAGCGTACAACAACCGCCTTCACTACGTCCTTTTTCTTCACAACGCCGCCCGGCGTCGCCGTTTTGACAGACGCTACGATAATATCGCCTATACCTGCACTCTTTTTAACCGAGCCGCCCATCACCCGTATGCACTGGATGACCTTTGCGCCCGAATTATCCGCTACTTTTAAGCGTGTTTGTGGCTGAATCATTTTTTTGCGCCTCCCTTACTTCGCTTTGTCGACGATCTCGACCAGCCGCCATCTTTTCTGGCGGGAAAGCGGACGGGTCTCCATGATTTTTACCGTGTCGCCGATGCCGCATTCGTTTTTTTCATCATGCGCATGCAGCTTAGTGGTATAGTTCACCGTTTTTCCGTACAGGGGATGCTTCTTTTTGGTCTTGATGGCGACAACGACGGTTTTGTCCATTTTATCGCTGACCACGATGCCGACCCTTGTTTTACGGTTTCCTCTCTCTTCGTCCATTTAAGCCCATCCTCCTTTCAGTTAGCGATCGATCCCAAGTCCATTTCGGTCAGGATCGTCTTTACTCTGGCAATATCGCGCTTTACCTGTTTTATCATCATCGGATTGTTCAGCTGTCCGGTGGCCAGCTGAAACCGCAGGTTAAAAAACTCGGTTTTTAAATCGTTCAGTTTTTGCACCAGTTCGTCTTGGGTCATATCACGAAACTCACTAGCTTTCATCCTGCTCACCACCTGCTACTAAATTTTCCGCCGCTTTAAATTTGCATTTAATCGGCAGTTTGTGCGCCGCACGGCGGAGCGCCTCGCGGGCGGTCTCTTCGGACACGCCCGAAATCTCGAACATCACGCGGCCGGGTTTCACGACCGCCACCCAATATTCGGGCGATCCTTTACCGCTTCCCATGCGCGTTTCCGCCGGTTTTTCGGTAACCGGCTTGTGCGGGAAGATTTTAATCCAAACCTGGCCGCCCCTCTTCATGTACCGCGTCATGGCGATACGGGCAGCCTCTATCTGATTGCTGGTTATCCAGGCGGGCTGCATTGCGATAAGGCCGTAATCACCGTAGGAGATCACGTTGCCCCGCGTCGCTTTGCCCGTCATGCGTCCGCGCATTACCTTGCGGCGCTTAACCCTTTTTGGCATTAACATTTTTCTTGCCTCCTTCCGAAGGTTTTGCTCTCTCGGCCAGAGGGTTTCCCAAGATTTCGCCCTTGTAAAGCCACGTTTTTACGCCGATCCTGCCATACGTCGTTTTTGCTTCCGCAAAACCGTAGTCAATGTCCGCACGGAGCGTCTGCAGGGGAATGGATCCCTCATGGTACTGCTCGTTGCGCGCGATTTCCGCGCCGCCCAGACGTCCGGAACACTTGATTTTTATGCCCTTCGCGCCGCCCTTCATGCTGCGGCTGATGGACTGTTTCATCGCCCGCCGAAAGGAGATGCGCTTTTCAAGCTGCGCCGCCACGTTTTCGGCAACCAGCTGCGCGTCCAGATCGGGGCGCTTGACTTCGATGATGTTCACCACAATATTCTTGCCGGTGAGCTTTAAGAGGTCCTGCTTTAAAATATCCACGCCGGTACCGCCTTTCCCGATCACGATACCCGGTTTTCCGGTGTAAATGCTGACCGAGACCTTTGTGGCGGCGCGCTCTGTTTCTATCTTCGATATACCCGCAATGAAAAGTTTCTTTTTCAAAAACTTGCGGATACGATCGTCTTCCACTAAATAGTCTGCGAAATTTCTTTTTTTAGCGATCCAACGGGCATCCCAATCTTTAATGATTCCTACCCTAAAACCGTGGGGATGAACTTTTTGACCCATCGTTTACCTCCTTATTTCACCTGATCCAGTATTATGGTTATATGGCTGGTTCTTTTACGTATCCGCGACGCCCTTCCCTGGGCCCGCGGGCGGAACCGTTTCAATGTCGGGCCCTGATCCGCAAACACCTCTGCCACAAAAAGCATATCCGCCGCCATGTCTTTGCTGTTCTCCGCGTTGGCAATGGCGGAATTTAAAACCTTCATCACCGGCTCGGTGGCGGCTTTGGGCGTGGTCATGAGGATTGCTTTGGCCTCGGACACCTGCTTGCCCCGGATCAGGTCGATCACGGTCTTCACCTTTCGGGAGGATATGCGTACGTACCGCGCGACCGCGCGGGGTCTTTTGTCTTTCTGCTCGCTTAGCTTTAGCGCTTTTTCTCTTTGACGTGTAGCCATTTATACTCCTCCTTAAAGATTATTTGGACGATTTTTCGCCCGCATGTCCCCGAAACGTCCTGGTCGGAGAGAATTCTCCGAGCTTGTGGCCGACCATATCTTCCGTCACATACACCGGTACGAATTTCCGGCCGTCATGGACGGCGATCGTATGGCCCACCATATCCGGGAATATCGTGGATGCTCGCGACCATGTCTTTAATACTTTTTTCTCGTTATTCTCATTCATCTGCTGGATCTTGCCCAGCAGCCTGTCACTTATAAACGGTCCTTTTTTTACCGACCTACTCATTGGACGTATTCTCCTTTAACCAAAGACTACTTTGCGTATCTGCGTTTTACAATAAACTTGTCAGACTTATTCTTTTTGCTCCTGGTTTTATAACCGAGGGTCGGCTTGCCCCAGGGCGTGACCGGTCCGGCCTTGCCGATGGGGGATTTCCCTTCGCCGCCGCCGTGCGGATGGTCGCAGGGGTTCATGGCCGAACCACGGACCGTCGGGCGGACGCCCATATGGCGTTTCCTTCCCGCTTTGCCCAGGTTGACGTTTTCGATATCCACGTTGCCCACCTGGCCGATGGTCGCACGGGCGTTCATGGGGATCATGCGCACTTCGCCCGAAGGAAGCCTGACCTGCGCGTATTTGCCTTCTTTGGCCATAAGCTGCGCGGCGTTGCCCGCACTGCGCACCAGCTGCGCGCCCCTGCCCGGCTTCATTTCAATGTTGTGGATCATGGTGCCTACCGGGATATCGGACAGCATAAGCGCGTTGCCCGTTTTAATGTCTGCGCCCGTACCCGACATAATCTCGTCGCCCACTTTCAGGCCGACAGGGGAGATGATATACCTTTTTTCGCCGTCCGCGTAGTGCAGCAGGGCGATATTCGCCGTGCGGTTGGGGTCGTACTCGATGGTCGCGACCTTGGCCGGCACGCCGTCCTTATTCCGCTTGAAATCGATGATCCTGTATTTCTGCCGGTTGCCGCCGCCGATATGGCGGACGGTGATCCTTCCGTGCACGTTTCTGCCACCCGATTTAATGATGGGCGCAAGAAGCGATTTTTCCGGTTTTTTTGCCGTGATCTCATCAAACTCGGAAACCGACATGAACCGTCTGCCCGGAGAAGTTGGATTGTATTTTTTAATAGCCACTGCTTTATCCTCCCTCGCTTATTGCATGCTCTCAAAGAATTCAATGCCTTTGCTTTCGGGTTTAAGCGTCACAAAAGCTCTCTTTGTTTCGGGCCGCCTGCCTTGCGTGCGCCCCTGCTTTTTTATTTTTCCGATCCTGCGGGCGGTGGTGACGCTGTCCACTTTTACGCCGAACACCTGCTCCACGGCCTGCTTGATCTCGGTTTTGTTACTGTGTACGTCCACTAAAAAAGTGTACTTCTTATTTGCGATAAGGTCGTAGCTTTTTTCGGAAAGCACCGGCTTTAAGATGATATCGTGCGGATCTTTCATTATGCGAGCCCCTCCTCTATCGCCTTGGCGGCTGTTTTTGTGATGATAAACTTGTCGCAGTTCACAATGTCGTATACGCTCAGCGTACTCGTGAGCGTGGTTTTCACCTTTTTTAAATTCCCGGCCGCGCGGACGACGTCCTCGTCTTTTTTATCCATCACGATCAGGGCCTTTTTATCCACCTTAAGGTTGAAAAGCACTTTCGCCATTTCCTTTGTTTTGGCTTCGGGCAGTTTGAGTTCATCCAGAACGATGATCTCGCCGTCTGCCACTTTCATGGAAAGCGCGCTCACCAATGCGAGCCTCCTCGCCTTTTTGTTTACTTTGATACCGTAATCCCTGGGCTTGGGCGCAAAAACAACGCCGCCCTTGGTCATCTGGGGCGCACGGATGGAACCCTGGCGGGCCCGGCCCGTTCCCTTCTGCCGGAAGGGCTTGATGCCGCCGCCCGAAACCTCCGCGCGCGTGAGCGCGGACTGGGTCCCCTGGCGCAGTTTGGCCAGATGCGCGACTACGACTTCATGTATGACCGATTGGTTGACCGGAGCGCCGAATACTTCGTCTTTCAAAGTGATCTCGCCCGATTTTTTGCCGTCGGTTTTATAAACTGGTACTTTTGGCATTGTAACGTTCCTCCTCTAAGCTATTCAGGCTTTCTTCACACTGTTTTTGATGGTTACCAGCGCGCCGTTTGCGCCCGGGATCGCACCTTTGACCAGTATGAGGTCGCGGTCCAGATCCACACGGACAACCTCAAGATTCTGGATCGTCACCGTCTGGTTGCCGCCGCGTCCGGGAAGCTTTTTGCCCTTCATCACCTTGGAAGGGGTGGAACAGGCGCCCATGGAACCCGGCCGCCTGTGGTAGCGCGAACCGTGGCTCATAGGGCCGCGGTGCTGTCCGTGCCGGGCGATAACGCCCTGGAAGCCCTTGCCTTTTGATATGCCCGAAACGTCCACCATTTCGCCTTCGGCGAACACGTCCGCGCGGAACGTCTGCCCGATTTCGGCGTTTTCATCCGTACGGATCTCGCGAAGCGTCCGGAGCGCGTCTACGCCCGCCTTTTTAAAATGCCCGGCGGACGGCTTGTTCACGTTTTTTGCCTTTATTTCACCAAACCCTAATTGCAAAGCAGCATAACCGTCTGTCTCGATGGTTTTCTTTTGCAAGACAACGCAGGGGCCGGCTTTTACGACTGTGACCGGAACAACGATGCCGTCTTGCGTGAAGACCTGTGTCATTCCAATTTTTTTACCAAGTATAGCCTTCATATGAGCTTAAACCTCCTACCGTTTCCTACAGTTTGATCTCGATATCGACGCCGGCCGGCAAATCCAGGCGCATAAGCGCGTCCGTTGTTTTTGCGTTGGCCTCCAAGATGTCGATCAGCCGTTTATGTGTCCTGATCTCGAACTGTTCCCGCGCATCCTTGTACTTGTGCGTCGCACGCAAAATCGTTATGATTTCCTTTTGCGTGGGCAGGGGCACGGGGCCCGATATTTTGGCGCCCGTCCGTTTGGCAGTTTCCACGATGCGGTGGGCCGATTGGTCGATCAGGTTATGATCGTAAGCCTTGAGCTTGATTCTGATCCTTTGGCTTGCCATTTTTGTTTTTACCTCCATGTTTTCGCTTATACACTCTGCCGTGTGTGTCGCGCCTATTTTTTTAAACGGTTTTATATAAGAAACCGTTTTTTCACGGGATCCCCGGAAAAGTCATAAGGCTTTTTGGGGTATTTCAGGCGCGGGAGTCCGCCTGTCTTGCAGGCTTTTCCAGTGAAAACTACCCGGCTGGCAGCCGGCAACCTTCCACTGTCATCTGTTCTTTTGGATATAGAGAACAGCGTATAAGATTATATAACAAAAAAAAAACAATTGCAATAGGTTTTTTTAATTTATCGAAATTAAAAAAAAACGGACGCCAAAGCGTTTCTTTGGCGTCCGTTGCTTGTTGTTGATTCCTATTTTTTCGGCCGGGATTTGACCTTGCGGCCGAGTTTGCGTACGCCGAACACGATGCCGAATGCGGCGGCCAGGAAGATAAGGATCACGATGATCACCGGGAACGCGCCCGCCATGAACACCGCGAATTCATTGAAGAAGTTGCCGATCCCGATCATGGACAGGTTAAAAGCGTTGGAGGCGCGGTCGCCCACCGATCCGTTCACAGCCTGAAGACTGCTTGCATCGGGAACCTCGTACAGGTATACGCTGACCGTTGCGTAATCCACCTGTTTATCAAATCCCCGCTTGGTGCCCTTGAGCTGATCCAGGTCGTACAGCACATCCGACAATTCCGCTTCCAGGGCGATGACGTCTTCCATTTCGGTCGCCGCCTTCAGATGCTCCATCAGCCGGGCCTTGCGTTCTTCCAGGACTTCGATGCGGGACTCGTTGTCATAATAATTGCTGGAAATATCCTGTGTGTACAGGTTTTTGCTCGTGAGCTCCCCGATGCCCGAAATGCCGCTTATAAAGACTTCATAATTGTCCACCGGCACGCGCAGCAGAAAACTGCTGCTTCTCCCCGAAGAATTCTGGGTGGTGGGCTTTTGCCCGTAGGTGGATTCGCTTTCCACATACCCATCGTTTGCGGCCAGCAGATCCTTGATTTTTTTATAGTCCCCTTCGTATTCCGAAGTATTGATGGAAAAATCGCTGGAGTAGACCAGTTTTTGGCTGGAATTCGGCAAAACGACGTTGCCGCTCTCCAGGTCCGCAATCCCCCATTCGTCCGAAGACCCGGATCCCGCAACGGATTCCTCCGTCGCCGGTTCGGGCATGGGCGCTTCGGCCGCATAGCCGCCGTCTATGGCGGCCTTATCCGGCATCATGGCGGTCGACTCCCCGGATTCGGTTTGGGACGCGCACGCACCCAGCAGCAGGCTGATTCCCAGTACCGCAATCAGCAGGATAATTGTAATTTTTTTCATAATTTCCTCCCCCTTTTCATGACCATTAGACTCATAGCACCGCGAAAATGTTCCCGTTATATTCCGAGAGCGCGGCCCTGATGAAAACGTTGAAAAGCGTGTGTGAATCCGCATCGTTTTCAAAATTGTATTCCGGGTGCCATTGCACGCCGAATATGAATTTTTTGTCCGGCATCCATGCCGCTTCCGGCAGCCCGTCCGGCGACGCGGCGGCGATGCGCAGGCCGCCGGCCAGCTTTTTGATTCCCTGGTGGTGCAGGCTGTTGACGTTGATCTTTTCTTTGCCCAGCCAGGCATAAAGCGGCGAATCTTTAAATATCGCCGCTTCATGGCTTGTTTCTTCGTAAGGCGGCGGCTGATTGTGGGCAATCGCGTCTTTCATTTGGGAAGGGATGTCCTGGTACAGCGTGCCGCCCAGATGGGCATTCATGAATTGCAATCCCCGGCAGATGCCCAGCGCGGGTTTGTTAAGGCGCAGGATATGGTTTAACAAAATGCCTTCCAGCCGGTCTTTCCCTGCGCAGGCCTCGCCGCTCTTTGGCAGTTTTTCCTCACCGTACAGCGCCGGGTCCACGTCCTGCCCGCCCGTGAACAGAAAACCGTCCAGATTTTTTGCCCACTGCGCAAGCGCTTCTTCGTCCGCCGTCATGGACAGGATAACGGGCAGGCCGCCCGCCGCCTCGATCCCGCGCATGTAGCCGGGCAGCATCCACACTCTCTGCCTTTTTTCGTCGAACAGCGGCGCGACCCCGATCAGTGGTTTTGCCATTCGTTTGCTTCCACCTTATTATTAATTATATTATATTATACCAGTTATTCTGAATAATTGAAATTCCTATGTTTACACCAATCATTTTTAATGAAAGCGGCTGAAAAATATTAAATTTTCGCCCAGCTTTCCATATACATAAAGCTTTTAATATCTGCCCATTCATAAAAAAGTGTGCTGCTGTTTTTTTGTTAGGGGAATGAGCCGGAGTGAAGCCGGCCCCTGGCGCGGGCATCCTTTTCTTTTATAAGAAAGGGTACAAAAAGCGCCGCAGTGTAAACTGCGGCGCTTGTGTGTATCTTTTCTGATCAGTCGGACAGCATGTCGGTCACGGCGCCCGCGCCTACCGTCCTGCCGCCTTCGCGGATGGCGAAACGCAGCCCTTCCTCGATCGCGATGGGGGTGATCAGTTTGATCTCCATCTTGATGTTGTCCCCCGGCATCACCATTTCCGTACCCGCCGGCAGCTCGATGATCCCCGTCACGTCCGTCGTCCGAAAGTAGAACTGCGGCCGGTATCCGTTGAAGAACGGCGTATGCCTTCCGCCTTCCTCCTTGGTCAGCACATATACCGCCCCGTTGAAGTGCGTGTGCGGTTTGATGCTCCCCGGCTTGGCCAGTACCTGCCCGCGCTCGATCTCGTTGCGCTGCACGCCCCGCAGCAGCAATCCGATGTTGTCCCCGGCGATCGCCTGGTCCAAAAGCTTCCGGAACATTTCAACGCCCGTCACTACCACCGAGCGCGTTTCTTCCGTCATCCCCACGATCTCCACGCTCTCCTGCACCTTGACCGTGCCTCTTTCCACTCTGCCCGTCGCCACTGTGCCCCGCCCGGTGATGGAGAACACGTCTTCCACCGGCATTAAGAACGGCTTGTCTTTGTCCCGCTCGGGCGTCGGAATATACGAATCCACCGCGTCCATCAGCTCGTAGATCGACTGTACGTCCGAATTCCCCGCGATATCGTCCGACGCTATCGCAGCGTCCAGCGCCTTTAAAGCGCTCCCCTTGACGATCGGTATGTCGTCGCCCGGAAATTCGTACTCCGAGAGAAGTTCGCGTACTTCCATCTCCACCAGCTCTATCAGCTCCGGATCGTCCACCTGGTCCGTTTTATTCATATACACGATGATATACGGCACGCCCACCTGCCTGGCCAGCAGAATGTGCTCCCGCGTCTGCGGCATCGGGCCGTCCGCCGCCGATACCACCAGGATCGCCCCGTCCATCTGCGCCGCGCCCGTGATCATGTTCTTCACATAGTCCGCGTGCCCCGGGCAGTCCACATGCGCGTAATGCCTTGCCTTTGTCTCATATTCCACATGCGCCGTGTTGATTGTAATGCCTCTCTCTTTTTCTTCGGGCGCCTTGTCTATTTCATCGTATTTCGTGAACTTCGCCCCGCCCGTCTTCGCCAGAACCGCCGTGATCGCCGCCGTCAGCGTTGTCTTGCCATGGTCGACGTGCCCGATCGTTCCTATGTTGACATGCGGCTTCGTTCTCTCAAATTTTGCCTTCGCCATTCTTTTTTCCTCCTTAAAGAAAAATGTATTTTATCCTTTTAAATTAAGTCTTATTTGGAGCCCGTTATCTTCTCCACCAAATTCTTTGGAACAGGCTCATAGTGGGAAAACTGCATGGTGAAGTTTCCCCTGCCCTGCGTCCGTGACCGAAGGTCGGTCGCATAGCCGAACATTTCCGAAAGCGGCACGACCGAGCGGACCACCTGCCCGCCGCCGCGGTTTTCCGTACCCTCGATGCGTCCCCGCCTCGCGTTGACGTTGCCCATCACGTCGCCCAGATAGTCTTCCGGAACGACGATCTCCACCTTCATTACCGGCTCCAAAAGCACCGGCGCGGCTTTCAGGCATGCTGCCTTGAACGCCATGGACCCCGCGATCTTGAACGCCATTTCGGACGAATCCACCTCATGGTAGGTGCCGTCCACCAGCGTGATCTTAATGTCCATCACTTCAAAACCGCCCAGGGGTCCGCTTTGCGCGGCTTCCTGTATGCCGGCGTCCACCGACGGAATGTATTCCCTGGGGATGGCGCCGCCCACGATCTTGTTTTCAAACTGGTAGCCCGTGCCGGGTTCCAGTGGCTCGATCTCGATCTTGCAATGGCCGTACTGGCCCTTGCCGCCCGATTGGCGGACATAACGGCCTTCCGCGAACGCTTTTTTGGTGATGCTCTCGCGGTAGGCGACCTGCGGTTTGCCCACCGTCGCTTCCACCTTGAATTCGCGCATCATGCGGTCTACGATGATCTCCAAATGCAGTTCGCCCATACCCGCGATGATGGTCTGCCCGGTCTCAGGGTCGGTATACGCTTTAAAAGTGGGGTCTTCCTCGGCCAGCTTCATCAGCGCAACCGACATTTTCTCCTGGCCCGCCTTGGTCTTGGGTTCGATCGCCACCTGTATAACGGGTTCGGGGAACACCATGGATTCTAAGATGACCTGTTGCTTTTCGTCGCAAAGGGTATCGCCGGTCGTGACGTCCTTAAACCCCACCGCCGCCGCGATCTCCCCCGCGCTGATGTCCGCAACCTCTTCGCGGTGGTTGGCGTGCATCTTCAGTATGCGGCCGATCCGCTCGCGTTTCCCTTTGGTGGAATTGAACACGTAGGAACCCGCATTGAGGCGGCCCGAATACACCCTGAAAAACGCCAGCTTCCCGACAAACGGGTCGGCCATGATTTTGAACGCAAGCGCGGCAAACGGCCCCGAAACGTCCGCGGGACGCTCGACTTCCGTATCCGTGCCCGGTTTTTTGCCTTTGATCGGAGGAACGTCCAGCGGGGAAGGCATGAGATCCACTACCCTGTCCAGCAAAGGCTGGATGCCCTTGTTCCGGTACGCGCTCCCGCAGCATACCGGGACGATCTTGCCCGCGATGGTTCCGCGGCGCAGCACTTTAATAATCTCTTCCCTGGTCAGTTCTTCGCCCACGAAATATTTTTCCATGATGGCTTCGTCAAGATCGGCAATGGCTTCCACCATTTTTTCGCGGTGTTCCTCGGCCTGCTCGCGCATTTCTTCCGGAATTTCTTTCACATCGAACGCCGCGCCGAGATTATCATCGTCCGGGTAGACGATCGCCTTCATGTCGATCAGATCCACGAGCCCTGAGAACGTGTCTTCCACGCCGATGGGCAGCTGCACGGCGACCGGGTTGGCGCCCAGGCGTTCGCGGATCATGTCGATCACGTTGAAATAGTCCGCACCCATGATATCCATTTTGTTGACAAAGGCGATGCGGGGCACTCCGTAGCCTTCCGCCTGCCTCCAAACCGTTTCGGACTGTGGCTCCACGCCGCCCTTTGCGCAGAAAACGGCAACCGCGCCGTCCAGTACGCGAAGCGAACGCTCCACTTCCACCGTAAAGTCAACGTGGCCGGGCGTGTCGATGATATTGATGTTATAGCCCTTCCAGGACGCGGTGGTCGCAGCCGAGGTAATGGTGATGCCCCTTTCCTGCTCCTGCTCCATCCAGTCCATAACGGCGGCGCCTTCGTGCACTTCGCCTATCTTATACGTTTTGCCCGTATAAAACAAAATGCGTTCGGTCGCCGTGGTCTTGCCGGCGTCTATATGCGCCATGATGCCGATGTTCCTGATGTTTTCCAGCGGAAACTTATCTGGCATTTCTCCTCCTTCCGATTTCCTTAAAAAAATCAAATATAAAAAATAGTTACCTGACAACATATACCCGGGGGACGCCGCGTCCGCCGTTTCCAAAAAAAGCGTGCCGCTTTTAAAAGGCTTTTTTTACTGTCCCTCGCAAACTTCGGGGACCCCGTAAACCACACCCCAAATTGCCTTCGTCAATTTTGGGGACCCCGTAAACAAAAACAGCCCTGCGGACTGTTTTTGGGCATGACAGCCTTTTGCTTAATGAATTACCAGCGGTAATGCGCGAACGCCTTGTTTGCTTCTGCCATCCTGTGCGTATCTTCCTTCTTCTTTACGCTGGAACCGGCATTGTTTGCGGCGTCCATGATCTCTCCCGCGACTTTTTCCTTCATCGTCCGCTCGCCGCGTTTCATAGCATTGGACACCAGCCACCGGATCCCCAGGGTCTGGCGCCGCTCTGTCCGCACTTCCATAGGTACCTGGTAAGTGGCGCCGCCCACCCGGCGGGCCTTGACTTCCAGAACGGGCATTACGTTTTCCATGCATTTCTCGTACACTTCGCCCGGATCCTGCCCTAATTTTTCTTTAATTATATCAAAAGCGTCATAGCAAATTCTCTGAGCCGTACCCCTTTTGCCGTCTACCATGATCTGATTGATCAGTTTGGTCACGACCACGCTGTTGTATATGGGGTCCGCGATCACATCACGCTTCGGAACGCCTCCGCGTCTTGGCATAACAAAACCCTCCTTTAAAAAAGTTTACTTCTTCGGTTTTTTCGCACCGTACAGCGATCTTGACTGTTTTCTGTTCGCAACACCCGCGGTATCGAGCGCGCCGCGAATGATATGATATCTTACGCCCGGCAGATCTTTTACCCTGCCGCCACGAATCAATACAACCGAGTGTTCCTGCAGGTTGTGGCCGATCCCCGGGATATAAGCCGTACCTTCCATTCCGTTTACGAGCCGGACCCTTGCAATCTTGCGCAGGGCCGAGTTCGGTTTTTTGGGAGTCATGGTTCTGACTGCGAGACATACGCCCCGTTTTTGAGGGCACTGCTTTAAAATCGGCGAATCCGATTTGTCTGCCAGCGTTTGTCTTCCCTTTCTCACCAACTGGTTAATGGTTGGCATTCCTTTGCACCTCCTAAAGGTATTTCAATAGAATAATTTTTATCTTAAATCCCGCAACCCTTGGGACCGTTTTTCTCTCCCGCTTCGCTCCGGAAAAGTCTTGCGACTTTCCGGGGACCCCGGTATCTAATTTCAGCATCATTAGGTCAGGGGTCTGTTTATTTTTTAATGGCCGCGCAGGCCGTGCACACCTCAATACCGCAGGTTTCGCCCAGCTCTTGCATATTGTCCGCATAGACGACGTTTATATCCCTGCCGTTTGCCGCAGCCAGGATCTTGCCCCTGATCTCCGCGTCCGCGTCATTTGCGATGTACAGGACTTCGACTTCGTCCGCCGCGATGGCGCGCAGCACCTGCTTGGTGCCCACCAGTTTATTTTTTGCCGTTTCTAGTTCTTTATACAAGTTCGCCAAAACCCTTCTTCTTGGAACCACGCCCAAATGTCAGCCGGCTTTCCAAGGGGGCCGCAAAAAAGGCGTGCTCGAGTATTTTATCATCCGGGATCAGCAATTGTCAAGATTGTTTTTCAACATTCTCTTCGCCCTTGGGTTCAAAACAAAACAGCCTGCCGGGCGTTTTTTTCTTGCTGAAGAACAATTTGGGCATGCCTTTGTTGTCCTGAAAGAAAAACCAGCCTTTGTCCAACATGTTGCGGATGAGCGGTATCTCCAGCAGATCAACTTTTACGTCTCGGCTGATCTTTTTGCGGTAGAGACTGTAAAAAAATTTCCCGAGGAAATACCCAAGAACGGTCAGCCCGACAACGAACCCGGCGGGAAGCGCTTCGTTTATGTTTGCGATCGGGTTCGCAATGGCGGGCACCATCATCAGCACGAGGGACAGCGCCAGCATCCCGACCAGAAAGATCCAGACGAAAGTTTCCATGAGCGTATATTCTTTTTTGCACTTCTTGCAGGACGCCATGTTGATGGTCACCAGCGAGCCCACGGGCGTGCGTATCTTTTTGCCGAAACCGAAGATCATGCCTTTCATGGTCTTGGGTTCGGGATGCGCCATGTCCACCGTCGCGTAGCATTCGGTATCGTGTATTTTCCCCTTGCACAACACGCATTTGTCGCTTTCGTGCAGGGAATCGATGTCGCGGGGCAGGTTTGAAAGCATGACTTTCCAGTTTTCCAGCGACTTTTGCTTATCCGATTCGTCTTTCATTGAACGGATATAGCAGGGCATGCATCCGTTTTTTCCGACCCAGGCGCACAGTTCGCTGTCCGCGATGGGGCATTCCTGCCGCTCTTCTTTCTCCAGTTCTTCCTTATATTGATTATCCATTGCTTCATTTCCCTTTTCTTCTTAAGAAACGTCTGTTTTGTTCTCCAAAGCTTCTTCCTGAATGATACCCTTAGATATCTCCTCGTTTTTTACGATCACGTCGATATCCTTGTACCGCTTCATGCCCGTCCCCGCAGGAATCAGCTTGCCGATGATGATGTTTTCCTTAAGACCCAGCAGCGGGTCCACCTTGCCTTTGATTGCGGCTTCGGCCAGCACGCGCGTGGTTTCCTGGAAAGACGCGGCCGAAAGGAAGGAGTTGGTGGAAAGCGACGCCTTGGTAATGCCCAGCAGCACGCGGGAAGCGGTCGCCGTTTTCTTGCCTTCGGCTGCCATCTGTTCGTTTTCCTTTTCAAACCGGAAGATGTCTACCAGTTCGCCCGGGAGCATGGTGGTGTCCCCGGCGTCTTCTATTTTGCATTTTTTGAGCATCTGGCGCACGATGATCTCCAGATGTTTGTCTGCGATCTCCACGCCCTGCATCCGGTACACCATCTGCACTTCTCTTATAAGATACACCTGCACGCCCTTGACGCCCTTGATTTTTAAGATGTCGTTCGGGTTGATGGAACCTTCGGTGAGCTCGTCGCCCGCTTCCACCGCGTCGCCGTCGGACACGACCAGGCGCGACCCGTACGGGATTAAGTATGTCTTGGCTTCCATGTTGTCCCCGGTCACCGTGATCTCGCGCTTTTTGCGTGTGTCGTTGATGGTCACCGTGCCCGCGATTTCTGAAATCACCGCGAGGCCGCGCGGCTTTCTGGCTTCAAACAGTTCTTCCACACGCGGAAGGCCCTGGGTGATGTCGCCCCCGGCGACGCCGCCCGTATGGAAGGTGCGCATGGTCAGCTGTGTGCCCGGTTCGCCGATGGACTGCGCCGCGATGACGCCCACCGCCTCTCCGATGTCCACCAAATCTCCGGTGGCCATATTGGAGCCGTAGCACCTGGCGCATACGCCGTGTTCGCTTTTGCAGGTCAGAACCGAGCGGATGAACACTTCTTTCTTGCCCGATTTGATGATTTTGATAGCCAGATCGTTGTTCACCAGGTCGTTGGCCTTTGCGATGACTTCCCCGCTGTCCGCCACAACGTCCTGCGAGAGTACGCGGCCGCGGATCCGGTCTTCCAGCGATTCGATAACTTCCTTGCCGTTGGTTAAGTCTTTTAAGCGGATGCCCTGTACGTTCTCGCCAAGAGTCGCAAAACAGTCCACGTCCCGGATGATCACGTTGTGCGAAACATCCACCAGGCGGCGGGTCAGGTAACCCGAGTCCGCCGTACGGAGCGCGGTGTCCGCGAGGCCTTTGCGCGCGCCGTGCGATGAAATGAAGAATTCCAGCACGGAGAGGCCCTCGCGGAAATTGGCGCGGATGGGAATCTCGATGACTTCGCCGTTCGGGTCGGCCATCAGGCCGCGCATGCCGGCCAGCTGCCGGATCTGGTTGGTGGAACCACGCGCGCCCGAGTTTGCCATCATATAGATCGGATTGAATTTATCCAGATTGTCCATCAGCGCACGGGTTACCTTGTCCGTGGTTTCCGCCCAGACCTTGACCGCGTTGTCCTTGCGTTCTTTATTGGTCAGCAGGCCGCGTTTATACTGCTTTTCTATTTTGATAACTTTTTCTTCGGCCGCGTCGATGAACCCTTTCTTCTCTTCGGGGATCACGATATCCGAAACGCTGACCGTGATGGCGCCCACGGTGGAATAATGGAACCCGAGGCGCTTTATTTCGTCCAGCACAAAGGATGTTTTGGTGGGCCCGAGCTTTGAAAAGCAAAGATCTACGATCTTGCCGATCTGCTTTTTGTCCACCAGATTATCCACTTCAAATCTCAGTTCGTTTTCCGGGATGGAACGGTCCATGTACCCGAGGTCCTGCGGGATGGCCGAATTGAAAATCAGCCGACCCGTTGTGGTCTTGATCATCCCGGTTTTCATCTCGCCGTTTATTTCTTTGGTGACCCGGATGTTGACCATGGCCTGCAGATCGATATTGCCCGTGTTATAAGCTAAAATCGCCTCGTCCACGCCGGAGAAGTGCATGCCTTCGCCCCGCGCGCCTTCCTTATTGATGGTGAGGTAATACGAGCCGATGACCATATCCTGCGTGGGTGAAACCACCGGACGGCCGTCCTGGGGCTTTAATATGTTGTTGGCAGCCAGCATCAAAAAACGCGCTTCTGCCTGCGCTTCCACCGAAAGGGGAACGTGGACCGCCATCTGGTCGCCGTCGAAATCCGCGTTGTACGCTGTGCAGACCAGCGGATGGATCTTCAAAGCGCGGCCTTCCACCAATACCGGCTCGAAAGCCTGTATGCCCAGACGGTGCAGGGTGGGCGCGCGGTTTAGGAGCACGGGATGTTCGCTGATGACTTCCTCCAGAACGTCCCACACCTCTGCGCGCACTTTTTCCACCATCCGTTTGGCGCTTTTGATGTTGTGCGCCAGGCCGTCGGTCACCAGTTTTTTCATCACGAAGGGCTTGAACAGCTCGAGTGCCATTTCCTTGGGCAGGCCGCACTGGTACATCTTGAGTTCCGGGCCCACCACAATCACGCTGCGGCCCGAGTAGTCCACGCGTTTTCCGAGAAGGTTCTGCCTGAACCGGCCCTGCTTGCCCCGCAGCATATCCGAGAGGGATTTTAAGGGGCGGTTTCCGGGGCCCGTAACCGGGCGTCCCCGCCGGCCGTTGTCGATCAGCGCGTCCACCGCTTCCTGCAGCATGCGCTTTTCGTTGCGTACGATGATATCCGGCGCGCGAAGCTGCAAAAGCCGGTTCAAACGGTTGTTGCGGTTGATCACGCGGCGGTATAAATCATTTAAATCGGAGGTTGCGAACCGGCCGCCGTCCAGCTGCACCATGGGGCGCAGTTCGGGCGGGATCACCGGGATCACGTCCATGATGATCCATTCGGGCTTGTTGCCCGATTTGCGGAAAGACTCGATCACTTCTAAACGTTTGATGGCGCGCACACGCTTCTGGCCGGTGGAAGTTGAAAGTTCGCTCTTGAGTTCATCCGATGTTTTTTCAAGGTCGATCTGTTTTAAAAGCATCTTGACGGCTTCCGCACCCATTCCGGCCGAAAACGCTTCCTCGCCGAAGCGGGCCTGTGCCTCACGGTATTCTTTGTCCGTTAAAAGCTGCTTGTATTCAAGCCCGGTCGCGCCCGGGTCGGTCACCACGAAAGCAGCGAAATAAAGAATCTTCTCAAGTGACCGGGGCGACATGTCCAGCAGCAGCCCCATTCTGGAAGGAATCCCTTTGAAATACCAAATGTGCGAAACCGGCGCGGCCAGCTCGATATGGCCCATGCGCTCGCGCCGCACCTTGGCGCGGGTGACTTCCACGCCGCATTTGTCGCAGACGATGCCCTTGTAGCGCACGCGCTTATACCGTCCGCAGTGGCATTCCCAGTCCTTGGTGGGCCCGAAGATGCGTTCGCAGAACAATCCGTCTTTTTCGGGTTTAAGCGTCCGGTAGTTGATGGTTTCCGGCTTTTTTACTTCGCCGCGGGACCACTCCCTTATTTTTTCGGGAGACGCCAATCCAATCTGTATGGAGTCAAAAGTGTTGAGTTCAAACAAAAAACCCCGCTCCTCTCGTATATTCAAAATTTTTATTTATAGTTTCAGTCGTCTTCTTCGTCGTCCAGGCCCAGCCCGTCGTCGATACCCAGATCGTCGTCCAGATCCAGTTCGTCGTCCAGTTCCAGTCCACCGTCCAGTTCGAGGACTTCGTCCAGGGCTTCGTCTATATCCAGGCCGTCGTCCAGTTCCAGATCCTCATCCTCTTCGTCCGACAGGTCCATATCCTCGAACTCATCCAGTTCGGGCAGGTCAAGGTCGCCCAGATCCAGTTCGTCCATATCCTTGATGGACATATCCCGGGCTTTCATGACCTCTTCGCCGTCCGCCCCAAGGATAAGGTCTTCGCTGCCTTCGATGTTGATGTCCAGCGGCACGTTGTCCATGTCCACCATTTCCTTGATCGCAACTTCGCCCTTCTCGTCGCTTAGGACCTTGATGTCCAGCCCCAGGCTCTGCATTTCCTTGATCAGCACCTTGAACGATTCGGGAACGCCGGGGGTGGGGATGTTCTCGCCCTTTACGATAGACTCGTATGTCTTTACGCGGCCAACCACGTCGTCCGATTTTACGGTCAGTATCTCCTGCAGCATATTGGACGCGCCGTATGCCTCCAGCGCCCAGACTTCCATTTCGCCGAAGCGCTGGCCGCCGAACTGCGCCTTGCCGCCCAGCGGCTGCTGGGTCACCAGCGAATACGGCCCCGTGGAACGCGCGTGGATCTTGTCGTCCACCAGATGATGCAGCTTCAATATATACATATATCCGACGGTCACCCTGTTTTCAAAGGGCTCGCCGCTTCTTCCGTCATATAAGGTCGTCTTGCCGTCCTTGGAGAGGCCGGCGTCCATGAGGTAGCCTTCGATATCTTCTTCGGACGCGCCGTCGAATACCGGCGTCGCGATCTCCCATCCGAGTGCGCGCGCCGCGCGCCCGAGATGCACTTCCAGCACCTGCCCGATGTTCATACGGGAAGGAACGCCCAGCGGATTCAAAACGATATCGAGAGGTGTGCCGTCGGGCAGGTAGGGCATGTCTTCCACCGGCAGCGCGCGGGAAATAACGCCCTTGTTGCCGTGGCGGCCCGCCATTTTGTCGCCCACCGAAATCTTGCGCTTCTGCGCGATGTATACGCGGACCAGTTTGTTCACGCCCGCGGTGAGTTCGTCCTTGTTTTCGCGGGTGAACACTTTCACGTCCACCACGATGCCGCCTTCGCCGTGGGGCACGCGCAGGGAGGTGTCCCTCACTTCCCGTGCCTTTTCACCGAATATGGCCCGAAGCAGCCGCTCTTCCGCGGTCAGCTCGGTCTCGCCCTTGGGCGTTACCTTGCCCACCAGAATGTCTCCGCTCCTCACTTCCGCCCCGATGCGGATGATGCCGCGCACATCCAGATCCTTGAGCGCGTCTTCGCCCACGTTGGGGATGTCCCGCGTAATCTCTTCGGGCCCGAGTTTGGTGTCCCGCGCCTCGGATTCGTATTCCTCTATATGGATAGAGGTGAACACGTCGTCTTTCACCAGACGCTCGGAGATCAGTATGGCGTCTTCGTAGTTGTAGCCTTCCCAGGTCATGAAGCCCACCAGCACGTTTTTCCCGAGGGCAAGCTCCCCGAGGTCGGTGGACGGGCCGTCCGCGATCACCTGGCCTTTTTCTATCTCGTCCCCCGTATTCACGATGGGGAACTGGTTGATGCACGTTCCCTGGTTGGAACGCGCGAATTTGATAAGCGGATATACGTCGGCGGCGCCGCCCTTCTTTTCGATGACCACTTTATCGGACGTGACGGATTTGACCGTCCCGTTTTCTTTGGCGATCACCAGCACGCCCGAATCGTACGCCGCCTTGTATTCCATTCCCGTGCCCACGATGGGCGCTTCGGGAATCAGAAGGGGCACCGCCTGCCGCTGCATGTTGGAACCCATCAGCGCGCGGTTGGCGTCGTCGTTTTCCAAAAAGGGTATGAGCGCGGTCGCGACCGAAACCAGCTGTTTGGGCGAAACGTCCATCAAATCCACATTTTCGCGCGGTAATTCCACAATCTGTTCGCGCACGCGGCCTAAAATACGCGTGCGGAGGAACCTGCCGTCCTCTCCGATGGGTTCGTTGGCCTGGGCCACGATGTATTTGTCTTCTTCTTCGGCCGTCATATAGACCACTTCGTCTGTTACGAGATGGTCTTTTTTATTGATGACCCGGTAGGGGGATTCTATAAACCCGTATTCGTTCACCCGCGCAAAGGTGGACAGCGAACCGATGAGGCCGATATTCGGGCCTTCGGGCGTCTCGATGGGGCACATCCTTCCGTAATGGGAATGATGAACGTCCCGCACCTCGAAACTCGCGCGGTCGCGGTTGAGGCCGCCCGGCCCCAGCGCGGACAAACGGCGTTTGTGTGTGAGTTCGGCCAGCGGATTGGTCTGGTCCATGAACTGGGAAAGCTGGGAGGAGCCGAAAAACTCCTTGATGGCTGCCGTGACCGGCCGGATATTAATAAGGTTGGACGGCGTCGCCATGTCCATGTCCTGAATGGACATGCGCTCACGCACCACGCGCTCCAGCCTGGAGAGGCCCACGCGCAGCTGGTTTTGCAGAAGCTCGCCTACCGAACGCAGGCGCCGGTTGCCCAGATGGTCGATATCGTCGGTCGTACCGACGTTCCATTTAAGACCCAGCAGGTAACTGACCGAGGCGAATACATCGTCCGCGATGATATGTTTTGGAATCAAAATATGCAGGTTGTCCGCAAGTCCGGCCCTGATATCCTCTTCTTTATTAGCGTTTTTAAGGATATCCTGCAGGGCGGGATAATACACCTTTTCGTTGATCCCGACTTCTTTGGGGTCGAATTGCAGGTATTTCGCCGCGTCCACGAAACGGTTGCCCACCACGCGCACGCTGCGGCCGTCCACCAGAAGATCCACCGAGGCGATCCCGGCGTTCCCGATATTTAGAGCAACATCGCGCGAGATTTCATCGCCCTTTGCCGCCAGAAGTTCGCCGGTCTCGGTATTCACAATATTGGAAGCGGCGACGCCCCCTTCGATCCGGTCTGCAATACAAAGTTTTTTATTGAATTTATAGCGGCCCACCCGTGCAAGGTCGTAGCGCTTGGGGTCGAAGAACAGCGATCCTAAAAGCATGCCGGCCGATTCCACGGTGGGCGGCTCGCCCGGCCGGAGGCGCTTGTATACTTCCAGCAGACCTTCGTTTTTATTGGCGGTGTTGTCCTTGGCGATGGTCGCCTCTATGTTTTCGTCTTCGCCGAAGAATTCGCGCAGATTGGCGTCGGTGGAAAGGCCCAGCGCCCGGAGAAAAACAGTGACCGGCAGCTTGCGCGTGCGGTCCACACGGATCCAGAAACAGTCGTTGGAATCGGTCTCGTACTCGAGCCATGCGCCCCGGTTGGGGATCACGGTGGTGGCGAACAGGTCTTTGCCCACCTTGTCCTTGCTCCGTCCGTAATATACGCCGGGGGAACGGACCAGCTGGCTCACGATCACGCGCTCAGCTCCGTTGATGATAAACGTGCCTTTTTCGGTCATCAGGGGGAAATCCCCCATGAAGACTTCCTGCACCTTCACTTCGCCCGTTTCTTTATTGGTCAGCTTAACTTCCACTTTCAAGGGTGCGGCAAAATTGACGTCCCTCTCCTTGCATTCTTCCACCGTGTATTTTGGGTCGTCTTTGATATAATAGTTTACAAATTCCAGCACAAGGTTTTCTGAATAATCTGTGATGGGTGAAATATCTTTTAAAACTTCCGCCAAGCCTTCGATTAAAAAGCGCTGGTATGAATCTTTCTGAACTTCTATGAAATCCGGCATTGTGAGTACTTCTCGGATTTTGGAGAAACTTTTTCTTGTCCGTTTGCCATTTTTGACTTCATGCACCATACTCTAAAACAACTCCTATAAATTTAAAAATGCGACTTTAGACTTAGATTCAACCGAAGACTCTTATTCAGTTTTTCAATTAATCAGTTTTTCTATTATCAATTTTCATTTATTTCCCCGTATATTTACGCCTTTTCCAGTGCCGTTTTTCTACCAAAACGGCAAACTTACGGCAGTTTAATTATGCTAATGCAGTTTATTATAATATCACAGGGCGCGTCAACTGTCAATCAATATTTTTACAAGACCGAAAGAATTTTCCTTGCCAAAAAGCGTCCTTCTTTATTTGAATCACACCCCAAATTGTATTTCGGCAATTCGGGGACCCCGTACTCACACCCCAAATTGTCTTTCGGCAATTCGGGGACCCCGTACTATAAATAATGACCGCCGGCCGTATCCGGGGTCATTATTTTATTTCCAAGACATGTGCGCTTTAGCGGGTTTATTTGATTTTCGCAAAGATCATCCTGCCCGCCGCGGTCTGCAGCACGCTGGTGACCACCACAAGAAGTTCTTCGCCGATCCGTCCGCGTCCGCCTTCCACCACGATCATGGTGCCGTCGTCCAGGTACGCGATCCCCTGCCGCTGCTCCTTGCCGTCCTTGATGATGGTGCACTTAAGTTCCTCTCCCGGAAGCAGGACGGGCTTGACCGCGTTCGAGAGTTCGTTGATATTGAACACATCCACCTTGTGCACGGCCGCCACCTTGTTCAGGTTGTAATCCGTGGTCACGATCTTGCCGTTTAATAGTTTCGCCATCTTGATAAGCTTGGCGTCCACTTCCTGGGTATCATCGAAATCGATGTCGCTGATCCGTACGGACGCATCCAGTTCGGTCTGCATCTTGCTCAAAATATCCAGGCCCCGCCGCCCCTTGGTGCGTTTCATGGAGTCCGCGCTGTCCGCAATATGCTGCAGTTCCACCAGTACGAATTCCGGGATCACGATGTCCCCCTCAAAAATACCCGTTTTGCTGATGTCGAATATCCGGCCGTCAATGATCACGCTGGTATCCAGGATCTTGGGGGCGACAAATCCCTCCTTGGAGGAAGGCTCGCCTTTTTTTCCCCGCCCGAACAGCAACGCAAAATCGAACTGCTTGCGAAACCCCATGTTCCATCCCATAAAACCGAATATGATGTACACGATCACGGTCAGGGGCAGGGATATCCATTTGACGGGGATGCTGCCGATCAGCACGGACAAAAGCACCGCGATTACCAGGCCGATGATCAGCCCGATTACCCCGGATGTGATCCGGACGGGAGAAGCGCCCGAGACGACGGACTCAAGTTTGTGGATTCCTCTTTCGATCATATTCGCGATCCACTTGGATAACAATAAGAAGATAATGCCGGACAGCACGCCGCTGGCAACGTATATGAGCAGGACAACCCAGATCTGGAGTGTCTCGCTCACCGGCGTGACCGCCAAAATATTTATGATTCCAAAAACTAAAAATACGATTCCGGGCCCGATCGCGATTCCGAGAAAGCTGATGAATATTCGAAGAAGTTTATTGAGCAAATCGTTCACCTCCTTTAATATAAGACTATTATACTATACGGAATGTGATCAAAATATGAATAAACAGGTTTTTTTAAAAAATTTTTGATAGCGCATCCGAAAGTGTATCCACCCCCACGATCTCAATGCCCGCATTCGGGATTTTCTCCAGGCCGGCTTTGGGGACGATTACCCGCTCAAAACCCATTTTGGCGCACTCGCCTATCCGCCGGGGCAGCCAGGATATATGCCGCACTTCCCCCGCCAGGCCGATCTCGCCCATCACCGCCGTTCCCTTTTTAGCCGGTATGTTGCGCAGCGACGAGACGATGCTCGCCGCCATCGCCAGGTCGGCGGCGTGTTCCCGTACGCGAATGCCCCCGGCCACGTTTATAAATATATCCTGATTGTAAAGTTTTAAACCTATTTTTTTCTCCAGCACGGCCGAGATCATATACAGGCGGGCCGCGTCTATGCCCGAAGAGAGCCTTCTTGGGATGGCCAGCTGGGTACCCGACACCAGGGCCTGGACTTCCAGCAGCATGGGCCGCGTGCCCTGCGCGGCGCAAAAAACGCTGACCCCCGAGAGCGCCTCGTCGTTTCGATTTAAAAGGGAGGGGTTTTGAACCTCCTGCATGCCCGAATCCCGCATTTCGAATATGCCGATCTCGTCGGTGGATCCGAAACGATTTTTGACCGCGCGGAGGATACGTAGGTTGGAGGAATTTTCCCCTTCAAAATAAAGGACTGTGTCCACCAGATGCTCAAGGACGCGCGGCCCGGCGAGGGTTCCTTCCTTAGTGACATGCCCGATGATGAAAGCGGCCACCGAACGTTTTTTCGCCTCTGCAACAATCCTGCCCGCACAGCTTCGCACCTGGCTCACGCTGCCCGGCGCGGAAGACAGGTCGGGGTCGTACATCGTCTGGATGGAATCGATCACCACGAACTTTGGATTTGTCCGCTCGATCCCCTCCACGATGGTATGGATGTCCGTCTCGGCCATGATAAACATGTTTGCGCAAACCCCCAGGCGCTCGGCGCGCATCTTGACCTGTGCGGGGGATTCCTCCCCCGAAACGTACAGCACGCCCCCCGCCTCCATCAGTTCTTTTGCCACCTGCAAAAAAAGCGTGGATTTGCCGATCCCGGGCTCACCACCGGCCAGCACCACGCTGCCCGGCACCACGCCGCCGCCCAGCACCCGGTCGAATTCGCCGATGCGGGTAGCCGTCCGCTCTTCCTTCTTGTTTTGAATGTCAGAAAGCTGATAGACCACAGGCGCGGTTCTGGCGCGGCTGGCCGCCTTGTCCGGCCGCTCTTCCACCACTTCTTCCACCAGGGTGTTCCATGCGCCGCAGCCCGAGCATTTTCCCATCCACCCCGTCGCCTTATATCCGCATTCGCTGCAGATGAATTCTGTCTTCAGCTTAGCCATTTTGTTCACCCAGGTCGATAAACCGCACGACGTCCACCGCTCCGCTTATGTCGGTGATGTCGTAAAAACACACTTTGTTCCCGTTTACGGACGCGAGCAGGCCCCGCGTCGCCTCGGAGGTGATCTGCACGGTCTGCATGTCATTGTCCATACCGAACGCATAGATCTTCTGGTCTTTCATATATACAATAAAATTCGTCCCGATCTCATAAGATTCCGCCCCTTCCCCGATCTTGACCGGCACATCGCCGTTCATGGAAAGCATCAGGCCGCCGTCCCGGGGGATACGGCTGGTGGTATACACAATGGCTTTTCCGTTGGTTTTGGGCCCATAGGCCGATTCTCCGAAATCCGGGTTGTCGAACGCCGCCTCATTTCCCGTGAGCAGCAGCCGTTGCACATACGACCGGTTCCCGGTGGAATATTCCGGCCAGACCATGTCGGTTTCGGACAGGCTTGCAAATCCGCATTCCTTTTCCGCCGTATCGTACAGCCGGATGGTCGCGTTGTCCCGCGTGGCAAGGTCATACAGATACAGGCGCTGGGAATCCGCCCCTGCCGACTGCATGAAGGCCAGGCGGCTTCCTGCGAGGCTGATTTCGGGAATCGCGTACGCGTATTCCTTGATCACGAACATTTTACCCGCCGAAAGGTCGTAGCCGCAGATCCGCCCCCCGCCTCCGAGCAGGGAATCCACCCATACGGCCCAGTTGCCCGATAGCCTGGTTTCAAGGATGTTGTCATATTTCTTTTCCACCCCGGGAAGCTCGAAAAACGTTCCGTCCTTTGTGTTATACAGCACGACCGTGTTTAAAAAAAGACCGTTCGATTTGTCGGTATCCGTTGAAAAGATGATGTTGTCCCCGTCCATGCAGGCGTCGTTTTTTATGTTATATCCCGAATCCCCGGTCATGATCTCGTCCGATTTCAGCGAGCCGGTCCGGTCGACCGCCGGGGCGCTTTGTGAGAGTTCGAATTCGCTTTTCACCTGGGGCTGGTACCGGAGGGAAGGATCCACCCCGCCTGCGACGTCCATTAAGTACGGGATGCCGAAAAGTATGAAAAGGACGGCCGCTGCGCCGGCCGCAACCAAACCGGCGACGACACGTACAAAATGCCTTTTATTGGATATATGCCGCCTTTTAACAGGGGCCTGGCTGCTTCTTAAAAGCTCCAGGTGCTTTTTTCGTTTGGATCGGTTCGCCATTATCCTACCATTGCTTCTGGACGATGCAGACGCTGTGGGCGCTGGCTCCTTCTCCCCGGCCCGCAAAACCGAGTTCTTCGGTGGTGGTCGCCTTAATGCTGACATACTGTTCGTCTATTTCAAGGGCGGACGCGATGTTGCGGATCATATCTTTTTTATAAGGCAAAATCTTGGGCCGCTGCAATATCAGCGTCGCGTCTATATTTATTATAGTATATCCGCAGTTGTTTAGCAATTCGCCGACCATCTTTAAAAGCAGGATGCTGGAGATACCGGCGTATTTGGGGTCCTCCGGCGGAAACAGTTCGCCGATGTCCCCCAGCCGCGCGGCGCCTAAAAGCGCGTCCATCATGGCATGCACCAGCACGTCCGCGTCCGAATGGCCGATCAGCCCCACATCGCTCGGGACCTCGACACCGCCCAAAATAAGTTTTCTGCCCGGGCCCAGCGCATGGACATCCACGCCGCTCCCGATCCTTAAATTTGAAATCATTTTCGCATCACCCGCTATTCTTTCGCCGATTTTCAGATCATACGGCGTCGTGATCTTGATGTTGTTCACGCTTCCGTTCACAATATAAACGTCTTCTCCCAGCCGCTCCACCAGAAAAGAGTCGTCCGTTCCGAGGACGCCGTCTTCCCGCGCCCTTACGTAAGCGCGCATAATAAGCTCTTTTTTGAAAACCTGCGGGGTCTGCACCAGTACCAGTTCGTCCCGGTTGAGGGTTTCGGCCACCCGCCGGCCGCTCACCCGTTTGACGGTATCCACCGCCGACACCGCCGACACCCCGCTTCCGAGGCGGATGGCGCTGGCCACGCAGTCCTTGATGATCTGCGGCGTAACGAAACACCTGGCCGCGTCGTGAACCGAAACGATGTCCGTATCGTCCTCCACAAACGCGAGCGCGTTCTCCACCGAATACTGCCGCTCGGCGCCGCCGGGAGCCAGCCGGTAGCGCATGCCCTGCACGTGGCGGGACAGCTTGCTTTGGATGACGGGCATATCTTCCTTCCTGCATACGATGATCAGATTGTCAAAAAGGGCGCTCTGTTTATGGGTGTCCACGCTGCGGACCAGCGCGCTGATTCCTTCGAATTTGATAAATACCTTGTTCCGGCTGGCGCCCATCCGCCGGCTGGAGCCGGCCGCCAGGATAATGCCGCATATTTTCATGATATCACCTCATACATGGCGCCCGATTCTTCTTTGCGCACCGTTTCGCTCACCCGCAGTACACGGACGGTTAGCGGCTTTTCCCCGAAACGGATGGTAAGGACGTCCCCCTCCTTGACCGGATGGGCCGGTTTTACCGCTTTGCCGTTGACCTCGACCCGCGCGCCCGCGCAGGCATTCTGCGCGACCGTGCGCCGCTTGATCAGCCTTGACACTTTTAAGAATTTATCCAGCCTCATTCGGCTCCTCCAGTATTCATTGCGATATCAGATTCCATTATATATGCCCTGCCAGCCTAACGCAACTTTTTGGAACGCCGGGCGCGGGGTTCTTCATACAACCGCCCTAAAAAGCCGTACGTCCCCACTTCGCTATGGATTCATGCTTCGCGGCAGCTTCCCTCTCAGGCCTGCGCTTGCATTCATCTCATGCTCAGTGAGCTTCCGCCTCGCTTCCACACCCCAAAATCACAGATTTCGGGGACCCCGCTGTCCGCCACCGGCGGCGCTCGACTCCGCTCACGAAATAAAAAAGGGTG
>Ga0351882_1026_pt1 | contig 53875 bp, 55 predicted proteins | sample BONcelFGM3001F13_FD_206762 | JGI IMG/M metagenome (GOLD analysis project Ga0351882, IMG submission 206762) | Enriched cells from coal bed in the Powder River Basin, Montana, United States - BONCAT cells FGM rep3 HSBNCT.FGM.300.1.F13 ... | reverse complement strand
GGGGAAAAATTTCCTCACCCGCCAGACCATGCTCTGCAAGATAAGCGTTTATGGCGACCGAATAGGCATGAAACTTCTGTGGGGTCCTGAACGCTTCATAAGTTACAGCGATATACGCGAAATACACCGCCTGCTCTCAGGAGCGCGCACCACGGGCATCAAAATCCTGCCCTCGTCTTTTGAAAGACTTGAAGAAATTACATTCTCCGGAATAGCAGATGCACCGAAATTTCTAAACGCGATAAAAGAACAGGGCAAAATAGAAATTCGCGAGGTCGCCGATACGCGCGGGATACTCGACTTGATACGCTAGGAGATTTTAAAATGTGCCTTGCAGTTCCCATGAAGGTCAAATCCTTAAACGGCGACCTAGCCACGGTGAACCTAGGCGGAACCGGCAGCACTGTAAGCATCGTCTTCCTAGACGATGTCACTGTCGGCGACTACGTCCTCGTCCATGCAGGTTTTGCAATAAAGAAAATAGATGAGCAGGAAGCCGCAAAAACCGTGGAACTCCTGAATAAAATGGCCGGGATCGTCGGGGATAATACGAAATGAGGCACACCTCCGAATACAGGGATGCCAAAAAAGCCATTGCTCTGACCGTTGCCATCGAAAGCGCATCCGACGGTCGCAGGATGACCATCATGGAGGTGTGCGGCACGCACACGATGGCCATCGCACGATTTGGAATACGCTCGATCATTCCAGCTAACATACGCTTGATATCGGGACCCGGATGCCCCGTCTGCGTAACGCCAAACGCCTATCTCGACCACGCCATCGCAATCGGACGCGAAAGAGGCGTCATTATATGCACGTTCGGCGACATGATGCGGGTGCCGGGTTCGACCTCGTCGCTTCAGGAGGAAAAGGCAAAAGGCGCTGACGTGCGTATCGTCTATTCAACTCTAGGCGCGCTCGAAATCGCGAAAAACAATCCGTCCAAACAAATCGTATTTATGGGAGTCGGTTTCGAAACGACTGCACCTACCGTAGCTGCGTCCATCAAGATGGCCCGCGATGCAAAGCTCGAAAATTATTCCGTACTATGCGCCGGAAAAACCATCCCTCCGGCTCTCTCAGCCCTTCTTGCGCAACCTGCAAAGATAGACGGTTTTCTTCTACCCGGGCACGTAAGCACGATAATAGGATCCTCTCCTTATGTTGAAATTTTCAATTCGCATCGCATAGCTTGCGCCATAGCTGGCTTCGAACCAGTTGATATCCTTCAGGCGATTCATGAAATCACCAAACAGATATCTTCGGACGATCCGCACCTACACAATTCTTACGGACGCGCTGTTGCGGAGGCAGGAAATGCAAAGGCACTGGCGATCCTTGAAGATGTCTTCGAACCGTGCGATGCAGTCTGGCGTGGCCTTGGAAACCTCCCTGCAAGCGGACTTAAAATCAGGCAAGGCTATTCGAAATTCGATGCCGCAAATAGATTCGACGTGAATATCGAACCTGAAAAGGAAAACCCGAAATGCAGATGTGGTGAAATATTAACGGGCCTTGCAACCCCCATCGACTGTCCCCTCTTTGGAACCTTCTGCACTCCGGAAAATCCGGCGGGTGCATGCATGGTGTCAGGCGAGGGCGCTTGCGCGTCCTACCACAAATACGGCGAATATCCAAAAGTCACCGCGGAGCCATCATGAATGAGTTTCCCATCTACAGTCCCAAATCTCTGGTAAAAATGGCCCATGGCGGAGGCGGAAGCTTGAGCCATGAACTCACCAGAGATATATTCGTAAAACATTTTTCAAATCCGGCCCTAGACGCAATGGGAGACTCCGCCATAATCGGAATACCGAAAAGCCACCTCGCCTACACGACGGATTCCTACGTGGTGAAACCGCTGTTCTTTCCCGGAGGCGATATAGGCAAACTCGCTGTATGTGGCACAGTAAACGATCTGGCCGTTTCGGGTGCAAGGCCAATCTACTTAACCGCAGGATTTATCATCGAGGAAGGATTTCCTTTGCAAAAACTAGATTGCCTGGTCCGTTCGATGGCGCAGGCGGCGCACGATGCCGGGGTCTTTATCGTTGCCGGCGACACGAAGGTGGTCGAAAAGGGCGCCTGCGATGGAATCTTCATCAACACCTCGGGCATAGGTGAATTTTTTTGCAAGGAACCTATGACGGCTTCTCGCATACGCTCAGGCGATGCGGTGATAATAAACGGCCACATCGCAGATCACGGCATGGCGATAATGGGAACCCGGGAAGGTCTAGCTATCGAAACTTCTATCGAAAGCGATTGCGCCCCGCTTTCAAAATTGGCCGAAAATCTGCTGGCGGCGGTTCCCGAAACAAGGTTCATGCGAGATGCCACCCGGGGAGGACTTGCCACCGTAATATGCGAGGCGGTCACGGGACAAAATTTCGGCATCGAACTTTACGAAACGCAAATTCCTCTGCGCGAAGGCACGGCCGTGGCATGCGAACTTTTGGGCATCGACCCGCTCTATGTAGCCAATGAGGGCAAGCTCGTTGCCGTGGTACCGTCAGAAAAAGCACAAACAGCACTCGCTGCCATGCAGACGCATCCCCGGGGAAGAGACGCTGCCATAATAGGACGCGCCCTAGCAGAAGACATCGGCTGCGCAAGCCTTGTCACGCATATAGGTTCTAAACGAAGATTGGCGATGTTTTCAGGAGAACAACTCCCCAGAATCTGCTGACGATCCCGGGCCACGATGCGTACGAACACAAATTTAGAAACAAGAACCCGGTTCAGAGTTCTAACCCAACTTGCAAATTTGGATTCTGTGTCATCCCTGCGTTAGATTCTGTGTCATCCCTGCGGAGGCAGGGATCCAGTTCTAGACAAACTTTTTATATACTCTATGGGGCGCAGTCCAGAGCCTTCTTAAATTCGGTTAATTTTTAGTCAATTATAAATGACTAAATTTTAATAATTTGGTCATTGCACGATGACCAAACCTAATCTTGCTTCATTCTTCGATCTCTATTCTTCCATTTATTTCAATAAGCTGTGGATCCCCGCCTTCGCTGTGATGACAAGAAAAGCGAACTCCCCGACAGACTCTTACTTGAATTTGTAGGTTATAAAGAAACAAGAAAGCTATCCCCTTGAGGTATCAAAACTTCTGGAGACGCTCCTGACTATCTCCCTTACCCTGCCAAGCGGAAGCGCGTGGGCGATATTGCCTGAATGTCCTTCCATAGTGTCGGCCATGCACAGAGAATTGAGCACCGCCTCCTCGGTGGCCTCGACGACTGCGCGATAGAGCGGATCTACAGCCTGATCTAGCATGACCTTTAATTTATATAGCATCTTTTTGGATTGTCTGGGCACCACCGTCGCCGTAGAAAAGCCCATTATGATTTCGCCTGACTCGTGTAGAGCAAACGAGCCACAGCGCCCTATCCCAAGGGCCGCCCTCTTGCAAAGCCTTCCTAGCTGATGAGCGGCAAGCGGCGCGTTGGTGGCAAGCACACAGATTATGCTGCCATAGTTGTTTTTGCGGTGATTTTTATCCAAAAATTCCGGTGCCAGTATCTGCCCCATCGGAATTCCGTCAACGCGAAGATCTTCCATCATTCCAAAATTGCTCATCACCAGCACGCCGATTGTATATCCGCCTTCGTACTGCGGCAGTCTTCTCGATGCAGTACCTATGCCGCCCTTAAAATCGCAGGTGACCATTCCGGTACCGCCACCTACGTTGCCCTCGGCCACTGGCCCCGAGGCCGCTCTCTCTATGGCCTCCAACACGTTGGCCTCCCGAACATGCCTTCCTCTTATATCGTTTAGCCAGGAATCGTCACATTCGCCTACCAGAGGAATTATCACGTCGTGTTCAACACCTATGCCGGGATATCTGTTCACCATGTAGCGCACAGCCGCTTCGGAACATGTCCCGACCGCTAGGGTGTTGGTTAAAAGTATCGGGGTTTCCACAAGGCCCCATTCCATGACCTGCATAAGACCCGACACCTCTCCGGCACCATTTAGTATAAAACCCGCGCCCACGAACCTGTCATGGAATATATTGGGGTTCGGAAGTATCGCGGTAACACCCGTTCTGGCAGGACCTTCACCTATCGAAAGTTCGCCGGATCCGCTTATCACGGTGGAATGTCCGACGAGCACGCCGGGTACGTCCGTTATGGCGTTGTATCTCCCTGTAGGATATTTACCGATGCGCATGCCAAGCTGTCTAAACCTCATCCTTTTTTGCGCATGACCCTTTTTATGAACCATAGGAACGTCCCTCCAAAATCTTTTGTCTGCCCTTTTCACGCATCCTTCTAAGGGCCGGCGCAAGGATCTCTCCTATCAAAGTCCTGTAATCCATTCCGATGCTGGCGGCTATTACGCAAAAATCCGAAAACCCGGGCGTCAGCCCCGGAAGCGGGTTTAGCTCTATAAAGTTGGCCCGGTTGTTTTCGTCGAGTCTGAAATCGATGCGGGCGATATCGCGACAACCAAGCACCGAAAAGATGTTTTTCGCCGCGCTTTCGATCTGCTTTTTTAGATCAGGTGAAATAGCAGCCGGAACTTCAAACTTGATGTCTCTATTAAAAAATTTACCCTCGAAGGAATAGATGGGAAATTTTTCCGATTGCACCGGCAAGACAACTTCCATAGGCGGAAGGACGCGCGGCCGCCTCTCGCCTAGAAGCGCCACAGTAAATTCCCTTCCGGGCAGAAATTTTTCGACAAGGACCGGTTGTCTGTAACGCGAAGCCATCTCGGAGGCGATAAGTTTGAGATCAGTCTCGTTTTCCACTACGCTCGTCTTCATTATACCTTTGGAGCTGCCCTCGGCCACCGGCTTTACCATAACCGGAAACTTGAAACCTTTGGGCAGTTTCTCCCTTCCGGTAAGCATTACAAAAAATGGCGAGGTAAGGATGTCGGCCTGTCCTACTATGCGTTTCGCTATCGCCTTATCGAGCGTCATGGACATCGTCGTGGTGTCAGAACCGGTATAGGGAATACCCAAAAGCTCCAGAAGCGCTGGAACCTGAGACTCTCGGGTTCTGCCCCAAAGACCTTCGGCTACATTAAAAACCACATCCACCCCCGCCAAGGGCAGGATAGCCGGAAGATCGGGCGTAGCCTCGAGTTCGACTGTTTCATGGCCGTAGGATTCTATAGCTTGTTTGATCGCCGCGATGGTCTCTGGTGAATCGTATTCAGCCTCGGCATCTCCCCCGGGCTCCTGCGTATTGTCCTGCCTCCTTATATTGAATGTAATACCTACCCTCACCGCCCTTTTTTTACGCTTTTTTATATGCGATTTAAGCTCGAGGCCAAAGCGTTCGGCAGCGGTTGCGACTATCGAACCGACCACCTTCTTCACACTGTCAAAGCCCGCAAGCGAAGCCGAACAGTAGATGGAAGCACCGGGCTCCAAACTTGGCAATGCGTTCACCTCCAGAAAATGAAGCGAACCATCCTGAGCAAGCCTGAAATCCACGCGGGCGGCATCTCGAATGCCCAAGATCTTTATCACCTTGCAGGTCATCGCCAAGGCCTCGGCACGCTGCGCGGAGGTTATATCAGCGGGGACCTTCACTGAAACCGCATCGTAATTTATAGATTTGAGGGCATAATCGTATATCGCAAGACCCGGCGCAACATTTTGAGCCAAGGCAAACTCATAGCTAGCGGGTTCTAAAACACCAGACGTTTCGGGACTGGCACCCTCCAAATAAGGCACCGTAAGATCCGTACCCTTTATGAATTTTTCTACAAGCACCCCGGACGGAAAACGCGAAAGAAGCTGTTGGGCCTGCACCTTAAGCGACTCCATGCAAGTCACCACACAATCGGAGGTGATACCCATGGAGCTGCCCTCGAAGTTGGGTTTCACAATCAACGGAAAACCCAGCTCGTTTCCTGCAATCTCGATTACGGGAAGTCTGTCAACTAGCATACACTCGGGAGTTCTAACTCCCCGCTCGGCTACTAGTTTTTTGGTCAGATGCTTGTCTAACGTCACCGCACAAACGTAGGCATCCGAAAAAGTAAAAGGAAAACCCAGATGTTCAAAAAGGGCCGGATAAAAGGCCTCCCGAAAACGTCCATGTTTGCCTTCGGCGGTATTGAAAATAAGATGCGGCGAAAGCGCCTCGAGCCTGGTAACTATTCTGGATGCAGAGCCGGATACTTCCACAGGCTCCACATCATGCCCCAACTCGCGCAACGCCGCTATTATCGCTTCTATGGTCTCGGGCCTGTCGAACTCGGCCTCGTCCTCATTTTGCGACAGTTGAAGGTTGTGCGTAAACGCTATTTTCATCATCTACCTCCCAGATAGAGCGCGACGTATCTCAAATTTTGAAGGACTTGGCATCAGGTATTTTTAGAATTTTTTCAAAAATCGCTTATTTGATGCCGACAGGTTTTATCAAAAGGGTTCATTTCACACGTCCCCAAGCTCATCGATTGACCTAAGGTTCCGGGTCATCTATATAAGATTCTCCGATGACGAAAAAAATCATCATATTGATCGCGATGCTTTCCCTTCCCGCGCTGCTTTTTGCGGCCGTTCCGAGGCCTGAGGGCTTTGTCACCGACAACGCCGGCGTCTTGGACGCGAAGACGCGCCATGAAATCGACGCCTTCCTCGGCAGCTTTGCCCGGCAGACGGGCATCCAGGTGGCAGTTGCGACCGTCAAAACCTTAGATGAAATACCCATAGAAGACTACGCTGTCGAACTCTTCAAGAAATGGGGAATAGGCAAAAAGGGAAAGGATAACGGGGTCCTCTTTCTAGTCGCACCTTCCGAGCGAAAAATGCGAATCGAAGTAGGCTACGGACTCGAAGGCGCGCTAAACGATGCTGCCGCCGGCCGCATAATGGATGAAGCGATAACCCCCCGATTCAGACAAGGTGATATATCCGGCGGCATAGCCGCAGGCACCCTAGCCATCGTCCGTGTAATCATCACAAAGGAAGACTTGAATTTCACGCCGGATGGAGAACTGAGCAGCTATGGCGCCCCGTCCGATTCTCTTGAAAAAAGCGGCCCACTTGGTACTCTGGCAAAAGTAATCATCTTGATCGTCGCAGGCTTCATCTTCATAAGACATCCATGGCTTTTGCTGTTTTTCCTCTCGTCTGGCAGGGGCGGCAGCGGGAGAGGATTCGGCGGCGGTTTCGGAGGAGGAGGATTTGGCGGTTTCGGAGGAGGCATGTCCGGCGGGGGTGGAGCCTCTAGGGGCTGGTAGATAAAAAATGGATTTTGGGGAGGTCACATGACGATTGAAGAATTCGCTGTCGAACTTGAAAAAATATACGGTGATAATTTGAAATCGATAGTCGCGTACGGAGCGTCGATTAACGATGCAAAAAAAGAAAACTTTCGGGACCTCAATATATTCTGCGTCCTCACCGATCCTTCACCTGTCCTGCTTGTCAAATCAAACAAGCTCGTTCGCAGGTGGGTAAAAAAAGGAAACAACCCTCCCCACTTCTTCGGCCCAAGACACATCGAAACGTCCCTTGACGTTTTTCCCATGGAATTTATGGAGATAAAAGAAAACCACAGGCTTCTTGCGGGCACTGATCCGTTGAAAAACTTGAACGTGGACATAAAAAATCTCCGTCACGAATGCGAGAGCGAACTCAAGGGCAAGCTCATACACCTGCGCACTTTTTATGCCGGGCATTGCAACAAACCTGGGATGATAGCCTCTGCAATGATCGACAGCTTGCCGGCAATTCTTGCAGGATTTCGCGCCGCCCTAAGGCTTATAGGCGAAAAACCGCCGCCTGACCCAAAATCGGTCATAGAACTTTTGGCTATAAGAACCGAAGTCAATGCCGAGGTCTTCTTCGACCTGATTTCGGCAAGGGAAGGTTTGGGACTTAAGCCCCGTGGAGACGACGCCTTGTTGATGTTTGAAAGATACCTGAAGGAAATATCGCTCGTTGCGGAGTTCGTTGACAAAATGGATGGTCAGGACAAGCGTTAATTTCACTAAATAAGGAGATACTATCATGAAGAAAATTTGGATCGTGCTCGGAATAGTAATTTTGGCACTAGTCTTGATTGGAAGCAATTTGATCGGCAAATACAACAGCATCGTCACACTAAATGAGTCGGTCGCCACGGCGTGGTCTCAAGTGGAAAACGTTTTGCAAAGACGCGCCGATTTAATTCCCAACCTCGTAAGCACGGTCAAGGGTTACGCGGCCCATGAACACGAGGTGCTTACACAGGTCACCGAGGCTCGCGCCAAAGTAGGCGGAGCGCAGACGATCCCCCAAAAGATCGACGCCAACAATCAGCTGACCTCGGCATTATCACGTCTGATGCTTGTCGTGGAACGATACCCCGACCTCAAGGCAAATCAGAATTTTCTGGCCCTGCAAGATGAGCTAGCCGGCACGGAAAATCGCATCGCTGTCGAAAGAAAGCGCTACAACGACACCGTGAGGGACTATAACGTTTTCGTGAGAAGGTTTCCAAATAACATGCTGGCCGGTTTCTTCGGTTATTCGCGCGAGGACACCTATTTCAAATCCGACGAAGGTGCTGCAAAAGCCCCGGTGGTCGATTTCGGAAAGGTGGAATAAAAACCCGGCTGTCAAGATGCGCAATTTACAGGTAACAAGATATCTTCTTTAAAAGATCTTCGCGGTGGATGAAGTCCTCGATATAATCCATTTTTTCGGTCGTAAGTTCGAGAATGGGCGATTTGTCGTATTTGACAAGCCACCTTTTATAGTAGCGATCCAGACGCTTTATGTATTCGTCTGGAATGTCGCACTCAATCGATCTCCCCCTGCCGGCGATGCGTCTTTTAAGCGTCTTGATGGGACAGGAAAGATAGATGAGAAGATCGGGGGGATTTATGGCGCCCACCATCGTTTCATACAGATCTTCGTAGGTTCGCCACTCATCCTTAGACATACAGCCTTGACGATAAAGATTGTAGGCGAAGATCTCGGCATCTTCGTATATGGAACGGTCCTGCACGACGGTTTCCAAATAACTATCCAGTTCACGATGTATGCGAAACTTGTGGGTTAGAAAGTGCATCTGGGAATGAAACGCCCAGCGCTTCATATCGCCGTAAAAAAGCGGCAGGAATGGGTTGAAATCGTTGTATTCGAAAAACGGTTTGAGCCTGAAATGTCCACAGAGAAAATCCACGAGGCTCGACTTACCAGAACCCATATTGCCGGCTATCACTATGTATTTCTTAGCCATGATATTTCACTATAAGGTTAATATCTATAATGCTCGGGCTTATACGGTCCATCCACGGGTATGCCCAGATAATCGGACTGCTCATTGGTGAGTTTTGTAAGTTTCACGCCCAGTTTTTCCAGATGCAGCCTCGCCACTTCCTCGTCGAGTTTTTTGGGAAGCATATAGACGCCCACCTCATGTTTTTTCGTAAAGAGCTCTATCTGGGCAAGACACTGATTGGTAAACGAATTGCTCATGACAAACGAAGGATGCCCCGTGGCACAGCCTAAATTGACAAGCCTGCCCTCGGCCAAGACTATCACCTGATGTCCATCGGGATAGGTATAGATATCGACCTGAGGTTTGATCGAGTCCTTTTTCACCTCCGGATGATTTCTAAACCACGACATTTCTATCTCGTGATCGAAATGCCCGATGTTGCAGACGATGGCCTTGTCTTTCATCCTCTGCATGTGTTCGCCGGTAAGCACCTTGCAGCAACCTGTAGCGGTGACGAAGATGTCGCCTTCAGGCACGGCTTCATCCATCGTCTTCACCTCAAAACCCTCCATCGCCGCTTGAAGCGCGATGATCGGATCTATTTCGGTTATAATGACGCGCGCGCCTATGCCTTTCATCGCCTGCGCCGAGCCCTTTCCGACATCGCCGTAGCCGGCTATCACAACCACCTTGCCAGCAACCATTATATCCGTCGCACGTTTTATGCCATCGGCCAGAGATTCACGGCAGCCGTAGAGATTATCGAATTTAGATTTGGTTACCGAATCATTTACATTAAAGCATGGTGTCTTTAGCCGGCCTGCTTCCATCATCTGATAGAGTCTGGCGACGCCGGTTGTCGTCTCCTCGGATATGCCTTTGATTTCGGCGACCAGCTCGGTGCGTTTATTGTAGATCATCGCGGTCAAGTCACCGCCGTCATCGAGTATCATGTTAAGCGGCCGACCATCGTCAAAAAAGATCGTCTGTTCTATGCACCAGTCGTATTCTTCCTCGGTTTCGCCCTTCCAAGCATAGACCGGAACGCCGGTCTTGGCTATCGCAGCAGCGGCATGATCCTGCGTGGAAAAAATGTTACAGCTAGACCATTGCACCTTGGCGCCAAGCTCGATGAGAGTTTCGATTAGAACAGCCGTCTGAATAGTCATATGAAGACATCCGGCTATGCGAGCGCCTTTAAGCGGTTTTTGCGGACCATATTTCGCCCGCACGGCCATAAGACCCGGCATCTCTTTCTCGGCTAAGATAATTTCCTTGCGGCCCCATTCGGCGAGGCTCATATCCTTGACTTTATAGGGCAGCTTTTCCATTGTGATTTCTCCTTTGAAATTGTCTGTTTTTTCAATCCTCTGCGTCTCCATATCAACTCCTAAACGATTGAGGCGGCACTCTATAGTTTGCCGACGGCGATTTCAAGTGGAAATACGAGCGGATATCGGTTTTCCATCTATATAATCGGGCAGATCGCAGCCAAGGATTTGAAGCTGGGTAGGAAATACATCGACAGTCCTGATCGGCGTGTCTTTTAATTTTAAATTCGTAAGCACCGGCACCCGCATGTGGCTTTTGTGCAGCGAACCGTGCGACCCAAAATGTTCTGGATGTTCGTAACCAAGCCTTAGATCATATCCGGGAGTTGCCGACAAGACGACATCGCCGGCCCTTAAAGAAGTCATAAGATGAACTATTTGGAAAGGGGCATCGGGGTAATCGCTGTCGAAGGTCCTAGCTAGAGAAAATTCAGGACTCATCTCTACCGGCAGAGCTTTATATCCAAAAGGATCGCCGCCTATCGGCTCGTAACGCAGCCTTTCGCCGTCGAGATTGATTTTCGCACTACCTTTTCTGCTAAAAACATGTATGGAATTTTCGTTTCCTCTTGCCGCCACCAAATCTATGGCCTCTTCTGCAAGAAGATCGTCTATTATAGAGGGAGATATTTTATCGAGTTCTTCTATGGAGGTTCTACCCGCCCAGCCTTCAGATTTTTTAAAATACAGATGCGTCATGCCGTTGCCGGAAACCATGTTGGCGGAAAGCTTGCCCTGTTTGTCGAATATTTTGGGATAGAAAAACGCCGGCAGCCCACGTTTCTCAAGAAACTCGTTTACACAGAAATGTCGATCCGTCTTTGAAAGGCCGTGATCGCTGACGATGAAAAACGCCGTTTCCTCAAGCCATCCCTTTCTGGAAACAGCATCAACTATCGCGCCAACGTGGGCGTCAAAGGCCCGGTACTGGGAAAGCACCCTTTCGTGTGCAGGATGTGTGAAATGTGAATATTCATCTATGGCCGGAAATACGGCAAAGACGTATCGGGGATCTTTTTCAAGCACTGCGCGCAATTTTTGAGAAGCGGCGGCATCTACGAATTGCCAGCGGTCGGTTAGGTGGGCGTAGTACCAGTACCAGATGCGGCTTATCCTCGTCTCATTTCGGTTTCCGGCACCTCTGGCGATGGGATTGAAGATGCTGTAGGATTTCGGCACAAGCTCGAACATCGTCTTTATGTGCGGACTTATATCGCTTGTCATGTAAAAGCTCTCAAGGCCTACATAAGAGCGATATCTATGCATCGAAAAACCCGCATTGTATTTTTCCTTATCAAACCATCTAATCCCGGGAACATTGCACGTTCCCGGAAGACAACCCGTGAGAAACGGCAGATAGGCCGGACCGGTGGTCGATGGAAAACTCGTGACGGCCGAAAGTTTCGTTCCGGATTCGACAAAATATCTTGAAATGTCAGGGAGATTCCCTTTTGCAAGTTCTTCGGAAAGAAGATCGTCCCTCATCCCGTCGGCAAGGATTGTGATTACACGTTTGCGCATAGAGTGAAGAGGCTCGGACCCTTGTTTCTTTTCCGGTTACTTTGCATCAGCGGAAGATTTCTCGTCAGTTGAAGATTTCCTCTTCGATTTCATTTCGTCTAGTTTTTTAGACATTCTGGAAATTAAATCGGGATAGCCGCTTTTGTTTATTATCGAATTAAACTGATACCTGTAGTTATCTACCAAGCTCGCTTCGTCAACGATGACATCATAAATTTTCCATTCGTTGCCCTGTTTTTTTACTTTGTAATTTAGATTTATGGCAATATTTTCGGAAGGCACTATCACCCTCGTCCCCACAAACGCCCTTTCCTTTTTCTTGTCTATAAACTTTTCGCCCCGATAGACGACCTGATACTTGCCGCCGCTTTTGCTTTTTGCCGCCGACTGTTCTTTGGAAAAGAGCGCCTTTTCCTCGAGAAGATCGGTTAGTATGCCAACGAAGCGATCGCGTTCTTCAGGAGTCCTCGCTTCCCAATGATTGGCAAGAGACAATTTGGATAATTCCCGGATATCGAAGGTGCCATGTATTATCTTCTGCTTGAGCTCGCGATTTTTTCTCTCCTCTTCAGCTGTCAGTTCGCTGCCTTTACGTTTGACGATGAAGTCATCTAACATGTTATCCAAATCTTGTATGGCTCTCAGGGGCGTCCCCGCCGGGCTATGCTGCTTGGCAGCCTGAGCATAACCGACATCAAAAAAGAAAAGGGTAACGAACGCGAAAAAAACTGTCCATTTAAATGCCATCTTCATTTTGCCTACCCTCCATATCAACGTGATCCTCATCGAAGAACGTATCTTTGTAATGCACGTCGAAGTCATCATCTCCGCCAAAAACCTCATAATCAGGCCGATCGGAAACACTTGTCAGCTTGCCAAAGTGGCTGTTGCCGATTTTCTTTTCGAGATTAGCCAAAGCCATATTGAAATCGAAAACGGTTTTAAAGTACTGCCCCCTGTTTACCAGCAAAAGCTTGACCGCTTCTGCATAATCCTTGTCATCGCCTATACCCATATCGGAATTCATCTTGGAGAGGAACACCATCTGCTGGGCCATGGATTCGCTTTTTTTGGCGCGGGAAACCTCTTTGCGCTTTCTCTGGGTATCAAGATAGGCCTGCTTCATCTCCAGGCTCAGACCGCGCCTCGCAATAAGCCTTTCGTATGATGCCTTATAGTATTCGGCCTTCGCCTTTCTTATTTTCGCTACCGCGCCGTGAAAATCTAGCGTGCCGCTAAACTGAAATCCGAGACCGGCCCTGGAGTAGTTAAACGGATTATTAAAATCATCGGTATCTACAAGCCCCCTTATCTCGCCCACGGCCCTGCCGATATCAGCGAAAAAACCAAGCCCCGCGGTCGGCAGGAGATTCAATCTTTCCAGCTTATATTGTCTGCGTCTTGTCTCTACGCCTATATCCAAAAGCTTCGATTCAGGCTGATGCTCCATCGCCGTTTCTATAAAACGCCTCTCCTCCTCCATCTCATGCAAAAGCGGCTTTAGCTGCAGAGAATCTATTTTGATCTCGGCCTCGGGTTCTAGGTCGAGCTGAATTCTAAGGCCCTCGTAGGCCAGTTCTAAATTGTTCTGGGCCTCATCGATACGATTCTCGAGCTCGGACTTAAAAATCTTGAGCTTTAGAGTATTATAAGGATCCATCTGCTTGAGTTCGCGATCAGCATCGTCATCTATTTTCTTTGCAAGCTGATTCACCGCCTCTCGAAGCAATCTTATGGTTTCACTAGCAAGCTGTATCCCATAGTAGATCTTTTTCACCTGATAGATGGTGTCCTCTCTAAGACTTGAAAGCCTTAGCTTCGCAGCATCGACACCTCCTTGTGCCAGGCGTTTGGCGGTATGAAGCCTTCCGAAAGTCATCACCGGAACGCCGATGCCCACATGTATGCTTTGAAAAAAGGTTAACTCTCCTTTAAAAAAGGAATTGAGCGCATCATCGACGTCTTGGGGCACCGGTGCCATCCTATATTTATATTCTATCACCGGCCAAAGAGTCGCCCTAGCCTCCATCAATTGATTTTCGGCAGCCTCTATGTCGTATCCAGCCGCGATAAGACGTCTATTTCTCTCCATGGCCATTTTTATGCAGCTTTCAAGCGTAAGCATTCTCTTCTCAGCGGGATCTAGCTTGAGATCAAGCCATTCTCCGGGCGTATCTATTTCTTCAATTTTGGGATAGGCCGTGACAGGCACCGTGGAATGAACTCGACCGCCTTTTATCTCAACAGCGACATCAGCCGGAATGCCGGATTGCTGCACGGGTTTATGCCAGCCGGGCCTCGCACAAACCTCCTGAGCAAGAAACGACAAAATAAGCGCTAAACCTATGAGCACACATCTTTGCATTAAACGATTAACCTCTTGTTTAAACAGGACATTTGAAGTCTTCGCCCTAACAGATGGCTATTTTTAAAGCAAATAAAAAACCTATCGCCGACAATGGCCATCTTTTTTCTGATTTTTTTAAGCATTCGATATAAACAAAAAACCCCGCATGTCGTTTATACATGCGAGGTTCTTTTTAAATTCGTACAAAAAACTACCTAGCTTATTCGCCTTCTGCCGGGGCTTCTTCCGCCGGAACCGGGGCTGGGGTTGGAGCTTCCTGCGCCGGTTCGACTTCCTCGATCACCACAGCTTCTTCCACCATCGCTGGATCTTCGGCCTTTTTCTGACAACCCGTAAAAAACGCACAAAGACCAACCATCACAGCTACCGCCAAAAACTTTTTCATCACGACCCCCTTTTAAAATTAGTGGTTACCCTCGTTATTTGTATTTTAAAATCTTGCCCTATATATATCGCCCAGATCGCCCTAGCAACAAAAAATCATCATTTTGCCCTGATTAATTCTAAAAGCCTTCGCGGGGACCAGGGATTGGCTTCCATTTCGCCGCGGCAAGTGTACCAACATTTTGTGCATGAAGTTCTGCAAAGCCCTTTACTGTCGTACTCTTTATAATGATAAAGTCTTGGCAACTCGGAGCATTGCTGCACATAGCCATCAGGGGTTATCTGAACCCAGTTAAAACCCGCCCTACAGTCCGGGATGTGGCCCTCTTTGAAATACTGCGGTATGCGATCTAGATAATAATGGGAATTTTTTATATTTCCCTGCGTGGCCTTGAGCTTTTTGAGCTTTGTAACAATATCGTTTAATCGTTCCCAGTTTTCAGAGACGACCATGTCGTCGGATTCGCGGCTTTTTAGCTGACAATAGGCCGAAAAGGAAACATCCACGCCCCATTGTTTGGCGCGATACGCTATTTCCAGTATTTCGTCTAGATTCGACTCCATTATGACCGTGTTGAGGCTTAGCTTGTAGCCCTTACTGGCAAGCCTAGGAACCATCTCGCAAATATGTTCGTAAAGTCCCGTGATCCTTCTATTTTCGTCATGCTTTTTTGAAAGATAGTCGAGCGAAACGCTTATCTGATCCACTCCCGACAGGCTGAGCCTTTCCGCAGATTCTTCGTTGAGCAAGGCACCGTTGGTAATGATGGAGAGGTAATGACAGTAAGGACGAACGCCCAAGAGGAGCTTATCGTAATTCTTCCGCATCAGCGGCTCACCGCCGGACACCGACAAAACAACGGGACGAAAGAATTTGACTACCGGGGCGTAATCATCGAGCTCGTTTGGAGAATCCACCTGCCAACAGGTGCAAAAAGAACATCTGGCATTGCATCTCTTCGTAAATTCGAGGTTCACGAGCCTAGGCATGCCTCTGGCCAAACACCTAAGATAATATATAAACCCCCTTGCGGGGGACTGTGATTGTTGATGCATAACTCCTCAAAAATTTCGCAAGTATTTGATATTTAGGAAGTTCGGCTATCACAGCGAACACACCCAGTCAACTCCAAAAGCCCTGAAAGCGCTTTACAACCCTTAGCAATTTCTGATAGTTATGCGCGATTTTTCACGTTTTGGATAATCCCATGAAGAACACGGCTATATTATACGTCCCCTCGGATACCCCAGAGGCGATGACGGTGGCCACAAAAAAGGTTGCCGGAGTTCCGATTATTCTGCGCGGCGTGATGACGCTTGCCCAAGCAGGCATAGACCGGTGCATACTCCTTATGGCCGGCTCCCAGAAGGAAACTATCGAACGATTTTTGCCAAAATTTTCCAAACAGAACCTTCCCGAAATAGAATATGTTCTATACGATGAACCCTACAGGGTAAGTCCCGATACCGTAAAAAGAATAACATCCTTGGTCGGCGAAAAAAGCGTGCTCGTAAATGCCGATTTCATCTTTGAGCAAGAACTCGTCTCGATCCTTTTTGAAAGACCGGATGCAAACTCGAAGGTAATACAATTCGCCCAGTCAACCGGTTCGTTGCCGTTTTACAGCGTCCCAAAATTCGTTTGGGAAGAACTTTCCGACTTTACCGCCCAAAAACCCCGCTCGATCGAAAGCTGCATACACTTTCTTGCCGAAAAAAACGCGATAGTGTTCATAAAAAAACCCGTCGAGGTGAACACATTTCTCGTAACCAGACAGCGAGACAGGGCGGTGGCCGAAAAGGCCCTTGCCGAGACCATCAGGCACAGAATAGACGGACCTGTTGCAAGACATATCAACAAACGCCTGTCGCTTCCGGCAAGCCTTATCATGGCTAAATTGTGGATAAGCCCCAATGCAATAACGGCGATGAATATCATAATAGGTGTGTTTTCGGGGGTATTCGTAGCCGATGGCCATAGATATGCAGTCATACTCCTTGGAGCCATACTCTTTCAGATAGCTTCCATAGTAGATGGCTGCGACGGAGAAGTGGCAAAGCTCACCTTTCGCTGCACCAAGTTCGGCCAGTATGCCGACACCCTCTGCGACAACCTATCGCTTGGCAGCTTCATCACAGGTCTCATAGCAGGTTATTGGAGACACACCCATTCACCAGTAGCCTTCATTGTGGGCGCCGTGCTCGTTTTAGCGACCGCCTTGATCTTTTTCTGGATGATTAGATATCTCAAAAAAAACACCGACTCGGCGAGCTTTGTCACATTCGACAAACAGTACCTAAGCCGGCTGCAAAAACAACCAGCTTGGCTTCTTACAGTCATAAAATACGGTAAATATACCCTGAAAAAGGACGTATTTTCGTTCATGTTTCTTTGTTTTGCTTTTTTCGGCGTCCTTTACTGGTGGCTTTTTATCGCCGCGTTCGGTACTGTCATCGCAGCTTTGATACTTACCTATTTAAACCTCTCCGAGATGCTTACCGCCAGAAAAATGGGGATGGTTTCCAGGGTAAAATCGTTTTCAGAAGGGGGAAATTCATGACGCTTGGCACGCTCAGGGCATTTATATTCGATTTCGACGGCACGGTCGTGGATTCGATGGAGGAATTTGCCGATATCGCGGCAAGCGTGATGCCCAAGCATCTGCCGATAGACCGCAAAAACGCGCGAAGAAGGTATATTGAAACCTCCGGCATTCCTTTCTTCGAACAGCTCGAGGTCATATTTCCGGGGAACAGTGCAAATGCGAAGGCCGCCGACGAGTTTGAAAAAACCAAACTTCTAAGCTACTACGAAAAAACTTTCTACTCCGACGTAAAAGAAACGATGGAGCATCTGCGTTCATGTGGAATATACACAATAGTCTCCTCGAACAACTTTCAAAATCTCGTCGAGGAATTCGTTGCAAAATCCGACGTGAGTTTCGACCTGGTGCTTGGATACAAGCAGGGCTTCGCCAAAGGCCGAGATCATTTCGAACATATCAGGCAAACCTACGAACTTGAAAAAGAAAACATGACGTTCGTGGGCGACTCGATAAAAGACGGCGAACGCGCGATGGACTATGGCATAAATTTCATAGCCAAAGCCGGAACCTTCACAGCTCTCGAGTTTCGCGAAGCCTTTCCCGATATTTCGGTGATATCCTCCATCTCCGAGATTAAAGACCTAGCACCTCACAATTACGAGATGGACGCACCCGGTTTCGATGCGACACCAAATAGACTTTCGAAAAAGACCAACGTGGAGATTTCCTAGATGCAGATCGTTATACTGGCAGCCGGCCTTGGCAACAGGCTGGGCAAAATTACCGGCGATATACCCAAAGCGCTTGTGCCGGTTGCCGGCCGCGAACTCATCGCCAGAGCAATGGATTTCACAGATCATCCCTCCGTCGATCAACGCATAGTGGTCACCGGATACCGATCCAAAAAACTCGAATCGTTCCTGAAAGAAAAATATCCCAAGGTCGCAACGATACACAATCCCGACTTCGATAAAGGCAATATACTCACGATGAAGCGGGCAATCCCCTTTATTCGCGATCGTTTTCTACTTATGAACGTCGATCATATCTATCCAAAGCGAATGTTCGAACACATATTAGAAAGCCCGGAGGGCATAACGGCGGTGTGCGACTTCGACAGATCACTGGGTAGTGACGACATGAAGGTAAAACTCGACGATACCCGCAAGCTGCACAAAATCAAAAAAACTCTCGACGTTTTCGATTGCGGCTACATAGGCATGACCCTTTGTGACAAAGAGTCTTTGAAAAGATATATTGAAAGTTTCAACGCACATTTAAGCAACGCTGGGGAATCATCCTGCGTGGAGCACGTGCTGGGATGGATGGCCGAAAATAATCTGCAAGTGAACATATGCGACGCTTCTGGAATGCCGTGGCTTGAGGTCGATGACGAAAAAGATCTCGCAAGGGCCGAGGAAGCGCTTCGCACAAATCCGGATTTTCTATTATGAAAAAAAATTTGGCCAAACATTTCAGGTATCTGTTTTTTCTAGTGGGCGGCGTTTTATTGACGATTCTCATCAGGAAGATCGGCCTTAACACTATCGTCTCCAACATATCAGCCATAGGATGGCGTTTTCTTCCTATAATAACCATAAGCTCCTTTTGGTATATGCTCTATACGGCAGCTTGGTTGCAGTTTCTACATCGTTTGAGCGATGGGATAGAATTCCGGGAACTATTCCGGATAAAAATCATGGGCGAATCGGTAAACACGCTGACTCCCGTCAATTTCATAGGCGGGGATCCCATGCGCATCTATCTATTACGGAAAAATTTCCCCTTGAGCGAAGGCGCGGCTTCGGTAGTGGTTGACCGGACGCTTCACAGTGCCGCCATCCTCATCGTGATAATACTGGGAATAATCGTTTCGTTCCTCACCTTCGACACGCTGCCGGCCAACATAAAATTCGGGGTGCCCATAGCCCTTTTGGTATGCGTCGGCTTTATGCTTTTCATACTCATACATCAGCGCCGGGGTTTTTTTGGACTCATGCTTCAGCTGTGTAGAAGGCTGCATCTTAAAAAAGACTTTTCAGAAAAGACTGTGAGGCGTTTTGCCGAGCTCGATTCTCATATAGTCAATTTCTACGAGGAGAATCATCGCGGATTCATCATAGCTCTTTTTTGTCATATAGTAGGCCGCATGCTGGGCATAATAGAAATATACGCCGTGGGCAGAATCGTATCTCCCGATTTCACCCTTTTCGCAGCCCTCGTACTTACGGCGCTGGCACCCATGGTAAATGCCGTGTTCGCGTTCGTGCCCGGCGCCTTGGGCGTCATGGAAGGCGCCTACAGCGGCGTTTTGTATCTCCTGCACCTAGATCCAGCCACAGGCATCACCATACAGATAGCAAAGAGGATAAGATCGACCTTCTGGATAGCGCTAGGGCTTATCTTGCTGGGAACCCACGGCAGAAAGATGCTATGGGATGAAGACAATCTAATAAAACAGGTGTAAGCCATGAACTCTCCTGAATTCTTAATACACAAGCACAACGCTTTTTTGCTGGATAAACACGGCGTTTTGGTTCTGGGCGACGATCTCGAGAATGCCTTCAACAGGCTTGAACATCTAGAGCATCTGGCAAAGATCGCTTATCTGGTATTTAAGGGACGACTATAACGATTATGAAATCGGCAATTTTAAAAATCATCATCTTCGCCTACAATCTTTGCACAGTGCCGATACTCTTCGCGCTTACAACCTCAAGCGGAATATGGTTCCCCAAGGGATGGACGAAACCCGTAACTCGTAAAATCCGTGACTCGTAAATCGTAAAATCCGTGATTCGGGACTCGGAACCCGGTTCCCGGTCCCGATATGAGTTAGCACCTATATCACTGATTGATTTCTTTACATGAGAAAAAAATTCATCAAACTCGACGCCCGTTACTGGAAACACAATTGCAAATCAAATCAGTTTCTTTACCCTTAAGCACCTGTCGCTGATTATTTTTGCTACATCATGAAAAACTGGAATCCCGTCATCCAATTTGTCAATGGCACCAAGCATTTTTTCAGCCAGCCCGGCAACTCGTCCAATCACCATCGGGACCGCAAAGCCTATCTCTTTTGCAAGCAACTCAAAGTGACGCAGCATGATTTTATCAGCTAAATATTCCCCGCCTATCTTCATGGCCATCTGGCGGGATAGTTCCGGATAATATGAAGTGCAGACCACGTCATAAACGGGGGCAAAGCTTACACTGCCATTTTTGTAGAGTATGGAAAAATTTTTGCCGTGTGCATCATTATTGCCTATTAAGAAATTAAATATCACCAAGTCCAATAATTTTCTCAGATCCACAACGGGAGCGCTGGAAATTGTGCGTACCAGATCAAAGCATCTTTTTAGAGAAGGCCCACCCTCATTTTGATATTTCATCTCAGGAACAATACCAAGGGCCTGGCAAAAATCTTCCTGATGAATGCGGAGAATATTATTATTGTCGTCAACGGTGCGATCATAACGCTCTATCAGCAGATAATTAATATCACAAACTGTATGAACCGATGTGTTTGCGGCGGGGATGCCGACGGCATTTGCGAGATGCATGCAGACAGCCTCATTATAGACAAGGCCCCGGAAGCGATCTATTGCAGGCTTGACAATATGAGTGCTGGGCGCGTTACCAAGAGGAATAGAATAGACTCCATCCTTTAGCAATACCACCAATTTGTCTTGAGCCCCGGCAAGAGATAATCGTACCCCCTGATCTCCGGTCAGGAGGGGTCGGGTTGGCAATATTCGTAAAATTTCGGCGAAGTCTGTTTCTGATAGGGAATGATATTTATAATCTGCTTTTTGCAGTTCCCCGTCATCCGGTAAAAATGTTATAGCCCCTGCGCATTCACCGCCAATCCGCTCGAGCATTGCAAAATCATTTTGTGAACTGATCCCCAAAATTCCCGCTATAATTTTTCTCTTTTCGTCTTCCGGTAAGATGCCGGAAAAAAAGCCCTGACATTCTTTGCGTTTGAACTTTTCCCTTCGTAAGGGGAGAGAGTGGGACAGGGAGATCGCGTTTGGATTTTCCAGCCATTCTTCTGCGTAAACAAAAGAGATCTGTCCGGAATCATCCTGAATCAACCCGCCGACGAGGTCTTGATACAAATATACCTTTAATTTTCGGGTCATATTTTGGCGCTCCATAATCAATTCCCACCGGGGGGAATAAATTCGACTTGAATGCCTAGTGTTTGTAGAACTGTTAAAACCTTGGCTAACTGGCAGGTGGGCTTCCCCTTTTCCAAATCAATGATAAACCTGAGTCCTGTACCGGATGTAAGTGCAAGATCCTTTTGGGTCACGCCCAACTTTTTGCGGATTGTCCTGACCATTGTCCCTATCTGCTTTGGTGAATACTTCACAACCCTCCTTTATGTTACCGTACGGGAGTGATATCATGATTTTATGGTAGAAACAACTTAAATATTACCGATAGGGAATAATGTTGAGGTTTTTGTCAAAAAAAGTACGTTTTATTACCGATCGGGAATGAAACTCAGAGACAGGGCCGTGTGATGGCGACAATAGTGGTCAGATCAAGACTGTGAGTCCATGATCTACCTATAAATCAAAGTAAAATTTAAAAATATCACGAAACTTTTGAGTGTAATCACCGATAAATATGCGATATGGGAGATATTGATATGCAATTCTTTCGAAATCGTTACACACTTATTTTGGCTCTATTATGTGTGCTTTGCTGCCAAGGGTGTGAAAAAGGTTTTGTTGTTCATCCCGAAAAAAAGGCGGAAAAACCGGACATAGCGCAGGAACCTTATCTGGATCACCTTGCTGCTGATGGCGATTTCATGGGTTGGCTCGAAGAATCCAGCATAAACAGATATGGACATTTTACAACCGCTCACACTTTGTCTGCATCAGTCGATGTTGTCGGCACATCAGTTAAAGATTTATTCAACAGTTATTTTTCTTCATGGATAGAAGAAGCCGACCTAGATCGATATGGATTTATAACGCCGGGAGATATTCTTGCAAGCGGCATGTCCTCAGCGGAGAAGGGGCTAAAAATTTCAAAGTACTTGATTACGGCAAAGCATCTAAGCCTTTCTGAAGATGAAAGCGTGCCACCTACCTTCCTTTATGTTGATCGCAATATAATAGCATTGGCTTTGCGTGAAGATGATAGAATCCTCCCTCTATTTTCAATAGACACAACCGATTCCCGGCAATGTTTTATTACCTATCCTTCGGATCACTACAGAATTTTCATTGAACCTGAAGACTGTAGGAGTATTTCAGATAATATCAGTCATCTTGCTTCTGCAAATCGGTATGAAAGTTTTTATGCCCGCATAAGGGAAATGGAATGGTTTAAAAAGGGGGTTGATATTATTGCATCCTCAACAGGCAAACCCCACAATGCGAAAGTGTTTTATGAGTATTTTAGATCAATTTCCAAATGTTCGGCTTGCCACGGCGGATTTGAATCACCCAACCTTTCAATTTATCGAGATGCCAATACCATCGCTCTTGTGACCACGATAAATGGAGAAGATATCTCCGCTTTTTCTGTTTCAATGGCTAGCTTAGGCAATTGTCATCTCAATGTTCCTCCTCTTGGCTTAAATTTGCCTGTCGATATCGCTTCATGCCGTCTATTGCGTTCCGCACATCCATTCCTTGAAAGCATTGGCGAAGTTTCCTTTGATCCGGAAACCTGGATAGAACCTGCCGATGAAGCTGTGATCGTAGCAGGTTCAGAAATGCAGAAATTCAATTCAAGCATCATAAGACAGGCCAATGAAATATGGACGGGCCTTTTCCCCGGGGAACCGCTGGGTCTATGGGACATTGCCAATCTCCCCTTAGAAATGAGCATCGCCGATGTCATGGAGAGCAAGATAACAGTCAGGTTGTATCCTTTTCTGCGCAGTCCAAAGAATTTTATATTAAGAAAATCAACAAAAGAAGATATAGCTGTTATTTTGGATCTGATGAACATACCGGGTAAAATTGATACGATCATGGATGAAGATAGTGGCAAGGTTCTATTATCTATCGAACCCGATCCTGATTTTATGTTGAAAAAAATCAAGCCTAATCTTGGCTGGGTAACCCAGCGAAGCGATCTGCGTGCAGTTCCTTCCGACGATGCCGCTCTTACGTATGCTACCGACGATGACCATTTTCAATATACCGGCCTGAACGCCGAGCAACCGGTCGTCATAATACACGAATCAAAGCATGACGGAAAAAGCACATGGTACTATGTTTTATCCACGAAAGTCAGAGGCTGGGTGCGATCTGATTCCATAGCTAAGGGGCTACCGCAATACACTTACGGAGATCCGTGAATTGCCTTGTTGGGTCATACGCCCCACCTTACGGTCATCGCACCACAGGTCGAGCTTGGTGGGCGCATCCTTGAAATGGGCACTAGGCTCAAGGTTGTAGCCAAGGATGCCGTAAATGCCCAGCTTGTTGTTCATCTTTCAAAAAATCATGATGGCAATTTGATCTTCGAAGAAATCAGAATAAAATTCTCAGATGTTGCTTCGTCTCTTTCGGCAGGTGCCGATTTCTTCGAAGGAATTGTGCCTTTTTCCCGTGCAAACATGATTCGACTTCTATTTAGATACTTGGGAACCCCTTGGGGAATGGCCGGCGAACGACGTGGGGATTCAATCGAATTCGTGGAAGAAGGTGGCAACAGAGAGCTCTACATCGACTGTTCGGGCATTATGGCCAACACTATGTCGGCGATGGGAATTTATGGAGCAGCAAGAAACTCGTGGCTTCAATCTAATCAGGGACGTGTTGTTTGGAATAAAGATCGAGGCGTGGATATAGAAGATTTTTTAAATAAGGCCGGAAAAGAAGCCTGGATGATAGGTTTTCCGGGACACGTGGTTTTTTATCTTGGCCAATCGTCCAGTGGCAAGCATATGATAATTCACTCTCCGGGACATTTTAGAAAATACCTTGAGAATGGGGATTTTATTCGCAATGGAGATGGCATGGCTGTAATATCGGAACTCGGATTGAGTCGTATGGATGAGAAATTTTCTTCAGCTATGTCGCCAAAGTGAGTGTTGTTTCCCACTCTTGAGCACATTCAGAAAAAGGATATCATCCAAATGTTGATTTTCAAATTAACTTTCAGGGAAGCAGCTTTTTTGAGCAACTTAACACGGAAGATAAAATGGCTGTAAAAGAAAATTTAACAGATAATACGTTTTCCATTAGACCTTTTAACATGATCACTGGCGCTCTTGCCGGGTCGCAATCTGCCGTTACGTTTGACCCGGCAACGGGCACGGTCAGTGGCATCGCAGATTTGGACAACGATGGGACCGCAGCACCTTTTTCATTTCGGTTAGTTTCGGACAACCGCGTAAACGCGCCCATCTGGGTCGCCAATAGCTTGCTTATCCCAACCTCCCTTGGTCAGGTGGATAGCATATCAATGGGCAATGCGGATTCAGACCAGACGCCTGATTTTGTCATCAGGCTCAAAAGCTCAAAAACAATTTTCCTGCTAAATCAAGCCGACACATCCAGTCAACAAACGCCCGATACAGCTACATCCGGCAACGCAGACTTTGATGCTCTTTATCTTGGCGTTAGCACCACAAAATTGACAAGATCCAGAACTAGGGACATTTCTTCGGATGGAACGTTTGAAATCCGCGCTGATTTAGATGGCAACGGCAGCCTTGACGGCCCTGTTACATTTAGTTTTGCCGTAGATGCAACCGGCGCACAAATTGTGGAAACAGCTCCAAATGCATTTAGGGTAAATTTGCCACGTGAAGCTATAAATCTTTTCATGGGAGATATAGACGGAAACGGCACCAGCGACATTGCTGTAAATTTAAAAGACGGCGGCACCCTGCTACTATTAAATAGGATGCAAGTGGCGACACCTAAACGCCACACCATCAAGGAATACGCAGCGCATCTAAAAAAAGTCCACGAACTTACCAAACGCGGTAAATTTGAAGATGCGCTAAGGCTTGCAATCGAATACAATTTGGGATTGTCGCATACGTGGGTTGCTCCGCATACAGTAGATACCGCCTTGCCATGGGTGGAAAATAGTCCTCCCTATACGGATTGCATATTGGATATAGAACGGGTGCTTGCTGAAATATATAATCCAGACGGCACGCTCGAAGGATTCATGAATACTCAACATCGCATCCAATATCACGAAGAACGTGGAGACGAACGCAACGATTTTACCTGTCTGGAATTCATGAAATACAACGAGGCGTTTTATGAAGAAATAGCGGAGCGTGTTACCGGCAAAAAACCTGCCATACTAACGGCTAGCATCGACAAAGAAGCGTGGTTTGCCGCATTAAACAAGGGACTGCCGTCAGGCAAGAGTTTTCCGGTACGCGAAGTAAACATACCCTACGTACCATTTGAAGAATTGCTTACCGCAACAGACTCTGGTCAAATTGCCATTGCTCCAAATATTGCCGAAAAACTTCCACCCATCACCATGTTTGCGATAGTGAACCAAAACCGGGTACTCGTCGGAACGGAAATTCCAATTTCACACACGGGTTTTTTGGTCAAACTTCCCAACGGAGAAATTGTGATTCTCAACTCTACACCTACCACTGACGCAGGATTGACCAGCACTTCCTATGAAACAATCGACTCTTTTTTTAGAAGCCGCCGCGATGTGATCGTGGTGCCGAAAGATGACACACACCCTGCCCGGGTAGAGAAAAAAGCAGGCGGTAATGTCATGGGATTTGTCCTTATGGCTCCCAAAAAAACGCCTAGATTATAAGCTCGATTCAGACCCAAGTATAATCGATTGACCATTTCCATAAAATGCTTCATTTAATCATCCCATGTGCGCCATGCCGCTACTTCATAAAAAGCAAGGCTTTCGCCATATGCTGGGGGCGATAGTCATAGGCGTTGTGTCCGCTACGATTTTTCTTTTTGCCACCGAAGTAAAACTTTTACGACAGCTCGAGCTTCGGACCTACGATCTTCGAATGTCCCTTTTTAGCAAATACCGGCCAAAGCCCGAACACGTCGCGATGTTCTACGTCAACGAGCCATCCCTTCGCCACATGAAGGAACAGGGAGTAAGCTGGCCGTGGCCCCGGGAGCTTTACGCGATGGCGCTCGATTTTTGCAAAAGGGGCGGTGCGAAGGCAGTGGTGTTCGACATCTTTTTTTCCGAGGATTCAGTTTACGGCACGGCAGATGACCTTGCATTTGCAAATGGCATCGGAAACGGACCTCCATCATATTTTGTGCTCTTTCTATCCAAAAACGAGGCGCCTGTTTCTCCCCTAGAAAAAGAGGTTCTCGCAAAGAGCGCCACAGCGCTTCAGAAACCCTACCCCGAATGGCTCGAGACGGAAAACTCCCTTATGTCTCTTCCCATACGCGAGATCGTGCTCACCGCCTCTGGTTTTGGCAACGCGCAACTGCCGCCCGACGACGATGGGGTATATAGGAGATTTAGTCCAATCGAGATATTGAGAGAAACAGCTGTTCCTTCTATCGCGATAAAGGTTGCATCCGAGATAAGGGAAGTCAAAGAGATCGCGTGGCCGCTTAGGAAAAACCTCTTTCTGGATAGAATGCGGGTGCCGCTAGATGAAGGCGGCATGATGATGCTAAACTATTACGGTGGTGCAGACACTTTTCCGGTCTATCCCCTAGCCGGGGTATTCGCCTCCGGGATGCAAATTTTAGAGGGCAAACCGCCGCAGCTCAGTCCCTCGGTGGTCAAAGACAAGGTAGTGATAATCGGTGTGGCAGCACCCGGGCTCTACGATTTAAAACCTACGCCAACCGCCCACGTCTATCCGGGGCCGGAAGTTCACGCCACCGCCATAGAAAATCTTCTCACCGGCGACTTCATGAGACCGTTTAGATGGAAGGCGACATTCGCCGTTACCGCCGTCTCGGCTCTTGCCGCATCGCTTGGTCTTGCGTGGATAGCCACATCGTGGGGTATCACTGCCCTCATCTCGCTTCTTGCTGCAGCCATAATCGGCTCGTCGTTTTTTTGCTTTGCAAACGGGATGTGGATGCCACTCGTTGCGCCTTTTGGAGCGATGTCCCTGTCCGCCTTTGGCATGATACTCAAAAACTATCTCACGGAGGGCAAAAAGCGCCGCGAGATAAAAGGCGCGTTCAAACAATATCTTTCTCCCCACGTGGTTTCGGAAATTTCCAAGGACCCCGACAGCCTAAAGCTCGGCGGCGAGGAAAAAAACGTCACGCTCTTTTTTTCCGATATAGCCAACTTCACGAATATATCGGAATTCACTACACCCACTGAATTGGTCGGAGAACTAAACACATATTTTTCGATGGCCACCAAGATCATTCAGGATCATTTCGGCACGCTCGACAAATACATAGGCGATGCCATCATGGCCTTTTGGGGCGCACCGTTGGAAATGGACGATCATGCCTATAATGCGGTCCTTTCGGCGCTTTCAATTCAGGAGAAACTCAACAAGGGTTCCAGATTCAAAACCAGAATAGGCATACACACAGGCCCTGCCGTCGTTGGAAATATCGGCTCTGACATCCGTTTCAACTATACGGCAATAGGCGACACCGTGAATCTGGCTTCCCGCCTCGAAAGCCTCAACAAACAGTTGGGCACCAAAACAATATTGAGCGAATCGACGTTTTCGCTGTGCAGCGGCAAAATACAGGCACGAAGAATAGGCCGGGTAAGGGTAAAGGGCCGGAAGGCTCCCGTGAACATATTCGAACCGCTGGGTAAAACCGGCGACTACGGCAGGCTTGGGTTTGAGGCTTGCGAAAAATTTGCAAGCGGGCTTGCACTGTTCGAGGGTGGAGATTTTAAAGGGGCAGCAGCGATCTTTGCGCAGACGGCCACAGGCGATGAGGACCCTTGCGCTGAGGTTTACGCCGGAGTATGCAGGGCTTACACTAAACAGCCGCCAGATGATTTCGACGGCGTAATAACATTCAATACGAAATAACGGGAGGATATATGAAAAGGTTGATTTTTGCCGTTGCGATGTGCTCGTTTATTTTTGCGTCTCCCGACATCTTCTCCAGGCAGAATATGTCGATTCATGTGCGCGAGGCCGTGGTGCGCAGCACGCCAAATTACATGGGCGGAGCCTCGGGCAAGGTTTTCTACGGAGACAAGGTAACCGTGCTATCTGAAGATGGCAACTGGGTGAAAATCGCATCGCCCTCCGGCTATCTTCCCAAAAGCGTAGTTACAAAAAAATCCGTTCCCAAAAATCCCGACCAGAAATACGCCGGAGGCAGTTTCAAGCATGATGAAGTTGCGCTTGCGGGCAAGGGCTTCAATCCGCAGGTGGAGGCCGAACATAAAAAAGGCAATACATCTCTGGCCTCGGCGTATTTGCAGGTAGATAGGATAGAAGGCTTTGATGTTAGTGACGCTGAGCTTAAGGCGTTTCAGACGGCTGGCGAACTAAATCCCAGATAAGGGGATTTCTCTAATAACCGCCCATCTGTTTTTTAGGCATGGCAATTTATCGGAGGAATTATGAAAAAGGTTTTGACGATTTTATTTTCAACACTCATGCTCTTTTCATCAGTGGCCGTTGCCCAAGACTGGGGAAAGATAGTCTCTTCAACTGTGGGCGGCATACAACAGCTAGCGGAGGCGTCAAAGGACATCACTCCTTCCGAGGAACATTATATAGGAAGGGCCGTGGCAGCGATGATCCTGTCAAAGTATCCGCTTTCAGATAACGCCGCGCTTACGAATTACGTCAATAAGGTTGGACTTTTGCTGGCCAACGCATCGGACAGGCCCGTCACGTACGGCGGCTATCACTTTGCCGTTATAAAGAGCGACATGCCAAACGCCTACGCATGTCCCGGCGGCATAATACTCATAAGCGATGCGCTGCTTAGGGAACTCGCCAACGAGGACCAGCTTGCCGCGGTCCTTTCCCACGAAGTTGCGCACGTGGCTCACAGGCACGGTATCAACGCGATAAAAAAATCCAGATGGACCAAGTTCGGTTTCTATGCTGCAGGAGAAGTTGGTAAACAATATACCTCCGAGCAAACAGGTCAGCTTGCCCAGGAATTTCAAAATGTCGTGATGGATGTCGCAAAAAAAGTCATGGAGTCCGGTTACAGCAAGAGCGATGAAAAGGATGCGGATTCGAGTGGCATGAAATTCGCGGCCGCAGCGGGATATAATCCCTTGGAGATGATAGGTTTCATGAGGATGCAGGCCGAAAAAAATGTGGGCCATGTGGGAGGACCATTTTCCTCTCACCCTGAACCCAAATCAAGGATATCGATTTTAGACGAAGTTGTTTCCAGCTTGAGTCCGCTGTCTGATACGAATAATTCGAGAACTGCGAGATTTAAACAGCACACCTCGGCGCTTCATCAGTAATATAAGCCTACCCGCTAGATGTCGCGAAGAACCCGCAAAAGAAAAGATCATGAATCCAGATGAGGTTCGCTCCCATCCTCGTCGAGGATTTCTTCCTTGCCAACTTCGGCTTCTCCCCGGACTTTCAGGTCGTCATCTGGCAACGTATAACATTCCACCCGGTTGCGGCCGTTTTCCTTGGCGCGATACAGCGCTATGTCGGCGTGATCTATGAGATCGTCCATTTGTTCCACATCGTCGGGATAGGTTGAAATGCCTGCTGAAATCGTCACCATCCTCGTCGCTTTTTGTTCATCAGAAACGAAGGCATGTCCCTCGATAAGCATCCTCACCTTTTCGGCCACTGCAATCGCGCCACGTTTGTCCGTATCGGGAAGAAGCAATACGAATTCCTCGCCGCCGAATCTCGCGACCGTATCCACCTCGCGCAGGTTTTTCCGCATCATCTGACCTGTCTTTTTTAACACCTGATCGCCTTGTAGATGGCCAAAGGTATCGTTGTACTCCTTGAAATGGTCCACATCCACCATGATCATCGAAAGCGATCTGCGAAAACGAACCGCCCTCTTCCACTCCATCTGCAGCATCTGATGAAAATAGCGACGATTGTGTATGCCTATGAGTTCATCCTTTACCGACAGTTCTCGGGTTTTGGTGTAGAGTCTGGCGTTGGCGATGGCCAGCGCTACCTGATTTGCGACAAGCGACAGCATCTTGACGTCCTGATAGGTAAAAGTGCTGATACCCTTTCTTGAAAAGTTGATAACGCCTAACACCTCTTCTTTGTAGAGCAGTGGAATCGACAGAAAAGACGAGGCAGATTTTGGTTTCTCACCCTTGTAGTGCAAAAACCTCGCCTCCCGGCTCGTGTCCTTTATGTAGATTTTCTTTCCGGTTTGGGCCGCAAGACCCGTTATGCCCTCACCTAATCTGAAGGTGGTGTTCATTATATCTTCCCGATCGTCAAAACCATGAGCCACCTTTATATGCAGCTCTTCCATTTTATCGTCAAACACAAGTATCGCAAAATCATCTATCCTGAGATAGCGCTTGAGCGTTTCGGTTATGTGACTGTAGAGGTCTTCCAGATCGACTATGGAACTTACCTCCTGCCCTATTTCGTAAATAAGCGAAAGATCCTTGACAAGATGTTCCAAGGTTTTGTTGGTGCGCTCTATGATGGATGTCTTTTCTTCAAGATCGCTTTTGAGCTTTAGCTGCTCTTGCACCATCATTAAATCTTGATCGGCTTGAATCTTGTTGGCCGAAAGATCGGTAAGCCTAGACAACATCCGATTGAAGGCATCCGACAAAGCTCCTATTTCGTCGTTTGCTGCCACAGGCGCCCTTACCAAAAAGTCGCCCTCTCTGGCTTTTCCCATAGCCGCCATGAGAGTTTTAAGGGGCTTGTCGAGAAACATGTGCGTGCTTATCGTTGCCACCAAGGCTACGACCACTATCTCAAAGGCGAGATATACATTCCAAAATCCTATACCAAACACGCTGCCTGAAAAATCTACAGCTCCATAAGTTGCGAGGGCCGTTTGCCCTCCCCACAAGGCAACATACGACAAAGCGGTGACAAATACTATTTTCACCGGAATCGATATGTGAGCAGACTTGTTTCGTTTCATTTGTCCCCGGGTATATCCGTCAAAAAAAACTGCACGGCAACACATCCAAAGAGGCGCGTCTTTATAGATGCACGCCATCCACATTAATTATCGTCACGTATCAAAAAAGGTTGCTTCCAATCTTTCAAGAATAAAAAGTTCTTAAATTTCAATATATTATCTATTGACGCCAGTCAAAAAAAATGATGCAAGGGTCGGCGCATGAAGAAATCACTGTTTTTTACGATGATTGCGATTTTGATGGCACTTCCTCCACATGCCGCAAACGCCGCCGGGCCGCCAGATATCAGGGTGCTTGTAATCGGGGATGCCGCAGCTATATCCATAGATGGATTGGGCTTTGAGCTCAAGGCTGGGCCGCACGGATCAAGGCAGAAAGCGGAATTTGGCAAAAAGCTCGTGATTCGGGCAGACGGTAAAAACCTGATTGCAAACGGCAAAGACGTTGGCCCGTCTCTTGTAGTTACCAGTCGCGAAAGACAATACGGGCTTGGCGATCGTACCTTCGGAGGTGAACTATACATTTACTCAAAACCACCGGGAAGCATGATCATAGTAAATAAAATTCCTTTGGAAAAATATCTGGTAGGTATCGTTGGCAGCGAAATATCCCCCACTTGGCCGATAGAATCCATCAAGGCCCAAGTGGTTGCCGCGAGAACCTACGCGATGAACAAGATGGAGGCACCTTCAGCATCCGTTCCGAAGAGGCTCTATGACGTCACCTCTACGGTATCTTCGCAGGTCTATCACGGCTCTCATGTCGAAGATGCCCGCTCGGCCGCGGCCGTAAGGGAAACGAGCGGGGAAGTGCTTATGAAGGACGGTAAAATATTTCCGGCGTATTATCACAGCTGCTGCGGCGGAAAAACCGAAAATGCGCACAATGTTTGGGACGGAGAAACCGGTCCGCCCTTGGTGGAAGACTCCTTTTGCGCGAGATCTCCAGCGTTTCGATGGAGGTACTCCATAAGCGAGAGGGATTTCGTGAAACGCCTTTCGGATTCGGGATTTTCCATAGCCCGGGTGCAAAGCGTTGCAACGACAATTCTTTCGGATTCTCCCAGGGTGCAGTTTTTGCTGGTAGAGGACGGCTCCGGGCTTCAGATGATAGATGCCCGGGATTTGCGCAAAATATTCGGCCACACCAATATAAAGAGCACCTGGTTCGAGGTAAGGATTGTAAAAGGCTCTCTTGAATTTTCCGGCAAGGGTTATGGCCACGGTGTAGGAATGTGCCAGTGGGGAGTCAAGGGAATGGCCGATGAAGGACGCGGATATCGCGATATCCTCAAATTTTATTATTCGGACGCCGAAATAAAAAGAGCTTACTAAAGAAGGTTGGCTGTTTAAAAAAACAAGGTTTTCCGGGTTTTTCGAGGCACCATTATATCAAACGGCGTTTTTTTGCTTTCGGTGATTACTAAAAAATGAAACTTACAGATTTCGATTACTCATATCCAAAGGAACTCATCGCCCAGCGCCCTCTTGAAAAAAGGGACGACTCGCGGATGATGATCGTCAAGAGGTCAGACAAATCCTTCGCCCACTCTTTTATAAAAGAGCTGCCTACCCTTCTTAAAAAGGACGATATCCTCGTGATAAACGACACGAAGGTTATCCCTTCCAGGCTTTTTGGCAGGCGCAGCGGTGGAGAAGATGTGGAACTTTTGGTGGTGGAGCCTTCACCTGAGAAAACAAATTTGTGGAAATGTCTTCTTAAGAAGGCAAAACGCGTGCGCCTTGGCGAAAAATTCTTTTTCGGCATGCAGGCTACAGCAACAGCCAAAGGTCGCGACGGCATCTATCTCCTTGTGGAATTCAAGGGAAATTCGCTAGATCTCGCCATGAAACATCACGGAGTTTTACCTCTTCCGCCCTACATCGAGCGCAGTGGTTATGATTCCTACAGCGAAGAGGATAAAAAAAGATATCAAACCGTCTATGCCGAAAAAACCGGTTCGGCGGCGGCACCGACGGCGGGTTTACACCTAAGTGAAGAAATAATAAAAATGATAGAGCTGCGCGAAATAGACGTCGAAAAAATAACGCTTCACGTAGGCATAGACACCTTCACCCCGGTACGCGCCGAAAAGATAGCGGATCACAAAATGCACGGTGAACGCGTGGAAATAAACGAACAGACGGCCCGGAAAATCAACTTGGCTCGCAAATCCGGAAAAAGGATCGTCGCCGTAGGCACTACGACCACGCGCGCGCTTGAATCCGCCGCGAACGACGACGGAGGAATAAGGTCCGGTGAATGGACCACGGATATCTTCATAACCCCGGGCTACAAATTTCGCATCGTGGACGCCATGCTTACCAACTTCCATCTGCCTAAATCCACACTCCTTATGATGGTATCGGCTTTCGCAGGTCAAGCTCCCGATGTCTCGGAACAAGACTTTATGGCCGGGCGCAAATTCATTTTGTCGTGTTACGAAGAAGCCATACGCGAGAGGTACAGGTTTTTTTCCTACGGCGATTGTATGTTCATAGAATAGAGGTCAACCTGATATGTTTAAATTCGAACTGTTAAAGAAATCCCGCAACACCGGGGGACGCATCGGGCGCATCGAAACCGCGCACGGCAAAATAGATACTCCCGTATTCATGCCGGTGGGCACGCAGGCTACCGTCAAGGCAATGATGTCTGAGGAAATGGAAAATCTCGGCGCGCAGATAATCCTGTCGAACACCTATCATCTCTACCTGCGCCCGGGGCATGAAATCATAAAAGAACTTGGCGGGCTGCACAGGTTTATGAATTGGAAAAGACCTTTGCTCACCGATTCCGGCGGCTATCAGATATTTTCGCTTGCCGATCTTCGCACGAAATTCACCGACGAAGGCGTCACTTTTCAAAGCCATCTAGACGGCGGAAAAAAGCATTTCCTCTCGCCTGAAATAGCCATTGAAATTCAGGAGGCGCTTGGAAGCGACATCATGATGGTGCTTGATGAATGCACCCCCTATCCCGCCGACGCAAAAAAAGCCCGTGATTCGATGGAATTGTCGCTTCGCTGGGCAAAGAGATCCCTGGACGCAAGAAAAAGTGAAAACGCGCTCTTCGGAATAGTGCAGGGCGGCATGCACAAAAATCTTCGCGAGGAATACATCGACCGTCTGCTGGAAATTCCAAATTCTAAATTCCGAACTTCAGGTTCCGACTTTGACGGATTTTCCATCGGCGGTCTCTCGGTTGGCGAACCGATTCCCATCATGTACGAAATGGCCGAAATTTGCACGGAGCGGCTACCTAAGGAAAAACCCAGATACTTAATGGGAGTAGGAACCCCCGAAGACCTGCTTGAATGCATAGACAGGGGCATAGATATGTTCGACTGCGTCATGCCCACAAGACATGCCAGAAATGGTTATCTCTTTACCGCCAATGGGGACATAAATATATATAACGCCAAATTTGCCAAGGATTCCAAGCCTATAGACGAGTCGTGCGAATGTCATACCTGCAAAAATTACAGCCGGGCCTACCTACGGCATCTCATGCAGGCCAAGGAAATTCTGGCTTCAAGGCTTTCGACACTTCACAATTTACATTTCTACCTCGATTTGATAAGGCACGCTGCCCTTGCGCTCGGCGAGGATAGGTATCCGGAATTCAAGAACAATTTCCTACGGGAACGAAAGGAGAACGTATGTTGACGACAATAGCAGTGCAGGCTGTAATCGCAATGGCACAAAGACCGCAAGGTGCCGAGGGGCAAGGTAATTGGATCGCATCGCTGATGCCGCTTGTGGTGATCTTCGCGATATTTTATTTTTTGCTCATAAGGCCCCAGCAAAAACAGCAGAAAAAACACAAGCAGCTTTTGGAAACTCTAAAGCGCGGTGACGAGGTCATAACCAGAGGCGGCATGCATGGCAAGATTTACGGCATAACCGACAATATCGTTACGGTCGAGGTGTCAAACGATGTAAGGATAAGATTCAACAGGGAAGCGATAGCCGGCGTGTCAAACAGCGGCACGTCCTCTGCAAACAATCAGTAGTGACATAATTTTATAAGGAATCGCACCATGCCCAATTCATGGAAGTGGAAAGTTGTGCTTCTGTTAGGTCTTCTGGTCTTGTCCGTCTATCTCATAGTTCCGAGCCTTTTCGGTTTCATCCAAAAGCGTGAGGAAGCTGCAACCCAGATGACCCCCCTGCCTTGGTACGTTTCGCTTTTTCCGGAAAAGGGAATAAATTTGGGGCTTGATCTTCAAGGCGGCATTTATATGGAATTTGAAGTTGACGATTCAAATGCCATCACCAACAAGATGGATCTCGTCATTTCAGATCTCAAGAATTTCTATGAAAAAGAGGAGATCAAGTTTGCTTCGGCCTCCCAAGATACATCTACGCATCTCGTGAAAATCACAGGTCTTGATGAGAGCGGCAAAGACAAGACGATGGGATTTGTAAGAAAAAACCTAAACGAAGTCATGGAGCGGGCACCTGTGGAACTTCATTTGCAGGATGAAATCGCCTTTGCACCTCAGGCAAGCTATCTCGAAAATCTCAACAAGTTCATAGTCAGACAGTCCCTCGAAAAGGTGAGAAATCGCATAGATCGATACGGCGTGGCTGAACCGTCGATACACATGTTGGGAAGCGACCGCATAGCGGTGGAACTTCCGGGCATAAAAGATCCCGACCGGGCCATAGGCATAATCAAACAGGCCGGACAGCTCGAATTCAAGATAGTTGACGATTCCATGCCCGAGACAAAACTAGCCCAGATAATCTCCGAGGTTCGCAAAGAAAAGTCCATACCGGAAGGCTACTCCATAGAAACAGTGCGACAGCTAAACGAAGCCCTCAAAGACAAACTTCCGCCAGATACCGAAATCGCCTTCGAAACCCAGCACGATCCGGTGACCAAAAAGATCGTGGGTGGCTCTCCTTATCTGTTGCACAGGAAAGCAGCTGTCACAGGCGAGATGCTCAAAAACGCCTCGGTGGATGTTCAGACCAACGAACCCTACGTCAGCCTGACTTTCGATGGACAAGGGACCAAGCTCTTCGGCGAGGTGACCTCGGAAAACGTCGGCAAAAAGATGGCCATATTGCTCGACGGAAACGTGATGAAAGCGCCCGTCATACGCGAACCCATTCACGGCGGACGTGCCCAGATAACGCTTGGCTACGGCAGCTTTTCCGATTTGCAAAGGGAGGCCGAAGATCTCGTCCTTGTTTTGCAGGAAGGAGCACTTCCGGCGAGGCTCGTCGAGGCAACCAAAACAGTGATAGGACCAAGTCTTGGCGCAGACTCCATACGCAAGGGAGTCTTTGCAACCATCGCCGGCGCGGTGATCGTATTTATTTTCATGCTCATCTATTATAAGGGGTCCGGGCTTATAGCAAATCTGGCCCTGATGATAAATCTTCTGTTTATACTTTCAGCGCTGGCGCTGTTTCAAGCCACACTCACCCTGCCCGGCATCGCCGGAATAGTTTTGACGCTTGGCATAGCAGTCGATTCAAACGTGCTCATCTTCGAGCGCATACGCGAGGAATTGCGCAAGGGCAAGACGGCTAAATCGGCGATAGAATCTGGTTATCACAATGCCATGAGGACCATAATAGACGCCAACGTAACATCGCTTATCGCCGGACTTGTGCTCTACCAATTCGGCACCGGTCCTATAAAAGGTTTTGCGGTGACTCTCATAATAGGTCTGTCGATTTCCATGTACACGGCCTGCGTCTGCACCCGCATGGTCTATGATTATTTCATCTATAAAAAGAAGGTTGCAAAGGTGAGCATTTAAACTGCCAAACGGCTTTTATCACTCGAAGGACATAGAAGATGAAAAATAAATTCAACATACCGTTCATGAAGTATCGCTACATATTGATTTCCATATCCATGGTTCTTTTCGTGGCATCGCTCGTCACGATAGCCTCGAAGGGCTTCAACTACGGCATAGATTTTGTGGGTGGAGCAAAAGTCGAATACAAATTCAGCGCCCGGGTTTCCGAATCCGAGGTGAGGGATTCCCTTGGCAATTTAGGCTTGGGGGACATAAGCGTGGTAAGGTTCGGTGAAAAATCAGACAACATGATGAGCATAAAAGTGGCTCTGCCCAAGGAGCATGCGGCAATAGGAGAAACGATAACCCGGGCCCTCGAGGCGCGCTTCGGGGAAGGCGGAGTGACGCTTGAAAAGGAAGAAACCGTAGGTCCCAAGGTCGGAGAAGAACTTAGAAAAAAGGCCTGGCTCACCATACTTTTTTCTTGGGCGCTGATGCTCGTCTATATAGGCTATCGCTTTGACTTTCTTTTCGCGCCCGGTGCAGTAGTGGGCATCATTCATGACGTCGTAATAACCATCGGTCTTTTGGCGCTGCTCGGCAAGGAGATCAATCTTTCGATACTTGCGGCGCTGCTTACTCTCATTGGATATTCAATCAACGACACCATAGTGATATTCGATCGAATACGCGAAAATGAGAGCCGGGTGAGTCCTTCGACCATACTCAACGTCGTAAATGAAAGCCTCAACTCTACAATTTCGAGAACTCTCATAACCTCGCTTACGACCATGTTCGTCGTGCTTGTCCTCTTTTTCAAAGGCGGCGGCACGCTGCACGACTTCGCCCTTGTGCTGCTTGTCGGCATCATCGTCGGAACTTATTCGTCACTTTTCGTGGCCTCACCGTGTTACATAGCCATGTATGATGTCTGGCCCAAATTAAGAAGGCTGTGGGCTACGAGATAAAGTTATGAAAAAAATCTGGACGATGCGAGGGTGCGACGAAGATCGCCTGCTGGCTCTTGCCCGCGAGCTTTCATTAAACCCTCTCACGACCAGATGTCTCGTCTCCAGAGGCCTAACGGACGCAGGAGCTGTCGAGGCGTTTTTTTCTCCCAATCTTTCAAACCTGCCAGATCCCGAAGAACTGACGGATGTAAAAAAAGCATCCGTGCGGATAGCGCAGGCCATACGCAAAAAAGAGAAAATAGCCGTATTTGGAGACTACGACGTTGACGGCATAACCGGCGCCGCATTGCTGGCCAGTTTTTTCCGGGAAATTTCAATCGACGTGGGCATTCACCTTCCAAACAGGGACGACGGTTACGGAATTAAAAGAAAACATATCGATCAAATGAAAGAAGAAGGTGCCAAGCTTCTCATAACGGTCGATAACGGCATAAGGGCCGTAGATGAAATTTCCTACGCAAAAGAACTCGGCATAGAAACGATCATCACCGATCATCATGAACCTTCAGGCTCATTTCCGGACGCGCTGGCGATAATAAATCCCCACAGGCTTGGTGCAGGCCACCCGCTCTGGAACCTTTGCGGTTGCGGAGTTGCCTTCATGCTGCTTTTGAGCCTGCGTCGGCACCTAAGGGAAGAAGGCCTGATGGCAGGTGAAGAACCTAATCTGAAGCGCCATCTCGATTTGGTGGCTCTTGGCACGATAGCCGACGTCATGAATCTAACCGGCGTCAACAGGACTCTCGTAAAATTCGGCCTGGCTGAGCTGTCTAAATCCTCCAAGCCGGGCATCAATGCGCTCATAAAGCTCAGCGGTGCTGGCGACTACGAGATAACGCCCGGAACCATATCTTTTCAAATAGCACCGCGCATCAATGCAGCGGGCAGGATGGGAGCCCCCTCGGAAGCGTTGAGGTTGCTTATGACAAATAACGCCGATGACGCCTACCAATTCGCCGCTAGGCTCGACAAGACCAACCGGGAGAGGCAGTCGATCGAGGAAAAAATACTGCGATCTATCGATGAGCTGGTGGACAAAAGCGGGCTGGAACAACGCAGTGGGATAGTGCTGTCCTCGCCGGACTGGCATCTAGGCGTAATAGGAATTATCGCCTCAAAACTCGCCGAACGCTATGCCAAACCTGCGATCGTGATTACCAAGGGGACAAATCCAGCGCGCGGTTCTGCAAGGAGCGTGGAAGGCATAAGCCTTCTTGATGCGCTAAAGGACTGCAGCTCTGTGCTTGAAGCCTACGGCGGACATTCGATGGCCGCCGGCGTGGCCATCGAATGCGAAAAAATCGACGAATTCACGATGCTTTTCGATGCGGCCTGCGCCAAACGTATGCCAGCAGCGGAGACAAAAAAGATCTTCTATGATGCTGAGGCAAAAATTTCCGATATAACCGATGCGCTTGTATCCGAGATTGACCTATGCAAACCTTTTGGCATGGGCAACCCTGAACCTTCGATAGCCATAAGAAATGCAGTTATTTCCGAAAGAAAAATCGTTGGCAACGGACATCTAAAACTTACCCTCTCGGACGGGAATGCGAGCCTAGACGCCATAGCCTTTGGAATGGCCTCGAAAGTTCCAGACGATGCGGAAAGAATTTCGGTGCTTTGCACGCCTAAGTGGAACATCTGGAACGGATTCAAAAACATCCAACTAAAGATAAAGGAAATCGAAGTATGTTCGAAATAGGCGTTAGAAAAAAATTCACGGCTCGCCATGCTTTAAGAAATTACAAAGGCGGCATGGAAAGACCGCATGTGCACGATTGGCGGGTAGAAGTCGTTTTTAGATCCGACCAATTAGATGAGGCCGGCTGCGTTATCGACTTTTGCGATATCGATTCCAAAATCGAAGGAGCGATAGCCGGGCTTGCGGGAAAATGCGTCCATGACACGGCAGACTTCATAAATCAAAGCCCCTCGGCGGAAAACATAGCGCGACATATATTCAAAACTGTTTCGTCAGAAATAAATCATCCTGAGGCGAAACTCCACAAGGTTACAGTTTGGGAGGACGCCGATCATTTCGCGTCTTATCGCGGTTAGAAAAATGAAGAACGCCTTGAGCATATTATCATCCGGACTTGACAGCTCGGTCGCCACAGCAATAGCCGCAAGGTCTTTCAACATCGTTCTCGCTGTCACATTTAACTACGGTCAGCTGGCGGCTCTGTGCGAAATAGAACATGCCTCGAGGCTGGCTGCACACTTTGGAATAGAACATCTGGTAATAGAGCTGCCGTGGCTTTCACGGGAGACCAAAACTGCGCTGGTAAATAAAAAAATCGTCCTGCCTTCACCAAAACCTGCCAGACTGGAAAAAGACGCCGAAAAAAATGCGGCCTCGGTGTGGGTGCCCGGACGCAATGCGCTATTGTGTGCGGTGGCTGCGTCCGTCGCCGAGGCGCGAGATATACCCGTAATCATTGCAGGTTTCAACGCCGAGGAGGCCCTTTCATTTCCCGACAATTCAAGGGAATTTGTCGATTCCATCAATACCCTTTTCAAAACGTCCTCGAAATCGAAAATAAAGCTTGAAAGTCCCACTCTGAATATGACAAAAACGGCCCTCGCAAAGATGCTTCCGGAACTTGAAATTCCACCGGATTGCATCTGGCCGTGTTATCGCGGAGGAAAGAAATTATGCGGTAGATGTGAATCCTGCGCAAGAACGATACGGGCATTTAAAAAAGCTGGAAATTGGAAACTTATCGAAGAAAGATTTGAATGAAAACTATCTGGATAGACAAAGAACTCATCTATACCGGCGCCCAGCTTCGTTCTCATTGGGTATCTGAAAACACCGGCATCTACGATGACGTCATAGCCTGCTTTATCGGCCCGGCCGACGTGCCGCTTTCCAATATGGTCGATCTTGAAGATGTGAGAAATTTGGAACCCATAGCTTCCGCAAAAATGATCCACTTCATAGCTGAATTTTTCGATTCAAGGTTGGATCTCGCCATAGCGAGACAACGGCTTCTTGTCTGCATAGCTTGCGAGTGTCTGTCCCGGGCAGGCGCTCCAAAAATAGAAAGACGAGGTGACGACATCTACGCAAGCAGCCGCAAGCTCTCGGTATCTATAGCCACTGTTTCGCCGGTGTCCACGCTCGTTCACTTCGCGTTGAATATAACAACCAAGGGAACGCCGCTCGCGACATCATCGCTTGAGGATCTAAAAATAGATCCTGAAAATTTCGGTCTTTCGGTGATGAAATCGTTTATTGAAGAAATCGATTCCATGCACCATGCCAAAAACAAGGTGCGGTCTGTAGGCTAATACGGAGAAGGACATTTTTTTCTTTTCTTGCTCGTTATTTTTTAAAAATGCGATAGGAGTCCGGTTAAACGATGCAAAACACGACCCGCAAAGCCAAGCTTTCGGAGATATTCAGCTCCTTTCAGGGCGAAGGGCTCTACACCGGCGAACGTATGACCTTTATACGTTTTGGAACATGCAGCTTGGGCTGTCGTTACTGCGATACTCCTCAGGGCATTTGTTCCCAAAAAAACTGCAGGATAGAAAAACCTGCCGGCTCTGGAAATTTTGTCCGCTTGGAAAATCCATTTTCTTCAAAACGATTGAATGAAATACTTGAAAATTTTTCAGACGATACGATAAGCATCACCGGGGGAGAACCGCTCGAACAATCCGACTTTCTTCTGGAGTGGCTGCCCACATTAAATTCTGAAAAAAGAGTGCTCCTCGAAACAAACGGCCTACACGATCTTTCCTTACAAGCGATTCTTCCCTTCGTGAACGTGGTCAGCATGGATGTAAAGCTGCCTTCTTCCACAGGGCGCGCCGCGGCATGGGACGAACATGCGCGTTTTCTTGGCAAATCGATGGCATCGGGAAAAGAAACCTACGTAAAAATGGTCGTCACCTCAAAGACATCCGACCACGACATCGAAAGCGCTATAAAACTGCTTACTACCGTCAATAAATATATACCGACTTTTATACAGCCGGCCTCCAGAACTCTCAAATTTCAAGATTGCGTTTCAGCAGAACGTCTCGAATCAGTTAAAAGGCTCTGCGGAGCCTATCTGCACGACGTCAAGGTTCAACCTCAGATGCACAAACAGTGGGGAGTATTATAAGGGGATCTCTCTACGTTGTCATCGTTTCTGGTTATACAATTTTCACCTTGTGTTTTTTGCGATTCGTTGTACGTTCTGGAACATACGGCCCGGGCTGTCTATCGCATTCGGAATATGGAAATGAAAGCCGTTTCATGAAAAACAAAAAGTACGCAACTTTTGTGAAGGTTCACCGATAACCTCGTGTTGTCATTTTAAGGAGTCTCTATGTTCTGGTTCATTACCATGGGTGTGGGTGTGGGTGCGGCCTTTGCCATCTCCGGTTGTTCTAACGACGCCGACAAAAGCGATGTCGATCGTCCAGATGTCGGAGACCCTGACGCAGATAGAGATGGCGGTGCACCCGACGCCGACACGAGCATCTACGAATGTGGTGATGGTTATTGTTGTACAGGCTCTAACTGTTGCGATAAACCCGACGCCCGCAGATGGTTTTGTGCGGACGCTGGATCTACCGACGATGGCAATCTGGACGTTTCGGAACCAAAACCCGATGCTGACATCGGCCAGCCAAACGACACCGGAAATCCTGATATAGTTGAATCCGATAGCGGCGATTTAGACACTGCTGACATCGCTGAACCCGATGCTGACATCGACCAGCCAAACGATACCGGAAACCCTGATATAGTTGAACCCGATAGCGGCGATTTAGACACTGCTGACATCGCTGAACCCGATGCTGACATCGACCAACCAAACGATACCGGAAACCCTGATATAGTTGAATCCGATAGCGGCGGTGACGGAGAAATCGATACAGGCATCATCGATAGCGATGGGGACAACATTCCGGATGATATAGATAATTGCCCTGCAACGATAAATCCCTTTCAAGAAGATCTCGACGGTGACCGGGTAGGCGACGCGTGCGATGCCTGCCCTGATGACGCAAACAAAATAGAACTTGGTGTTTGTGGCTGCGGCACGCCGGAAACCGATTCCGATGGCGACGCTATGCCAGATTGCATCGACGAATGCGACAACGATCCTGCAAAAACCGAGGAAGGTGTTTGTGGCTGCGGAGTTCCCGACGTGGACGACGACAACGACGGCCTTGCAAACTGCATCGACAACTGTCCCGAAAATCACAACCCAGATCAACTCGACACCGATGGCAACGGCGTAGGCGACGCGTGCGATCCGAACGTTCACACAGTTTATGCCGGTATCAGAGCTGCCGATCTAGACGCATTCGACATCGACGAAGATGGCGCGGATGAACTCGTTGCGCACGGAACCAATCCCGTCGGCGAACCGATACTGCTTGAATGTCAGGCGATGGGTGCGACGCTCCTTTGCGGTAATGCAATTCCTTTCCCAAACGATGGCTTGCATCCAATCACCTATCTACCGCAGCCATACGGCGGCCTCTCGCTGGCTACCGACCCCTCAGACGGCACACCGACAGGAATAAGACGTTTTGATAGAAATTCTGCTCCTCCCTCTCAGGTAATTGGTTACAATTTCTCCAGAATTAACATCGGGGCTTGGGTAGATCTAACATATCCCAGCGGACTTGCAGCTTTTGGCGAAAACCTCTTTTTTTCGGAAATGAACTGCCCGCCCGACCCTGCTGCCTGCGACAGGCCAAGCATGACCATACGTTTCGAAAATCTCGAACGCTGGGGAGGCGGCGTCCCCCGGTCTCCATTTCCTATTCCAATGATGGGCAGCAGAATCACTGCGTTAGCCACCACACAAATCGCACACGATCTGTGCCGCGGAAACCCCTGCGACCTTCTAGTCAGCCTGGCGGCGGAAAGCAGATTATCAGCCGGGCTCTATCTCCACGATCTCGCAAATTACGAAATGATGTCGAATGCATTTATTCCCTTTGAAGGACCGGCGGGTAACGTTCAGGCATATCCTTTGCCCGAGTTAAATCTTGTCAGAGGCGGGCAATACGCAATCGTGCCCATGGTTCTGCCGGAACCGTCTCTTAGATCGGTCGATCTCGGAACCCACGCAGAAACCGATGTGCCGTTCAGTGGTTGCCTCGAAATGGGAGCCTCCGTAACTGACGTAGCGGTGGACGCTACCCATGAAGGAAACGACAATTTCAATTCCTTTCCCGTGTATCTCGCAGCAGGCGGTAGAGTGGTTTTCCTAAACCTAAACAAGGTCGATCTCTCCGGTGAAGCGCTGGGATACGTGCAGTTACCCGCGAACCTGGAAAGGATAGCCGTCGTGGGTGGAGCTCTCTATGTTTCGACTGACGATGATCGCATCGTGAGGTTAGCCCCCGAGGCGCTTCTTCCCCTCCTCACGCTTTGTGAATGATTTCTTATGCATTGGCACCTCGAAAAACCCATCATCATTTGATTTCGATATCTAAAAAATTCTCTATAGATCTTTTTTGAAATATGATAGTGGGCCTAGCTAAGTTCCTTGGGAATGGAGTCTCCCGCAACTGCCCTGCAAAAAGGCTGATGACTCCTGACATGAACACAGACAGATTGTGTTTTCAGGGGGTTGTTATGATATCAAAAGTTATCTGCCTTGCCACTGCAGGAGCTGTGGGTACCGTTTTTCGTTATTTTCTCGGAGGATTTGTTCATCGTTTTGTTGATGCAGATTTTCCGTGGGGAACTCTCTCGGTCAACGCCCTTGGTTGCTTTCTTGCCGGTTTTCTCTGGATCTTTTCGGAACGCTCCCTTGCAATAAGCGGAGAACTCCGTGCTGTGATTTTCATCGGTTTCTTCGGAGCCTTCACAACCTTTTCCTCGGTCATGTTGGAAACGGCGGAGCTTCTGAGGGCAGCCGAATGGGCGGCATCGTTCAAAAATATCATGTTTCACAATGTGCTAGGCATCGGTCTCGTCGTTCTTGGAATAGTCGCGGCTAAATCACTAAAAGGAGGAGTATAGAATGCAGCTACCTTCAGACGCGCAACTATTGCGCATATTCATCGGAGAAAGTGATCGTCATGACGGACGCCCGCTTTATGAAGCCATAGTTGATATAGCCAGAAAGCAAGGCATGGCAGGCGCCACAGTTCTCCGTGGACTTATGGGGTTTGGAGCTCACAGCCGGATGCACACGGCCAAGATTCTACGCCTTTCGGAAGATCTGCCGATAATAATCGAGATCGTTGACAAACCGGAGCGCGTTAAAATTCTTATGGAAACCATCGATCCTATGATTGACGAGGGATTAGTCACTCTTGAAAAGGTCAACATTATCGCCTACCGTGCACATAAAAAGAAAAACTTGTAGGAGATACTGAAACTATTTTGACCCCCACCATGAAATGGCTATTTCCACTACTGGGCGTCCATTCAGTGATAATCGTAGAATCTGCACAAAGCCTGTTCCTCTAGTGAAGTTGAGTTATAAAATCATTGATCACCGAATAGAATTTATCAGGTTCCTCCTGAAACGGATGATGACCAGAATTTTCGAAGATAACTAATTTGGCGTTAGGTATTGCCCTTTGATATTTTTCAAGAGAATCAGTATCAACTATCTTGTCATAGGCACCGGCAATTACCAGAGTTGAAGCCTTGATCTCTGGTAGTATTGAATAAATTTCAGCTGTATCGAGTGAATGATAGTCCATAGCCATACGCAAGGCATCATCCGACTCTTTGATCTCTTCTTTCGTGTATTCGCCACTTATAACGGCCTGTTCCAAATAAGATGCTATTTCCTTTTTGGTCTTTGCATAGTCCTTGTAATATAATCCGGCTTCGCGCGCCAATTTTGCCCTGCGAATGAATTTTAAGAAACCGTGTGGCATTTCTTCGACTTTCCTTGCATCCGCCATTTTTTTTGGATCACTTTTGTAAAATTCTTTAAGATAATTAATTAGGTTATGATCAATATCTAGAAATGATCCTGTACCATTGATATTGATGAATGCCTTGACCTTTTCCGGATATCGCGCGGCATAGAATCCAGCGAGCATGCCACCCCAAGAGTGGGCAACGAGAATGACCTGTTGCACTCCAACGACTTCTTGAACCCTGCGAATGTCCTCAACGTGGGAAGTTGTGGCATATGCATCATATGAGAGATCTCGTTCAGACTTTCCGGTCCCGCGCTGATCGTACCAAATGACGTTATATTTTTCTTCAAGTGGTTTTGCACAGGGCCCCATGAGATATGCAGAATTATCTCCAGGCCCACCATGAATGATCAAAAGGGTTGGAGTTGCATTATGATTGTGTACATACTTGAACGCAATTCTAGGTTTAGTTTCGGTCATCTGCCAGTTTGAAGTTTTTGAATCGAATGGTTTCTGACAGTGAAGGCTAAAAGATAATAGGAGAACTACCCCGATCAGGAAGCTTGATCTTTTCATGAATACCTCCACTCAGTTCATCGAAACGATAAATAGCGATAACATGAAAATAAGTTTTTTGGAATTTTTAAAAATGAGAAACCTTATGTTTGGTGTATAGGTTTTATGGTGTGTGGGTTGAGGTTTTAGAGACATCCGAACCCCTATGTACGATTTATGCCACTATATGTGGGATCACCCACCATGCCTTTCAACACACACCGAGCATCACATTTCTTTCCGGCCTTCACGGCAACCATGAATGCAGCCTTCAATTCCCCATCACGATCTTTAAGGCATAATTTGCTAATATTTTCACAAGAGCCTCAATTCGCAATATTTGGAAATGTGAACGAAATCCTTATCTAAACTCAGTAATATGCAGTTATTGCTAATAGCAATAGCCGCTATAAGAAAGTCGATTGTCGAGGCTTGGACGCCTTTTGTCCTGCAGATATTAAAAAGTTCAGCTGCGAATATGTAATCGTCACGGGAAGTTTCCAGCGAGGGGAAATAACTGAGCGCCTCTCTTATCTGTTTGAATTGTTCAACGTTACGAATTCCCTGAAGAACTTCCTGAAGGATGATCCCGGGCACAAAAATCCGTTCGCCTTCCTTTAAAAGAACGGAGAGCTTTCTCACTTCTTCCGTCTCACGATGTCCTTTTTTTCGTAGGGCCAGCGACCAGACTGAGGTATCGACAACATATTTCATTTGCGCCTCCTCGCGCGCTTGTAATTGTATTTACTGTCCCAGTCGATCTTACCGAAGAGTTCCAGCATACGACCCTGCTGGCGGCGTTCGATAAACTCTTTAAGGGCTTCGTTTACGGTGTCTTTTTTGGTACCTAACTGGCCTACTTCCAACGCCTTTTCAAGCAACTCCTCGTTTAAAGCAAGATTGGTAGCCATATCACACCTCCATTTCTACACATATTATCACACATGATATCACACATTGTCAAGTCGTTGAATCTATTTCAATCCCGGCAGGAATAAATTGATCATCAGATGAATTAACATTGCACCATAAATATCTTTCCGTCACGCAAAGTATCCGCTAACCATAAGCCCCACGGGGAATATGGCATATGTGAGAGGTATCTGAAAGATATGATAGGCAATAAAGAGAAGACCGTTCGCTATCCATGTCCATCTTCCTAGGAATAATGATTTTCGAAACAGATACCCCCTGAAGAAAACTTCCTCTGAGAATATGTTCGTTCCCAACATAGCAATCATGTACGCGTGCATGAGAATGGTGCCGGAAATGGGTCGAAAAGTTCTAAAGCCAATTTAGGGTTACAAAAAAGCCCTCGGATTTCCAAGGGCTTTTTCTTGGGGTGCTTTATGCAATAATCATTGAATATCTGTCCAAAATAAATCTCGACATTTGCTCTTAATATGGGTAATATTAAACCAATATGAAGGCTACTTTGGTTTATTGGCACAAAGCTCGTATTCAGGGAAGGTATGTTCTTGAAATGAAAATTCATAAGGTGGCGAAATCTGCGAGATATCCGGACGGAGTAAAATATGGGTTGATACTCACTGACCACAAGACTGGCAAATATCTCCTTATGGATAACCATCATCCAAAAGGACCGCATATACATTTGAACGACCAGGAGATTCCTTATCGGTACATTGATGAAGATAAACTGATTAAAGATTTTAAAGAGATGGTTCTGGCAAACATGGAGGTAAAAATATGAAACATTTAATAGTGTCACTAAAAACCACAGATGAAATTTTTGATGAATTCAAGAATGCATTTCGCAAGGCCAAAAAGGGTAAGGTTAAGGATCCTCATTTTGAGATCAGCTTTGACAATAAGAAAGATTTCGATCGATTCGTACGCAATATCTATATTCTGAAATACATCCTCATTTTCAAACCAAGATCAGTCTATGAATTGGCCAAAATAGCCAAGATCGATGTGTCGAATTTGAATAAGATAATACTCTTCTTCGAAGAGGTCGGAGCCCTCACCGTCAAGACAACCACGGTATCCGGACGCGAAGTCAAGACTCCTACAGTAGCATATGACACCATAGAATTTAAATTGGCGGCTTAAAATATGGCAAAATTCAAAGATCAATATTCCAATCTTGCAAAACTTTACGATTCAGAAATAGACCGCAATGCTCAAAAACTTTACGGGGAATGGAGAACCTCGCTTCTTAAGGCCATACGACAACATCGCGTAAAGGTTAAAACCCTCGTCGATCTTGCTTGTGGGACCGGTAATACGACAATTCCGTGGACCAGGCAACGTGGATGGACCATTATTGGAGTGGATTATTCAGCCGCCATGTTGAAGGAAGCTCGGAAAAAATCAAAGCGAGTACAATGGCATCGTCAAGATTTGAAAAATTTGATTTTAGAAGGGCAAGCCGACGTAGTTACCTGTCACTTTGATGCCCTTGACCATTTTCTTATTCCCCGAGACCTACAAAAAGTATTTTTCAATGTTGCCGAATTGCTTAACGAGGGAGGGTTGTTCCAATTTGATATGAACACAGAGCATTGGTTCCGATGGTTAAGCGCTCACGAAAAGTTATTCCAAATTGGTCACAATTGTTTCACAGCATCCAATGAATATGACCCCAAACGACGGATAGGAACTTTTCGCCAAATATGGTTTGTCAAAAAGGGTAAAATGTATGAAAAACGCGAGGTAAAGATCAAAGAACGAGCTTATAGCACAGATGAAATTCGCTCCATGATCAAGAAGGCCGGACTTCACCCGATGGAGGTAAAGGTTCAGCGCAAATTGGAGGGGAAACCAATTCGAATCCTCTATCTCGTCAGAAAGCCGAAGAAGTCCAGATAATCAATATTCGACAAATCCCCATAGTTCCCGCAGATAAAAACTTTCACACCCGCTTGTCGACGTCTACAAACAGGTTTTCCGGTCTTTCTCTGGGTGAAGATAGTTCGATAGCTTTTGGGTTTGGGCGGATTCGAAAGGGGTTTGAACCACCTCTTTTGAGATATGCTTCCATGAGAGAAATAGCGTCAGACCGTAATTTCCAAGATGACATGACAGATATTGTTAAAATCCTGAACGACCGAGTCCGAAAAACGGAACATAACTATTTGTAAATAAATAGGATTTTAGATTGAAATAAGCATGGCTTTTGGATATGTGGTACTCAGGAGGTCGTTTTATGGAAACAAAAATCGCGATATTCAAAGGAAAGCGGGTCAGAAAAATCATTCATGAAAATGAATGGTGGTTTTCGGTGATTGACGCAGTTGAGGTGCTCACAGATAGCGTCAATTCGCGTGATTACTGGTATAAGATGAAAATAAGGGTCAAGGACGAAGATGGTTTTGAACTGTCGACAATCTGTCGACAGTTGAAATTATTAGCTCCTGACGGAAAAATGCGAGAAACGGATTGTGCAAACACCGAGGGCATGTTCCGCGTTATCCAGTCAATCCCATCGCCAAAAGCCGAGCCATTCAAGAGATGGCTTGCTCGCGTTGGCTATGAACGGATTCAAGAAATTGAAGACCCCGAACTTTCTACAAAGAGAACACGAGCACTCTACAAGGCAAAGGGTTATTCCGATGACTGGATAGAAAAGCGGATGCGTGGAATCGCGATTCGAGAAAAGCTAACCGACGAATGGGAAAAACGTGGTGCGAAAGAAAAACGAGATTATGAAATTCTCACCGCCGAGATCTCCAAGGCAACATTCGGTATGACGCCATCTGAATATAAGGACTTCAAGGGACTGGACAGGCAAAACTTACGCGACCACATGGATGATTTTGAACTTATCTTTTCAATGCTTGGAGAGAGGGCGACGACAGAAATAGCGCGAGTCGAGGACTCACATGGGGTTCCTAAACTGAAATCCGATGCCAAGAGGGGCGGCGATGTTGCCGGAGGCGCAAGACGTGAGCTAGAGAAGGAAATTGGCCGTCCCATTGTGTCGAAGAAGAATTACCTCAAAGAGCCTGAGAAACACAGGCGGCTGGCGAAGAAAGGGTGAGGTATTCAAACGATGAGCAGAAACGAAGATATCGCAAGAGAATTGTGGTCGACTTTCAACGCCAGAAAGTTTTATCAAGTCAAACCACTGCTTCATGATGATTTTGTCTGCATCTGGCCTCAATCGAGGGAGATCATTCGTGGAGCCAATAATTTCATGGCACTTAATGAAAATTATCCGGGGAAGTGGTCAATTAAAGTCATTCGCACAATAAGCACGGGCGACATCGTTATCTCCGAGATAGAACTGAAATTTGAGGAACAAATAATTTATGCCGTTTCCTTCTTTGAAATAAAAGATGGGAAAATTTTAAGGCTAACGGAGTATTGGGGAGATTCATATGAAGCTCCCGAATGGCGCAGCAAATGGGTCGAAAAGTTCTAACTAAAATTTTAGAGACGTGACGGATGATTCATTGTAAAAACCTGAAAGTCTCAATCGCAGCTTCAAATTTCTTATTGGCCGAAGCATAAAGCTCCGGTGCAGCAACAAGAAAAATTACATAGAGCCTTCTCTGAGAGACGAGATTCACTTCGTGCAAGGCAATGATGACGGAGCTCTCCGATGCGTTTATCGCGCTTCCGGGTGGGCTAGGCGCCCTCGAGGAATTTTTTTCTCAAAATATTGGGGAAGAGTTAATCCGTTCGTGTTTCTATAAAAACTTGTCACAAGAGGCCATGTTGAATTCGATTGACCTCTGCACATCCTCAATCCTTTACGTCCCACAATATGACCCGCGATTCCGTTCTTAAAATCGTTCCAGGATAGTTGAGTTGACCGCATTTCATTCCTCCGCAAAGTAATCGGTATCGAGTCGTTTCACTTCATACGTTGCGACAGGACTAACTCCGACCCCGTGATCTATCATAAGACCAGCAATTTCTTCGCCATCGAGAAGGATAATCTTCGTATCAATGCCGCTGGCATAGTCGCGAGCTTCTCTTGAGAATGTGGATGTAGTTATGAAGATTCCTTTTCTGGCCCGTTTGCCTTGGAGAGCACCGGCAAACTTTTGAATCTCTGGACGACCCACCTGTGCTTCCCATCGCTTGGCCTGAATGTAGATGATGTCGAGGCCAAGTTTATCTTCCTTAATGATGCCGTCGATCCCTTCGTCACCACTCTTGCCGATGGCCTGACCGGCATCCTTCCTGCTGCCGCCGTATCCCATCTTCAAGAGCAAATCGACAACGATCTTCTCAAACATGCTTGGAGGGTTTGTCTTAAGCTGCGCAAGAAGCTCTCCTGCAAGAGCAGAGCGAAGATTATCATATGCGGCTTCAAGCGACTCTTCGGGAGTCGCATCTGAGCGGTCAATCTTCGGCACATCAACTTCTCTTTTTGTAGTCTGAAACTCTATGAATTCTGGAAATTCTCGAAGATATTGAATATCAATTTTTTGAAGCTTTTGAGAGAGCACCTCGGTTCCGCGAGGGGTAATTTTAAAGTATCCGCGTTTGGTAGTCTCCAAAAAGCCCGCTTTCTTCATATAAGTGCGAGCCCACCCCACGCGGTTATCAAAGATGGGCTGTTGACCGCTAGGCAGGAGTTGTCGCCGCTCTTGGTCGGTTAAGTTAAACTTCCTTCCTAAAGCATCTATGCTTTCACGGAGGGAATGCTCGTTGCCGTCTTGGGTGTATTGGAGAAGTGGAAGCATAATAGATTGAAAATCGGGGATAGACATAATTCCTCCTATGCTAAAATCCTAACACTCGAAATTGAGGTAGTCAAAACTCTTGTTGCCTCTATTTTCCATTTTCCCATGCCATTTTCCAGTAAAAAAGGTCGAGCCAAAGCCAGTCAGAAAATGGATGCATGGAAAATAGAAAATGGAGGAAGCAAAAAAGGTCTCGCCTTTCGGCTCGACCTTTTTTGCTTGGGTGCTTTAGGTGATAATTTGCGAATTAATTAGTTGATCGTCCCCACAAATATTTATCTTTCAGCGACCACTAGCATTTCGAAGTCATCGATGGTCAGCTTGTCGTTTCTTGAAAACGCCCCGAGCTTCGCACCAAAGATGTCGATCTTCTTGAAGCCAAGCGTCTTTAAAAGCCATGTTATCTCGCTTGGCACGTAATAACGCTCGTTGCACTGAAGCTCTCTTTTATTGCCCGAATCATCCTCGATCACAGTGGTATTGTGATCACGGAAGGTCATCAGATCAAAAGAACAATCCTTACACTGCGACTGACCTTCTTTCTTCGCTGATTCATAGAATTCATTGACAGAATGAAACAGCGGGAACAACCCATTCAATGTGGTAAAAATGAACTTGCCTTTGTCTTTCAGCGCCTTTGCTGCGCTCTTTAATATCTCAAAGTTCATCTCATCTGTTTCCATGAGAGAAAACCCGCCTTCGCATAGCATGATTGCGAGATCAAATTCGCCGTCAAACGTAAGATTACGGGCATCCTGCATTTGGAAGTCGATGGTCAACCCTTCCTCTTGCGCCTTTTCCCTTGCCCTTTTGATCTGGTTCTCGGAAAGGTCAACACCGGTCACACTATAACCTCTCTTTGTCAGTTCAATGGCATGACGGCCAGTACCACAACCGACGTCCAGTATCTTTAGAGATCTATCTTGTGTTATCTCCTGTTCGATAAAATCGCATTCACCTATAGTGCCCTGAACAAAACATTCTTTGTCGTATTTGTGGGCATAATTTTCAAATAGTGATTCGTACCACTGTTTCATATTGTCCACTCCATGTGTAAATAAGAAAACTACACCGTAATCAGCCTGTCTGAATCGCGCACGATCTCGTAATGATCCTTGAGCGTGGAAAGCGGACATATCTCGTTGCCATCAGAATTTCTGATCTTCAGGCAGGTTCCGCAGGCAAAGAATTGTCCTCCAGCGTCCAGAAGTTTTTGCGCGGCATCCTTCACATTGAACTTCGGATGATCGATCTTGTCGATCTCCACCCCTTTGCCGGAGAGGAATACCCTGACCTCATCTCCTTGCTCTATGCTGTATAGCGCAAGACGAAGCGTATTGAATACTGTTTCAGGATCGGTGTGCGTTATTACAATTCCCAGTTTCATATAATTCCTTTCTTTGGCATTGATTACACGATCACCCTTTTTGGATAGCTGCCATCCTCGAAGTGTTTCTCGATCCAGCCGTTCTTTACATCCTCGCGGGCGTCAAAGTGAGATACGTAAGGTTTAATGTCGAGAAGTGGAGTGCCATTTAAAATGTCCACCTCTGAAAATACAATGGCCCCTTTTTCTACCCCTTCGATATGCACGACCGAAAGGCCGATGTGGTTGGGTCGCTTGGGGCTTCGTATAGCGAAGATGCCGTGGTCCACGTCCTCAAGGAATGGACGCCCCAAAAGATTTGCCTCTTTGGCCCTGTTA
>Ga0351882_1025_pt1 | contig 54773 bp, 42 predicted proteins | sample BONcelFGM3001F13_FD_206762 | JGI IMG/M metagenome (GOLD analysis project Ga0351882, IMG submission 206762) | Enriched cells from coal bed in the Powder River Basin, Montana, United States - BONCAT cells FGM rep3 HSBNCT.FGM.300.1.F13 ... | reverse complement strand
TATAATGAATATATAAAAGCGACATTGTTATTTGTGATTAGATATATATCATTTTAGTTATACTTTTTCATTTTTTTTGGGTGCTTGTTTTGCATAGGGCGGGCGGCTTGTTTCGCGGACGTATCGCGGAGCGGTTACGGTTTGTAACGATAAGGAGGAAGCTGTGGACGGCGCTTTAAAATGCGTCCTTGAGACCATGAAGGGGCAGGGAAGGGATATTTCGGTATACGACGAATCCTTCCTTGGGGTGACGCTTCATAAGCAGCGGGAAAAATCGGGCGCGGCGGACGCAGTTTCTTTCTGCAGACTTTTAAAGGAAAGCCGCGCGGAGGCGGACGCGTTTGCGGATTCGCTGCGCGTCACCTACAGCTGTTTTTTCAGGGAGCCTTTCAGTTTTGCGCTTTTTGAAAAACTGCTGCCGGCTTTGATCGAAAACAAACCCGTGGGAAGCGAGATACGGATATGGTCGGCCGGATGCGCGGACGGACAGGAGGCCTATTCCATCGCCATCCTGATGGAGGAAGCCATAGCGGCCAAGGGCAGGGGGATGCGCTTCAGGATATTCGCGACCGATGTTTCAAAGGAAACGCTCAAGGCCGCCGAAGCGGGGGCCTACGGTTTTGAAGCCGTGAAGGACGTACGGGCGGGACAGCTGCAAAAATATTTTACGCTGGCCGGCAGTATTTACCGGGTGGCCCCGGTATTGAAGGGGAACGTCGGTTTTTCCGTATACGACCTGCTGGACAGAAAGACGGCGCACCCCGCCGAAAGCATCTTCGGGGGGTTCGACATTGTTTTTTGCAGGAACGTGCTGCTGTATTACAATGCCGGGCAGCGCCGTTTTATGATGGAGAAGCTGGCAAAGTCCGTAGAAGACGGCGGAACCCTGGTGGTGGGGGAAGCGGAAAGGCCGCGCCCAGACCGCGGGACTGGGCGCGGCCTTTCCTTGCGCGGCGGTCTTTATGAAAACAAAAAAACGCGGGCCATCCCAATCCCGCTGTTATGATGGAGGTACAGCCTGATGAAGAAGTGGGGTTTGAAGATCGGGGCGCAGATGGCCGCGGGCTTTGCCATTGTGCTGGCGCTGGTGATCGCGCTGGGCGCCGTTTCTTATTTCCAGTCGCAATCGCTGTATAGCCAAGCGCAGATGCTGTACCAGCACCCTTTTCAGGTCCGGCAGGCGGTGAACCGGCTGGAGATCGACATATTACATGCGCGCGTGGGCCTGCGGGACCTGCTGCTCACCCAAGACGAACTGGAGAGGGAAAGCGCAATGATGTCCATCAACGCTTCCCTGGAAGACGGGGAAACGCAGTTTGAGATTATCTTCGCCCAATACCTGGGGCCGGTATCAGACGCCGAAGCTGCGCATGCCGCCTATAACGACTGGCGGGGCGCGACGGAATACTGGTCGCACGAGGCCCTGATGAACAGGGTAAGCTATGAAAGCCTGATGGAAAGCAAAGGCGGCCTGGGCGAATACAGGGACAAGCTGATGGCGGCCGTTCTGGTGATCGAACGCTTTGCGGCCAACAAGGCGGATGAACTGAGCGCGAATTTCATTGCGCTGAACCGCGCCATCATCACCCAGCTTTTTATTCTCTGCGCGGCCATCCTGGCGGCGACCATCCTAATCAGCGGGATTCTGGCGCGGGCTGTCCGCCAGCCTTTAAAAGAACTGAACGACAGCGTCACAAGCTTCCACCGTGGAGACATGAACGCACGGAGCGCGTATGACAAAAACAACGAATTCGGGGCGCTGACGGAATCATTCAACGCAATGGCCGATTCCATGCGGAAGAGCATATCGCTGCGCGATCAATCGGGCAGGGTATCCGAAGTGATGCTGACCACCGAAAGCGCGCATGAATTTTTCAGGAAGCTGCTGGGGGCGATGGCCGAGCAGACCGGGGCGCAGATGGCCGCGGCCTACCTGTATGAGCCGGATACCAAAATGTTCCGGCATTACGAATCCGTAGGCTTAAGCAGCGAGGCGAAGGAAACGTTTGACGCGGAGGGTCTGGAAGGTTTGTTCGGCCCTGCCGTACTGTCCGGAAAAGTGCAGATCGTACGGGATATTCCGCAGGACGCCAAAATTGCGTTCCAGTCGCCCTGCTGCCGGTTTATCCCGCGGGAGATCATCTCCATTCCCGTCATTGCCGGCCGCCAGACGATCGCCATTATCTCCCTCGCATGCGTGGGCGCGTTCAGGGAGAATACGGAAGAACTGATAAAGACCATACTGCCCACCATGAGCGCGCGGATAGAAGGCGTGCTGGCCTCCCGCACCATACGGCGGTTCTCCGCACTGATGGAAAGCAAGAACCGCGAGCTGGACGCTCAGAAGGACGAACTGGGCGCGCAGGCCGCCGAACTGGCGCAGCAGAACGCCGAGCTGGAGATGCAGAAAAATCAGCTGGAGGAGGCCGGCAGGCTGAAAACCAGCTTTTTGTCCAACATGAGCCATGAACTCAGGACCCCTCTCAATTCCATCATCGCCCTGTCCGGCGTATTGAGCCGGCGGCTGCAGAACAAGATACCGGGCGAGGAATACGAATACCTGGATGTGATCGAACGCAACGGTAAAAGCCTTCTTTCGCTGATCAACGAAATACTGGACATCTCGCGCATCGAAGCCGGGCGGGAGGAAGTGGAGACGGCCCGGTTTTCCATGAAGGAATTGATTATAGAGATTTCCGCGCTCCTTCGTCCGCAGGCGGACCAGAAAGGCATCAAACTCCTGCCCGACGCCAAGGCTCCCGATATTGAGGTTATAAACGACGCGGGCAAGTGCAGGCACATTCTTATAAACGTGATCGGCAACGCTATCAAATTCACCGAAAAGGGCAGAGTGGAAATCTCCCTTAAAAAGAAGAAGGATATGGCCGAGATCAGGGTAACGGATACGGGCGTGGGGATCCCCGCCGAGCACCTGCCCCATATCTTTGAGGAGTTCCGCCAGGCCGACGGCGGGACCGCCCGGCGGTTCGGGGGGACCGGACTAGGGCTTTCCATCGCAAAGAAATACGCCGCGCTGCTGGGCGGGACGATTGCCGCAAGCAGTACGGCGGGAAAAGGGTCGATATTCACCGTTTCGCTGCCCTTAAAATATGAGGAGCCGGCGGAAGCCGGCAGCGGCGCGGAAGACTTGTGCGGAATTAAAGCGGCATCTGCGCCCGAACGGGCAACGGCGGCTGCGCCTTTCGGGCGCAGAACGCTGCTGCTGATCGAAGACAGCGAGCCGGCGATCATCCAGATCAAAGACCTTCTTTCCCAAACCGGCAACAGGCTGCTGATCGCCCGGAGCGCCGCCCAGGCGTTCGACATCCTCGGGACGGAAAATCCGGACGGGATCATACTCGACCTGATGATGCCGGAGGTGGACGGCTTTGAGACGCTCAGGGTGCTGCGCGAGACGCCGGGGACGATGCAAACGCCCGTGCTGATACTGACCGCCAAGCATATCACCAAAGACGAACTCAATTTTTTAAAGCAAAATCATGTTTACCAGCTGATACGGAAAGGGGACGTGGACCGCGCCGAACTGCTAAAAGTGATATCGGCAATGCTGTATCCCCTGCAAACAGATAAGCCAAAGCCTAAAACGCACGGTGGCAAGCCGCTGATACTGGTGGTGGAGGACAATCCGGACAATATGATCACCGTGAAAGCGCTGCTTTGTGAGAAATACCGGGTGATCGGGGCCGAGGACGGCGAAAATGCCGTTGCGGCTGCAAAAGAATTTATACCCGATCTTGTTTTGATGGATATCGAACTGCCCGGGATGAGCGGGACAGAGGCCTTTGAGGAGATCAGAAAAACCCCCGCGTTAAACGGCGTGCCCGTCATCGCACTGACGGCCAGCGCCTTAGAAGAGGAAAGAGAAACGGTCCTGGCGCACGGATTTGACGCATTTATCGCAAAACCAATCGCTGCGGCGGAATTTTTTAAAGTGATCGGAGAGGTTTTAAATGGCAGGTAAAAAGGTGTGCATACTGGCTGTAGACGACAATCCGGACAATCTTATGATCATCAGGGCCCTGGCGGCCGATGCGTTCCCCGGGGCGGCGGTTCTGACGGCGCAGACCGGGCGGGAGGGGATTGCGCTTGCTGCCGAAAAAGACCCGGACGTGGTTCTGCTGGATATCGTGATGCCCGGAATGGACGGGTTTGAGGTCTGCCGCCGGCTTAAGGCGGACAAGACGCTGCGGGACATACCGATTGTGTTCGTGACCGCGCTCAGGGAGGACAAGGAGACGCGGCTTAAGGCGCTGGAGTGCGGCGCCGAAGCATTTTTGACCAAACCGATCGACGAAACCGAGCTGACGGCGCAGATACGCGCGATGGTAAAGATCAAGACCGCCAACATTGAAAAGCGTACGGAAAAGATGCGGCTGGCCGAAATGGTGGCGAAAAAGACCCGCCAGCTGAAAGAAGAGCATGAAAAAACCCTTCGGCTTTTAGAAGAACTGAAAAAGGAAAACGAAAGCCGCAAAAAAAGCGAGCACGCCCTTTTTGAGGCGCAGACCCTCGCGCATATCGGCAGCTTTGAACACGATATACTTAACAATAAACCAATCATTTGGACCCCGGAATGCTTGAATATTTTTGGAGTAGAGGATTTAAGCGATATAGATACAACCGAAAAGTTCTATATGTTTATTCATTCTGATGACAGAGAATTTGTTATCGAAAATGACAACCGTGCCATTAAACTAAAGCGAAAAATTAAGATAGGATACCGTATAATAAGACCCGATGGCAAACAGCGAAATATTGAATTCCGGTTTATTCCGATATTTGATAAAAGCGGTGTATTCATCCGAAGCATAGGGTCTATTCAGGATATAACGGAACGGGTGGCCGCCGAGGAGGCCCTTAAGCAAAGCGAGGACAAATACAGGCGGATCGCCGAGAACATATCGGACGTGGTTTGGACCGCGAATCTGGATCTTGAAACGACGTACGTTTCGCCCTCGGTGCAAAAGCTGCTGGGAGAACCGCCCGAGGCCCATTTGAAGCGGACGCTCAGGGAAAGTATTCCTCCTTCTTCGCTGGCCAGGATACGGGAGCTGTTCGAAGAGGAGATGCAAAAAGAGCAGGACCCCCATGCCGATAAAAAAAGATCCCGTGTAATCGAACTGGAGCATTACCGGGCGGACGGCAGCATCATCTGGATCTCCATGCATGTCTCAATGCTGCGGGACGAACGCGGGCGGCCGACCGGATTTATGGGCGTTACGCGGGATATTTCCGAGATCAAACGCGCCGAGGAAGCGCTCCGGCGGAGCGAAGAGCGTTTTCGTATGCTTTTCGACAAGGCGCCGCTGGGGTACCAGTCGGTGGCGCCGGACGGCAGCCTTCTGGACGTAAACCAGCAATGGCTGGATATGACGGGCTATTCCCGCGAGGAAGCATTGGGAAGGCGCTTCCATGAATTCCTGTCGCCGAAATCAAAGGAGAGGTACGAACATTGCTTTAAAAACCTGATGGAACGCGGCGAGATCACGACCGAATTTGAAGTGAAGAAAAAGGACGGCGACCTGCTGCTGGCGGACTGCGTGGGGAAAGCCGCCTTCGACCGGTACGGGAACTTTATGCAGACCCACTGCATGCTGCAGGACATCACCCTTCAGCGAAAGGCCGAGGCGGAACTGGACAGGCAGCGCGGCCGCGCGCAGCAGTATCTGGACATTGCGGGCATCATTTTCCTGGTGCTGGACAGCGAAGCGAAGGTGACGCTCATCAACCAGAAGGGCTGCGAGGTCCTCGGGCTGCCAAGAGAAGAAATCATCGGGGAAAAATGGATTGAACATTTTATTCCCGAATCGATCAAAAAAAACCTGAGCCGGGTGTTTGCGGACATCGAAAAAGGAAAGTATGAAAAGCATTCGAAGTATGAAAACCCCATCCTGACCGCGGGCGGGGAGGAACGCCTGATCTCCTGGCGCAACACCGTCCTTCGGGATGCGGATGGGAATTACGAAGGCGTCCTGTCTTCCGGGATGGACATCACCGAGCACGACGCGGCCTTAAAGGCGCTGCACGAGAGCGAACGGAGCAAATCCGTCCTCCTGTCACACATCCCGGGGCTGGCGTACCGGTGCATGTTCGACCGGGAATGGACCATGACGTTTTTATCCGACGGATGCCTGGCTCTGACGGGATATGCGCCCGAGAGCCTGATCGGCAACCGGGATCTTTCTTTCGACAACCTGATCTGCGAGGAATACCGCGAAACTGTCCAAAAGGAATGGGAAAAAGTGCTTGCCATAAAAACGCCCTACAAGTTCAGGTATGAGATCATTACGGCTTCGGGGGAGCGGAAATGGGTTTTGGAGATGGGCCAGGGCGTCTACGGCGAAAACGGGGAAGTGGAGGCGCTGGAGGGCATTATAATCGACATCGACGAATCCAAACGGCGCCACGACCAGATCCGATACATGAACGACCACGATTTTCTGACCGGAATTTATAACCGCAAATACTTTGAAGAGGCAAAGGACAGGCTGGAGAGTGAGGGCTGCTGCCCGCTGTCTATCATTGTGGCGGACATCAACGGCGTGCGGCTGATCAACGACGCGTTCGGCCACGCGCAGGGGGACAGGCTTATCCGGGAAACCGCAAAGATCATACAAGGCTGCTGCCGGGAGGGGGACATCGCGGCGCGGACGGAAGGGGACGCATTCGGCGTCCTGCTGCCCATTACCGGCCGGGAGGGTGCGGTCGGGATGGCGGCAAAAATACAGGAAGCCTGCGAGAAGCATAACGCAAAGATAAGAAAGAAGGCGGATACAATCAACCTTTCCATCGGCTTCGGGATCAAAGCGGATGGCAGTGCAAGCATCGACGATGTGGAAAAGGAAGCGGAGGAGTACCTGTACAACCGTAAGCTGCTGGAGCGCGGCAGCCACCACAGCACCATCCTTTCCTCGGTCATGGCCACCATGTACGCGCGCAGCCAGGAAACAGAAGAACACGCGGAGCGGCTGGCGCTGCTTTCCACGCTCATCGGCCAGAACATGAAACTGTCCCAGAAAAACCTGGACGAACTGAACCTGCTGGCCATGCTGCACGATATAGGCAAGATTGGCATAGACGACCGGATATTGAACAAGCCGGGGCCGCTCAGCGAACCCGAATGGATCGCTATGAAAAAGCATCCGGAGATCGGATACCGCATCGTGATGGCCGCGCCCGAACTGCAGTCCGTTGCCGAATCTATCCTGACCCACCATGAACGATGGGACGGCAATGGGTATCCCCGCGGCCTTGCGGGTAATCAGATCCCGCTGGTTGCGAGGATCCTGGCGGTGGCCGATTCCTACGACGCGATGACGCAGGACCGGGTCTACCGTAAAGCGCTCCCCAGGGATGCGGCCGTTGCGGAGATCAGGAAAAACGCGGGGAAGCAGTTCGACCCGGAAATAGCTAGCCTGTTCCTAAAGCTGGCCAAGAAGGGCGACCTGGTATAAAGCCCATAAAAACAAATGAAAAAAACGGTAAAATAAAGCGCATTATTATCAATGCGCTTTTCATTATGGGATGCGGTTTCCAAAAGAGCCGAAAAAATTGTGTTTTTGTAAATTGACTTGTATCCGCTAGAAAAGAATTGTATGATAGAAGACGGAAAAAACAGCATACAGAAAAGAGACCGACCAATTATGAACAGAGATTTTGTTCTCAAAGGGAATATCGTCTACGCGCCCGTTTTGGGAGAACTTTTTATTGCAGAGAATGCCTTTCTTGTGGTGCGGGACGGAAAAGTGCAGGCAATTAAAACCGAATACCAGGGGGAGGCGATCGATTACGGGAACCGTTTGATCATCCCTTCCCTTTGTGATATGCACGTGCATGCCTCCCAGTACGCGATGGCCGGCATGGGGCTGGACCTGGAGCTTTTGCCCTGGCTTTTAGCCTATACCTTTCCGGAGGAGAGTCGGTACGCGGACCGCGCCTATGCGGAGGAAGTGTACGAGGCGTTTGCGAAAGCCCTGCTGCGGGCGGGCACGACCCGTGCGTGCGTGCTCGGCACCATTCACACGGATACCGTACTGCTGCTGATGGACATTCTGGAGCGGACCGGCCTCACCGCCTATGTGGGGAAGGTGAACATGGACCGCAATGCGCCAAAACCGCTGTGCGAGGACACGAAGACGTCCCTTGGCGAGACGCGCCGGTGGATTGAGGAGAGCCTGAAAAGGTATACGCATGTAAAGCCCATGATCACGCCGCGGTTCATTCCCAACTGTACGCCCGAACTTTTAAAAGGGCTGGGGGAGCTGGCCAGGGAGTTCGGCGTGCCTATACAGTCCCATCTGTCCGAAAATACGGGGGAGGTCGCGTGGGTTAAGGCGCTTGAACCGGACGCGGCATTCTACGGGCAGGCGTACGAGAAATACGGGCTGTTCGGGGACGGCGTGCCCACCGTGATGGCCCACTGCGTGCAGAGCCCGAAAGAGGAGCGCGCCCTGCTCGCAAAGAACGGCGTTCTGATGGCGCACTGCCCGGATTCCAACTCCAACCTTGCGAGCGGGATGGCGGACGTGCGCGCCATGCTGGACGCGGGCGTACTCGTGGCGCTGGGCTCGGACCTGGCGGGGGGATGCACGCTCTCCATCCTGGAAGCGGCGGCCCAGGCCATACGCATCTCCAAGCTGCGCGAGGCAGCCGGAGGGGGAAGGGCGCTCACCATGCCCGAAACGTTTTATTTGGCGACTTCCGCCGGGGCGGCATTCTTTGGCGACGGGCCGGGGTTTACGCCCGGAAGCCCGCTGCACGCGCTGGTGCTGGATGATTCCCACCTGTTGGGAACGCGTGATTTGAAACCGGCGCAGCGGCTGGAGCGCTGCATATATCTTTCGCGGGATGTGAAAATATCCGCTGTGTACGCGAACGGAAAAAAAATACGGTAGGATGAAAGCATAAAAAAAGGGCCGCATTGCCGTGCGGCCCTTTTTTTGTTTTGCATATACAGATCAATTGGCGGTTTCTTCTTGGAGGGAGGCTTCGTGCTCGGCGACCAGTTCGTCCCATGCCCTGGTGTTGTATATGCAGCCTGGATCGGGAGCCAGGTGGTCTCCGAAGTACCCGTAGGCCCTCGCGCGGCAGCCGCCGCACAGGGTGCGGTTTTCGCAATCGACGCAGTGTTCTTTTAGGAGCGTCCGGTCGCGGAGTTCATCCATGGTACGGGAATTGCGCCATATTTCTTCCAGGGTGTTTTTCCTAAGGTCCCCGACCACCTCGGGCATGAAGACGCAGGGAGTTACCTTGCCGTTGGGCTGTACGGCGCAGTACAAGCGCCCGGCGCCGCATCCGCCGATATACTCGCACAGCATTTTTGCCTGCTGTCCCTTGAAATACCCGTAATGGTTGACTACAACCGTTTCGTCCGGGGCGTTTTCGATGCAATACCGGCCGAACTGGGTGCAGGTGGAGAAAGTGTTCACCTTGTTTTCGTCCAGAAGGGAGGTATGCAGTATACGGAGCATCTCTTCGCGCATTCCGGGCGTCAGGTCTTCTTCCTCCAGCGCCTTGCCGCGGCCTGCGGGAATATAGTTGAACGCGTAGAAGGAATCCGTTTTAAGATCAGTTGCCAGATCGATGAGTTCGGTGAGTTCGCCGAAATTCCGGCGGGTGACGGTGGACGCCATGCCCACATCCATGCCCTCGACCTCTGCGCAGTTTTTAATGCCCTGTATTGATTTTTCCCAAAGGCCCTTGCCGCCGCGGAAAATGTCGTGCTTTTTGGGGTCTGTGCTGTCTATGCTGATTTCCACATAATTGACGCCGGTTTCCTTAAGGCGGGCCGCCACTTCCTTGGTGATGAGCGTACCGTTGGTGGCGACCGAGATATGCAAGCCCTTTTCGTGGGCGTATTTGGCGACCGGCCAGAAATCCTTGTGCATCAGGGGCTCTCCTCCCGAGAAAGCCAGGGAGGCGACGTTGTTCTTATAAAGTTCGTCGATCACCATCAGGCGTTCTTCCAGCGTCAGCTCGTCGGGAAGCGCGCGGTGCGCGTCCTGGTAGCAATGGACGCAGTTTAAGTTGCATACGTTGGTGAAATTCCATACCACCAGGATGGGGGATATAAATTTTTGCGGCGCGCTAAGGCCCAGTTCGGGCACGCTTCTGGCCACGTTGTTGATGGCCTTGCGGTAAAAGGGCTGGTTGAAGATGTCTTCTATCTCGGCCCGCTTGACTTTGAACATGGCAGGAAGCAGTGAAATCATCAGATAGTACGGGATGTTGGTAAACCGGATACGCTCATCCCTTGTGTACGCAGCCATCACATTGTCGATCCGCGACCTGCCGTTGCCGTCTTTCTTGGCGAGCCGTTTCAAATTCCATTGAACAAATGAACTTCCTAAAAGGCTTTGTACCTGTTCGGCTGTAACCATTTTATGATACCTCCAAAAAATTGTTTGCGCGTAAGCCGCGCGAAAAAGAAAGATATAAAAATATATTAAAAAATACAATATGGATCGCTGAATAATAAACCGGCCCGTGATAAAATGTATATTGCAGCTGATATTGTTGATGATTTGATAAAGAGGTTTCCAAAATAATTTAAAAAATATTATAACGGATTTTGGTTTAAGGACCCTTCTTTATTCAAACCACTCCTTATGCCGCGGCTTATTTTTGGCCATGAACGCCGTATATGAACGGTTGCCCATGGCATAGAGCCATATCTTACCCTCCTTATCTCCTGAAATGCCGGCCGTTTACCGTTCCGTTTGTTTTGCCAGTTTTGGCCTTTTCTTGAAAAGAAGCAGGCTTCCTGCCAGCGCATCCTCTATCATTTTCATGCCTTCTATAAGGCCTTTTTTGTTTTTTTCCTGCATTTGGGCAATCAGATAGCCGATCTGTTCCAGGGAAAGTTCATCCAGCCTTGTAAGGGACTCTAAGCCTTCGTCCGTCAGGTGAAGAAAATAGGACCGGCCGTCCTTTTCCGACCGTTTCCTGACCACCAGGTTGTGCTTGGACAAGCGCTTGATGATCCTGCTTAAATAGCCCGAGTCCATTTTCAGTTCGCTCGCCAGCTTTTTTAACGTGCAGTCCTCCATCTGATCGATCTCACGCAACACGCAGGCTTCCGCGGAAGAAAACTCGCTGTTCGTTATATACTGGTCGAAAAATCCGAGCATATTGGAGTAAAACCGGTTGAATTTTCGAATGGCAGGCACCAAGGGCGGGTGCAACGGATTCATGGTATTCACCTCCACGATCTGATTGCGGGGTCCCCGAAAAGTCGCCAGACTTTTTGGGGTGTGATCCTACCAAATATTATAGATCAATATTTGATAAAGTCAACTATAATTAGTAAAATCGCATCCGTTTTAAAAAAGATGCAGGACCGTCTTTAGGGGCAGAACCAAAGGCTGCGCTAAGGGACGGCGCAACCTTGGAACGGAAAGGGAGCAGGTGGCAGCGGGCCCGGGAACGGAAGTAAAAGGGCAGTCAGAATTATTTTTTCTTCCGGGCGGTAAAAGACGCGCAAAGCCCCTGCAATATGGACTTGCGCGCGCAAATATGGCATTGTGATATTATGCACAAAACAATATCGCATATGGGGATAAAATGAACGGTACAAGCGAACATTCTATCGTAAATGAAATCCAAAACGAATACTCAAAAATTGACAACCAGTAGCTCAAACTGCATTTATATTCACTTACCGGGCTTGTTGTACTCGGCTTTATTGTTGAATGTGTTCTTGGGATCATATGGTTCCGCACGGGCTTGGTCGGACGGGAACATGGATCCCGGCCTGTATTTTTTTTGAGAAAAATTTATCAAAGTTGGTTGAATTATAACAAGTATGTTTATATAATAAAAGAAACACATCTGTTCAGGGTACAAATATTTTCTTCGGGGTTTGATATGGAAAAGTACGCTATTCTTTTAAAAGTTGATTTTGATGATTTTATAGGGCGGCTTGCAAAGATACAAAAACTTGCCGCTCCGGTCCGGCGCGGGGAAAACAGCTTTAAATTCGGCGAAGTCAAAACGGGCGGGGAGATCGCCCTTTATTCCATCCCGACGATCCTTCCCCCAAAGAAATATTTTCTTCCCCAGAACGAGATACTGGTGGAATACGACAAACGCCAGAAAAAATGGGAAGCGACCATCTATTCGGAGCCGCTGACGGTCTTCGGGGTGCATACCTGCGACCTGGCGGGGATACAGTGCCTGAACATGGTCTTTTTGGACCCCATGGACGCGAACTACAATATCCGCAAAAAAAAGATTCTGATCATCGGGTTGGAATGCAACGATTACTGCGACAGCTATGCAAGCTGCGGCCTGATGGAAACCTATATGCCGGACGGCGGCTACGACATGTTCATGACCGACCTTGAAGACCGGTTTTTGATCCATATCAGCACCCCCATGGGGGAAGAGATGGCGGGGAAGCTTAAAATGCTCAGGCAGGCAACGGATAAGGACATGGAGGCGCTAGCCAAGTTGCGCGAAAAAAAGAAAATTATATTCAAACCCGAGGTGGATATAGGCCGCGGCGAATTAAAGAGCCTGTTTGAGCATTCGTTCCACAACGGCGTGTGGAACGACATACACGAGCGCTGCCTTTCCTGCACAAACTGCACGAACGTGTGCCCCACCTGCTATTGCTACGACATGGAGGACGAGGAAGATTTGAACCGGAACAACGGCAGGCTGGTCCGCAAATGGGATTCGTGCCAGAGCAGGCCTTTCGCGATGATCGCCGGGGGCGAGAATTTCCGGCCGGAGAGGGGCGGGCGCCAGCGGCACAGGTATATGCGCAAATTCAACTATCCCGTGGATAAATACAACCATTACTTCTGCACCGGATGCGGCAGGTGTTCGCGCACCTGCATGGCGAAAATAGATTTGAAGGAAACCATCAGTACGCTGATTGAAACGGCAAAGGGATAACGCATGGAAAGAGAAGTATTATTAAAATCCTCCTACCTGAACTTCAGGGCGAGGGTGCTGGCAACAAAAATGATCAGCCGGGAGGAGAAGTATTTTAAGATCGGGCTGGAAAACGGCAGGATACTCGACTACGAACCCGGACAGTTCGTAATGGTCGTGATTCCCGGCGTGGGGGAAGCGCCCCTGTCCATTACATCTTCCCCTTCGCAGGTGGGCTATTTTGAACTGGTGGTCAGGAAAGTGGGGATGTTCACCTCGGTGATGCATTCCCTGGAGGAAGGGGATTTTGTGGGGATACGCGGGCCCATGGGCCACGGATTCCCGGTGAAGACGCTGATCGGCGCGGACGTTATATTTGTGGCCGGGGGCCTGGGGATTATCCCCCTGCGTTCGGTGATCAGCTATGTGATGGACAACCGCAGGGAGTTCGGCAAAATCAATATCCTCCTCGGGTGCAAAACGCCCGAAAACCTTCTTTTTGAGAACGAGCTTGCATACTGGGGCAGCCGGTCGGACGTCAATTTTGCATGTACGGTGGACCAGGCCGACCCAGAATGGAAAGGAAACGTGGGGATGATCACCTCCCTGATACCGGGGGTGGATATCGGCAGCGGGACGTACGCCATCATCGTCGGGCCGCCCGTCATGTACACGTACGTGATAGAAGAACTGCTGAAAAAAGGTCTGCCCGAAAGCCAGATATACGTGTCCTTCGAGCGGCATATGAAATGCGGCGTGGGGCACTGCGGCCACTGCCAGATGGGTTCCATCTACTGCTGCAAGGAAGGCCCGGTTTTCCAGTACAGCGCAATAAAAAATAATATAGAGGCATTGTGATATGAGAAAAAAAAGAGTGGCGTTTTTTGATTTTTCTTGCTGCGAGGGGTGCCAGCTGCAGGTCGCGAATATGGGGGAAACCCTTTTGGACGTGCTGGAGCTCATGGACATTGTGGAATTTCGGGAAGTGATGTCCGAAAAAAGCGACAGCTACGATATAGCCATTGTGGAAGGCAGCATCACGACCGGGCATGACATAAAGCGGCTTAAAAAAATACGGGAGCGGGCCAAAGCCCTGATTGCATACGGTTCCTGCGCCGCGATCGGCGGGGTCAACGGCATGAAAAACAGTTTCGACTTAAATGAAATACAATCGTATGTTTACGGGGACAAGGCAGACTGGTTTCCCACCATCAAAACGAAGGCGCTGTGCCAGGTGGTGGACGTGGACTATACCGTGTATGGATGCCCGGTTTATCTGCCCGAATTCGTAAAAATACTGAAATATGCGCTGCAGGACATCCCTTATACGGTGAAGGACGAGGCCGTATGCGTGGAATGCAAGGCGAATGAGAACGAATGCATGTATGATAAAGGGATCACCTGCCTGGGGCCGGCCACCAAGGCGGGCTGCAACTCCTGGTGCATCAACAACGGGAATATATGCTACGGGTGCCGGGGAATGGTGAAGGAAACCGTCAGGAACGGGTCTATGGATGTTTTGAAGAAATACGATATACCGCTTGAATGGGTGTTGGGGAAGTTTGACATGTACAACAAGCCCCTGGAGGATGAGGTGGAAAAATGAGCGAATCTCGCCATGTGGACGTTCAATATTTAACAAGGGTGGAAGGCCACGGGAATATTGTCGTCAACGTAAAGGAAGGAAAGCTTGAGGAATGCAGGCTGGACGTGATTGAGTCTCCGCGCTTTTTTGAAGGTATGCTCAGGGGGAGGTCCATTTTTGAGGCGCAGCACATCACGTCGCGTATCTGCGGCATATGCGCGTGCGGGCATACGCTCGCCTCCGTGCAGGCCGGGGAGGACGCGCTGGGGCTCGCGTACACGCAGCAGACAAAAAAACTGCGGGAGCTGCTGCTCCACATGGAGATACTGGACAGCCACATATTGCATATCTACCTTCTGGTGGCGCCCGACCTTCTGGGCGTGAAGAGTTTCGTTCCGCTGATTGGCACGCATGAATTTGTGGTGCGAAGGGCGCTCCGTATGAAAATGACATGCAACGACGTCTGCGAATTGCTGGTGGGCCGGCACGTCCACCCCATTTCCTGCATCATCGGCGGGTTTACAAAGATACCGAACGCCGAGGAGATCAAGGACATGCTGGGCGCGCTGTATGTTATGCGGGAGGACATGGAGGCCACCGTCGCTCTCGCCAAAACGCTGAAATTCCCCGCGTTTGAGCGCGAGACCGAATATGTGGCGCTGGTGAGCGATACGGGGGAATACCCGCTTTTGGAAGGCGACATCGGTTCGACCGACGGCGTGCGGCTAAAAAAGCACCAGTATAAAAAACTGTCCAATGAATTTATTGTGGAGCATTCCTCCGCAAAGCACGCGAAATGCAGCCGGGAATCGTATATGGTGGGCGCGCTGGCGCGATTCAACTTAAATGCGGAAAAACTGCATCCGGCGGCTAAAAAGGCCGCGGGTGAACTGGGCATGGCACCTAAAATATTCAACCCTTTCCTGAATACCGCGGCGCAGGTAGTCGAGTGTGTACATTGTTTGGAAGAAGCTATTAAGATACTGGAAGATTTAAAGCAAAATGGTACGGACCAAAGCGAGGAAATTGTGGTGGGCTTGAACGAGAGGAAAACGATACCCGTCCGGGCGGGCGTGGGCGTGGGGGCGGTGGAAGTCCCGCGGGGCACGCTGATCCACTGCTATGAGACGGACGCGGACGGAAAGATCGTAAACGCCGACTGCGTGATCCCCACTTCCCAGAATGTGAACAATATTGAGCACGACATGCGCAAACTGGTGCCCGAGATACTGGATAAAACGGACGAGGAGATCACGCTGATGATGGAGATGCTCGTTCGGGCATACGACCCCTGCATATCCTGCTCCGCGCATTTTCTGGATGTGAAGTTTGTTGACCGGTGAGGCAAGAGAACTTTTACAGCTGCCCGAAGGATCGAGCGTTGTTGTTACCATTGGAAACAGCCTGCGGGGGGACGACGGCGCCGGGCCGTATATAGCCGAAAGGCTTTGCACATCTGAAAGGCTGGCCGTTTTCGACGCGGGCACAACGCCGGAAAACTATATCAATAAAATCATCGCGCTCTCCCCCGCCTGTGTCCTGTTTATCGACGCGGCGGACTTCAAAGGCGCAGCCGGCGAGATACGGCGCATTGGCAGGGACGAGATTTCGGACTACGCCATCAGCACGCACAGCTTTCCGCTGCGCGCGGTCTGGGAGATGATCGCGCTGAGCGCGGACGCGGAGATAAGGCTACTCGGCATACAGCCGCTGGATGTGCGCCTCAAGGAAGGGCTGTCCGATGAAGTCAGGCGGGCGGCGGATGAGATCATTGCATTTTTAAACAGGCAATCAAAGACGAAAAATCAATCAAATACCGGCATCCGGCAAGGGCGTCGGTGTTTGTTTTAATAATTATTAAATGATTATACGTATAAGCTTGATTTAAATCAAAGAATACTATATATTATGAATAACCCAACCATATCAATAAATACAATTTAATACCATATGATGCATATTATTACTGGATAAATTTATTCGGAAAAAAGGACATGAACATGAAAAAAGACAATTGCGCAGAAAAAGAGATGGGAGCAAAAACCGGCAATACGGAACGAATGGCGGGGCGTCCGGTGCCTGAAAACAAATTTCTCATCGTCGGTATCGGCGCGTCGGCAGGGGGGCTTGCGGCTCTTGAGACCTTCTTTTTATCCATGCCCGACAATACGGAACCCGGCATGGCTTTCGTGATCGTTCAGCACCTCGCGCCAGACCACAGGAGCAACCTGACCAACATTATTAAAAGCTATACAAAAATGGAGGTATTCGAGGTACAGGACGGCATGGAGGTCAGGCCGAACTGCGTATACATCATCCCGCCGGCCAAGGATATGTCGCTTTTAAACGGAAAGCTGCTTCTGCTTATACCTGAGGCACCGCGCGGGCAGCGACTGCCCATAGACTTTTTCTTCCGTTCGCTCGCGCAGGATATACGCGAGCGGGCGGTATGCATTATCCTTTCGGGCTCGGGCAGCGACGGCAGCCAGGGAATCCGCGCGGTAAAAGGCGAGGGGGGCATCACCATCGCGCAGGACCCCGAAACAACGGAGCATAACGGGATGCCGCGCAGCGCGATCGCAACAGGGGTTGTGGACTTTGTTCTGCCCATAAACGAAATGCCGGTAAAGCTCATGGAGTATTCAGGCCATGCCTTCGGAAAACGCCGCATAGCCCAACCCGGACCGAAGGCGAAGGCCGACAGCGCCATGAAAAAGATATTCATCATTCTGCGTTCCCAGACGGGAAATGATTTTTCGCAGTACAAGAAGACGACGACCTACAGGCGGATCGAGCGGCGCATGGCTATAAACCAGATAGAGAAGAAAGAGGATTACGTCAAATGCCTGCGGCAGTCGGAAGAGGAAACGGAAGCGCTGTACTATGACCTGCTTATAGGCGTTACGCAGTTCTTCCGGGACGCCGACGCTTTTAAGGCCCTGGAGGAGATAGGAATACCCAAACTTTTCGCAGACAAGCCGGAGGGCTCCTCTTTGCGTGTTTGGGTGCCCTGCTGTTCCACGGGAGAAGAGGCTTACTCCCTTGCGATCCTCCTAAGCGAATATCTGGATGCGCACAACCTTGACAACCCGGTACAGATATTCGCCACCGACATCGACAGCCGCGCGATCGCCGTCGCGCGCTTGGGCGTCTATCCGGCAGGGATCGCTTCGGACGTTTCCCCGGGGCGGCTTAATCGCTTTTTCACCGCCGAGCCGCAGGGAAACGCTTACCGCATCAATAAAAACGTGCGAGACATACTGATTTTTTCGGACCACAACATCGTCAGGAACCCGCCCTTTTCAAGGCTGGACCTTTTAAGCTGCCGCAATTTCCTTATCTATCTTAACAATGACCTGCAAAAAAAACTTATAGGCCTGTTCCATTATTCTCTGAATCCGGGAGGGGTCCTGTTCCTTGGCAATTCCGAAAGCATAAACGAATCCACCCTGTTCGCCAAGCTTGACCATAAGGCGAAACTTTTTTTGAGCAAAAAAAACGCTTCGGACCCGCAGAAGATAAACAGCCAGATGCTTTTCCCTGCTGCCGCAAAGCTGCCACATGGTGTTTTGCCTGAAGCGGAAATGCGGATACAGGGGAAGAAGCCGGTTCGCGAGATGGCAGAGCAGGCGCTGCTTAACATGAAGGACATGGCCGGCGTGCTGGTAAACAGCCGCGGCGACATCTTATATCTTCACGGGCGCAGCGGGCTTTACCTTGAGCCGGCTCCGGGCGTAGCGGAGATAAACAATATTCTGAAGATGGCGCGCGAGGGCCTGAAGTATGAACTTGCGGCCGCGCTGCATATTGCCGCCGAAAAAGAAGAAATCGTGCGCCGCAACGGCCTTAATGTGAGAACGAACGGGCAGTTCGCACACGTCAACCTGTCCGTGTATCCGATGGCGCAGGAAGACGCAAAGGATTACGGGGCCTTATTCCTTATTGTGCTTGATAAAGCGTCTCAGCCGACAAACCCTGAGGCAGGGGCCGAACCGACGGACGGACAGGGGGAAGATATCCGCATTGAGGCCCTGATGCGGGAACTCCACGCGAAGGAAGATTACCTGAAGGCGGCGAACGAAGAGCTGGAGACGTCGAACGAGGAGCTGCAGTCGATCAACGAAGAAATGCATTCCACGAACGAGGAGCTTGAAATGTCCAGGCAGGAGCTGCAGTCCATCAACGAGGAGCTTTCCAGCGTAAACGCGGAACTTCAAGCCAAAGTGAGTGAGCTTAACAGTCTGAACAACGACATGAAAAACATGCTATCGGGCACGGGTGTAGGAACGGTGTTCGTGGACCTCCAGCTGCGCATCAAGCGTTTCACCCCGGCGGCTACAGAGATCATTAACCTTATAGACATCGACATCGGGCGTCCCGTCGCCCATATAGCATCCAACCTTACAGGCTATGGCAGCCTTATCGGGGATATTAAGAAGGTGCTCCATACACTGGTGTCCATGGAAGCGGAAGTCAGGACGCAAAATGGCAAATGGTATTTGATGGGCGTCAGGCCGTACCGCACCTTGGACAATGTGATTGAAGGCGCCGTTATAACTTTTGTAGATATTACTGAACTGAAGGAGATCAGGACAGCTAAAGATGTACTGGCGGATTCAGAGCTTCGTTTCCGCCGGCTTTTCGAGACCGCAAGGGACGGCATACTGATGCTGGACGCAAATACCGGGGAGATCACGGGCGTGAACCAGTTTTTAATCAATCTGCTTGGCTATACAGAAGAGCATTTTATCATGAAAAAAATATGGGACATTGGGTTTTTGGGGGACGTTATTGCGAACAAGCAAAAGTTTAAAGAACTTAGGGAAAAGGAATACCTGCGGTACGACAACCTTCCTCTCGAAACCGCGGCCGGCCGGCAGATAGACGTTGAATTCATCTGCAGCGTTTACAAGTTAAAAGACAGCAAAGTCATCCAATGCGCGATACGGGAGAAAAACAGGCAAAAGGAGCGATAAAGATGAATAAAAAGCCGGCCGGGAAAGATACGCTGCGTGAAAAGGCGGAAAAGGCAGCCGCCGAAATGAAACGCGAACAGCCGGAACAATTGTCGCCCGAAGAGATGCGCGCCGCGCTGCATGAACTTTATGTGCACCAGATTGAGCTGGAGATGCAGAACGAGGAGCTGCGCCGCGCGCAGGCGGAAATAGAAAGCGCACGGGAGAGGTATTTTGACCTCTATGACTTGGCGCCGGTCGGGTACTGCACTCTTTCGGAAAAAGGCATCATACTGGAGGCGAACCTGACCGCCGCAAGACTTCTGGGCGCAGCGCGCGGCGAGCTTATCGGCAGTCCAATCACAAAATTTATTTACAAAGAAGACCAGGATGCCTATTATCTGCACAAACTTAAGCTTTTTGAGAAAGAGGAACCCATATCGTTCGAACTCAGGATTAAAGAGAGCGGCGATGCGTTCTTTTGGGCGGATATCAACGCTTCCGTTTTACGGGATATGGACGGGAAGCGGGTCTGCCGCATGACGATCAGTGATATTTCCCCGGGGAAGCTGGCTGAAGAAGAGCTTGAGAAGACTTTGCGGAAGCTGGACGAACAATTCGGTCGACTGCAGGTAATTATGGAAATATTGCCGGTGGGCGTCTGGGTGGCAGACCGGAACGGGAAAATCATTATGCAAAACAATGCCGCGGGAACCATATGCGACGCGGTCGTCCCCGTGCCGCAGACGGTGAGCGAATACACGGTTTACAAATGCTGCTGGCAGGGCACCAAAGAATGGATTCCGGCCGAAGACTATCCGCTGCCAAGTGCGCTTCGAGGCGGGCTGGTCAAGGATTTTGTGATGGATTTCAACCGGCAAAACGGCACGGACGGCACGTTAATCAGTTCGTCCGCCCCTATCAGAAACGGGAACGGAGACATAACGGGAGCCGTTGCGGCGGCAATGGATATCACCCCTCTCCTGAAAGCCGAGAAGTTGCTTGTCGAAAGCGAGCAAAATGCGAAAGCCCTGGTAAAAGAACTGGAAGAGGCAGATAAGAACAAAAACGAGTTTCTAAGCGCCTTGTCCCATGAACTCAGAAATCCCCTGGCCGCTATCTCCGCCGGTTTGCAGTTACTGAACATTGCGCAGGATGAAAAACAGGCAGACATGGCCAAAAAGATCATGGGCCGCCAGATGCACCAGCTTACAATGCTGGTGGAGGATCTGCTGGACATGACGCGCATTTCGCACAACAAGATCATACTGAAAAAGGAAAGGGTGGATTTGAACGCGCTCGCGCTGTCAAAGGCGGAGGACCTGCAAGAGCTGTTTAATGAAAAAGGGATATGGCTGTCCATCAGTATTTCCGGAAAAACGGTCCTTATTGAAGCCGACCCCGTCCGCATCAAACAGATTATCGGCAACCTGCTTTTTAACGCAATGAAATACACGGACAGGGGCGGCAATGTGGCGCTCAAGGTTTCAAGGGACGACGGCTTCGCCATCCTCCGTGTGAAAGATACCGGGATCGGCATCGAACCGGCGTTCCTCCCAAAACTGTACACGCCTTTTTTCCAGACAGACCAGCCGCTGGACCGGCAGGGGGGAGGCCTCGGGCTGGGGCTTTCCATCGCCAAAGAGATCGCCGAACTCCACGGCGGGACGATTGAGGCGGCAAGCGGGGGCGCCGGGAAAGGGACTGCATTCACCGTCCGGCTTCCGCTGGCCTTAAGCTGCGAAAAGAATGAAACAGAAAAAAAGGAACGCCAACTGAATATCCCGGCGGCGCTTAAGATTTTACTGGTTGAAGACAACCGGGACCTTTCGGAGCTGCTGGCCGCCCTGCTCCGGACCATCGGCGGCGACGTTTATACCGCCTGCGACGGCCTCGACGGTCTGGGGGCGGCATTGAAGATCCGGCCGGACGTCATTTTCTGCGACATCGGCCTGCCGGGGCTGAACGGGTATGATCTCGCCGAAAAGATCCGAGGGATAGAGCAGCTTAAAAATACCTATATGGTTGCCATTACCGGTTATGCTTCAGCCGGCGACGTCGGTCGGGCGCTGGAAGCGGGCTTTGACCGGCATATATCCAAGCCGGTGGATTTATTTGCCCTGATGGAAGTATTGGACAACCTGTAAGAAAGAGGAGGTTATATGGCTAAGATACGTGTTCTTATCGCTGAAGACCATGAAGATTTTGCCCGGCTTTTAAGGGAGAATTTATCCGTATATCCGGATATCGAGGTGACCGGCATTGCCTGCGACGGAGAGCAGACGGTCAGCATGGCGGAAAAAACAAGGCCGGACGTCCTTCTGCTGGATCTGATGCTGCCGGGCATGGACGGAATCGAAGCGCTTGAAGTGCTGCGCGAAAAAGGTATGGCGCCCAAAACCATCGTGATTTCCGCCATCGGAAACGACGAAGCGATCATACGAAGAGCGATGGAGCTGGGGGCGCAGCGCTTTTTTGTGAAACCTTTTGAGATAAGCAGCCTTGCTTGCGCCATTTCGGATCTATTTTGATGATTTAAAAAATACGCAATATTGATAAGCAAATATAGAATTTAACCTTTTATATTATGAGAAAAATAGCTTGCCAATACTTGAAGACTTTCATCTCGCAATATTCCTGCTGTTACCTCTGGCTGAAATGGGGAGTTTTCAAATACAATTTGGCAGCAGGAACTGCCACTTGCTCCAATTAAATTACACAAATCAATATCACTCGCTCCATAAACCAGTCTGCCAAGCTTTGTCCAAACCATTGCACCACAGCACATGAAGCATGGCTCGCAGCTTGAATATAAAGCATATTCGTGTAAATCGACAATATGCGTTTCATTGCAAAACTTCCTGATCAATCCAGCTTCAGCGTGATACGTCGGGTCGGTTGCTGTATATATCTGATTTTCATTTGTATAAACTATTTCGTTGTCTTTTACGAGAACCGCCCCAAAAGGTTCATTGCCGTGTTCTACAGCTGACACAGCCAATTCTATTGCTTTCTTCATGAAAAACTCATCTTTTTTCATATTGGCCCTCCAAAATAATTCCGATTTATCGGTTAGTTTGTAAACTGTTCAATAATTGGATTATACCATCTAATACAAATCAAATAAAAGGGAAATCTAAATATGATATACTAATTTGGGAGTGATGAAATGTTAAATAAGCAAAATTCGAATCGGCTTACTAAGGAAACCTCACCTTATCTCCTCCAGCACGCGCATAACCCGGTGGACTGGCATCCCTGGGGGGAAGAGGCTTTTACAAAAGCAAAGAATGAAAACAAGCCAATTATCCTTTCCATCGGCTATAGCTGTTGCCACTGGTGCCATGTTTGCAAAAGCATGCTGCTTGAAACGGCGGAATCTTCATATACTTTAATATAGAGGGAACTCAATTCGTTTTATTACACATCGTTTTTTTTAGTAATTCGACTTTATTATTGATATTAATCGCAAATAGGAATATAATCAAACTTGAAAAGGGATATATTACCTTTTCAAAGAATCCTGAATAACCGACAAGGAAGAGGCGTATTTATAAGATCGCCGCTAAGAAATTTACAATAAACAAACGAACTGTATACGACACTTTAAAAACTACATTGTGAAACACAGATACACAAACAGAACGCCTGATGTTTAGTCAGGCTGTACCTTCAGCACATCCAGAGATTGTAAGTTTCTCTACTATAGAATCAAATCAACGTATCACTGAAAACAGAAGTCCGGGTACGCCTTGCGAACAATAAAAAAATACTCTGACAACGTCACAAACATGCGACGGTTTTTTCGCTACTTTTGATCATATTACAGATAAAAAAACTGAGGCCAAAGAAATCTGGAGGGCAATACCCTATGGATAATAATTTTTACAAACATATAAACAAAGAGCCGCCAACAGAGCAACCGGAAAAGAGACTTAAAGGAATTGGGGGGAAACAAAAAAACGGTAACGATCCAGACTACCAAATTTTATTTGAATCGGCTCCAGGTATATTTCTTGTTTTATCGCCCGATTTAAAAATTGTTGCCGTCAGCAGGGATTATCTTAATGCAACAAAAACAACAAAAAATGAAATTGTGGGACGTGAAATATTTGATGTTATTCCGGATAATCCGAAAACGCCTCATATCACAACGGTTGCCGAAATGAAAGCATCACTTAATAGTGTTTTGCAAAACAAAACAGCCGTTACAGGGGCCGTTCAGAGGCATGATATTCGGCGCCCAAAATCAGAAGGCAAAGGTTTTGAAAAACGATTTTGGAGGCCGTCAAATTCGCCGGTAATTGGCGAAAATAATGAAGTGAAATATATCATACACAGCGTGGAAGACATTACAGAGCTCATTCTCTTAAAAAAGAAAGAGAAGCGGGCGGCGGAGCTCATCATAGCCAATAAAGAGCTTGCCTTTCAAAACGATGAAAAAGAGAAACGGGCGGCGGAGCTGCTTATAGCCAACAAAGAGCTTGCCTTTCAAAGCGATGAAAAAGAGAAGCGGGCGGCGGAGCTGCTCATAGCTGATAAAGAGCTTGCTTTTCAAAACAAAGAAAAAGAAAGGCAGGCCATTCAGACCGATGCGCTTAAAGAGCAAAACATCGAACTGGAGATACAAAAAAAGCTGCTGGCTAAAGCAAGCGAATACAAGAGCGATTTTCTATCTAACATGAGTCATGAACTTCGCACGCCCCTAAACGCGATTGTGGGTTTTTCTGATTTAGCCCTTAAAACCAAATTAAACCTAAGGCAGAAAAATTATTTAAGCAAAATCAAGATATCTTCCCACACATTACTCGGGCTTATCAGTGATATTTTAGATTTATCTAAAATAGAAGCCGGCAAGTTAGAATTGGAAATTACAACATTTAATCTTGAAAGAGTGCTGCAGAATGCTGTTGACCAGGTCAATGCGAAAAGTCAGGCGAAAGGGCTGGAGCTTAAGGTATTCATAGACGAGGATGTGCCCGTAAGCTTAAACGGAGACCCTTTGCGCTTAGGTCAGGTACTGGTAAACCTTACCGGAAATGCAGTCAAGTTCACTGAAAAAGGAGAGATTGTTATTCGGGTAAAATTACTGGAAAGGGATGGAGTCAATGCCTTAATTCAATTTTCGGTAAAAGACACAGGCATCGGCTTATCCGAGGAACAAATAAAAAAGCTGTTTCAACCATTTGCGCAGGCGGACACATCCACGACCCGCAAATACGGAGGCACAGGCCTTGGCCTTAGCATTTCTCAAAATTTGGTTAGTCTAATGCAGGGTGATATATGGGTCGAAAGTGAATTGGGAGCGGGAAGCACCTTTTTCTTTACAACCAGGATTAAAGTTGCCGATAAGGAACGATTCAGGCATTTTGAAGATGCGGCCCAAAAGTTAGGAATGAAGGTGCTGGTGGTAGGCGATAAAGAATTCAACCGGGATGTTATTGGAAGTATGTTAACGGATATGAATTTGGATGTGACAATGAGCTCCACTGGAGAAGACGCAATCACAATTTTGGAAAAAATGAAAGAAGAATATGTTTACGATTTAATTATTATGGACTGGAAGTTGCCGGGAATGGACGGAATAGAGGCTTCAAAGCATATAAAGAGGATGTTTGCGTCCGGAAAAACGCCGGCTATTATCATGATTGCCGCCTATAGCAGCGAGGGTGCGCAAGAAAAAGCGGAGCAGAGCGGGATAGTTGAGGCGGTTTTATATAAACCGGTGAACCCCTCCATACTGTTCAACACAATCATTCATGTTTGCGGCAAGTCGGGCTTTCAACAAATCAGTGCAGATTCGGAGAAAAAGAAAGATGCCGAGCCTTTGCCCCGGCTTCGCGGCACCCGGGTTTTGCTGGTGGAAGACAATGAAATTAACCGGGAGATGGCGCAGGAGATTCTTAAGCAGGCAGGATTGGCCGTAACAACTGCCAACAACGGCAGAGAAGCAGTGGATAAGGTGAAGGCCAACCCATACGACGTTGTTCTAATGGATATACAGATGCCAATAATGGATGGATATGACGCGACCAGAGAATTGCGAAAAGACCCGGTTTTTGCCGATCTGCCTATTATTGCAATGACTGCCAATGCTTCTTTTAGCGATCAGGAAAAATGCCTGCAGGCAGGTATGAACGATCACGTCGCAAAACCCATTGATACAATGCAGCTGTTTTTAAAAATTGCGCATTGGACGAATAAGGAACAAAAAAACATCCTTAAAAAGGCGGAATCTGACGTTTCTGCACCATATGAATCAACAAAGAAAGCCGTAGCAATACATGATGAAACAATTTTGGATTTTGCCGGTATTGACGTACAAGCTGGGCTTGGCCGTTTGGGCGGCAATCAAAAGCTGTATAGCAAGCTGCTTGTAAAATTCTCAACGAATTATAAGAACGCAATAAAGGAAATCCGGTACGCCGTAGGCCAGGGTGATCTTAAAGCAGCCGGAATGCTGGTTCATTCCATTAAAGGGGTGGCGGGAAACATAGGCGCTCAAGATGTATATCTGAACGCCGGCGCTCTGGAGGGTGCATTGAGGGCGAAAAGGCTTGATAATTTGGAACAAATGATAGAGCCATTTGAAAAGGCACTGGAGCAGGCCTTTACTTCGATATCAAGTATGGATACAAATGTGGATGAGATGCAAAGTTCACATTCGGGCGAAGCAGATTTGGTTCTTTTGAAACCGATGGTAGTTAAACTGGAAAAATTATTGCACAGCAATGACCTGGATGCGGCCGCGAGCGTTGATGAGTTCGCCGGTCGGGCAGAAAGAACATTTTTTGCTGAAAAAGCAAAAGTGATGAAAAACTATGTTGCCCGGTTCGATTATAAAAGCGCGTCGGACATTCTTGCTGAAATTCGCAATAGCATCGAGGGGGGTGCCGGAAAATGAAAAATGACAAAAGCGCTGTAAAAAAGAAGATATTGATTATTGATGACAGCCCTGAGGCGATCGATGTTCTTAACAATGCCCTCCCCAAAAACTACCAGCGTCAGTTTGCCCTGAGCGGAGCGGCGGCAATCGAACTCTTGAATAGAAGCGAAGAACTACCCGACCTAATCCTGTTGGACGTGATGATGCCGGAAATGGATGGATATGAAGTTTGCAAGCTTCTTAAAAAAGATGAAAGAATGCAGGAAATCCCTGTGATTTTTTTGAGCGCGCTTACGGATACGCGGGATAAAGTGAAGGCATTTGAACAGGGCGGCGTTGATTATATTGAAAAACCCTTTCAAATAGAAGAAGTGCGAGCTCGTGTCGATACGCATTTAAAGCTTCGATTTTTTCAGAAGGAAATCGAGAACATTAACAGCAATTTGACACAAATGGTTGAAGAAAAGGTAAAAGAAATTTCGGAATCACAAACGGCGACCATTTTTGCATTGGCCAAGTTGGCGGAATCCCGTGATGAAGGGACCGGAGACCATTTGAAACGCATTCAAATCTTTTGCCGTTTAATAGCTGAAAAGCTGCGCATTCATTCCAAATATAAAGGGAGGATTAATGCAGATTATGTTGATATTCTGCAGAAAGCAAGTCCTTTGCATGATATCGGCAAGGTGGGGATCAAAGATGCCATTCTTTTAAAACCCGGAAAATTGACGCCGGAAGAATTTGAAGAAATGAAGCGGCATACGACTATTGGCGCCAATACATTGGCAGATGTATATAAAGAATATCCGGAAAACCTTTTTATTAAAATTGGCATTGAAATAGCGCAGTCTCATCATGAAAAATGGGATGGAAGCGGGTATCCCCAAGGTTTATCCGGAGATGAAATTCCGTTGTCTGCACGAATAATAGCACTGGCCGACGTGTACGATGCGCTGCGCTCAAAACGTGTTTATAAAAGAGCCTTTTCCCATGAAGAGGCACGAGAAATCATTATAGGCGGACGAGGAAAGCACATCGATCCTTTGATAGTGGATGCATTCTTAGAATTTGAGCAAGAATTCGACAAGGTCTATACTGATCAAAATCGTTAAAAATAGTATGCTTGACATTGTGCCGTTGGCGGCAGGATCAAAAAAATATGTACCTTCAGCAATCAAAGAATTAATAATTCCATCTTGCAAAAACAAACATTTTTTTAAGATTATCCCCCAAAATAGCAACTCTATTTAACAAACATATACTATTAACAAACTGTTTAAGTTTGGGGGAAAATTTATGAACCATAATGGTAGTAATTATCGCAAAGTGAATAATAATAGATCAAGTATGCGGAAAATGTATAAACCTCGACCATGTCTGCCAATTCATCGACCATTTCTGCCAATTCATCCGGATGTTCATCGGTGTCAGCCGCCTGATCAGGATTTTTGTTTATATCCAGCGTCTGAACCATGTTGTTGCTGCGTGTGCTGCTGCGAGGGTCCGATGGGACCGCGAGGAGCGACTGGTCCAACAGGGCCAACGGGACCGACCGGGGACACAGGCCCGACAGGGCCGGCGGTAACAGGGCCGGCAGGCAGCACGGGGCCAACGGGACCGACCGGGGACACAGGCGCGACGGAACCGGCGGTAACAGGGCCGACAGGCAGCACAGGGCCAACGGGAAATACAGGTCCTGCCGGCGGAGTCTTAGGCTTTGCGGATTTTTTTGCGCTGATGCCTCCCGACAATGCGGCGACCGTTGCTGTGGGTACGGATGTAAGCTTCCCGCAAGACGGACCAACCAGTGGAACAGTGATTACCCGGACCGGCCCCAGTTCATTTAACCTGGCTGCCATTGGATCCTATCAGGTCTTGTTTCAGGTGAGCGTATCAGAAGCGGGCCAATTGATTTTAACCCTGAATGGCGCTGACCTTGCCTATACGGTAGTTGGGCGGGCAACAGGCACGTCGCAGATAGTGGGGTTGGCTATTGTGACTACAACTCTCGTCAATTCAATACTCACTGTACGGAATCCTGCCGGCAATTCAACGGCGCTGACCATCACTCCTCTGGCAGGAGGCACAAGGCCTGTTTCTGCACACCTTGTTATTACGCAAATTTCATAGACGTAATGACCGGTATAAACCGATAAAAAGTTGTGCCTTGAAGATTCAATTCTTGGGCTTTTTGATCCAAAACAGGACTATTTTAGTCCTGTTTTTACGTCTTGAAATTAATTTTGCATATATGACTGAAGAATTACATGAAGTACAAAAAAAGTGATTGTGAATAAATATTGTTTAAAATGGAACTTCTAATATTAATTTATATAAAGAAGGTGATAAGAATGTCTGTTACTACGGTCAATAAAACAAATAGATTAATCAACGAAAAATCCCCATATCTTTTGCAGCATGCGCACAACCCGGTGGACTGGTTTGCGTGGGGGGAAGAAGCGTTCAAGAAGGCGAAGGCTGAGTGCAAGCCGGTGTTTTTATCCATCGGGTATTCCACATGCCACTGGTGCCATGTTCATTAAAGCATGCTGCTTTATGTGCATAGATAGAGGCACATATACAAGAAGGTTCAAAGGCGGAGAAAGAGAATATGGAATAATGCAAATAGAGGTATGCTTTTGCACTATTCTGGTAAAAAAGCACAATCAGGATTGAACAACAGTATATTGGCGATGCGGCTTCCATCAAGCGAAAGCGTCAACATTTAGATTTATGGATACAAGCAGTGAGCAGTATTGTAAACGATACACCTGCATCGGCAGCAAAGATGCGCATGTTTTTATGGGGGAAGAGGGAAGGAATTTAAAGCACAGAACTTAGAATTTTTGTACGAAAAAGAGTTGTCATACCAATCTCTGACTCAAAAGGTCAGAGGTTTGAATCTTCCCGGGCACACCAAATCATAGGATAATCTTTTTTGAATTTAGCTAAAAGACTTTATAAAGCGATTTTGTAAAGTCTTTTTTATTGTTTTTCATAGGGTTTTTAGTATTAAGCCTACACTATAAATGGTTAAGACAGGATAAATGCTGGTTGTATATGTGTTCAGTAATAATTTATGAAAATATATATTTTATGTGTTGACAAAAGATTAAATATGAAATAAAATAAGAACAAAAATAAACAGAAAAGAACATATAAGATTTGGAGGTATACCATGGAGAAAATACGTGTTGGGCTGATAGGGCACAGATTCATGGGTAAGGCTCATACACATGCTTATACCGATATTCCCATTTATTTCGATCCCAAGGTGGAAGTTATAAAAGATACGCTATGTTCCAACGAGGCGGATGTGGTGGAATATGCAAAAAGATGGGGATACCGAAATTGTTCTCTTGATTGGCGGGAAGTGGTGGCGAATAAAGACATAGACCTGGTCGACATAGTGGCACCCAGCACGATCCATGCTCAGGTGGCCATCGAAGCTGCAAAGCAGGGCAAGCACGTTCTCTGTGAAAAACCGCTTGCTCTAAACCTGGATGACGCGCGTGCGATGGTAAACGCGGTTGAGCAGGCCGGCGTGGTGAACATGATCGGCTTTAATTACAGGCGCGTACCCGCGATCGTGCTGGCAAAGCAGTTGATAGAAGAAGGAAAGATCGGAGAGATCTATCACTTCAGGGGCTATTACATGCAGGACTGGCTGGTCGATCCGAAATTTCCTCTCGTTTGGAGATGCGTAAAAAAGGACGCCGGGTATGGCGGGCATGGGGATATGGGCGCACATATCATTGACCTGGCGAGATATCTAGTGGGGGACATTGACGACGTTTGCTGCCTACAGAGGACATTCATAAAACAGCGGCCACTGCCCATGTTTATGAGCGGGCTTTCGGCGACCGGCGGCAGCGATAAAATGGGCGATGTGGATGTGGACGACGCTTCACAGATGATGCTTCGGTTTTCGGGCCGGGAAACGATGGGATACGTAGAGGTATCGCGTTTTCACACCGGGCATAAAAACAAGAACATGATCGAAATCAACGGCAGCCGGGGGAGCATCATATTCGACCTTGAGCGGATGAATGAACTTGAATATTTTGACCGCGGCGCAAATGCAAGGGTTCAGGGCTTTACGAACATTCAGGTGAGCGAAGCGGTGCATCCCTTTATTGAGAACTATTGGCCGTCCGGACACATTATCGGATGGGCGGACACGCAGGTAAACCAGATGTACGATCTGATCTGCGCGATCAGGGACGGGATACAGGTGCATGCAGACTTCAGGGACGGCCTTAAGTGCCAGTTGGTTTTAGACGCGGCGCAAAGATCCGCCGAAACCCTTGAGTGGACAAAAGTTGCGGAAGATTAGGAGATATACGCATGTTGAACGTTGGAATTTTAGGTTGCGGAAAAATGGGGAAAGTGTACGCCCGCTGGTTTGACGAAAACCCGAATACGCGGCTGAAGCTGCTCTACAACAGAACCTTTTCGACCGCAGAGAGGCTAGCGGAACAATATGAAGGCTGCAGGGCGTTGGCGGACTGGCGGGATGTTGTGGAGGACAAAGGGATAGACATTTTGGGGATTTGTACCCCTTCAAACGAGCATTGCGAACAGGTTCTGCTGTGCGCGAAAAACAAGAAGAACGTGCTGCTCGAAAAGCCCATGGCGGGCAATGTGCTGGAAGCCGCGCGGATGAAACAGGCGGCCGATGAGGCGGGGATCAATATGCTGGTGGGATTTCAGATGAGGTTTCATCCGGTGGTCATGAAAGCAAGCGAATTGCTGAAAGAGGCGGGCAGGATATACAGCGTGGATTTTTATTTCGGGATGTACCGTCCCGAAGTCACCTGGCGCCATGTGCTGGGGCAGGGCGGCGGCGTGTTCAAGGAGCTGGGCAGTCATCTTGTTGATTTATCCCGCATGTGGCTGGGCGAGGTCCGGCGTGTATCTTCGGTCAACCGGATATTTCAAAATGGGCGGGAAGTGGAAGACTATTGCAACGCGATGCTGGAATTTAACAGCGGGGCGTGTGCCACCATCGCATGTAATTACTGGGACAGGGATTCACGTGCGATACGTTGCAGGATCATGGCCGAGAACGCCCAGATCAATTTCAGTTTCAGTTCGTATGACCCCGCGGATAGCGGGATCGAATGGATAGATGCCGACGGCAAGAAAACGGTTGGGTTCATTATACCTGCAACGGAAAACATCGATGCCGTCTATCCCGGACATATGGACAGCTTTAAGCGTGAAATAGATTTTTTTGTGGATGCGATACGGACGGGCAAGGACATCCGGCAATCCGGTTTGAACGGACTGAAATCCATGGAGGCGACCAACGCCGCTTATGAGTCCCAAAGGCTGCATAAGGCGATAGATAACGTATATGACAGTTTTCGTTTGGACGAACTGAAAAATTCATTTATAAAGCAAGGAGACGGTAAATGTTAGCAGCACAATTTAACGGAAGCCCTGAATTTTTAGTGAAAGATATTCCAACACCCAAGTGTGAAGAGGGAGGTATCCTTGTAAAGGTCGATTCCTGCGCGATATGCGGCACGGATTTAAAGGTGCTCAGGCAGCAAGATGTAAAAATTGAAGGGAAAAAGCAAAGGAATATGAAGCTCCCGATCATCACCGGGCACGAATTGTCCGGAACGGCGGTGCAGGTCGGGAAAAAAGTAAAAGATATCACGGTGGGGGACAGGGTGGTCGTTTTTGCGAGTATTCCCTGCGGGCATTGCCACTACTGCGAACTGGGATATTATGAAATGTGCATGAGCCTGTCGGTGGTCGCGTACGATTTTGACGGCGGTTTTGCGCAATATATGGCCGTGCCCGCACATGCGGTAGACATGGATTGCGTATTGAAAGTCCCGGACGGCGTAAGCCTTGAAAACGCTTCGCTTGCCGAACCCATATCCTGCGCAATCAATGGATTGGAATTGTCTCCGGTCCGAATGGGCGGAAGCATGGTTGTGATCGGCGGAGGCCCGATCGGTAATTTTCTGATTGAGCTCGGCAAGATATACGGCGTGAAAACGGCCATTATGCTGGAAAAAATGCCCGAACAGCTTATGCTGGTTTCAAAAACCGGATCCGCCGACCATTATCTGCTGAATGACGGGAATGCGAATGAGAAGATATATAATCTGACGGATGGTCTGGGCGCGGACCTGGTGGTGACCGCATGTTCGGTGCCCGTCGTGCAGAAGCAGGCCCTTAATCTGGTGGCCAAGCGGGGCTACGTGAACTTCTTCGGCGGGCTGCCGAGGGCGAATTCGGTGGTGGAGTTAGATACCAATCTGATTCATTATAAGGAATGCGCGGTGGTGGGTACGCACGGCTCCTGCGCGCGGCATGCCAGAACCGCTCTGAAATTGATGCAAAAGGAAATAGGCATATCCAAGTATATTTCCGACAGGTACCCTCTTTCAAAGATCAATGAGGCATTTGCGGGCGCCTTTAAGGGGAACCGGCTGAAAATTTTAATCAAACCAAATCTATAATAAAAATTGAAGGAGAGCATTATGTTAGGGAAAGAAGTCAGAATGAACAGGCTGTTTGCCAACAAATCCGGCAACGTGCTGGTGATCGCTCTGGACCATGCGGTCGGTTGGGGCGTTTTGGATGGGATCGAAGACATCAAACGCGCGCTGGACAAAGTGGCCGAGGGAGAACCGGATGCAATCACCATGCTGAAAGGCACGGCCAACAAGGTTTACCGGCCGTATGCCGGAAAGATCCCTTTCATATTGAAGTGCACGACGTTTTCGCCCTATCATCCCATGGTTGATACCATGGTCGCCGACGTTTCGGAAGCGGTCAGTATGGGGGCGGACGCTATTGCGGTGGGCGCGACCGTATGCTACGAAGGGCAAAGAGAACTTCTTTTCAATATGGCGCAGGTAACCCGGGAAGCCGCCCGGGCCGGGCTGCCCACCGTTACGCATATCTATCCCAAAGGCGTGGGCAAGGAAAAGCAGCACGAGGCGGAATTTGTTCAGTATGCTGCGCGCGCAGCGTTTGAGCTGGATGTGGATATTATCAAGACGTTTTATACGGGAAACCCCGAATCTTATAAAAAAGTGATTACGGCCTGCCCCGCGCCCGCAAAAGTGGTGGTGTCGGGCGGTCCCAAGCTGTCCTCCATAAGGGAGGTTTTCCAAATGACATATGACGCGATGTCGGTGGGTGCGCGCGGCGTGACATACGGGAGAAACGTGTGGCAGGCCGACGACCCCGCGGCGATCGTGCGGGCGTTGAAACATATCATTCATAAAAAAGGCACCGTTGACGAGGCGATGGAGATTGCCAAGCAGAAATAGCTCCAATCCAGGAGGTTCCAAAATGCAAGAAAATTATCAGTACGGCTATCTTACAAAAAAACCAAAAACGGATTTGGCTTTTTTGCCTGTCGGTTCCATTGAGATTCACGGAGGCTATATCCCCCTCGAAACAGATACGATTATCGCACAGGCATGCGCACTGAAATTTGCGCAAGCGACCGGCGGGCTCCTCTTCCCGCCGGTGCATGCCGGCGTGTGTCCCAATACCGATGTTTTTGACGGCACGGTGAGTGTATCCATCAAAAGTTTTTTTGATTATGTTCTGGACATACTTCTTTCCCTGCATCAAAAAGGGTTCTCCAAAATTATTCTGGTGAATATACACAACGGAAACGATGCGGTTTTGAGAACGATTGTGGACGAAATATATATGCATCACCGGATTGTGGTGTATTATATAAATGCATATACACTTTTAGAAAATGCCGAATTTTCTTCTGATATGGACAATGATTATAAGGAAGCGTCGCTTCTGCTGGCCAGCTGTGAGATTCTTGGCATCCGCCTTGATTATTCTTCGCCCGAAAGTGAACTGGTCGAAAAAAACCATATAATCCGGCAACTGAAAAAATACGGATACGTCGGGTATTCCTACGATTGCGAAAAACAGCATATTGCGCCCAGGGCTAATGTGGACGCCGGTTTGGGCATGCGGTATATCGAGGCGGCATGCGAAATAATGCCGCAGATCGTTTCGGACCTGAACGCGTACATTCATCAGAAGGAGAGAAAATGAAAAAACCGGTTATTGCAATCACGATGGGAGACGCGGGGGGGATCGGCCCCGAGATATCCTTGCTGGCTGCGACGGACGCAAAAGTGCGTGAGGCTTGCAAACCCGTTATTGTCGGGTCTGCGGCTATCATCCGCAAGGCCTCCGATGTGCTGGGCAACGTAAAAAAAATCATGGCATATTCATCCATATACGACCTTGATCCGGATGCCGATGCGGTAGCCGTGCTGGACGACTTTGAGCTGGACGAAAGTTTTTTTGCAGCAGGCGGGGCGAGTGCGGTTACGGGAAAGGCGGCCGTCCATTATATGGACGTGGCAGCCGAAATGTGCATGAGCGGCTGTGCGGACGCCATTGCATCCGCGCCCTTGAACAAACATGGAATGGAGCTGGCCGGATATCATTTTGCGGGAGCGACCGAATATTTTGCGCATCTGACAAAAACGGCGGAATACGCGATGGTGCTGTTTTTCGGGCCGATCAAGATGTTTTATGCGACCAACCATGTTTCGCTGAGGGAGGCCCTGGACAGTATTGATGAGGAAACCGTTTTTAAAAAGCTGGTTTTTATCGATAAAATAATAAAATCAATGGGAGAGCAAAAACTGCTGATCGCGGTGGCGGCCATAAACCCGCACGCGGGTGAAAACGGAAAAATGGGGCGCGAGGAAACAGAGATCCTTGGGCCGGCGATCGAAAATGCGCAAAGAGCGGGACTTTCGGTCGAAGGGCCCGTTCCGGCGGACACATTGTTTATCAAGGCAAAGGAAGGGATGTACGGGGCGGTTCTGGCAATGTTCCATGATCAGGGAAACATTGCCGCGAAATTGATGGATTTTGGCTCGGGCGTTACCTATATAAGCGGGTTGCCCATTATCCGGACCTCAGTGGCGCATGGAACGGCGTATGATATAGCGGGAAAAGGGCTGGCCTCGGCGGATACAATGAAGCAGGCCGTTTTGAAGGCTTCCAGCTTGTCTTTGAAAAGGAGCATGAATCAATGAGAAAAGTGAAGGCGTTGGAATGCACCGGCAAGGGAGCAGTAGCAATGAGGGAGTTTGACCTGCCCGAGGTGGAGAAGGGGTGCGTACTGTTGAAAATCCTCTCCTGCGGGATATGCGGCACAGACCTCCACGGAATCGAAGGGAAACGGGCAGTGAAGTATCCGTTTATACCCGGACATGAGATTGTTGCCGTCATTGAAAAAATCGGGGAAGGGGCCAGTCAGACGATTAAGTTATTTGGGGCTCCAATATTAAAGGCAGGCATGCATGTAACCATCAATCCGAGGATCGTGTGCAAAAAGTGTTTTTTCTGCAAGGAGATGCCGGGAGATCCGCAGAAGTGTCTGCATGCAGTGACAGCCACCTCGATCGGGAGCAAGGATGCGCCGCATCTGTTCGGCGGGTTTGCTGAATATTATTATGTTTTGCCGGGATCGGAACTGATCGCCTTGAAGGACGATACAGACCCGGTGTTCGGCGCGCTGGTCGAGCCTTTCAGCTGCGGCGTCGGCCTGGTGGACAGGCACCGTAAATACGCTTCGCCGCTTTCCGGCAACGGTGTGGAGATACGCGAACCTGTTGTGGTGTACGGTGTGGGAGCGATCGGCATGCTGATGATCGCAGCTTTTTCCCTTGCGGGAGCAAAAACCATCATTGCGGTGGATAATCAGCAAAGCCGTTTGGAACTTGCCGGGGAATTTGGCGCGACGTTCGTGATTAATGCCGCGGATCTGTCCGGGGAAGAGCGGATAGCGGAGGTCAAAAGGATCACAAATGGCATCGGAGCGGGCATAGCGGTCGAAAGCTGCGGCATTCCGTCTTATATCAATGAAGGCGTGCTTTCACTCCGGCGCGGCGGAAAGTTGTATGAGGTTGGGCACCTTTTGAATGCGGGGATGGCCGAAGTCGACCCTTACGTGATCTGCAGGAACGAGATCGAAGTGCTGGGGAATTACGCGTATCCGTCATCCAATACGATGAAGATTGCCGCGGAATTACTCGCGCGCAGGGACCTGCCGTATGAAAAGCTGGTGCATTCCGTTCCGTTTGAAAACGCTGCGGACGTGATTTTAAACAGGAAACTCGGAAGCGCCGTAAAACCGGTGTTTGTAATGGGGGAGTAGGAAATGCCGTTGCTGCTGGGTATTGATATAGGTACTACCGGTACGAAATCCATTGTGGCCGATGCGAACGGAAAACTGATCGCAACGGATTATAAGGCCTACGGGTTTGTGAGCGAAAAAGCCGGGTATGTTGAGCAGGATCCGGAAGATTGGTGGAGCGCAGTTAAAATTACCGTCAAAAACTGCCTGAAAAATTGCCCGGCGGGCGATGTGATTGCGCTTTCCTTATCAACCCAGGGGGCGACGCTTGTCCCGGTGGACCGGCGGGGAGAAAAGACGCGCAACGCCGTGGTCTGGATGGACAGCCGGGCCGGGAGGATCGGAAAGAATCTCAATGAAAAATACGGAACGGATTATTTCTATAATAAAACCGGATGGCAGCTTGCAAATTGTTTCAATCTTCTGCAGATATTGTGGATGAAGGAAAACGAGCCGGAAGTGTTTGATAAAACTTATAAATTTTTATCTGTTATTGATTACATCAATTATAAACTGACCGGCCGGTTTGCTATAGATATAACGAACGCCTGCATCACACAATTGTTTAATATTATTCAAGAAGACTGGGATGAAGATATTTTAAGCTTTTGCGGGATCGGCAGGGAACAATTGCCCGAAGTTGTTAAAACCGGGGAGGAAATCGGCACGCTGACGCCCGAGGCTGCGGCACAGCTTGGGCTCAGGACAGACGTCAAGGTAATCTCGGGTGCGCAGGATCAGTATATGGCGGCGGTCGGGAACGGCGTTCTTTCCGCCGGGGAGGCGTTGCTTTCCTGCGGTACGTCCTGGTGCTTAACCTGCATACTGGACAAACCTTTGTTCGACAACAAATCATATTTTGCGGCGGCCCGCCACGCGGTGGAAGGACTGTGGGCCGCGTTTGCGTATTCGCCCACGGGAGGGGCCGCGTTTGAATGGGTCCGCAAGAACGTCTTGCCGGTTTGGGCGGACGGCGAACTTGAAGGGTACGGCGAGATTGAGAAACAGGTGGAAAATATCCGGCCGGGAAGCGACGGACTGACCTTCCTCCCGCATTTTGCGGGGATGCTTTTTCCGAAAAAAAGGGTGGACGCGAAAGCGAACATTGTGGGGCTGGACCTGAAACATACGCGGTATCACATTGCCAGGGCAGTCATGGAAGGATCGGTATTTGATATGAAGATGATCCTGGATGCACTGGAGAAAAAAGGCGGATCCCTGGGTCAGTTGAAGGCGCTGGGCGGCGCGACCAAGAACAGGACCTGGATGCAGATGGCCGCGGATATTCTGGGCGTTAAAATCATTGTTCCCCGTTTTGCTGACGTGCCGGCGCTCGGAGCGGTGATCGCCGCGGGGACCGGGGCGGGTTTGTTTTCCGGCTTTTTGGAAGGGTATAAAAAGATCGGCCCCGATACGGATGAAGCAGTGCCGGACACAGAGAAACAAAAGGAATATACAAAGATATACGAAGAATATAAAAGGAATTTTGATTTGATCAATCCATGAGTGATTTTTTAAAGATTGGAGAGATGGTTTATGACGAGACCGATCACTATTTTTTCGGCGCAGTGGGCAGATCTGCCGTTTGAGAAGGTTTGCTCGATTTTCAGCGAAATAGGATATGACGGAATCGAAATCGCATGCTGGGGAGAGCATTTGGATGTGCGGCGCGCCGCGGCCGATCCGGAGTATGTTCGCAGCATGAAGGCTGTTCTTGAAAAATATGATCTGAAAGCCTGGTCGATCGGCCATGCTTTGGCGGGGCATGTGGTGGGCGACCTGTGGGACCCGCGTCTTAATAATTTTGCTCCTTCCCAGTTTGCCGGCAACCCAAAGGAGATACGCGCATGGGCCGTTGAGGAAATGAAATATACGGCGCGGGCGGCAAAAAACATGAATGTAAGCATCGTGACCGGGCTGATGGGTTCGCCCATATGGAAATACTGGTATTCCTTTCCGCAAACAACCAAAGCAATGGTGGACAGTGCATTTGACGAGATCTACGAGGTCTGGTCGCCGATATTCGATGAATTTGACAAATGCGGCGTGAAATTTGCCTATGAGGTGCATCCCACCGAAATAGCGTTTGACTATTATACGGTCAAAAGGCTGTTCGAGCGGTTTAACAATCGGCCGACGCTTTGCCTGAATTTTGACCCCAGCCACCTGTTTTGGCAGGGGATCGATCCGGCCGTATTTTTAAGGGATTTCAGCGATAAGGTGATCCATGTGCATATCAAGGACGCCGCGGTCCGGCTGGACGGACGATCCGGAATACTGGGCTCCCTGCTGGAATTCGGCGATACGCAAAGAGGATGGAATTTCCGTTCGCCGGGGCATGGTGACGTGCGGTTTGAGGATATCATCCGCGAACTGAACCGGGCGGGATATGAAGGGCCGCTTTCGGTGGAATGGGAAGACAGCGGAATGGAACGCGAGTATGGAGCGAGGGACGCATTCGAATTTGTAAAGAGAATTAATTTTGCGCCCTCGGATGTCGCTTTTGACAACGCGATCAAATCGGAATAATAAACAGGAGGATTAAAATGGAAAAAATCAATTTGCGCATAGGGTATGCGTCTACCCGGAGAAATATATTCAGCGCGGAGGAAGCGGAATTTTATAAAAATAAAACCCTTGATAAAATAAAAGGGCTGACGGATGCCGAGATTGTCGACATCGATGATATCAACAGCGAAGGATTGCTGTATTCCGAGGACGATCTGCCCGCGATTGCGGATAAATTCAAGAAAGCCGGCGTGGACGGCCTGTTTTGCCCCCATTGCAATTTCGGAACGGAAGACCTGGTTGCCAAACTGGCAAAATCCATCGGCAAGCCGCTTTTAATATGGGGGCCGCGGGACCACGCCCCCCTAGAGGATGGATCGCGCGCACGGGATACCCAGTGTGGGTTGTTTGCGACGGGCAAGGTGCTCAGGCGGTTTAATGTTCCGTATACCTATCTGCCCAACGATACGCTGGATTCCCTGTCTTTTACCCGGGGTTTTTCCGGATTTGTGGCGGTCTGCTCCGTGGTTAAGGCGTTTCAGGCGATCCGCGTGCTGCAAATCGCGCCCCGTCCTTCGGATTTTTGGACGATGATGGTGAACGAAGGCGAGTTGCTTGAGCGTTTTGACGTGCAGGTGTTTCCGGTTACGCTCATCAATGTGATTTATAAAGTAAAAGATATTTTGAAGAACGAGCCGCCGGAGTTTGCAAAAGCCCTGGAAGAAATGAAATCGGATATCGATTGTTCGCATGCGGACGAGGATTCCGTAAAAAAGATCGTTGCGCTAAGGCTGGGGATCGCCGAGTTGGTGAAAAAAAACCATTGCACAGCGATCGCCATACAATGCTGGACAGACCTGCAGGATGCGCTGGGTATCATGCCCTGCATTGCCAACGGCATCTTTTGCGAAATCGGAATTCCCATGGTTTGCGAAGTTGATATCCACGGGGCGATCTCGGCGATCATGCTGCAGGAAGCGGCGATGCGCACAACGCCGATATTCTTTGCGGATCTGACCGTCCGGCATCCCGAGAACGACAATGCCGAGCTTTTGTGGCATTGCGGTAATTTTCCGCAGAGCCTTGCAAAAAACAGAGAGGACAGGGTGCTATCGAGGCATTTTGTGTTTCCGACGCATTGCGTGGGCACGGGCAACTGGGAATTGAAAGAAGGCGATATCACAATCTGCAGGTTTGACGGGGACAACGGGGAATATACGCTGTTCATAGGGGAAGGGCATACCTGCCCGGGCCCAAAGACGCAGGGCACCTATGTTTGGCTGGAGGTTAACGACTGGCTGATGTGGGAGAAAAAACTGGTAGAGGGAAGCTACGTGCATCATTGTGCGGGCGTACACGCGCATGTGGCCCCCATTCTGCACGAGGCGTGCAAGTATATCCCGCATTTGAGGCCCGATCCGGCGTATCCGACGGCGGATGAAATAACGCAGTGGTGGCTGGGGAGGTAACGGCCGGAATACGGATGCGCCCTGAAACAAGCACAATAAGGATAATAAATGAAATCAATTTTTGGATGGCTGATCCAAGGATGTATTAAGGGTTGTTTAAATTTGCATGTATCCATGCAAAGAATGAATGGACAAGGGAATCTCGCTTCAACAAAGATCTGTTAGATGAACCCTTTTTGCCGGTGAAATGCAAAAAGCAGATTTAAATTATAAGTGTGATATTTGGAGGTGAAGACTATGGGGGAGGAAATATTGCAATTAAATAATATTTCGAAGACTTTTCCGGGAGTGAAAGCGTTAAGTGAAATATCATTTAGTTTGATGACAGGTGAGATACACTGCATATGCGGCGAGAACGGCGCGGGAAAGTCAACGTTGATCAAAATCATATCGGGTGCATACCAGCCTGATGAGGGCGGGCAAATCATATTTGAAGGAAAAGCGGTGAAACTTGATCCTTATTCGGCTATGCAGCTTGGAATCCAGACGATTTACCAGGAACATACGATATTTCCGCATCTGAGTATAACAGAAAATATCTTTGTGGGACTGGAAATAACGAAAAGAAGATTCATTATGCAAAAAGATCAGATGTATCGGAAGACAAAGGAAGTGCTGGAGTTTTTGCACAGCGATTTGGACCCGAGCCAGTTGGTGGACGATTTATCGAGCGGTGAGCAAAAAATTGTGGAGATTGCAAAAGCGCTGGTGTTTGACAGAAAGGTGATTATTCTGGATGAGCCGACATCGTCGTTTTCCGCAAATGAGATCGACCATCTTTTGAGCATCTTGAAAAAGATTACCGAACGCGGAATCGGGATCATTTATATTTCGCATCATCTGGAGGAAGTATTCAAAATTGCGGATATTGTAACGGTTTTGCGGGACGGGAAGAAGGTAAAGACCTGCGGGATCGTCGAGATAGACGAGCCGCAGTTGATTCGCGATATGGTGGGCCGCGACGCTTCCGCGTTTTACAGCCGCGAGCACTTTACGCCGGGCGAAGTGGTGCTGGAAGCAAAAAAACTATCCGGAAACGGTGTTAACGGCATTTCATTTACCGCAAGGCGCGGGGAGATCGTTGGATTTGCGGGGATGGTAGGTTCGGGGCGCAGTGAACTGATGACGCTTTTATTCGGCGGCGCCGAAAAAATGGGCGGCGAGGTGTATGTAATGGGCCGGAAGGTGGATTACAAATCGCCTACCGACGCAATACGAAATAAAATGTGCTTTATAACGGAAGACCGCCAGAATACCGGATTGTTTTTAAAGCATTCCATCGCGCGTAACACCATCATTGCGAATATGGTGAACACCAAAGGCAGGTATATAAGGCCCAAAGACGAGCTGAAAGTCGGTGACAGGTATATGCGGCAATTAAAAACCAAGGCGGAGGATTCGACCATTTTGGCGATGAACCTTTCGGGCGGCAATCAGCAAAAAGTGGTTTTGGCAAAGTGGTTTTATACAGACGGCGAGATATACTTTTTTGACGAACCTACGCGCGGCATTGACGTCGGCTCCAAGCAGGAGATTTATCAGACAATGATGGAGTTGCTGAAACAGGGTAAATCCATCGTGATGGCTTCTTCGGATATGCCCGAAGTGGTTTCCATGAGCGACCGTGTTTATGTGATGAAAAACGGAAAAATCAGCGGAGAGCTTTCGAGGGAAGAAGTTTCCGAACAAAATGTACTTAAATTTTCCATAGGGGGTAGCAAATTATGAATAGATATCTCAATCCCAAAGGATCAAGAAAAGTTTCTTTATTTAGAAGACATGAAAACATGCCCATCATTATCATGTTCGTAGGCTTTGTGGCCGCGATCATTATTATGCAGTTGATAGCCGGCGCCTCTAGCGGGACGATCGGGTATCCTTCCTTCATCAGCCCGGTTAATCTTTTTAACATCATGATGCAGATTGCCTGCGTGGGCATCATGGCGGTCGGGATGACGATGGTGATGATATCCGGGGGAATCGATCTGTCTGTCGGTTTTCTTGTGTCCCTTATTGCGATATTTACCGCGACCGCCATAACGAAATGGGGAATGTCCGTACCCGTTGCCATTACCCTGGCCCTGTTTTTATCCATTGGTCTGGAAGCGATTCTGGGGTTCATTATTTCAAGGTCCAGCGCGGAGCCTTTTATTATAACGCTGGGCGGCATGATCGCGTTTCAGGGCATTGCGCTGCTTTTATGCAAATCGCACGAGGTCACGATGCAGGGCCAGCTGGATTTTTTTAAGACCAACCTTTTGAATGATGTGAAGTCATCCGAGGGCTTGATCATGTCCATTCCCATTTATGTTGTAATATTTATCGCTGTGACGGTCATTATTTGGTGGCTGCTCAAATATACAAAATACGGCCGTCGAATCTATGCGGTGGGTGCGAATTCGAATGCGGCCTATCTTTCGGGCATCGACGTTAAAAACATCAAGCTGTCTACCTATATGCTGAACGGCCTTTTGGTGGGCGGTGCAGCGATACTGCTGCTCGCGCGTGTCAATGTGGGGATCATAACTCTTGGGCAAGGACTTGAAATCGATACGATCGCGGCGGTGGTTATCGGCGGAGTGGCGATGTCGGGAGGCAAAGGAAACATATGGGGTACGTTTTTGGGCGCGGTGCTGCTGGGCACGATAGCAAACGCAATGAATATTCTGCGATTGCAAAGCGAGTGGCAGTTTGTTGCAAAGGGCGTGATCATCATAGTGGCGGTATACGCCGGCGCGATTTCCGCCCAATTATCGGCAAGGAATGATCTTAGAAGAAAGCATAGTCTGTCTGAAGAATCGTAGTATTTGTTTTACCTATTATCCCTGTCATTTGTCTAATGAATAGTAAAAAAAATTTAAATGGAGGAAAGTTATGAAAAGATTTTTGTTTTTAGCCTTGGTGGCCGTGTTGGCAATAGGCTTATTGGCCTGCTCAACGCCGGCGGGACAAACCTCTCAGGCGCCGGCTTCTTCGGCCGCAGCTTCTTCGGATGCAGCACCCGCTTCCCAGGCCACTACTTCGGCCGCGTCCGAACATAAGGTCATCGGTTTTTACAAAGACGCTGCCGATGACTATTACAAATGCATAACCGATACGCTGTTTGGTTTGGTTGCCCAGGATCCTGATATCGATTGGGAAATCATCGATAAAACAGGCCAGGGCACCGCTCCCGAGCAGATTGCCGCGGTGGAAGATTTTATCACGACCGGCGTGGATGCTATGCTGATTGTTGAGAACTCACCACAGGCGGCCGAGGAATGCATCTCAAAAGCGAACGCCGCAAATATTCCCTATTTTGCCGTGACACATCTTCCGAGCGTTCCGGCCGGCGGTGAATTGGCCGGTTTTGTGGGTTATGATTTTGAAAAGATGGGTGAACTAAACGGAGAAAGCGCCGTTGAGAATGATGTTTCCAAAGTGATCATGATCGAAGGAAAATTGGGGCAGGGAACAGCCGGTGCTTTTACTTTGGGTTTTCTGACGTCTTACACAAATGCAGGCAAGGATATCGGAGGAACTGCAGAGGATGTTGCTGCCAATAAGACAACTGGCGGGAAAGACTTGCAGATCGTATATTGGGGTTCGGGCGGATGGTTTGCCGATCCCGCCAAAAAGGCCATGACCGATGCAATCACCTCTCTTGGGCCACAGGGATTTGACGGCGCTTACGTTGAAAACAACGAAATGATGGACGGCGCGATCCAGGCGATTCAGGAATCGGGCCTTAACCCGTCGGACTATTGGCTGGGTTCCTGCAACGGCAAGGAAAAATCCTGGCAGTGGGTAAGAGACGGATTGGAGACGATGGATATCAACCAAACGCCCGCCCTGGAAGCCGAGGCTGTTTATCAGCAATTAAAGGCGTATTTTGCGGGTGAAGATTACAGAAAGTATCTGCATCCGTATGTCACGCCTTTTAATAAGGACAATATCGACTCGTTGACTCTGGTTCCGTTTGTTGCAGAGGATTATCTGGCACAAAGAGAGAACTTTGTTACGGACATCAATGATCCTAAATGGACGGATGCCACAGCGCATATCATGTTTAAATAATCAAAAGAGCTGTATTTGGGTTGATCACGATATATTTGTGATCGGTTCATTGACAAATGGGGATAAAAAAAGGGAATTGCGCTTTTTTTAAGAGCAATTCCCTTAAAACATACATAGCGAAAACAATGGGATAAAGAATCGGCATGCAGTTTTGTATTGACCTGCGATATACAAAAATAGTAATATGTTGAATAGATAGACTAAAAATATTTTTTGGAAAGTGAGCAAATAAAAATGCTTAAGGAATCCAGAAAAGACATGATCATGGATATGATATTGGAACATGGCACACTGGATATCAATTCGCTGGCGCATACTTTAGGCGTAACGCCTATAACGATAAGAAGAGATTTAAGCGATTTGGAAGATGCAGGACGCATCGAAAGAATCCATGGCGGCGCAAGGATAAAGCAGTCCATGCTGATGACCGAACCCACATTCGATATCAGGATAGGACAAAACCAGATGGCGAAGCAAGCAATTGCTATGCAGGCGCTGTCCCTTATTGAAGAGAACATGACGGTTATCATCGATTCGGGAACAACGACATACGCCCTAGCCCAGCTGATTGATAATTCAAAGCGGATTACCGTGATTACGAATTCTATAAAGATCGCCCTTGAATTGCTGGTACGCCCAAATGTACGTGTAATCAGTGTGGGGGGAGAAGTGCGCAAAAACACGATATCCTGCGCCGATAATCTGGCTGAAAGGTTCCTTGCCATGCTGAGCGCGGACATCGCCTTTCTGGGGATTAGCGCCCTTAGCGTTGAAGGAGATTTGTACAATATAAGTATTATTGAATCGGGAGTAAAAAGCGCGATTAAAAACATAGCAAAGAAAGTATACGTACTTGCGGATTCGTCAAAAATCGGCGCGACCGCGTTGGCATTGTTTGAGAATCTGGCGCATTCTGGCATGACGCTTATTACGGACAGCAATATATCGGCAAAAGATCTCAGCCAATTAAAAAAGAGTAAAGTGAATGTTATAGTCGCTCCGATTAAACCTTAAAATATTATTATTGTTTTAGAACTTCCCGAAAAGGTCAATACGAAAAACGCAGGCAGGAGGGGCGATATCTCCAGCCGAATAAGGGATAAGTTCGGTTTGAGTAGTTATGATGATTATGAATGATCGCGTCACTGCCGGAACCCGATTTAATACCGGCGCCGCTTTCCCACCTGGGCCAACTGATTCCTCTGCTGCGCAAAAGACGGATGCGCTGAGCGGCGCCCGCCTTAAAACCGGCAGGTAAAATAACTTTAAAATTAGGGTGTATAGTTTAGTTCCTCTATGCTATGTAAATATATGTTTTTAGATTCATTGAATCCGAATAATTCAGAAATCACGTTCTTTGCATTGTTTTAAGGGATGGATCATCTCTTTACGGGTTTACTTTGCTTCCGCATTCAGTGCAGAAAGCGGCGTGGGGCCGAAGGGGTGTGCCGCAATTTGTACAAAACCTGTTTTCGTTGAGCCTTGCAGCCGTTTCTTTGCGGCTGTCTTGATACATGCGGATTGCCTCGCCCGGATTAATTAAAATGAAATTCAGATAGAAATCTTCGTAAGTCAAAGATTTAAACAGCACGAATTGAGGCTGCAGCATTATGATGACCAATAAACCGCCCAAAACAGCGCCAACAATCATTGCGGTAAGAATTTCCGGCGTGTTGGTGGGTATCAGCGCAAAGAAAGTAAGAAACAAATATACATAGATAAAAACAATATATAGTATAAATATGGGTTTTATTCGCAGAGTGATTGATTTTCCACGGGACTTCTGCAGCAGCAGAAAAGATACGAAAATTATAATAATGCCCGCTGAAGCAAATAATATGCCTATTACAAGATAAAGCGGCCCGTCAGGGTTTTTCATAAAAAGATACACAGTGGAGGCGGCTGTATTCCATATTGCATAAATCAACACGGAGACGGCTATATACTTTGAACGGTATGGGCTTTTGCTATAAAGCATTAAATAGCAGACGGCAATAAGAACAATACCGGGCCAAAAGGACAGAATAGAAGAAAAATCATTTTGTTGATTGCTGTTGATTAAAAGAACAATTCCTTCAATAATTGTAAAAATAATCATTAGAACATACGCCGCTTTCAGCAAGCCGTATGTTCTTTTTATCATAGTATACGTTTTTACGTCCATGAAGCCTCCCCAACGATTTAAATATTACCAAAATATTCCGGATTTGATTTGATTATAAAGTAAATATTCATTCATGTAAACTTTTTTTAATTCTGTTTTGACTGAATAATTATTGTTTAAAAGGGGAGGTTTATTAGTAACTATAAAATAGAAAATAACGAACAGGGGATTGAATATGACGCATTCAAATAAAACGCCCAATAAACTGATCAATGAAATATCGCCCTATCTGCTTCAGCATGCGCACAATCCGGTGGACTGGTATCCGTGGGGGGAAGAAGCGTTCAAGAAGGCGAAGGCTGAGTGCAAGCCGGTGTTTTTATCCATCGGGTATTCCACCTGCCACTGGTGTCATGTTTGCAAAAGCATGCTGCTTTATGTGCATAGATAGAGGCACATATACAAGAAGGTTCAAAGGCGGAGAAAGAGAATATAGAATAATGCAAACAGATATGCTTTTGCATTATTCTAAATAAAAAGTATATCAGTAATGAACAACAGCATATTGGTTATGCAGCTTCCATCAAGCGAAAATGATATATAAATTTCAGATTACCAATATGAGCAGTATTGTAAACGATATAACTACATCGGGTGTAAGATTGCGCATGTATTTATCGGGTAAAGAGAAAAGGAAATGCAATGTGCAGAAAGCCAATAAGATTGTGATTGGAGGCCGGAATGCAAGCATTATAAAAAGTGAATATTTTACCGGATACGGAGGCCTGTTCTTTTAATAATGCTTGGGACTAAGCTATTTCCATTTAAATCAGATAATATAATAAAAATCTGGTGTTAGAATTCTATTGCTATGGCGTGCCTATTAAATGTATTGAATTGCAATTTATTAAGATAGTAAAAACAATTTTAATTAAACAAAAGTTGAAAAATAAGTAAGGGATACTGATAGAGGCACAACAATTTTTATAATTAATATTGGTTTATGGCATTATTTTCTTATTAAAAAAACCCAAAAAACATCTACAAATACTATTATTATGGGCATTTTCTCATAATTGTTATATTAGATGCCTAAAACCATAAAACGTGTCAATTTTTCATAATTATTTAGCAATTTTTAAAATTGATATCATTTTTTAAACTTGTACAATATACTTAACAATTAGAATTTTCAAACGAAGAAATTCTATAAAAAACAAATTTCAAGGACTTTAATGCATCGTTGATTATATTAGTGCACTAAAAATAATTAATAAGGAGAGATCACGAAATGATGAAGAAAATCATGGCGCCAAAAGTAGGCTTAATTGCAACCATGTCTTATGATTGGACGAAAATTGAACTGACCTACAAAAAATTGATCGACGATCATAAAAAGGCAAAGGCCGCACTGGAAAGCGCGGGGATGCAGGTGATTACCGCAACGGAACGTACCGCTACTACTAGAGAAGAGATCATAGAGGATTGCAAATATCTGCGGGACAATGGTGTGGAAGTGGTAGTGCTTTATATTGGATGGTGGACGTTTGCCAATTTCGAACTTGAAATTGCGAATGTTTTAAAGGGCATTCCCGTTCTTATTTGGACAAATTCAGGAGGCGGGAACATCGGCCTGGTGGGAGCCAGTGTAACGCGGGGTTCGTTTGATGAAATCGGTGCAAAAGTGAAGCTAATCCATGGGGCGTTTGACAACGAGGAAACCATAGAAAAAATAAGAACCTGGTGTGTCGGGTCTGCCGCGGCCATAAGATTTAACGGTATGATCATGGGAATAGGCGGCGGTCCGACGCTGGGCATGTATACCGGTACATATGATACCATACAGATCAAAAAGGTCTTTGGTATGGATATTGAGGGATGGGATCAGGCAACTATTTTTGATAGGGCCGAAAAAGAGATCACCGATAAAGAAGCTTATGAATTTTTGGATTGGATGAAACAAGAATATGGCGGCGTAACATCCGAGGAAAAAGTAACAATTATGCAGATCAAACTTTATCTGGCTCTTAAAAAACTGATTGCGGAGCGCAATTACAGCATGATTACAGTGCGCTGCCTGCCCGATCTGCCTACTGTCCATACGACATTCTGTCTGGCCCACTCCATATTGAACGACCAGTGCGATGCCTGCGGCAAAAAAGACAGCGTTGTTTGCGGCTGCGAATCCGATGTGAACGGTGCATTGAGCATGCAGATGCTCAAGCATGTTTCGGGTCAACCGGCTTTTTTTGGAGATTATCTTCAGTTTGATCCGGAGAACAAAGAAATCGGGCTGTGCAATTGCGGGTCTTCGCCTACAGATTTTGCCAAAGATCATAAAGATGTTATTTGGGTGCATGAAGGACTGGCTGAGTTTGAATGGAAGCATGGGAGTGCGAATCCCCAGTATGTAGCGCGTTCTGGGCTCGTAACAATGGCCAGGCTGTCCCGCATCAACGGTGAATATATCATGGCAATTGGAACGGGAGACGCCGTTTATAAGGACAGGGAAGTGATGCGTGAGTTGAATTATTATCAGCCGCAGGCTTTTGTCAGGATCCATGCGGATATGGATTCGTTCTTTGACAACTTGCGTTCCAACCATTGCCATATGGTATATGGAGATTATGTGAAAGAGTTGGTTATTGAGTGCGAGACGTTGGGCATCAAACCGATCCTGTATTAGGAGGAATATAAAATGAGCAGTATTATTAGAGCTAAAATGCCCACGAAGGAAAATTTTAAGAAATACGGAAGCATTATCGAATTGAAACAGCCCAGCGGAAGCGTAAGCAAGGGATTACTGGATTATTGGCCGCTATATAATATAACCTGCAAACTGCCGAATGCGGGCATACTGGAGATCCGAAAACTGGAAAATTCCGATATTACGGTAATGGAAAGGCATCTTTTATATGAGGAGCTGTTTATTCCGGTAGCGGGAACGGGCATCATGCCCTTTGCGCCGGCATCCGATCTAAATGACCCGGATGCGCAGCCGGACATCTCTAAAATGGAAGCGTTTGTCGTGGATGGCACAAAAGCCTTTACTGTTAAAAAGGGCGTGTGGCATTATCCGGCCCGTCCTGTGGACGACGTGATACGCTTTTTGATGGTGGTCTCTCAGAAATGCGGCCTTGACATTTATAACAGAGAGATCGACCCGGTATCGGTGATACTGTAAACTGGTTTATCAATTTGCTTATACAAGCAAAAAAAAATAGGCAATTCAAAAAAATGGATTGCCAAAAGGAGGAAAAATGAAAAAAGTATTGGTAATAATTCTATCCGTTGCCATGGTTGCTGTCTTGTTTGCAGGTTGCGCAGGAACAGGAAACACCACGTCAACGGAGGAAGCAACGGTGTCTGAAACAACAACGGCGGTTGAAGCTTCCGAGACAGCGGCTGAAACAACGGTGGTTAGCGGTGATTCGGTTAGCATGCCTCCGGATGAGATCTATGCAGAATATGATGAAATGACTGCCAGCGGCGCCTATCACAAAGATGGCGGAAAGATTTACTTTAATAATGCTTATTATACGGCTCCGTATTGTGGTCCTCTGAATCAATCTATTATTGATACGGCTGCAGCTTATGGTTATGAGGTAGTCATTGATGACGGCAATGGAGACGGAGGAAATCAGTTGAATCAGATTGAGACTGCGATTGCTGACGGTAGTTATGACGCCATTCTCTATTTTCCGGCTGATGGCGCATCTTCTATTAACATTGTAAAGTTATTGGTTGATTCCGGTATCCCGTTCTTAAACGATAATTCGGAAGTGGATTCCAGCGTGATTGATCAGGTTCACTATGTTGGTATCGATGCTTATGCGCAGGGTGTTACGGCTGCCGAGATGGCAATGGAAGTTCTGCCTAATGGCGGAAACGTTGTTATGATACAGGGCGCCGGTGGTTCTGGCCCCGAAATCGGCCGTACGAATGGTTTCCTTGATACCATCCCGGACAACATTGTTGTTCTGGACCAGCAGGTCGCCGGTTGGGATCCTGAAACTGCATTGACCGTTATGGAAGACTTTATTAGCAAATACGGAGACGAGATTGATGTAGTCTATACACAGGATGATGGAATGTACGAAGGCGCTATCAAGGCTGCCCAGGATGCCGGCGTAGCAAAAGATTATACTTTCATTTCTGTAAGTGGTAATGAGGCTGGCATTCAAGGTATCAGTGACGGTCTTCTGTATTGTACTGTTGCGCACTCTCCGGTTACCGAAGGTGTTCTTACGATAGACACCCTTATGAAATTACTCGCTGGTGAAGCAGTACCGAATAAAACGATTTTCGAATCTGTTCCGGTAACCAAAGATAATGTTGATGATCCTAAGTTTGCAAATCCTGGTTGGTAAGTGAAATTGTTTGGAACGTCAATAAAAAATTAACTTAAAAAAGCGTCAGTTCTCCGCATCTTAATGCGGAGAACTGACGCTTAAAAAGGTGGGTCATTATGTCAGAGTATGTGTTGGAAATGAAAAATATAACAAAGACATTTCCGGGCGTGGTTGCGTTGGATAACGTAAATTTTAAGGTGAAAAAAGGTGAGATTCACGCTCTGGTTGGAGAAAACGGAGCTGGAAAATCAACGCTTATGAAAGTTCTTGACGGTGTATATATTGCAGACCAGGGCGAAATATTGATCGATGGACAGCAGGTTGCCATCCACGGTCCGAAAAACGCGAAGGAATTGGGTATTAGCCTGATTTTTCAGGAATTCAACCTTGTTAATACGTTGTCGGTGGCAGAAAATATTTTTATCGGTGCGCTAGGAGATAAAGACTGGTTAAATTGGAATAAAATAAATATAAAAGCGCAGGAGCTTATAGATCGTCTCGGGTTTCCCATTAAAGCTGCTGATTTGGTTGACGATTTGAGCGTGGCTGAGAAACAGATGACTGAGATCACGAAAGCATTGGCTTTCGATGCGAAAATTATTGTAATGGATGAACCTTCCGCCACACTGACAGATAAAGAGCTGGAGATGATGTTCCGGGTTATCCGAGATCTGAAAAAACATGGGATGACGGTGATATACATTTCTCACCGTTTGGAGGAAGTTTTTGAAATCACAGATTCGGTTACTGTGATGCGAGATGGCCATATGATCAAAACAATGGTGACCAGCGAGACAAACCAAAAGGAATTAATTGAACAAATGGTTGGAAGATCTTTCGAAATGACATTCCCTCGCAAGAAAAATGAATCGGGCGAAGTGATTTTAGAAGCAAAAGATATTTTTAGAAAAAAGGTTTTAAATGGAATCAGTTTTGATTTGAGAAAAGGTGAGATTTTGGGGATTGCCGGCTTGGTTGGAGCCGGAAGAACCGAACTGGTACGTGCGATCTATGGCGCGGACAAGCGTGATGGCGGCGATATTATTATAAAAGGGAAAAAGGTTCATATACATTCGCCTATCAATGGTACAAATTGCGGCATGGGGCTTGTTCCGGAAGACAGAAAAGAGCAGGGACTGGCGCTTGAATTTTCGGTTGCGCACAACATTACGATTGCTGATTTAGATAGGATATCCAATGGGTTTGTACTTAACAGACGTAAAGAAAAAGCTGCCGCAAAAGAGTATTGCGAAAAACTCGGAGTCAAAACGCCGTCCATCAACCAGAATGCCGTAAATCTTTCGGGTGGCAATCAACAGAAGGTCGTCTTCGCAAAATGGTACTACTATAATGCGGATATACTTATTTTGGATGAGCCGACCAGAGGAATCGATGTTGGTGCGAAATATGAGATCTATTTGTTGATGAACGAAATGGTGGAAGCAGGGAAATCGGTCATTATGATTTCCTCCGAACTTCCGGAAATCATTGGCATGAGTGATAGGATTCTTGTAATGCACGATGGACGCATGACAGCTCTGCTTGACAGGAAAACGGATGATATATGTTCAACGAATATTATGAAATGTGCGATTTCTTAAAAAAGGAGAGGGAATAATGATTAAATTCAATAATAAAAATACAAACCCTTCCTTGACAAAGGAGACTGATAATTTCAACAGGCAAAACCCATTCAAATATTTTGTAATGAACTACGCCGTTGTTTTGATCTTGGTGATTATTGTTATTGCCGTTGGCGTGATGGAACCAAAATTCATGACCTTAAATAATTTTCAAAACATATTGAAACAGGTTTCCATCATAGGAATTATAGCCTGTGGTTCGGCCTTTGTTATTATCGGGGGCATGATTGATCTTTCAGTTGGGTCGATCGTATCTCTTGTCGCTGTAAGTTACGTTATGATTTATGACGTGCTTGGGATTGGCCCTTCTATTATCCTATGCCTTTTGATTGGAGCGGGCTGCGGCTTAGCTTCGGGTTCAATCATATCTGCGGTCAAAGGAAAGATGGGTGTATCGTTCATAGTAACTTATGGCATGCAATCTATTATTGCAGCTGCTGCACTTTTGGTGTCTGGAAGTACCTATAAGAAAGGGAACTTGAATGATCCGATTTTCATGGGTATCGGCTATGGTTTTGGCCCCATTGCTATTTTAATAGTTGCTGTGGTTATTTCACAGTTTCTGCTTGTAAAAACAAAGGCAGGGCGACGAATGTTTTTTTTGGGTGGAAATGAAGAAGCAGCGCGTTTGACAGGGGTCAATACCAAGTCTTATCGCTCTTTAACTTTTATGCTCAGCGGTTTATTTGCTGCATTGGGTGGGATTGTTATGGTTTCTCGCGTTGGCTCTGCGTCCCCTACAGCCGGCACAGGTTACGAACTTGATGTGATTGCCGGCATCGTTGTTGGCGGAATTGCGCTGACAGGCGGGAAGGGATCAATTGTAAACGCTTTTATAGGTACAGTTGCGATCGGCGTTTTAGGCAACGCGCTCAATTTACTGGGCGTTTCATCTTATCCACAGCTGATTGTAAAGGGCGCTTTAATCATTATTGCTGTATTGATTGATACGATGACGAAAAATAGAAGCACACAAAACACAACCTATAAAGCCAAACATAAAAATGAACAGAATTGGGGTGAGGAACATGTTACGAGTGAAAAGCTTTGTAAGTAAACAGTTAGTTGTTGTTCTTGTAATTGCGCTGGCCGTTGTTCTATCCGTCCTAAGGCCGAGCAGTTTCTTGACATCGACCAATATTATTAATGTGCTTGTACAGGTTTCTTGCTATGGCATAGTTGCTTATGCGATGACGTTTGCGATCATTTGTGGTGAGTTCGACCTGTCGGTTTCTTCTACATTTGCAATGTGCACGATATTATTTGTAGATATGGGTACAAAAATCAATATTCCTGCAGCTATCCTGATTTGTTTGGTTTTTGGACTTGGGGTTGGCGCACTGAATGGTTTTTTGGTATCCAAGATGAAAATGAATGCGTTTATCGTTACACTGGCGACCATGATGGCGGTTAACGGAATGGGAATGACGTACACGAGTGGAAAATCCATAGCTATTTCGAATGATATCGTGTATGCAATCGGAAATGGCAGACTATTTGGTGTGCCCTATATGGTATACATATTTTTTGCTGTGCTGGTTATTGCGCAGATCATTTTAAGAAAGACTAAATTTGGGCGAAACCTATATGCAACGGGCGGCAATGTGAATGTTGCGCGCACGGCGGCGATAAACGTAGGATTTTACAAGTTTATCATTTTTGTTATATTGGGTGTCATGTCCGCGTTTGCAGCGATTTTATATGCGTCACGCCTGGGCTCGGGTTCTGCTTTGTATGCAAGCGATTTAGCTTTGTATTGTGTGGCGGCTACCGTTATAGGTGGGACAAAGCTCTCGGGTGGTTCGGGAAATGCCGTGCGGACATTGGCCGGTGTGTTGGTAATGGGACTGCTGTTTAACGGACTGTCTTTGTTGGGTATAGAAGCAAACCTGCAGAACATTGTTAAGGGCGGTATCATAATTTTGGTTGTTGCTATGGATGCATATACCGCTATGAAGAAGGAAAGATAATGGTGATAATGATATGAAGCGTTATTGCATGGTAAATGTGATCAAACCGGAATATGTAAAGGAATATGCGGAATGGCATAGAAATCCATGGAGGGAAGTTCTGGAAAGCATCAGGGATGCCGGCACAAAGGAAGAACTGATATTTATTTATAAAAATTATGCTATTTTATTTGTCGAATGCGA
>Ga0351882_1024_pt1 | contig 55439 bp, 43 predicted proteins | sample BONcelFGM3001F13_FD_206762 | JGI IMG/M metagenome (GOLD analysis project Ga0351882, IMG submission 206762) | Enriched cells from coal bed in the Powder River Basin, Montana, United States - BONCAT cells FGM rep3 HSBNCT.FGM.300.1.F13 ... | reverse complement strand
TCACGGGCAGTTCTCATCAGAGTTTGCCCGGAACGGTGGATTCCGCCCGCTTCTTCCTGTCGGATTCCGCTGAGTCGGCGAAGGAAATCCTGCAAAAACGGGATGTCTCTTACGTCCTCTCCTACGACGCCGAGAGGATTGTGAAGAGCAGTGCTTCGCTACTGGGGATGACTCCTCCTGCAAAACCTCTGGGGGAACTCCTCTACGAGGCACCCCAGAAAGCTCCAGAGTACCTCGAAATGACTTTTCGGAATCAATACTTCCGTCTCTATCGAGTGACGGAGCGTTAGTTGGTCTTCTTATCGGCGGGGGCGTCGAGGCCACCCAGGTTGATGAAGGGCACCGCGCCTCCCGAGCTCATGCGAGGCAGGACGCCATCCCAGCGCTCCACAGCGCGGAGTTGGATGAGTTCCGGGCTTTCCTTCAGGGCGGATGCTTCGCGGCGGATGGCTTCGGCCCGGGCCTTGGATTCCACTTCCGTCGTATAGGCTTGGGCGTCCGCAGCCAGCGTGCGCTCGGCGGCGAGGGCTTCTGCTTGGGTTGTGCGGCGGATTTTCTCATTCAGGGCCTGAAGCGCTTCCTGCTCCGCCTTCACCTTGGATTCAATCGCGCGGTTGAATTCTTCGGAGAAATTGAAATCCGTGATGGCGACGTTCGCAATGAGGACGGCTCCTTCGAGATCTTTTTCCTTGAGCGTATTATTGATGAACGCGTTCAGGGCTTCCTGGATTTGCAGCTTCACCGCTTCGCGCTTGGTGACGAGTTCCTCGGCGGTAAACTTTGCCGTCACCGCCTTCACGGTTTCCTGAATGCCCGGCTCCACGAGATTGGCGGAGACTTTCCCGAGGTTGCCAATGCGCTGATAGGTCTGGGGCGTCAGAGGCCCATTCAGGGAGTACTGCGTGGTGATCTGGGTGCTGACCGTCTGGAGATCCTTCGAGGCAGCCGTGGCCTTGGCGTGGCTGGCGGTCAGGCGGATGTCGACCAGTTCCACTTGGTCAATAAAAGGCTTCTTGAAGTGAAATCCCTCGGGAAGAGGTTCCTCCTGCACGGCACCGAGAGTGCGAAGAACGCCGACATGGCCAGCTTCGACGACGACGGTCATGCCTCCGAGGAGAACGAGTGCGAGGGCTACGAGAATGATGACGGGGATCAACCCCTTGAATGCAGAATTCATGATTTTAGTCGATGTGGTTGAGAACGCGCTCCTTGGCGTACCGTACCTTGGGAGTCGTGGCGTATTTGTCGGTTGGAGCTCGATAGCCTGCGGGGCAGGCCGCGAGAGTGAAATATCCGGTGCCGGTGAGGCCGAGCACCTCATCGTAACCGGACGGATTAATACCTTCCATGGGGCAGGTGTCGATGCCAAGTAAAGCCGCCGTGGTCATGAAGCTGCCAAGAGCCAGATAGACCTGTCGTGAGCACCATTCCTTGATATCCAGGGGATAGGGTGGTTTTTCCACGAATCCAGCCACCATTTTTTCCATGCCGGCCAGCTCTGAGACGTCGATGCCTCTCACTTCCGCGCTTCGAGCGGTATGTTCCCGGACGTCATCAGATGTGAAGGGGGATTTGACGGTGAAAATCACGAGGTGGGAGGCGTCGATCACCTGGCGCTGGTTCCAGGATTGGGCCACCAAGGCTTCGCGGATTTCCGGGCGGTTAACGACGAGGAACTTCCATGGCTGCAAACCAAAGGAGGACGGGGTCAGTACCAGGGAGTCCTCGAGAGCCGTCCATGTCGCCGGATCGATTTTCCGTGTAGGGTCGAATTGTTTGGTGGCATAGCGCCAGCGCAAAGCTTCCAATATGGTGTCAGCCGAAATCGCATTCATGCCCGCGCATGGTGAGGAGGTGAGCGCAGGGAGCAAGCGCAAAGTGCGCTCGCAGGGGGAGAAAAGGGAATTCAGCGGGGCAGTTGCAAGGCGGAGATAGCCTCCATTACTCGCTCGCTGAGCCGCTGGTAAGTATCGCGCCCTCCAGCGTCAATTTCCTGATCGGTAAAGTAAATAGGCTCGCCGATGACAACGGTGATTTTGGTGAGTCGCATGCGGTTTGAGCCTTTGGGAAAGGCGTCAAAGGCTCCAAAAATTCTCATCGGAAGTACGGGAGCGCGGGTCTTGGCAATGACCAGGCCGATGCCGGCACGCGCTGGCTGGAGGTTGCCATCCTTGGAGCGAGTCCCTTCCGGGAAGAGCACGACGCCGTTGCCTTCCTTGACCTTCTTGATCACTTCCCGGAGCGCGGACATGTCGTTGCCATCGCGCTCGACGGGGATGACATTCATCGCCGGAAAGAGTGGGCCGAAGAAGGGCCACTTGAGCAGGCTTTTGCGAGCCAGATAATAGACGCCGCGACGGGAGCAGATGCCAGCTAAGGGAGGATCGAAGTAACTCGAGTGATTGACGGCCAGTAGGAGAGGGCCGGACTCGATCATGCGCTCCGGATGCACGACGCGGAGCGAGAACACCAGCCGGGCGAAGAGCTTGGCGAGATTATAGAAAATATTATAGACGATCGTCATTGCTGCGGCACGTCCAGCCCCAGTCTGCGGAGGTGGTCACAGATCTCAGCCAGCACCTGTTGAACTGTAAGGTGAGTGCTGTCCACGATGATCGCATCCTTGGCGGCGATCAGAGGGGCCAGGGCGCGCGTGGAGTCCATCTTGTCGCGTTTGGCAATCTCATCGGCGCCTCCCTCGGCTTGGCGGCGTTGCGCTCGCACTTCGGGCGAGGCGTCGATGTAAAATTTAAACTTGGTGTCTGGAAAAACGATGGTGCCGATATCGCGTCCCTCGATCACGCAATCACGTAGGTTGCCCAGAGTGCGGAGGCCTTCGTTGATGTTGTCACGGACCTCAGGCGTTTGCGCCACCGGAGAGACATTTTTGTTGATGTTCTCATCCTTGAGATACGGGGTGGGATCGATGCCGTTGACAAAGACCACGGCGCCCTGATCGTTGAAACCGTATTCCAGTTTGGCTTTGGCCAAGACTTCCGCCACTGCCTGGGGGGATTTTGTGTCAGCTCCCGATTCCAAAGCGAGCCAGGTGATGGCGCGATAAAACCCGCCGGAGCTGACGTTGGCAAAATTTAGGATACGGGCAATTTCCCGGGCGATGGTGCTTTTGCCGGATGCGGCTGGGCCGTCCAGGGCGATGACATTCTTCATGAAGCGGAGGAGTTCTTTTTGGCCTTCACTTTGCGCGTGGAAACGGCGGAGAAAACCGGCGTATTACGATGAAGGATACCGGTGCCTTTCTGAAAGAGACGGAGAGTCTCCTGGAAGCCGGGGTAGGAGGTTTTGATACACTCAGTGTCTTCCAGCACGGTTTCGCCAGAGGCGAAGAGTCCGGCAATCAGGAACGACATGGCAATACGGTGATCGCCGAAGCTCTGCATGCGAGCCCCCTTGAGCTTGCATCCGCCTTCGATGGCCATGCCGTCCTCAAACTCTTCGACCGTGACACCCATGGCCCGCAGGTTGGTGGCGATAGCAGCGATGCGGTCTGTTTCCTTCACGCGCAATTCCTTCGCGTCGCGAATAATGGTGCGGCCTTCGGCCAGAGCGGCGGCGACGGCGATAATGGGGATCTCGTCGATGAGATTGGGAATCTCGGTTCCTTCGATCACGGTGGAACGAAGGGTCGTGCCACGGATATCGATCGTGCCCGCTGGCTCGCCATGCTCGGCGAACTCGACGACTTCGCGAATGCGCGCTCCCATGCGGACAAGGACGTCCAGAACGGCGGTGCGGGTCGGATTGAGTCCGACATTCTTCACAAGGAGACGGGATCCGGGGCGGGCGGCCGATGCCACCAGCCAGAAGGCGGCGCTGGAGATATCTCCCGGCACTACAAAGTCGCGGGACTCCAGCGTTTGGTGCCCGGCCAGGGTGATGCGGCACTCGCCGGAACGCTTGTTCGGCTGTGGGCGCGCTTCCTCCCGGCGTAGCTTGACGAGGAAGTACTCGAGCATTCTCTCCGTATGGTCGCGACTGGGAGCGGACTCGATCACGGTGGTGACTCCGTCGGCAAAGAGCCCGGCCAGCAGGATGGCGCTTTTGATCTGCGCGCTGGCCACGGGGGTCTTGTAGGTGATGCCTTTTAGTTTTCCCCCATTGATGACAAGAGGAGGGGCTGATTTCTCTCCCTCGGCGTGCAGTTTTGCCCCCATCTCTGTGAGCGGATCAATGACGCGCTTCATGGGCCGCTTTGAGAGCGAAGGGTCGCCCGTCATGCGGCAGGAAAAGGATTGGGCGGAGAGAATCCCCGAGAGGAGCCGCATGGTAGTGCCGGAGTTGCCGCAATCGATATCGCTTTCCGGCGCGGAGAATTCTCCCTTGCAGCCGTGTACCACGATGGTGCCCTGCGCTTCCTGCTCGATCTTGACTCCGAGTTGCCGCATGGCCTGCATGGTGCTGCGGCAGTCCTCGCCTTCGAGGAAGTTGGTGATTTTGCAGGGGCCATTGGAGAGTGCGGCAAACATGACGGCGCGGTGAGAGATGCTTTTGTCGCCCGGTACGGTGATCTCGGTCTCCAAGGGGACACCCTTGCGCACTTTGAGGATTTCTTTATTCATCTTACGGCTGATCGGATCTCTTGTGCCTTGGCCAGGAAGCCTTCCAGAGCGGCGTGATCCTCTTTTTTCAAATAGCTTTCCATTTCCTCGCAGGTTTCCCGCAACTCGGCGAGAGCGGCGAGGACTTCCGTGCGGTTTTCCATGAGTATTTCCCGCCACATGGCCGCTGCCCCGGCGGCAACGCGGGTGGTATCTCGATATCCTCCGCCCGCCAGCTTTACGGACCCGGGCGCATGTTTGTCGATGGCATTGACGAGGATGGCGGCAACGGAATGAGGAAGATGGCTGACGCGAGCGATGGATTTATCGTGTTCCCCGGCCGACATCTCGATCGTTTGGCATCCGATCTGTTCCCAGAGGCTGCGCGTGGCGCTGAGCGCGGCAGGATCTGTGGAATCCTCAGGCGTCAGGATGCAGGGAGCACCTTCAAAGAGGTCGGCCCGCGCGGCTTCAATGCCGGTCTGTTCCGAGCCGGCCATCGGATGAGCTCCGACAAAGCGGGAGCCTAGAGTGCGACCCACCGTATCAACCACGAAGCCTTTGACGCTACCAGCATCGGTCACGACGCTGCCCTCTCGCAGATGGGGGCGGATCTTCTCAGCCAGCGCCGGCATGGAGCCAACGGGTGTACACAAAACGATGCCATCCGCATCCCGGACGGCTTCCTCTTCAGAGCAGGTAGCCAGCGCCCCGGGGAGGAGATTCTGCACTTTTCCCAATGACGACGGTTGCCGGGTCCAGATTCTGAGATCCAGCGCAGGGTGGCGCTGGCGGAGCGCCATGGCTAGCGATCCGCCAATGAGACCGGGGCCGAAAATGGCGACGGCTCTCAGGGCACCAAAAAGATTTTACTGGTGTAGGGGCACTTCACTTCCGTGCCGGGAGGGAAGCCACGAACATCGACATACCCGGCATACGGAGCATGCGGGCTGGTCACGAAGCCGGTCTTACCGGGAACGGGCGTGGCGTAAGGCAGGTCACGCGAAGGAACATTCGCGGCTGCGGTGGAAGGGGTGGGGGTCGGCGTCGGCGCAGTCTCCACGAATGCCGGAGATGGCTCCGGTGTCGGTGTCGGCGTCGGGGTGGCAAACTGAGTCTCAGAAGACGTGCCCTGATACCCGTAGCGGTTGCGATTGCTGCTTGTTTCCTGACGGCTGCTTGTTTCGCATGCTGCAAGCACAACAATCATGGCCGCGGCTGACAGTATCCAGAACGAGTTTTTCATGGCGTAGTAATTGAGAGTAAGAGTTGCAAAGAGGGAACGGGATGCAATCCAAATCTCATATACAGCAATATACGTCTTGGGAAGTCGAGAAAACTTGCCCCTTCTCGACCATCCCTGTCGAAGAACTGATTGATGCTCTGGACGCCCGCTCCACAATGGGCAATCGGACTTCAGGCGGTGTCCGGATGGGTTTTTCCGTTGCGAGTCTAATGGAAAACCGCGATCAAAGCTCTGCCCGCGATTCCCAACGTGAAATCCGCAATAAGATCCATGCTGACAGTTCTTTCCCTTCTCCTCGGCGGATATCTGCTGATCTGTGTCCTGCTCTACTTCCGTCAGGAGTCTCTGATCTTCTATCCCACGCGCGAGTCTGAAGCGGCTCTGCAGGACCTGGCCAGGCGTTCCGGCTTTGAGTCTTGGAAGACATCCGATGGAAAATCGATCGGCTGGGTTTCCAAGCAAGGCGACCCTTCCCGTGCTTTGCTGGTCTTTCATGGCAACGCCGGCCACGCCCTCATGCGAAGCTACCTCGCGTCCCTCCCGGATCCCGACGGTCAGGGCTGGCGAGTCTATGTTCTGGAGTATCCCGGCTACGGCGCTCGTGAAGGGGAAACGTCCGAAAAAACTCTGGTGGCCGCAGGAGTGCAAGCCGTGGACGAACTCTCCCATTCTGGCGTTAAGAAAATTTGGATCCTGGGAGAATCACTGGGCACAGGCGTTGCTTCGCAGGTGGCCGGACTTCGTCCCACCCTGGTGACAGGAGTGATATTACTGACTCCCTTCGACTCCTTGAGCCACGCCGCCGCAGCGCATTATCCCTGGCTGCCGACACAATGGCTCATCCGCCACACCTTCGACTCCGCTGCCGCCCTAAAAAAATACCCTGGCCCAGTCGCCTTCCTCGTCGCCGGGCAAGACTCCGTCGTCCCAGCCCGACTCGGTCAGCGTCTTTTCGATGAGCGTGACGGGCCGAAGCGCCTCTGGATCGCTCCCGATGCGGATCATAACGATGGCGCTCTCCTCATGGGAAACTGGCCGGAAGTAGCCGATTGGTTGCGGCAAAACTCCATTTCTCCTCTCCTCCCCTAGTCCTCGTTGCGCCAAGCTTGCCAAAGCGGGAAGAAATCTCTTTCACTGCATGCACCCGCCCACGGGGTCCAATTCTGAATCGCCCTTATCTCATGGAAGAAATCCTGCAATCCATCGCCACCAAACTCAATATCCCTCTCACCTCGGTCCGTTCCGGCGTGTACTCCCTCCTCAAGTTCTTCCAGGAGAAGATCCCCGCCGAGCAGTTTGAGCAGTATCTCGCTCACATTCCCGGAGCGAAAGAGTTCATGGACAATCCCCCCGCCGCCTCAGCCCCCGCTCCCGGTGCGGGTCTTCTCGGCGGACTGATGGGCGCAGCCAGTTCCCTGCTCGGTGGTCAAATGGGCGACTTGGCCCGTGCCGCCGCCATCCTTGAGGAAAACGGCATCGATACCCAAAAACTCGCCCCCTTCGTACAGACCTTCGTGGAAAAAAGCCGCGAAGTCGCCGGCCCCGAGGTCGTCGATGAAGTCCTCAAAAAGGTCCCCTTGCTGGAAAGCTTCCTCAGCCGCAAACCCTCGGCCTGATTTCTCCCTTCTTAGTTTCAATCCCCGGCTCGGGCTACCCGCTTTCTGCGGAGCCCTCACTTTAGGCTGGATACGTCTGTATTATTGTCATATAGTGATCGGTTCTACTTCAAACCCATGAAAACGAAAAAAACCTCTACACGCCCTGCGAAATCTGCCGCGCCCGAACGCGGTAAGACCATGAATGGAGCGGAAATCCTCGTCGAATGCCTCGAACGTGAGGGTGTAGATGTCATTTTTGCTTATCCTGGCGGTTGCTCGATGCCGATCCATCAAGCCCTCACCAAGACCAAGAAAATCCGCACCATCCTGCCGCGCCACGAGCAAGGCGGCGTGTTTGCCGCCGAGGGTTACGCCCGTGTAACCGGCCGCGCCGGTGTTTGTATGGCCACTTCCGGCCCGGGTGCCACGAATCTTGTGACCGGCATCGCTGATGCCTACATGGACTCCATCCCGCTCGTGGCCATCACCGGCCAGGTGCCTCAGGAGATGATCGGTCGCGGAGCCTTCCAGGAGACCGACGTGTTTGGTATGACGCTCTCGATGGTGAAGCACAGCTATCTCGTGTGGGATATCAATGAGATCCCCCGCATTGTTAAAGAAGCTTTCTACATCGCCCAGTCCGGCCGCCCCGGTCCGGTGCTGATCGATATTCCCAAGAATATCCAGAACCAGACCACCCAGCCGATCTTCCCGAAGGAAGTGAATCTCCGTGGTTATCAGCCCGACAAAAAGGCTGACGATGTAGCTCTGAATGAACTCATCGGCATGATCGGCCAGGCCAAGAAGCCCATGATCTATTGCGGCGGCGGCGTGATCTCCGGTGATGCGTCAAAGGAGTTGCTCGAGTTCGTTGAGCGCACCCAGATCCCTGTGGCGACCACGCTCATGGGCATCGGCACTTTCCCCGAGGACCATGAACTCTCGCTGAAGTGGCTCGGTATGCACGGCACCGTGTATGCGAATAATGCCGTCAACGAAGCCGACCTGCTCCTAGCCATTGGCGTGCGTTTCGATGATCGCGTGACCGGCAAGGTCGAGAGCTTCTGTGAGCACGGCACGATCGTCCACATCGACATCGACAATTCCGAGATCAATAAGAACAAGCTCGTTCGCCTTCCGATCCTCAGCGATCTGAAGTACGCCCTGAGCCGCTTGAATGTCCTCTTGGAGAAGGCCGGTAATAAACGCACCACCAAGTCCTTCACCCTCTACCCCGAGTGGTATCAGCAGATCCAGACCTGGAAGAAGGCCAACCCCCTGCGCTTCAAGGACACCGAGGATGTCATCCAGCCTCAGTACGTGATCCAGTTGCTCGATCAACTGACCAAGGGCAACGCCATCATCACCACCGGTGTGGGACAGCACCAGATGTGGGCCGGACAGTTCTACGACTTCACCAAACCCCGCACCTTCATCACCTCCGCCGGTCTGGGCTCCATGGGCTTCGGCTATCCCGCCGCGCTCGGTGCCAAGGTGGGCCGCCCCGACATGCAGGTCGTGGATATCGATGGCGACGGCTCCTTCCTCATGAATGTGCAGGAATTGGCCACCGCTCACATCGAGGGCATCGCCGCCAAGGCCATCATCCTGAATAACCAGCACCTTGGCATGGTGGTGCAGTGGGAAGACCGCTTCCACGGTGGCAATCGTGGGCACACCTTCCTCGGTGATCCTAAGGATCTCAAGCGCATCTACCCCGACTACGTGCAACTCTGCGAGGGCTTCGGCGTGAAGTGCGAGCGCGTTCTTCACAAGAAGGACCTGCCTGCCGCCATCAAGCGCATGCTCGATTCCAAGGAAGCCTACGTCCTCGACGTGCAGACTCCCTACACGGAACACGTGCTCCCGATGATTCCCGCCGGCAAGACCTACAAGGACATCATCACGGAGTAAGTCCTAACGATCCTGAACTTTACAAAAGGGGGCGGTGCCGATTTCAGCGGCACCGCCCTTTTTGCTTTTTTAAAACATCAGACCTTATCGGCGAGACTCTTATAATTAAGGCCGTTGTTGGCGGCAAATTTCTCAAACTCCGCCTCATGGGAATGCAGCACCGCCTTCAGTACGGCCGCATCGTCTGCATATCCCTTGCCGGGGACAGAGTCCGGGATGATATCGATATCCTGCATCAGATAGCCCAGCGCGAAGACCGTCTCGGACACCGCCGAGAGATCTTCGCTCGCATAGGCTCCTTCCAGGACGTCTTCCAGATACCGCGCCAGAAAACGGATTTGTTCCGGTAGGAGGGGAAACTCAGGCACATTGATGGTCTCGGCTTTCACCTTCACAAACGGGATCTTGCGCTGAAACTCATTCATCGCGCCGGCCGTGATTCGCTGTCCTCCGCGGAGGACGAATTCGTAGATTCCATTCATAGGCAGCCTGACTTAGCCGGACCCTTGTCCTCTGGCAAGCCACCTCTTTCCAGTGGAAAAGCATCCTTCCCCGTGGAAGAATGTCTCCATGAGACCAGCCAAGGCCCCCCTCCTTTTTCTTTTTGCGCTCGCGAGTGCCGTAGCGGGCTTGGAGGCGAATAGCCCCATCATCCGGGAAGCCGGAGTCATCTACCTCTCGGATTTTGAGAAAGACCCCCTGCGCCTGAAGGTCAAGCGCGCCGCCCCCTGCTATTTCGACATCGGCATGACCCGCTATGCCGGCACCTTGCGCTATCCTCAGGAAGTGCGCGTGGAGGCCTTTGTGGACAATGCCTGCCGCATCCGCGGCAATGCCCAGCAAGGCGGCGTCGCCGCCTGGATTCCCGTCGATGAGCTCGAGCCGTTGCCGGAAAACTTCCTGGCCAATCTCCAGAAGGCCGAGGAGCGCCGCATCCAGGTCAATGAACTCATCGCCAACAATGAGGTCGCCATCGGCATGACGGAGCCGGAAGTAAGTCAAAGCCTCGGTCGTCCGCAGAAAAAAAGTAAAAGGGCCGACAAATCCGGTGCACAGCAGGTGTGGGAATACATCCGTTACGAACTGGTCCCCCAGACCGTTTACGCTCCCGGCGTGAATCAGACCGTCATTACCCAGCCCGGGATTCCCGGAAAACCCGGTGGCACCGTTGTCCAGACTAGTACCGGCCTGACCGCGGCCACCACTTACGTGAAGGTGCCCGTCGGCAAGCTGGCGGTGACTTTTCAGGACGGCATCGTGGAGTCTCTGGATCAGACGGAAGGAACTCTCACCGGAGGACAAGTTTCGATTGTCGTACCCCCCATCGACGTGTATTAATTCCCCTCACCCAAAAAATGGCGGGGTAGCCAAGTGGTAAGGCCGGGCTCTGCAAAAGCCCTATGCGCCGGTTCGATTCCGGCTCCCGCCTCTCTCTTTTTTCCTTCAAAGAACCTCACGGACCTGAGGTTCTTTTTTTCTTTCAGTTTGCTTTGTGGCGGAGTCGCGGGAAGTCAGCATTTCTATCCCCCCAAGGCACTCTTGCGATATTCTTTAGGCGGCAGGCCATAGACTTCACGGAACTTGCGTGAGAAGTGGAAGGGATTTTCAAAGCCGCACTGTTCGGAGATTTCCTTGATGGAGAGACCCGTCTGCGCGAGACGGTCGGCCGCGATTTGCAGACGCAGGAGGTAAAGCTGGTGAATGGGGGAGGGGAGGTTCCTCTCGCGGCAGAGTTTGAGTAGATGTTGCTTGCTGAGCCCCGCCGCCCGGGCGAGGTCGGAGAGATCAAGCTTGAGATCATGTTTCTCCACGATGAGTCGTCTCATGCGTTCCAGGCGTTCGTCCGCAGGCGAGGCACTTTGCCGACCGCTCTCCGAGGCAAACTCGGCAAAAAGATGCAGCACGATATGCAGCAGGCTCTGCTCCACCAGAGGTGAGTCATTCCAGGGCGTACGGGTGGCGCGCAGGGCGATATCAAAGAGGTTCTGCAGGTGGGGTGTCCAGTCGCGGACTTCCGGTGAAATGGGTAGAGCCCTTTTCAGGGATCGGGGCAGGGCCGCAGGCTGAAGAGAACACCAGGCATGCCGGGTGGATTGATCCGGGGCAAAGTGGAAGTGCTCGCGATGCGCGGGGTGCAGCAGGATGGCCTGACCAGGGCGGAGGGAGTACGGCCTGTCATCCCATTGCAACTCCAGACTTCCGGTGTGCAGGATGACGAGCTGGTAATCGCGCTGCACGCGCGGACCACAATTCCCGCCGGGATCGTACACCACATCGCCGAGCGTGATGCGGGCTTGGCTGAGGTGCAGGCGCACCTCGGAGATACGATCTGTTTCTTCGGCCATCTCATTCTACCGCATACGCGGAAGCACTGACCTTGTCGAATGCTTGGTAAAGTCGAAGCCTAGTTGAAGCCGGGAATCTCTTCCTTCCGCGCGCCGTGGTAGCCCTTCATATTGTGAAACCAATTGTGCCCCGCGACGTTCCACTTGCGATAAAACGGGATCTCGCGGTCGAATCTGAGTTTTTCCAACGCAATCTGAATACGGCGGGCAGGGAGCCAGACGGGATTGATGATCGAGGCATCGTAGAAGCCCAGCCAGCGCCCATTGGAGACGGAGCGCAGGAGGTTCATTTGGCGCTCGTTTTCCCTCATGGCGCTCTCCAGATGAGCAATGCAGAGCGGGATATCCCCGGCCTCCTGAGCGATTTTGGCCTCCAGCGTGAAGTGGAAGAGACGATACAGGGCAGTGAGAAAGGCGGTGGGAACCTCCACTCCCACATGCACGGTTTCCGCGAAGCGCGCATGGCACTGGGAGCTGATCTCGGCGGCAAGGCCTGTGGCTTTCTCAAGATTGGCCAGGGTGTCGCTCAGAAGGATGCGGAGTTCCCTGATTGCATTGCGCTCGGGAGAGCTGAGTTCGTCGGGAAGGAGCAGCGTGCCTTTATTGTGCAGGAAGAATTCCTCTACGGAATAAGTCTCGGGATAGACGATGGCATCCAGAAGTTGGCAACTGGCAGACAGTGCTCCTTGATCACCGACGAAAGCCTGCGGAGTGCGACCGAATCCCTCGGCCGCGCGGGTATGCGCCTCGTACCACTGATAGCCAAGCTCAGGATTTGGCAACCCCATGCTATCGCGAAAAAAGGAGCGGATGCCTTCGCTGGTACTCTCCTTGGTGGCACCTGAGTAGAGCCACTTTGTGACGATCTCCGCGCTGATGAAAACCGGGCGGACGGTCGAGACATTGATGAGGCAGTAGGAAGTGGCTTCGACTTGCTGGTATCGGACGAACTCCTCCTTCGCGACAGAGAGTGGCATGTAGGGCGAGAGATGGCCCTTTGTATGACCATGCATTGCGAGGTGGTAGTATTCACCTTCGCCTTTACGCGGCATGCCGGGGTCTTCGATCTTTGCCGAGCCGCTGTGATGATCCGCCCAGACGATGCTGACGCCCTCGGGAAGCGGGAAGGGATGAGTCTCCAGAAGCTCGGCGACCTCCATCCACGTGAAGAGCACACCTGCGGGATCGGGATCGTATTCCCGGATGATCTCCCATTGGCGGGCAAGGATCTTGCCCATCAGTGCGCTCTGCGCGGCGGGGTCACCTGCGATCTCGGGGACTTCCTTCCACAGGGCATAGTCACCGCGTCCTCTCAGTCCGAGGCTCCAGATGACCTTCGTGCCATGCGTGAGCTTCTTCTGGATGGCCGAGCGCCAGGCGGCTTCGAGGATTTCGGGATGAGTGAAGTAGTTGAAGGGGATGTGATCGGGCCAGCGGAAGGTGTTCAGGCCGAGATTTTCGTGGTGATGCTCGGCGAGCATCAGACCTCTACGAGCCGCCCAGGCATAGGCAGGCTCGTCCGCGAAAAGATAGGTGCCGGGGAGGATCAGGTTCCCTCGGCAACGCAGCAGGGCTTCGTAGATTTTATCGTACGCATCGAAGTCGATGCCGGAAGCACGATCGGCGGCCCAGTGGAGGAGGAGGTCCTCGTCGTTCAGGAACCAGCCGCGGTATTTCCACACGGGAGCGCTAGGCTCCAGAGCGGCGGCCTCGCCAGAGATTTCCACATGGGGTAGGCTCTGGTATTTGTGATCCATCCAGTACCAGAGCGCAGGGATACCTAGAAAATTCTCGCTGAGGCTGTAGATGCCGTAGATGAGGCCGAGATCGTCTGAGCCAGTGATTTGCAATGTCTCGCCATCGAGTCGACGCAGGAAGCTCTCGCTTGGCAGACTCGGATTGTAGGAAAGCTGTATCTTGCTCTCGGGATGCGCCTCGGTAAGGACTTGCTTTAAGTCACGACTCAGGTCGGCGATTGCGGCTTTTACGGAGGTTGAGGGAGATCCGGGAAGGAGGAATTCGGGCGCGTAGCCAAGTTTCATAAATAACGGCGCAACGAACTTTGTCGCTTCAATCTGTGTCGGAGACTTACGCCCTGCGTTTGCGGGAAATCAAGAGGCTTCCCGCCGCTCCGAGCAGAAGCATCGCACTTGTAGTCGGTTCAGGGACGGCCGTGATGGTGAAGGTATCCATGCGGGCGGTTGCTCCAGATGAGCTGGCCATGTAGATCCCAAAACCAGTGATGTTCCCAGTGGGAAGATTGCTGGAGAGGGCGGACCCTAGCTCAAGTTCTGATCCCAGGGTGAAGTCGAGAGCGAGCCAACTGGCCGCCAGATTGCTGAAGGCGAAGCTTTTCGCCTCGGACTGAGTGGCAAAGTTGGCGACGGAACCGACCGCCGTGGTGTTGGCAAAAGATTGGCTGCTGGCATACCACGAGCCTCCGATCTGGATGGCGACACGATAAGCTATGTTTGTGCTGGCGTTGCCTTGGTTCCAGGAAAAGGTGAGTCCCGCATAATCGGCAGGATTCAGTGAGAACTGAGTCGTGTAGAGCATCCCCAGACGATTGGAGGAGTTGGTCAGTGAGACCACAGCGAGGCCGAGGCTCTCACTAGCACTTGTGCCGCCAGTGTTGACGTTGGGGAGATTTTGAGGGGTGCCACCGGAGTTGTTGAGCCAGCCCCCCAGACCATCTGCGGTGTTAAAGGTCGAGGTGTAGTTGGTGGCGGTGGCTCCCGTGGCTACAGTCCACCCCACATTACTGAAGCTCGAGTTATTGCTCGTCGTGCCGTAGGTCTGGCGATAGAGAACCTGGGCCTGAGTCGCCGAGGCGGTTAGCGCGAAGACGGCGAGGGCGGCTCCCGTGGTCAGGAGGGTCTTGGGGAGGAGAGATGAGAGCAATTGCATGGCGGTGGGGGGCGGTGATTTTAGGGACGAACTGAAGAGATCTTGAGATGAGGAAGGATGTAAACGGCCTCATCGGGTCCGGCATTCCCGGCAATGAGTTTCTCCAGAGAGGAGAACAGGGCATCGACGATCTCCTGTGGGTCGTATTCGCAGATCGTGAGAGCATCTTCCCACTCCGCGAGAGCCCACGAGCCGCGGTTGCCGTGGGAGGCGATCTTGAGGTGGCGGCCTGGAGTGACTCCGCGCTGACCGAAGAGCGAGCAGGCTCCGCGAGCCATCATGTCGTCGGTGATGATGACGGCCTGAGGTAGGGAGTTCTTTTTCGTCCAGCGGCGGGCGACGCCATTGCTGGTGAGGAATTGCTCTGCGCACCTGAGGCCGGCCTCTTCCTTGTGATTACCCTTGGCGATTTCTATCCAGGATTCGTTGACGATCAGCCCCATCGAGTGCATGACCCGGCGGAACATTTCAGCATGGTTTGCATTCGCGGCGAGGAGGCCGATCTGGCAACAGCCTTGCTTTTTGAGTTCCTGTGCGGTCAGGCGGATCAGTTCTTCACCGTGAAGGATCACGCGATGCGCCCACGCCTCATCACGACCGAGGCTGACAACCGGGATGTCGTGTTTTTGCAGCCATTTGATCTGATCGATGTGCGGGGATACCGTGATCATGCCAGCAAGGCGCTTGGCAATCAAAGCTTCACGCAGATCGTCGGGAAGGGTCCCACCGTCCGTGTTTGGTACGCCGAGATCGACGAAGAAGGAAAACCGTTCTCCGCGCTCAATGCTGCGTTGACGGCATTGCTCCATCAGCAGGGAGCGGAAGGAGGTGGCCGTTGCATCCATGATGTCCCGTCCGAAAATTAGGCCGATTCGCCCTTGCTGCGCTTTCGGAGCGACGAAAATACCAGAGCGATCTTTGCGAATGATCAATCCCTGCACTTCGAGTTCCCGCAAGGCCTGATCCAGCGTCGCAATTGTGACACCCAGGGACTGCGCTAACGACCTCACGCGAGGCATGCGCGCTCCCGGTCCTAGTCTTTGGGCCAGTGCCTTGAGCTCATGCACGGCTTGATCACGCTTAAACCAAGTCTTGATAGGCTGAATGGCGGAGAGTGTCATAGGATGTTCTAGAACAGATTTGTTCTAGAACATAACCGCTCCCCGATTCAACAAAAAAACGACACGGCCTTGAGAGGACCGGTACAAAAGACAGAGGAGAGGCAGGCCTCAAGATAGCCTCGCTGTGAAAAAAACGGCCTAGTCTTGCGTCTCGACAGGGCTGATCTGAAGCGTGCCGACTTCTTCGCCAGCCAGTTGCTTCTCGATCTGCTGAATGAGCGCACTGGCGAAATCCCGGATGCGGAAAGAGATCCACTCCACCGGGAAGGGGCAGAAGATCATGTTTTCTTCATTCCGGTGGGAAACCAGGACGAGATCGGCTGGGATTCGCACATCGTGTTCAAGCGCCGCACCGAATACTCCGACGGCGAGGACATCCGGGAAAACGAAAATACCGTCGGGGCGTGACTCCCGAGCCCAGAGATCCTTAAAGGCCGCGTAGCCAAACTTTTCAAAAGTATTGTCCTCACGGGCTTTCAGTTTGCTGTGGGATGGGGGAGTAAGACTGACCGATTCGATTTTCAGACGCCGCCGCAAGGCCGCTTCACGAAAAATCTCTCCGACGGGAGTCTGGCGACTCACGGCACGGGAGTCTTCATCCACAATATCGTGGGTGATGATAGCGACACTGCGGCAGCCTTTGGATTGGAGCGCGTCGAGGGCGGTTTCGACCATGACCTCCGCATCCAACCATACGGAACCGCGTACGGATTCGGGAGTGTTGATGGAGACTGGCACCTTGAGGCGGGTGAGCCAGCGGATGTCCTCCTTCACCGCCGTGGCGACGACAAGGGCCTGGATGATGCCTTCTTGGATGGCTTGGGACATCTGAGGGAGGATCTCGGTCTGCTCCTTCTCCGAGCGGCGGTCAAACCATGACATGCAGGCAATGCCGCGCTCCGAAAAAGCTTTGTACACCTCCATGTGCAGGAGGGAGGGAAAGCTGTTGTAGCTGTCCAGATCCAGTCGGCTGTTGTGATACAGACCGACGGAGGTCAGCGCGCGACGATTACTGCGGACAAAGGTGCCCACCCGACGCTGCCAGATTAGGAATCCTTCCTGTACCAGCGGCCTCAAGCCGTTGTTAACCGTGAAGTGGTTGGTATTCCACAGCGCGGCCAATTCTTTCATTGGCGGCAGGCGGTCACCATCCAGAAGCTTCTCCGACTGAATTAACTGCCGGATAAACCTCGGGATTTGTCGCTGCACGGGTACACCTGCTACCGGAGTGAACTCCGCCAGCAGGGACCGAATGCGATAATCTGTGTTATTTTGACCTTTCTGCATTCTGGCCGATGCGCGCCAGATTAGGATGCAGTGGGTCGGATGTCCACGACCAAGAGGGAGTTACTCCGATTTTCCACCCAGCAGCTCGGCGAGCTTTTCTTTGATGGCGTCGGCCCAGATCTGGTAGCCCTTCTGGGTCAGATGCAGGAAATCGGGCATGGTCTCGCGGGTGATGCTGCCATCGGGCTCCAGGAACTGCTTGCCGATATCCATGAAGTACACCGTCTTGCCGTCATCGAGCTTGGCGATGATCTCGTTGACTTGGGCGATGTCTTTACGAGCGGGAGAGTCGGGCTTCTCGTTGCGGGGGAAGATTCCAAGGAGGAGGATCTTTGTGTCGGGAGACCTTTTCTTGATCTCCTCGACAATAGCCGTGATACCCGCAGCGACCTCTGTGGGGTTGTTACGCTGGCCGGTAAGATTGTTGGTGCCGATCATCACGACGGCCACCTTGGGTTTGTAGCCCTCCAAGGCACCATTCTGGATACGCCAGAGGACATTCTCCGTGCGGTCTCCCCCAATGCCGAAGTTGGCGGGCTTCAGTGGCTCGAAACGTTCCTGCCAGATTTCTTTCGCACTACCCCATCCCGCAGTGATCGAGTCACCGAAGAAAACGACGTCGATATTGCCAGCCTTCGCCTTTTTGACGTGGCCTTCGTGCTGATCGATCCAGGGATTCCGAGGCTGAGGATCGGTGGTGCTGGGACGGGCGGCTTCCTGAGCGGAGAGCGTGGAAATGCCGAGAGCGACGGCCACCAGCAGCGTGGGGAGGGAGAGTTTCTTCATGGGGTACGATAGGTTTCCTTGATTTGATAGCGCACTTTTTCCGTGAGCAGGGGAAAAGTATCGGTACGGAAAGGCACGGTTGGCAATCCTTCTCCATTGTACAAATTACTCGTCGGATTATCCGACCACGCATAGCGGATAAAGGCGGGTTTCGGGACCTCGGGGGACCAGACCATGATCGAATCTTTGTCGATCTTTGCCTGAGCCCATACCCACTTCCCGTCTTCCCCACAGATGGCAAAGCCCTGAACCTCGCTTCCCGGGCTGGGAATGGTCAAAGGCTTGGTCACGGCGGGACCATCGGGTCCGGAATATTTTACGACATAGGTATCAGGCAGAGGCCGGGCGACTAATCCACCTTCCGTATGGTCAAATTGTACACGGATTTTTCCGTCCTCGATGGTGGAGGATTTGTAGGTGGGGCCGGAATACACAACATCTTTGCCGTAAGTCTTGGCAAGCGCTACACGAGCAAGACGCTCGGCGGGGTCCTTTTTGTTACTGGTATGGACTTCTCCCGATTCACCGACGTCATAAGTAACGGATTGTCCGGTATTGGGAACGGCCAGCGCGGCCGTCATGGAGTCGCGCATTTCCGCCCAGGTCTGGTCCTCCGGGACGTCGGCTTTGTTGTGACCCCCCGTCAACTGGACCCAGTAGAAGGGGAAGTCTGCTCCGCCCCATGCATTGCGCCAGTCCTTGATCATGAGGGGCAGAGCGACGCGATATTGCCAGGCGCGGGGGTGATTGCCCTCTCCCTGATACCAGATCACGCCCCGCATACCGTAGGGAATGAGCGGATGGATCATGCTATTGTAGAGCCATCCGGCAATATCCTTCGGTTCTCCGGGAGGAGGCTCTGGAGGCTGGGGATAGGAGGCAAGGGCGTCCTTCGATAAAGAAGGCAGGCTGTATTCCTTCCGAGCCAGCCAGTCTCCTTTAAGTTGCAGGGTCTGCGAAGCATTGCCGATATTGAACCGACCGGAGGGAAAGTCTGAGAGGGTTCCCGCGGGATTGTAGAGGCGAATGGCGAGGACATTTTCGCCTTTGGGCCCTCCGCCGGGAATTTTATACCGACGTTCCTTGGAGGTACTGGAGGGAGGAGTGCCATCCGTTTTGTCGATCTCCTTCCCATTCCAATAAACCGTGTCATAGGCCGACATGGCAGGGAGATTGAGATAAAGGAACTGGCCCGCAAGTTTCTCGGGCATGTCAACCGTCCGGCGTATCCATGTCACTCCGGGGCCAATTGTGTCATCGGATGGCAGCTTGCCGGGGAGGGTGACTTTTGACCACTCACTCGGAACGATTTGAGAACCCGCAAAGGCCTCGATTGAACTGGAGGGCTTGTCCTGCCGATTATTCGCCTGAATCCAATTTTTCAAATCAGCAGCAAACTTTTCCTGAAGGCCAGGATAGGCTGCAAAGGCTTCCCGGATATTATCTTTTCCGATTTTCAATTCCGGATCGGTATCCAGAGCTTCTGCACTGATCCAAGCCTCGATCTGACTGCCTCCCACGGAGGAGTGAAGCATGCCCACAGGAGTATTCAGTTCTTTGGAAAGTTTCTTGGCGAAGTAGTAGCAGATGCCACTCATGCTGCCCGTGGACTCAGGACCGGCCACCATCCACTTGTTGTTCCGGATTTTGACTTCCTCGCTGGGCGTTCCGCTCGGATTCACATCGACACGAGCTTCACGAATCCAGGGATTGGCCGACTGGGCAATCTCTGCCGGCGATCCGAGGGTGTGCCCCATGTGCCACCCCATATTGGACTGGCCGGAGGCGATCCATACTTCGCCAACCAGGATGTCTTCGAAGGTCAGTGTGTTTTTTCCCTCGATCTTGAGTTCATACGGCCCGGGTCCGGCTTCCGCGAGATTCAGATCCACTCTCCACCGACCGTCGCTCCCTGCGGTGGTTTCCGCCGTCTGGTTACCCAGCGTGACGCGCACTTTTTCACCCGCCTCGGCCTTACCCCATACTGGCGTTTTTGCGCCTTTCTGAAGCACGGCGTGATCGGAGAAAAGCTCGGGAACGGACACTTCCGAGTGAAGAACCACAGCCCCCAGAAAGAGGGCTGCGGTTGACAAGACGAGGGAAAAACGAGGACGCACGCGCTTATTTCTCCTGAGCAGGAAGGAAGAGCGCGACGACCGCTTTCCCGATGCCTTCGCCACCGGCCTTGGCTAGATGGATATTGTCCTTAAACCACTCGAGCTTGCCCATCTGCTCCCGATCAAGCCCGTCATAGAAATTGAGCGTCGCGGCTTTGGTCTCGTCGAAGTAAGCCTGACGACGCTGACGCGCCTCAATGCTCTTGGGGAAGTTTTCACCGCTCCGGGAATCCCAGCAGATCATGTGAAGCGACTTGGCGTTTGGCAGGGCCTTCTTCACGCGCTCTTCCATGCGGCGATATTCCGGCTCTTTCCCATCATCGGCGAGGGAACGGTCCAAGGCTCCGCTGTCCGGCTTGCTGAGGAAGTAGATGATATAGTCGGGGTTCATCGCCTGAAGGATTTTTTCAAATCCCGGCTGACGCCAAAGGTAGTTGTACGGCCACCATCCGCCATTCGCGATATTGTAAACCACAACCCCGGGCGTCTCATTTTCCAGCAGGAGTCCGGCAAGCCACAGCCAGCCGGAATTAATCCCGCTGAGCTTGAGGGTATGCAGCCCCTGAGTCGTCTGGAACTTCGCAAGCCCGATATCGAGAGGCTGTCCAGCCGTGGCGGGTGCGATCTTCTCGGCCTTGCCATCGAGATCGATGGTGAAACCTCCCGCCCGATTTTCAAAGGGAGCTCCATTCCAAGTCTCAAACGTGCCGCTTGAGTAAACCACCGTGATGTCTGCCGCCCGGACCTTGAAAGTCATCGAGGCCTCCGGCGAGTCCGACGACATCAGTCCCCCATTCCACCCGAGGTAGGGCCACGCATCATCGCGAGATGCCCAAGCCTGACGCCAGGGGCCTGCGATTTCGATATCAAAATCCTTGCCTTGCTCAAACAGCCATCCAGCCGCGTTGTCGCGCGGATTGCGTGCCGACTTAGCATTGATATTGCCGATCCCACCATCCCCATAAGCCTGCTGGAGTGCCTGCCGGAAATAGTGCGACCAATGGAAGTACCCATCACTCAGGCTGTCCCCGATAATGAGCACCCTCAGCTTCTTGTTGTCAGCCTTGAGCCCTGCCGCATCCTTCTTGAAGTCGGCGATGAATTGCCGCGCGGCATCATTGAGCCCAGCCTCCGGATAACCGGGCCTCCAAGCGGTCCCTGCCGGAGCATTCTCTGCGCGAAGGCTGCCTGACATCAGGATTGATGACGCGATGAGAAGGCCCGTCGTGACGATATATCTATGCATTGTGATCATTAGGATTTGGGGTTGGGGAAAGTGGGTTGGCTTATTCGTAAAGCTCCAGGCGGACAGCTTTGATGTCACCGACCATGAAAGGAATGCCTTTCTTGTAGTAGTCCTGATAGCTGCTGTGCCGCGGTGCATAAAGATCGATCTCATTCTTGCCGTCCTTCAGCCATTGATCGATCCGCACCCCGTATCCGGTCAGCGAATCCGGCGCTTCCTTGAAGTAACCCGTCTGATTGATCATCACTCCATCGACAGAGGGTTTGTCCTCGTCCTGGTCAATGACGAGACGCACCGTCTTGCCCTTCCAGTCTGCAGGCAATTCGAAGGTCCTCCGCAGCCCAAACGCTTTATCCGTACCCCCCGGGATCTTCACCGTCCCCTTCTCCTCATGCCATGCGACCGCCTTCTTCCACTCGCCACTCAGATCAATGGTCTTGGCAGGCTGGGGCACCGTCCAGAGATAGAGCACACCGCCGGGCCCGCCACTCATCGCATCTCCCGTCACTTCCATGGCCAGATCGATTTTCCCCGCCGCCGCCTCCTTCGTGATATCGACGACCATGGGATTCTGCAACTTCGCTCCCAGCGGCTCTCCGTTCAGCCAGACCTGGCCACCTCCGCGAATCCCCATCGTATGAAATCCCGCCTTGAAACCAAGGAACACCCTCCGGTTCCCAGCGATCCACTCCTGCGGAATCGTCACCGATTTCCGATACTGGGCCGCCGTCACATCCTTGTAATCATTCGCCAGCCACGTGCCGAGCTGCCCATCTTTCCACGCTGCCGCATCGAAAGCCGGCGCGTTCCACCCATCTTCCGCCGGCTTGTCCGTCGTGAAGAGCCGCACCTTCCAGTCCGCATTCAGATTCACTCCATCCTGCTTCAGTAGCTTCGCCTGCTCTGCCGCGACCTTATCCACATCCTTGAGGATTTCCGGATTGCCCAACTCCAGCGCCCGCCACTGATTCCATTGGATCTTCAGCCAATGCAGTGGCCCATTCAGCCCGGCGTTCTGGCGCACCACCGCAAACTGCCGGATCTGATAAGGCGTGAATGTCACATCCTTCAGCACCAATTCATTTTCCCCCACCATCTCCCCTTTGATCTCCACCGGCGGGTCCTGCGTGAGATCCAGTGCCACCGCGCCATGGGCACCCCGCAGCGTCAGATTCGTCGTGATCTTGTCATCTTCCTTCCACTTCTTGTCCGGCATGTTGAGCGCCCCCGCGATGAAGACATCGTAGAGCCCATTCTTGCTCTCCCTGCGCTCCACCCATACACGCGGATCGCTGGAGTCCGTCTCCATCTCGACGCCCAGCCCCGTCAGCAGATCTTCAAAAAGAGCCTGCCGATCCGCTTCATTCATCCACTTGCCTTCCTGATCCTTGAATCTCACATGGAAAGGCGACCCGATCCAGATCATCCGCCCCTTGCCGTAATCGACCTCCGCGATCGCCATCGAGTCATCCTCCCACTTCGCAATCGCCTTCACCTCGGGCGATTTCCCCTCAATGCGAATCGCTCCCGTCTTCTCATTCCCGAGATAGTCGATCGAAACTCCGCTACCCTCCACGGTCTTCCCCTTCAGCTTGGGCATCAGCGTCTGCTCCTCGGTGAAGGTCATCTTCGCCGTAGGCCATTTGTGCATATTGTCCTTGGTGATACGGTAGTCTTCCACCTTCAGATCAAAGGCCTTGGCCAGCGGCCAGCTATCCGCATCCAGCGGAGTGTGACGCCCTGTATTAAACTGCGCCACAAACGTCCCGCCTTCCGCCACGTATTTCTTGATCGCCTCCACACGCGCCGATGTCATCACCGACGTCGAGTTATCAAAGATCACCGGGATATTGTCCGCCAGCCCCTTGTCCAGGTCAGGCCCATCGATCAATACCGGACTGATCCCCGCGGAAGGCAGCGGCCCCCGGGAGACATCCCATGTCCAAATGTCCCCATTCAGGAATCTCTCGCTCTGCTCCACATCGCGCAGCACGCCGAGCGTCGGCTCGGCAAAATCGATCTTTCCCACCGTGCGCATGAGCGGCCAGTTCTCCTTCCACCACGCCACCACATCCGGCCGACTCCAGAAGTCCCGCTGGATGTCGAAGACATAGTCGTGCGCATCCTGATTCTCCCAGAATATGTTGCCAAATTTCTGCCGCGCATGCCGCGCGTCCTTCGACGCGCTGCCGCCCTCGCTACTCCCCGGGATTCCCCGCAGTCGAGAGTACCCCTTGTAGTGCATCGGGCGATACCAAGTGCCCTCTCCCGTCAGTTGCGGATAGGCCCCGTATTTAGCAAAGAGATCCATCGCTTCGGACTGAAACATATGCGGCGTCATCACCTTGATCGGACGCACCGGATCGATGCTGCGCATCGCGGAGAGATACGTCTTCAGCGTCTCCAGCTTCTCCCAGATCAGGTAGTCATTCCACTCCATCCAGAATTGATTGAGACTCCGCTCGGCAAAGGGAAAATCCCGCCCCTCCACCTTGCTCAAAAAGACCCGATACGAAATCCGCCCCCCATGGGAATAAATCGCAAAGTCGTTCTCTCCAGCCTTCAACAAGCCGGTTACGTCAAATTGCGTGTGCGGATTCAGATAGTTCTCCGCATTCAGGCTCTTTCCCGGCGCCAGTTGACCATTCACCCACACATCGAGGTCTTTGCCGTCTTTCTGCGTGTACGGCATCACGTGGAGGTAGATTTTCCCGTCTCCCTTCAGGAAGTCGGCGGGCACATTTTCCGTAAAACGATACCACAGCGGAGCCGTCTCTCCCTCGGCGCGGAACTGATTGAGCAGCCGTCGGCTCGTCCGCAGATCTTCCGACCATGAGGAGTCATCAAAGTCCGCCTTCGTGACCCCCTGCTCGATACCTTGTTCCTTGCTGATCCCGGGCATCCATCTCCAGGGCTTCTCATCCAGATCGACGTACTCTCCCCGGCGGCCAAAGAAGTAAGCCATCTCGGGGTACGGGAAAGTCTCCCAGCTTTTCGCCTCGAGGCCGAAGTCCTTGTTGGCCTTCTCCAGGCTGTAGCCCCGCTCCTTCTGCAAATACTCGGTAAACCGCTTTTCAGCCCCCGGCGGCACCCGTCTTGGCTCGCTCAGGAAGAATTCTCCATGCGGCTCCATCCACGCCACCAGATCCTCATTATCCTTGAAGTGATTCATCAACTGCTGCATCGCATTCAGTTCCATGCTGCGGGCAACAGGAGACGCGATCTGCGTATTGTAGTAGCCGTCCGCGCCAGGCAGATCCCGTGCCGGATGAGCGGAGTCCAGCGCAGATTCCACATAGGGTTTGATGTCACCGACACTCCGGGCCCACCAGACCGGGATGCCGCCCCAGATCATGAAGCGGTAGGGCTTTCCGACCAGACGCGCTTGGGCGATGATATTGTCGGCTCCGGTGAAGTCATAGACATTCGGTGCGTAGGACGAACTCAGTCCATGGTGCGTGTGGACATTGATGATCGCAGGATTCTCTTTGGCAAATTCCAGGATCTCCGGCGGCTTCGTCGGAGACATCCACCACATGCCGAGGCCGGAAATATCGAAGCAATCGAGATATTTCGGATAGTCCGCAGGGATCGGCGTGACCCACGACTCCGCCTGCAAGTTCTTTGCAGTCGCATTGAGCGTTTTCTCATCGGCTGCGCTGAGGACGAAGACATGCTTATCATTCCGCCCGATCAGCCATTGCCCGGCTTGAGGAATGTTGAGGATCGCCCCCCCTTGCTTGGCCTCAGGGTTCTTGAGCGTCGCAATGGAGTACGACAGCAGATCGGAAAGATACTTCGACGCCAGGATGCGGGCCTGAGGCTCTCCTTGCGTTTCAAAGATGACCAGGCTCTGGGGAGCAGCCCCTGTCTTCCATGTGGCTCCCGCTGCCGAGACCCTGCCAAAGCCACGCAGATCGAGCGATGGCGACTCGGCTTGATCAGTGGTTTCCTTTACCCCGAGTTTCTTGAGCTGAGCCGCAAGGGCGGACTGTGCCGCTGCGGCCGGTTTGGCGTTGGCGCTTATTTGCGTCTTCTCGGCATGACTCAGAGAGAATGAAATCCCTATCAAGGCTATGGCGGCGCAGGAAACTAGGCTGAAGGGCGTCGGGGGGCGGCGGAAGACATTCATTGGTTTCTTTGGGAAGGGGGGGAAACCAAATAAGGTGGCGCAGAGTTTGACTTTTTAAAACAAAAAATCACTTTCTTCAGTGTTACATTTGTCTCATTGGGGGGAACACATCCGCCCTCTGCGTTCCATGCGATGTATGGGCATGAGTATCATTGGAGCGATTTTTATCGGACTGATTGTGGGTGCCTTGGCAAAACTTTTGATGCCGGGCAAAGATCCCGGCGGCTGGATCATAACTATTTTACTGGGTTTGGCGGGTTCGTTTGTGGGCACTTTTATCGGTCGGGGGCTGGGCTGGTATCAGGAAGGTGAGCCTGCCGGCTTTATCGCTTCGGTATTCGGTGCCATTATTTTGCTGCTGCTCTATCGTGTGACTTTCGGGCGCAAAGCCTGACTGTTGCAGGCTCCTTGCTTGATAAACGCGGCACCGTGCCGCCCTCTTGGGAAACCATTCTGAAAAAATGCTTTGTCAGGAATCCAGGTTGCAATTTTCCGCACAGAGGAGTTTCATGACTGCGGAATTGCACTGGGAATGCGGATAATTGCTTTTCGTCACAAAAAAAGGGTTTCCCTCCAAGGCCCGGGTTCGATAACCAAGTGGGGTATGCGGGCCGTCGGAAATTTTTGGAACCAGTGTAGCTATCTGCTGCTGGCGCTTTTACTTACTCTTGTTCCCGCACATGCCGATGTGACGGGCAATAGCTACCAGATGCGCCGGGTGGCGGATATCTTCGACCCGCTCTCGCGTCCTGCCGAAATGATTCATCATTCGGCAATGGTCGTCCTCCTCATTACGGCCGGTATCTTCCTCGTTGTCACCTTCCTCTTGGTTTACATCGTGGTGAAGTTCCGTCGCCGCAAGGACGACGATGGCGACGAGCCACCACAGATCTACGGCAGCAGCCATATCGAGCTGGCTTGGACCGTGCTTCCCATTCTCATCACCGTCGTGCTGATCCTTGTGGCCAGCCGGACCATCGGAGAGATTCAGAATATGCCGATGCCGGAAAACGCCTTGAAGGTGCGGCTGGTCGGCCATCAATGGTGGTGGGAGATCCATTACCCGGATCTCGGCATCGTGACGGCCAATGAAATTCACATCCCCGTCAGCAGCCGGGATCGGGATAAGGCTCGTCCCACCCATATCACCCTGCAATCAGCCGACGTGATCCATAGCTTCTGGGTGCCCCAATTGGCAGGTAAGACCGACTTGGTGCCCAACAAGGATAACGAAACCTGGGTGGACCCCTACGAGATTGGTGTCTATTTTGGCAACTGCGCCGAGTATTGCGGTAGCCAGCATGCAAATATGCTGCTCCGCGTGATCGTGCACGAGCCGGAGGATTTCGACCGCTGGGTGGCTCAGCAGAAAGCCCCGGTTGTCGCTCCCCAGACGGAACTGGAGACCAAGGGCCGCGATCTTTTCTTCAATACCTCCTGCGTGAATTGCCATCGCGTTGATGGAACGCTGTCAGCCGGCGTATTTGGCCCGGATTTGACGAAGCTCATGCTGCGTCAGACCATCGGCGCCGGGGTTGCTCCCCTGACCAAGGAAAATCTCTGGCAGTGGGTGAAGGATCCTCAATCGCTGAAGGTCGAGTGCCTCATGCCCGACATGCAACTTGAGAAGAATGAAGTGGATGCCATCGTGGCCTACCTCATGACACTGAAATGAACGCACTTTCTTTCATAGCCAGGCAGGTCAACGCTCCGCGATATTTGTCGGGGAATCAATCTTCAACCGGGAACTAAGAACGTGGCCAGCGGAACAACCAGTACAGAGAACGAATACCAATTCCCCGAGCCGGAGCGCATCGGAGAGGAGAAGGGCACCCTGACGCGTCTCGTTCAGGAAATGGTCTTTACTGTGGACCATAAGAAGCTCGGGCTCATGTACATCGGATCGGGCCTCCTTTTCTTTGTGGTCGCCGGTCTCATGGCCCTGATGATGCGCTTGCAGCTGTTTTTCCCGCGCAACACCCTGCTGGAGCCCGATGTCTTCAACCGCTTTTTCACCATGCACGGCACGGCGATGGTCTTCCTCGTCGGTATGCCGATTATTTTCGGTTTCGCGAACTACCTGATCCCTCTCATGATCGGGACGCGGGATATGGCGTTTCCGCGACTGAATGCCTTCGGGTTCTGGATCTTCTTCTTCAGCGGTTTGCTGCTGTATTTTAGTTATCTGGCGGCACCGGGCCTTTACGCAGCCGGATCAGCTCCCGATGTGGGCTGGTTTGCTTATGCGCCGCTGACTGCCAAGGCTTTTTCCCGGGGACACAGTACGGACTACTGGACCCTGTCCCTGTTATTGGGCGGCATAGGTAGTATAGCGACGTCCATCAACATCATCGTCACGATCATCTGTCTTCGCTGCAAGGGGATGGTTCTTGGCAGGATGCCTCTCTTTGTGTGGCTGTTCCTCGTGGTGGCGTTTTTGGTCATCATTGCCATGCCTCCGCTGTCGGCCTGCCAGATCATGCTGATTCTGGACCGATATCTGGGTGCGAAATTCTTCGATACGCAGGCGGGCGGCTCGGCGGTCCTCTGGCAGCACTTCTTCTGGATCTTCGGGCATCCGGAGGTTTACATCCTCATCCTGCCGGGCTTTGCCATTGCCTCGGAGGTTATCCCGGTTTTCTCCCGCAAGCCGATTTTTGGTTACCCTGTCATGGTGGCGGCGAGCGTGATGATTGCTTTCATCAGCTTGGGCGTGTGGGCTCACCACATGTTTTCCGTCGGCATGACCTCGATCGGGAATACCTTCTTTGCCATCTCGACGATGTTGGTGGCTATCCCGACGGGCATTAAGATCTTTAACTGGTTGGGCACGATGTACGGCGGCAAGATCCGCTTCGATCTCCCGATGCTTTTCTGTATCGGCTTCCTCTTCCAGTTTCTCATCGCTGGTCTCACGGGTGTGATGCTGGCCATGGCTCCCTTTGACTGGCAGTTGACGGATTCCTACTTCGTGGTCGCCCACTTCCACTATGTGCTGATCGGTGGTCTGCTCTACACGATCTTTGCGGGTATCTATTACTGGTATCCGAAGGCTTTTGGCAAAATGCTCAGCCCGAAGCTGGGTCACTGGCATTTCTGGCTCTTCACCATCGGCTTCCATCTGACCTTTGCTCCCCAGCACTTCGCTGGCTTCCTTGGAATGCCACGACGTATCTTCACCTATGAGGCGGATCGTGGCTGGGAAATCTGGAACCAGCTTTCCACCATCGGCGTTCTGATTCAGATGCCCGGCATCATGTTCTTCGTGGGAAATCTGATCTACTCCTACTTCAAGGGTAAGCCGGCTGGCAACGATCCTTGGGACGCTTGGACCCTGGAGTGGTCCACGACATCTCCGCCGCCGGATTACAATTTTGAGCATCTCCCCGAAGTCAAGAGCCGCCGCCCGCTCTGGGATGTGAAACACCCCAGCGACCCTGATTGGAAATTCGAATGACGACCGCCGAACCCACCATCACAGACTGGAAGCTGCCTTCTCCGAGGAAGGTCGGCATGATTTCCCTGATCATCACGGAATCTGCCCTCTTTACCATCTTCGTAGTCGCTTATGTCTTCTACATCGGTAAGAGCCTGAATCCTCCGTATCCCGCTCAGGTGCTGGAGTTCCCCTTGCTGGGTAGCATTGCTCTTTTCAGCAGCAGTCTCACCATCTGGATCGCCGAGAAGATGCTGCACAAGGGCAACAAATTCGGCTTCCACCTCTGGTGGGGCATCACGGTCTTACTGGGAGCCTACTTCCTGTATTTCACCGGTGCGGAGTGGCATCACCTGATCTTTGAGAAGGATCTCACCATCAGCACGAATGTCTTCGGCAGCACGTTTTACTCCTTGGTCGGACTGCACGCCAGTCACGTCATCATCGGAGTGATCCTGCTCAGCATGGTCTGGCTCTTCAGTATCACAAAGCATATCGCTCCCGGTCACACCGAGCACATCGAGATGGTTTCCTGGTACTGGCACTTCGTCGATGCCATCTGGCTCGTCGTTCTCATCGTAGTTTATATCATCAGCACACGAGCATGAGTTCAGATCCTTCACATCACGATCCAAACTCCGTTGAGCTCCCCACGCCGACAGCGTGGCCGATCGTTGTCGCTTTCGGTCTCCTGCTGATGGTTGCGGGTTTGGTGACAAATCTTTTTGTCTCCGCCGTCGGATTCCTGACGGCTCTCACAGGAGCCATCGGTTGGTTTGGCGATGTCTTTCCGCATCCGAAGCATGAGTCTGTGCCCCTGCGCCCTGAGAGCGAACGGGCGGTCATTCCTCCTTCCCAATACACGGTCAAGCGCCTTCAACTTGGCTCGGCTGGACATCGCGTCCGTATCCCGATCGAGGTGCATCCCTACAGCGCGGGCGTCTTTGGCGGTATTGTGGGCGGTGTCGTGATGGCTGTGCTGGCGTGCGCTTACGGTCTCTGGCAGTACGGCAGCATTTGGTACCCGATCAATCTTCTGGCAGCCGCCGGCGTGCCGGAACTGGCCGAGGCCAGCAAGGAGCAACTCCTTCAGTTCAGCCTTTCCGGTTTGTTGGTGGGCATCCTGGCTCACGGGAGCATCTCGATTCTGGTCGGCCTGCTTTACGCGGTTTTGCTCCCCATGTTGCCTGCGCGTTCGCAGTGGTTCTGGGGCGGGATCATCACGCCTCTTCTCTGGAGTGGTCTGGTCTTCGCCACACTGGGATTTGTAAATCCCGCGATGGCGGCCCTCATTGACTGGCCCTATTTCATTATCTGCCAAGTTGCCTTTGGTATGGTGGGCGGATACGTCGTCTTCAAGTCGGCCAAGGTGGAAACCATGCAAACTTGGCCTCTGGCCGCAAAAATGGGCGTGGAAGGTGCTCATGGAGAGGAGCAACCATGAAGTCGAAGTTTTTGATTCTCACTGCCGCCGTCTGCGCGCTGGCTCTGCCTGCTTGCGACTGGATGCCAGGCAAACCGACCGAAGCGGATCGGTGGCAAAATCCGGCCAAAGTTGTCGATTTCAAGCAGCTCTTCCATGAGAACTGTCTGGGTTGCCATGGCGACGGCAAGGACATCGGGGCCGTGTTGTCTCTGAATGATCCTCTGTACCTGTCCATTACCACACCCGAGCAGGTGAATGAGATCATCACATCGGGCCGAAAAGGGTTTCCCATGCCAGCTTTTGCCCAGAAAAATGGGGGCAAGCTCACCGATCAGCAGGTCACTGCTCTCGTGGAGGGTATCTTTGCCTGGGGCAAAGCCGGAGGACCTCAGCCGGAGGCACCTCCCTACAGTGCTCCTTTGGGCGATCCCGCCGCTGGCGCATCGGCCTTTTCGCTGTCTTGTGCGAGTTGCCATGGAGTGGACGGTAAGGGCGTCGCTGGTAAGGCGGGCTCGGTCGTTGATCCCAATTACCTCGGTCTCGTCTCTGACCAATACCTGCGTACCATCACCATCGTCGGACGTCCGGAACTCGGTTGCCCGGATTTTGCCCATCGTGTTCCCGGTCGTGTCATGACCGCCACGGAAGTCTCCGACATTACTGCCTGGCTTGCTTCGCAACGCCGGAATGAGTTCAACCAGCCCCTTTCCCCAGCCGCACCCTGACCTATGAGTGACTCCACACAAAAGTCCCCTTGTGACAATTCTGTGAAGACCGGCTGCGGCTGCCAGGCCGCCGACGGCAAGTCGAACCGCCGTGACTTCCTCTTGAAGGTCGGCCTGGGATTGAATGTCGTGGCGGGAGCCATGATTTCCGTGCCGATCCTGGGCTACGTCCTGAGCAGCTTTTTCCAGAAGATGCCGCTGAAGGAAATTTCCTTGGGACCGATCGACAAGTTCCCCGAGGGCACGACTCGCCTCGCTTCTTTCAGCAATCCCTATCAGGTGCCATGGGATGGGGAGACAGCTCAGATCCCGTGCTGGGTACGCCGCGTTCAGGGTGAAGAATTTCAGATTTTTGCCATCAACTGTACCCACTTGGGCTGTCCCGTCCGGTGGTTCGAGGAGTCGAAGCTCTTCATGTGCCCTTGTCACGGTGGGGCCTTCTATGAGGATGGCTCCCACGCTTCCGGTCCTCCTCCGCGCGGCTTGTACACTTACGAGTACAAGGTCGTGAATAATGAGCTGATCCTCCTTGGAGGCATCCTGCCGACTCTCGCCCGACCGAACATATGAACCAACGCCTGACTGCTGCAGCCCGCCAGGCCTTCGTCTGGCTCGATGACCGCCTCCACATTACCAATTTGTGGGAGCATACCGCCGGGCACATGATCCCGAAGAGCAGTGCCAGTTGGTTCTACGTTTTTGGTAGTGCCACGATGCTCTGCCTGATGATCCAGATTGCCACGGGGTCTTTGCTGGCTTTTGCCTACGTTCCTTCAGGCGCGGAAGCCTACAGCACTCTGGAGTACCTGACTTACCAGCAGCCTTTTGGGTGGTATCTGCGGGCTATCCATAACTGGGGCTCCAATTTCATGGTGGCGATCATGTTCCTGCACATGACGCAGGTGTTCCTTTTCGGTGCCTACAAGTATCCCCGTGAGATCACTTGGATCTCGGGTTGTGTGCTCATGGTGCTCACCTTGGGCATGGCCTTCACGGGGCAGGTGCTTCGTTTTGACGAGGACGCCTACTGGGGCCTCGGCATTGGCGCGGCCATCATGGGGCGTGTGCCTTTCGTCGGTGAGCAGTTGGTGCATTTGATGCTGGGTGGAGCGATCATTGGCGCGGAAACCTTGTCCCGTTTCTTCTCTCTGCACGTCTTCATTATTCCGGGCACCATCCTCGCCCTCCTGAGCTTGCACCTGCGCATGGTGCTTACCAAGGGCATCAATGAGTATCCGAAGCCCGGCCACGTCGTGCGTCGTGAGACCTACGACGAGGAGTACAAGGCGATTATCAAGAAGGATGGTATTCCTTTTGCTCCGCACGGCATCGGCAAGGATCTGATCGCTGCGGCGATTGTCATCGGTGGCATCCTCTTCTGCGCGACCGTTTTTGGGCCGAAAGGCCCGACGGGACCACCCTGGCCGACCGAGATCGACACGGTACCCCGCCCGGACTTCTTCTTCATGTGGATCTTTGCGGTCGCGGCTCTTCTGCCCGACTATCTGGAGACCTTCATTTTGTTGACGTCGGCCCCCGTCATCATGCTGATCCTCTTTGCGCTGCCTTTCATCAGTAATACTGGTGAGAAAAGCTGGCGCCGACGTCCGATCGCGGTGATGACCGTGATCCTCGTTTACGTCACTTTTGGCATTCTGACTTTTCTGGGTATCACATCGCCATGGTCGCCGGATATGGAGGCGTGGACAGCGGACTCGATCCAGAAGGAATCCATCCAGGGGCGCTCTCCTCTGGAACTTCGTGGAGCCGTGGTACTCCAATACAAGCAATGCCGCAACTGCCATGCCATCGGCGGCGTGGGCGGTCATCGTGGGCCTGATCTCACGGATGTCGGCATGCGTCTCACGGGACCACAGTTGATCCGCCAAGTCATTCAGGGTGGCGGCAATATGCCGGCCTACGGGAAAAATCTCACTCCTTACGAAGTCGATGCTCTGACGGCCTACCTCGTTTCGCTGCGACCTGAAGGCGTGCCGCCAGCTCGTGACTCCACTTTCCCTGCCCTCCCTCCCGAACAGAAAAAGGCAACCACCTCAGAAGGCTCCCACCCCCAGGCCGCATCCGGTTCATGAGTGACAGCCAATGAGCAATTGTCTTTTTGAAAAACGTTCAAATCGTCCCGGTCGTTTCGCCAGGATTAAAGGAAAGGCATTGTCATGGGTAGCGTGGACATAAAACCCGAGGACCTCGTGATCCGTACTCTCGGAGAGCGGAAGATCAATTCCCCTCTGGAAGCTTTCTTTGCGGAATCGCAGACCAAGCATGAATTTTACAGCGACGATAGTCGCGTGGTGATCGATCAGGATCTTGTCCATCTGCGATCCCTCGTGGAAGGTGGCGGTGAGTTGCCTTGCTTCGAGCGGGCGGGTCCACGCCGCAAGATATACTTCGATCCGAAAAATACGGTTTGCGCCATTGTCACCTGTGGTGGCCTTTGTCCGGGCCTGAATGATGTTATCCGGGCCATTGTCCTCCAGGCACATTACCGCTACGGGGTTCATCGCATCTATGGGATTCCTTATGGGTATGAGGGCCTGATTCCTGACTACGAGCATCCGATCATCAATCTGACTCCCCAGTATGTGAGCAGTATTCACACCTTCGGCGGAACGGCTCTTGGAACCTCCCGGGGTCCGCAGGATGTTCACCGCATGGTGGATCGCTTGCAGGAGTTGCATGTCAATGTCCTCTTCGTCATTGGCGGTGACGGCACCCAGCGCGGTGCTCGCGATATCGAGAATGAAGCCCGCCGCCGCGGTATGAAGCTGGCGGTCGTCGGTGTGCCGAAGACGATCGATAATGACATGATCTACATGGACAAGAGCTTTGGCTATGAGACGGCGGTGGCCGCTGCTGTGACGGCGATCAATGCCGCTCACACAGAGGCTCGCAGTTCGCGTCATGGCGTGGGCCTCGTTAAGCTCATGGGGCGTCACTCGGGCTTCATCGCGAGCTCCTCGGCCATCGCGAGTGGTGAGGTGAATTGCGTGATGATCCCGGAGGTTCCGGTCGCTCTGGATGGACCGAATGGCTTTTTGGAATATCTCTATCGCCGCGTGATCGAGCGTGGCCATGCCGTGGTCACCGTTGCGGAGGGAGCCGGACAGGAATACGTGGAGGCGACTCTCGCTCAGGATGCCTCGGGCAATAAGAAACTCGGCGATATCGGTGTCCTTCTGCGCGACCGGATCGGTGCCTACTTTAAGGAGCGCAAGACGGAGCTGAACCTCAAGTACATCGATCCCAGCTACATGATTCGCAGTGTCCCGGCCGCGACCAATGATCGCATCTACTGTATGCGCCTCGGTCAGGCGGCGGTCCATGCGGCTATGGCGGGCAAGACGGGTCTTGTGGTAGCCCGCTGGCACAGTAGCTACGTCCATGTCCCAATCGCCGTCGCGACATCAGCCCGACGCATGGTGGACCCCGGTGGCGATCTCTGGCTCTGCGTGCTGGAGTCCACAGGCCAGCCGCCTTCATTTTACTGATCCGCCTCGCAAGCTGTTCGGAAGGAGTACAAAAACCTCCTTTTCCGAAGTCAGGGGATTTGTCACTCTGCCTTCATGTTGCAACGGACCTTAGCGCACCGCGAAGTTTCCTCTCTATGATCTCGTTAAGCCATGTCCGCAAGGTCTACATGGTGGCCAATTTCCTGGCCTTGGCTCTCTTTGCTTTTCACGCGTTCGTCTTGGTGGAGACGGCTCACCTCCTTCAGGAGCTGAATATTCCCCTCGTTCAGTTCATGGGGCTGCACATCTCGGATACCCTCCTCTTGCTGAGCGCCTTTTTCGTCCTCTACTGTACGCATGTTTTGGAGGCTGTGGTATGGGGGCTTTTCTTCATCAAGATCGGTGAGTTTCGCACCTTGAACGACGCGGTTTACTTCACAGGCACCTCCCTCACGACTCTGGGCTTTGGGGATGTCACTCTGAAGCATCCCTGGCAACGTCTGGGCCCGGTCATGGCGACCAATGGCATCTTGCTTTATGGGTGTTCGACGGCTTTCCTTTTCCTCGTGATTCACAAGGTCTTGCTGACTTCGTTATCCAACTGATTGCCCATGAGTGAACCCATTATCGAGGTCCGGGATTTAAGGCGAAGTTTCGGCGACGTCCAAGCCGTCAAGGGAGTCAGTTTCTCCATAGAAGCGGGCAAGGTTGTCGGTTTCATCGGAGCCAATGGCGCAGGCAAGACGACCACCATGCGCATGATGGCCACGCTCGAGCATCCTGACGATGGCTCCATCCGCATCGGCGGCTTCGATGTGCTGGAAAATCCTTCGGAAGTTCGCAGCAAGCTGGGCTGGATGCCGGATTCTTACGGTGCCTATGAGAACATGACCGTTCTCGAGTATCTGGACTTCTTTGGCCGCGCGTTCGGTTATCAGGAGCAGGAGCGCAACAAACGGGTCGCTGACGTCATGGCCTTCACGGATCTGGCCTCTCTCGCAGATCGCCCCATCGACAAGCTCTCGAAGGGCATGGGACAAAGACTCTGCCTGGGCCGCACATTGATTCACGATCCCGAGGTCCTCATTCTGGACGAACCCGCCGCCGGCCTGGACCCCAAGGCCCGCATCGAGTTCAAGAATCTCATCCGCCTCCTCGCCGCACGCGGCAAGACCATCTTCATCAGTTCCCACATCCTCTCCGAGCTGGGCGAGATGTGCGACCACCTGCTCTTCATCGATGCCGGCCGCATCGTGCACCAAGGCAGCACGGAGAGCCTCATCGACCATCACGGCTTGCAAACCCTCCTGGAGATCCGCGTTGCCGGCGATCCGGAAGTCCTCACCCGATGGCTGGAAGCCTCCGGCCGCTACGAAGTCGCCGACCGCATCAAGGACGGCGTCCGCATCCGCCTCACCGACCCCGACCCAGCCTTCCGCGCCGACCTGCTGCGCCGCCTGGTTCTGGAAGGCGTTCCCGTCTCCGGTTTCTTCAAAGTCGAGCGCCGCCTCGAAGAAGCCTTCGTGGACATGCTGCGAACCCAACCTCCCCCCATGCCCCTATGATCGCCGCATCTTCCCAAGCCGACTTTAAGGACTGGCTCAGCCCCATGCTCGTGAAGGAACTCCGCCAGGGCCTGCGCTCCCGCGTCTTCGTCTCCGCCTTCTATCTCTGCCAAGCCCTCATGATCCTCACGACGGTCCTGCAGATGATCTCCGCCTCCATCCCGAATAACGTCGGCGACATGGCTGGCTTCATGAATGCCATCTTCTGGTTCATGATCGGCGTCCCCCTCCTCTTTGTCATGCCCCTCCGAGGCTTCGGCGCCCTCCACGCCGAGATCAAGGCCGGCACCTTGGAACTCGTCTTCCTCACCCGCCTCTCCGCCTGGAAGATCGCCGCCGGCAAATGGCTCGCCCTCGTCGTCCAGACCCTCCTGCTCATCTGCTCCGTCCTCCCCTACGTCGTCCTGCGCTATTTCGTGGGAGGCGTGGACCTCATCGACGATTTGCAAAAAGTCGCCTTCCTGCTCACTGGCAGCGCCCTATTAACCGCCGCGACCATTGCCCTCTCTCCCTATGAGAGCAAGCTCGTCCGCGCCCTCTTCATCTTCGGCATGATCTTCGCCGCGCAATTTATCGCCGGCATCTTCTTCACCTGGCTCGCCGTCGGCCAGCTCAACCCCACCGGCACCGCCCCCTGGGCCGGATACCTGGCCGGTGCCGTCTTCGCCATCGCCTTCATCGCCCTCGCTCTGGAACTCGCCGCCTCAAAAATCGCCCCTCCCGCCGAGAACCACGCCCTGATCAAGCGCCTCATCGGTCTCGCCGTTTTACTCTTCGCCGTGATCTTCTCCTTCTTCACCTCTGAACAGGAGATGGTCTTCGGTTTTGCCATCCTCTTCTTCGTCCCCGTGCTGATCGATGCTCTGGCCGAACCCCTTCGTTTTGTCCGGAGCCACCACGCCTCATTCTCACGCTTCCCATCCGGCGCCGTGATCCTGCGCATTTTCTTCCTTCCGGGATGGGTCTCGGGATTCTGGTTCACCGTTCTCCTCGCCGCCGTACTTTCCCTCGGCATGCTCATCTCCGGCCTCTGGGCAAATGAATCCTTCCTCCTCATGGCCGTCAGCTTCTTCGGCACCCTCCTTTTGCCCGCAGCCCTGATCCGCCTCGTCGCCCCCTCCACTCCAAATTTCCTCGGCTTCTACATCGCCCTCCAGTTCGCCCTCGCCGCCATCACCCTCCTGGTCAGCATCATGGGCGGCATCGCAGATCAGAACTACCAGCTCTGGCTCTGCTGGCTCCCGAATAGCGTCCTCTGGTGGACCCTCTTCAGCGTCACCTCCTCCGACAATATCCCCGTCCTCCTCGTCACTTCCTCGATCATGACTCTCCTTGGCGCGATGCTGCTTTTCTTCCGCTGCCTCGCGCCCTCGCGTGACATCCGCTCGCAACTGAGGCAGACTGCTCCTGCTCATGTCTGACATCCCCGTCACCGATCCCGAAGCTCCGGAAACACCGTTGGACGTGTCCCTTCGTCCTCCTCTCTTCGAGGAGTTCACCGGCCAGGAGCGCACCGTCGAGCGCTTGCAACTCCTCGTCGAGGCCGCCATGCAGCGCGGCGATGCCCTTCAGCACATCCTGCTCAGCGGCCCTCCCGGCCTTGGCAAGACCACTCTCGCCTACATCATCGGCAATGCCATGGGCGTCGAAGTCCGCACCACCAGCGGCCCCATGATTGAAAAAGCCGGTGATCTCGCCGGCCTCCTCACGAATATCGAGAAAGGCGGCGTCCTCTTCATCGATGAGATCCACCGCCTCCAGCCCGCCATCGAGGAATACCTCTACCCCGCCATGGAGGACTTCAAGCTGGATATCGTCATCGACCAGGGCCCCAGCGCCCGCAGCGTCCGGCTAAATCTCGCCAGCTTCACCCTCATCGGCGCCACGACCCGCGCCGGTATGATCAGCGCCCCCCTGCGCTCCCGCTTCGGCATGACCTGCCGCCTGGATTACTACGACGCCCTGCATCTCCAGCAGATCGTCACCCGCAGCGCAGGCTTGATGGGTGTCGAGATCACGGAGGACGGCGCTCTGGAAATTGCCCGCCGATCCCGCGGCACTCCCCGCGTGACGAATAATCTCCTCCGCTGGGTCCGCGACTACGCCCAGGTCCGCGAGGGTGGCATCATCACCGGTCCCGTCGCCATCAAGGCCCTCACCATGCTGGAGATCGATGAAGACGGCTTCGACGAAATGGACAAGCGCATTATCGAGGGCCTCGTCTCGCTCTTCGATGGCGGCCCCGTCGGACTAGCCTCCCTTGCCGTGGCCATCGGCGAGGAACCCGGCACCCTAGAGGAAGTCCACGAGCCCTACCTCATCATGCAGGGATATGTGAAACGCACTCCGCAGGGACGCGTCGCCATGCCCCGCGCCTACCGCAAGCTCGGCCTGGAACCTCCCAAGAGCGCTCCGCAGGAGGAACTTTTCTGATTTTTTAAAAGAAGGACCTTTCGCCCCGCCCGCCTTAATCTAAAAAACTCCCTATGCGCCGAGCCCTCATCGTCCTCCTGTTCGGGTTCGCATTAGCCCCCTTCATCGTGCGGGCGGAGTCCTTGGCGTCGCAACTCGAGGCCGCTCAGAAAGATCAAGACCTCCACGCCGAGATCGAGATTACCCGCCGCATCCTCGATCAGGAACCCACGAATGCCGGGCTCAAGGAATCTCTCATCCGCCTCTGGCTGAGAGCCGGCGACTTCGACCTCGCCGAGCAAACCCTTCTCCTCTGGCCCGAGGCTCCCGCGAGCTTGAAGGCCACCACGACCGCCGCCGTCCTCTGGCAGCGCGAGAATCAAAACGCCGCGCGAGAGGTCCTGGCAAAATATCTGGCGAATCATCCTCAGGACTTGGAGGCCACCAGCCAGCTCGCCTCCTTTTATCAGAATGACCCCGGGAAAGTGCGCGCCCTTCTCACCGAGTCTCCCTTGACCGGGGAAAGCCAGCTCCTGCTGCTCCAGCGGGCCGCCGCGGAAAAACTCTTGGGAGACTACCCCGCCGCCCTTGCCGATTTTGATCGCGCCAAGAGTCTCGACTCGGAAGCCCCCGCCATCCGGGATGTCCGGCCTTCCTTTGAGCGCCTGGCCGCCGCCCTGCCGTCCTTGCAGGCTGCCGAGGCTGCTTTGCACAAAGACCCTCGCGACTTTCGTGCTTTGTTACAGCGCGCTTATTTCTCCCTTTCCGCTGACTTGGCTCGCGAGCAAGTGCACGCCGATGCCGAGACCGCCCGCCAGATCAACCCCGACTCGACGGCTGTCCTCCTCCTTCTGGCGAAGACCTCTTCGCAGCCCTCCACGCACATCATTACCGAGTACGGCGTCGATCCCGCCATTGCTCTGCCGGAGCCAGGCCAGTTTGAAAAATTGATCACCCTCGATACGGAGGTCCACTCCCGCCCCACAGCCACCTCTTCGCGGCTCGCCCGGGCTTCCCTGCTCGGCGAGGCTCCTCCCCAATACCGGCTGGCCCTGCGCGATGCTGGGACTGTGTTGGAAAAAGACCCCTCGAATTCCGAAGCCGGCCTCGCCGCTGTCTATGCGGCCTCCCGGCTGAATGACCTGCCGACGGCGCGGGAATGGCTCGCACGGCTTTCAGCCTCCCGTCCTCCGGCGAAGCTTCTGGCGCAGGCGCGATTTTATCTCAGCGAGGCGGAACTCGCTGGCGACAATCTCGATGCCGCCTTGCAACTCATCAATGAGGCCGTGAAAGCAGATACCAAGGCTTCCTATCTCAAGCAGCGAGCCGCCATCCTCATCCGACTGAACCGCCAAGCCGAGGCCGAAGCCGATCTGGCAAAAGCCTCCGCTTTGGAAAAACGCTCCAAACGATGACCTCCTCACGAGTTGCTCTCCTTATCGGTCTTCTGGGGTTCACATCCCTGATGGTCCCCACCCTCTCGGGTCTTGAGGTCAAACGCAAGCAAGCCTCGGCCCAGCCGCCGCTGAGATCACAGCCCGTACAGGCGACTCCCACGCCCACACCCCCTTCAGGCTTCGCGATCCCGGAGGATTCACGACCTTTCGTGAATGCCAAGGATGGAGGCGGCCTTACTGTCGAGAAGTATGACGAGGAGGTGCGCGTTTATTCGGGCCTGGGTCTCACATTTCCATCTCCCATGGTCACGGCGGATAAAATCGATCTGGAGGGCATCGAGTCTCCAGTCTCCGTATGGCCACCTCTGGATGTAAATTTCTTCTGGCGGACCACCGTGCAGGGCGACCTCTTCGTGAAGGGACCCGTCATCCCCGCGCAGACCTATCGGTTCCGTCTTCGGGACGGGCTGGCAAATGCAGAGGGAGTCGCTCTCCTGACGGATGTATGGGGGGTGGAGATGCAATCCCCGCCTCTGCGCATCATTGAGTGCGATTACGGCGAGCGGGATTCTCTGAATGCCCGTCCACAGGTGCCGGTTGAGTTTAATTATCCGGTGGATCTGAGCACCGCTGCCGAGGGCGCTTGGTTTCAGGATCGAGTCTCCCGGGCCAGATTCCCGGCCGAGATCTTGCTGAATCACGCGGAATCTCCCATCGCCGAGGGAGAGACGATCGACGCCTCCGGCACCTTGCCGGAGAAGGTCTATTCTTTCCGCTATCGTCCCGTGCGACCTTTGCCTGTCGGTCGTTCGTTTGACTTGGTTGTCGATGGGGTGCGGGACGCCTATGCGGGCCGGGGCATGGTTTATCCGCGGGTGTTCCCATTGGGAAAAACGCGGCCTATCGAGATCAAGCACGTCGTTGCCCGGAACGAGCCCTTTGCAAAGCCTCATATCGAAGTGAAGTTCTCCGCCCCTTTGAGCGAGGGCGCCTTGTCTCCGGACGCGGTAAGGATTTCTCCGCCTGTTGCAAATCTGAAGCTCCGCAAGGAGGGAAACCTGCTTCTCGTGGATGGTGCCTTCAAGGTGCCGGAGCGCTATGAGATCACCATCTCGGATCAAGTCATCGGAGCTTCTGGTTATGGATTGGCTGCGCCAGCGAAATGGGGCGCGACCTTCCGCCCTTTCCGTCCGGTGGTTCTTTTCCCGGATCGCGTCTTGCGGGAGCGCCCTGCCCTGGGTTTCCGCTTCGCGTTTCATCAGGTCAACACAGGCCCTCTGACGTGGCGACTCGCCGAGGTGCCCTTTGATCAGTTGGCGACGGTTCGCCAGAGACTCACGGAGTTTGATGCCGTGGCCGAGGATGCCAAGGGGAACTCGAAATGGGCAGCCGATGGACGTTTCCTGCAACCTCCGACGGAGCTTCTCATTGATGCTCTCGGCCTGCCGGTGGTCGGTGAGGGGACCTTGCCCGGATCAGAGACGGATCGGGAGGAACTCCGCCTCATCGCATGGAAGCCTCTTCCACCGAAGGAACTCTCCGGGCCTGTGCTTTTTGAAGTCAGCGGGACGGACTCGTCCGGGCGCCTGGTGGGAAATCGCGCACTGGTCTGGTTTGGAGATCTCGCCATCACGCGCAAGTCCACGACGGACGGCTCGGTGATTCGTGTGGCAGATATGGCCACTGGCAAGCCTGTCGCTGGTGCGGAGGTTTTTCTCTACGATCGGGACTGGAGGGAGATGGCGCGCAGGGCAACAGATGCCTCAGGCCTGGTCTTCTTTGATTCGACGGAGTTTGCTCCCTGTGAGGCTTTGGCAGCTTCAGTGGGCGGCAGGATCTCCGTGCAGCCGCTGTGGTTGCAGGATTCTTTCCCGGCGGGTACGGCGTCTTTTCGACCTCCGCCAGACCTGAGAGCGTTCACCTTTACGGATCGTCCTCTATATCGTCCCGGTCAGCCGATTCATTTTAAAGGCTTCATTCGGGAGAAGACGGCGGCCGGTCTTTCTATTCCTTCCCCCGCCACCGTGGCTTGGAAGATCATGGCGAGTTACGGCAGTGAGGTTTTCGCCTCCGGCGAGATGAAGCTGGGCTCCGATGGCTCATGGCATGGGGAATGGACCCCGCCAGAGGCCGGCCGTGTGGGAGATTTTCTCGTTAAGGTCACGGTGGGTGGTGTCCCGGCGGGAGTCCCCGCAAATTTTAAGATCGAAGAATTCCGCAATCCCCCTTTCTCGGTAGCCTGCCGGGAGGATCAGCCGAGAGCTCCGGGGGAATCCGTCATCACGGTGCAATCACAGTATTTTCATGGCGCTCCCAATGCGGGCGCACGCGTGCGCTGGAAGGCGACTTGGTACGGCGACTCCGAGGATGGTTATTACTACAATGAGGAGGAAGGCGTCGCCGTCCGCCGGGTGGATCTGCTCTCGGAAGGCGTGAAGGCTCCTTCTTTCATGGCGGAGGAGGAAGGCGAGGGTGTCCTGAATCTGCAAGGGCAACTCGTTCTTTCAAGCAAGGCACCGTTCGCCGATTATGGCAACCGCGCCCGGAGCTTCGTCTCTTGGAAGGTGGACGTGACCGGGCCGGATGGCCAGACCATCACCGGCGGCACTCAGCAGCATGTGGCGATGGTTCCTGTCTTGCTTGGCCTCTTCGATCCCCGGGTGCAGGGCAGTGAGGTGACCTTTCGTTGGGATGCTTTGACCCCGTTTGGCAAGGCTCCGGAGGCGGTCTCGGCGGAGGTCTTTCATGTGACGACGAAGTCGATCCGCGAGCGACTCGCTCCGAATGTGTATCGGTACCGCAACTTCGACGTCTATACCTCGGTCGCCAGGCTGGATCGCGTCACCAAGCCGGAGTTTCAACTCAAGGCGGCGCAGCCCGGACGGTACGTCGCCGTCATCAAGCCGCTCGGGGGAGGGGAGGGGATCCCGGTCAGTGTCGATGCCTATGTCTCTGGCGACGGGGATGCGGAACTGCCGATCGAGAATGACATTTCAGCTCAGGTGTTTTCGCTGCGTGCCTCTCCGGACCGTAAGGAGGCGATCTGGTATGTGGGAGAGACGGCCCGCCTGAATGTCCTTGCGCCGACTGGCGGTGTGGCCTGGGTCAGCGTGGAGACGGATCGCATTTTGGATACCTTTACCGTTCCTCTCACTGGAAGCGCTTCGACCATCGATATCCCGATTAAGGCCGAGTATGAGCCGAATGCGTATGTCTCGATTTACCTCCTGAACCCCGGTGGCTCGGACCAGCTTGCAGGGGAGATGTTTGGTTATACGAATCTGGAGGTCCGACAAAAAGAGCGCGCATTGGACGTGCAGGTGATGATGGATGCCGGGCAAGTCCAGCCAGGGGAGAAAATCACAGGTTCCGTGCAGGTGCTGGCAGACTCGCAGCCGGTGGCCGGGGCGGATCTGGCCGTCTTTGGAGTGGATGATTCCATTCTTGAGTTGGGGGGATGGAAGTTGCCGGAGATCTTCGAGCACTTTTTCCCACCCCGCCCGTATGCCGTGCAGACATACACCGCCCTCAAGGCCTATGTGGACAAGATCCTGCCGTCTTGGCTGACCTCAAAGGGCTTTGTGGTGGGAGGTGGCGGTGAGGATGAGTTCGGTAATGTTCTCTTCACCCGCAAGGACTTCAAGCCCCTCATCCTCTGGTTGCCAAATGTGAAGACGGATGCCCAAGGCCGCGCCGTCTTCTCCTGCGAGGCTCCGGACAATCTCACGCGCTTCCGCTTCATCGCCATCGGGCAGACCGCAGCGAGTCAATTCGGGGGAGGCAGCAATGTGGTGGAGGTCTCTAAGAAGCTCAGTGTCGAGGCCGCGCTGCCAAGATTCCTGCGACAGGGCGACGAGGTGGAACTCCGCGCCGTGGTTCGGCAGAAGATGGCACGCACGGATCAGATCCGCATTCGCTGTCAGGTCGGCGTCGGGATTGAGTTGATCGATGACGCGGTCCAGGAAGTCTCGGCGGCGAAGGATGCTCCCATGGTGGTTCGTTTCCGCGCCAAGGCCACGGCTCTGGGTTCTTCTTCGATCAAGTTTGAGGCGGTTTCCTTGTCGGGAGAGAAACTCAATGACGCAGTGGAAATCACGCTGCCCGTGGTCGAGCCCACGATTCTGCAAAAAGAGTCGGTGGCGGGAACGTGGAATCAAAGGACCTTTTCCCCTTCCCTGTTTGCCCCGGCGTCATGGAAGGACGGCACGGGGACGTTTACCCTGGCGCTCAGCACGACGCCCTGGCTGGCAAAGCTCATGGGTATTCCTTTCCTGCTCGATTACCCGCATGGCTGCTTTGAGCAGAAGTCTTCACGCCTGCTGGCCTATACCTATCTGGCGGGTCTCTTGGAATATCTGCCTGAGGATGGCAAGCGGGCGGAAAACTACGGCGAAGTTATCAGCTCCGTTTTACGCGAGTTTGAGGCTTCCCTGCTGCCGGGAGGCGATCTGCCCTACTGGCCGATGGGAACTCTGGCGAATGACTACGTGACGATCCAGGCGGCCTGGTGTGTCCTCGCCGCAGAGCAGGCGGGCTTTACCGTTCCCGAGCGTCTGGCCTCGGATCTGCCGGAGGCGCTGAATCGTATTCTTCACCGCCAATCGACGCGTCCGGCTTCGCAAACTCTGCGCGCCTTTGCTCTCTTCGTTCTCTCCTCCATGCACGATGAAGGGGATGAGGCATGGCAGGCTGCCGCGGAGGATATCTATCTGCATCGCGATCATCTCACCGGCGAGGGGCGGGCACTTCTCGCTCTGGCCTTTCATGGGATGAATCTTGCTCCCGATAAGCAGGCGCAACTCGTCAAGGAGTTGCCGACGGACTTCGCGGATATCAGCTTTAATCCGGAGACCTTTGCCTCGGCCACTCGTACGGAAGCTCTCTGCTCATGGGCTCGGCTCGCCATCACTCCCGACGCGGATCACGGTGCTCTCCTCCCGCGTTTGGAAAAGCTGATGGAGTCTTCATCAAGTCTGTCCACGCAGGAGAATCTCTGGCTGCTGGTGGCTTTCGATGCTCTGTTGGAGTCGTCCCGCAAAACGCCCATGCCTTCCAGCGTCAAACCTCGCCCGGCTTTCCGTTCCTCCAACTCCACCGCCGTGTCGTGGACTCCGGAAGACCTCGCCCGCTTGGCGGAGTTTGCCGTATCCGGCTTGCCTCGTGCGGAAGGCAGCTTTGTTCTTCAGGCGGCGTATCGCACATCGGAGCGCCTTCCTGCGGCGGTTAGCCAGGGCCTGACTCTGGAGAGGGTGGTAAAAAACCTGACCGACCCGAAGCGCGTTGGTACGCCGGAGGCTCCCATTAAGCTGGGCGACGAGATCCTTATCTCCTACCGCTTTTCCACCGATAAGCCCCAGAGCTATGTAGCCTTGGAGGATTCGCTGCCCGCCGGTTTGGAGGTCTTGAACCCAAATCTCGCCATGATCGGCAAGCTCTACACATTGCCACCCGAGGAGGGCGTGGAGACGGCGGGGCTGTCGTTCTCCGAGATGCGCGATAAGCAGACGAATCTCTATTTTGACGAAGTCGCAAAGGGACGCTGGGGATATTCCGTCTTGGCCCGTGCCACGGCTGTCGGTCGTTTCATTTGGCCTGCCACTCAAATCACTCCGATGTACGACTCCCGATTTTATGCCCGCTCGGCCGCGAGTGAGTGTGTGGTCACGGAGTAGTGTGATTCTGTCATGAGACTCGGGAACAAAGGCCGCCTGCTTTTCTTTGGTCTTCTGGTTTTCTGTGCTCTGATTCTGCTGGGAGCCATTGGTCTGGAATGGAAAATCCGCACGGCGGAAATTCCCTCGGGATTGCTGGAGGATCCTTTGAATCAAAACGGCGCCACCCCCGTCATCATGGATCGATGGGGGGATCCGCTGGCTGTTCAGCCGACGGACTTGGCGCGTGTCTGCCTGCCGAAGCCCTTGAAGGAACTCGGTCCCCACCTTCCCGCCACGACCACCACCATCGAGGACCATCGGTTTTATCAGCATCCGGGCGTGGATGTCATCGCCACGACGGGAGCATTTTTGCGGAACGTGCGGAATCTGCGCGTCATCTCCGGGGCCTCGACCATCACGCAGCAACTCATCAAGATTTCCTCGCCGCCCTGCCCTCGGGATCTCCGCGCCAAATGGCGGGAGTCCTTTGCCGCCATGAAGCTGGAGAGGATGTGGACGAAGGATCAGATCCTGGAGGCTTACTTGAATCGCTTGGATTACGGCAATCGTCGCTTCGGCTCGGAAGCGGCGGCTCAGGCCTATTTCGGGAAAACCGCCAGGGATCTGACTTTCTCGGAAGCGGTCTTTCTGGCAGGCCTGCCCCAATCTCCCGTCCGCTTGAATCCGTGGAAAAACCTCCCGGCTTCCTCGCGGCGCTATCAGCGGAATATCGAGAGATTGGTCGATCAGTCGTGGTGCCCTCCGGGTTGGGACCCCGCCGTGGCCATGAAGGGATCTCCGCCAGTGGGAAATTTTGCGCCTCCGTCGGCTGCTCGTTATTTTGTCGGCGAGATTCGCAAGCGCGGGCAGGGTAAGGCCTCGGTAAGGACTTCTTTGGACCCGAAAATCCAGGCCGCCGTGGAGAGCTTGCTGGAAGGGCATCTGCAAAGCATTGGCGCTTTGGGCATCGGGGACGCGGCGGTCGTGGTCCTTGATAATGCCACCGGAGAGGTGCGGGCCATGGCCTGTGCGGGGACGGCGGCTCACGCGGATATCAACTCGACAGTGCAGCCTCGCAGCGCGGGCTCGACACTGAAACCTCTCCTCTATGCCTTGGCCATTGAGGATCGGGCCTTCACAGCGGCCAGTCTGCTGCCGGATACACCGGATGCCATCACGGTGGAGTACCGCGACTACGATCCGCAGAATTACTCGGGACGCTATTTCGGTCCCGTACGTCTGCGGGAGGCTTTGGGCAATTCTCTCAATGTGCCTGCCGTGTCAGTTCTTAGCCGACTGGGGGCACGGGAGAGCTTCCTGCGCTTGCAAGGCTGGGGCTTAAATTTTCCGGGGGGCTTCGATGATTACGGAGCGGGCTTTATTCTGGGAAATGCCTCGGTCTCCTTGCTGGACTTGGCGGGGGCGTACGCTTCTTTGGCACGGGGAGGGATGGCTTGGAAACCGAGACTCACACCGACAGACCCCATCACTTCGCGGGAGGTGGTCTCGCCGGAGACCTGCGCGATCGTGGCGGATATGCTGGCGGATAATAACGCCCGTCTGCTCAGCTTTGGGAATAATTCCCCTCTGCATCTTTCTCAGCGCACGGCGGTGAAGACGGGCACGAGTTCCGGTTTCCGGGATGGATGGTGCGTGGGCTTTAATGCGGACCACACCGTGGCGGTATGGGCGGGAAATCTCGATGGTCGTCCTATGAGCGAGGTGCTGGCGGTGAAGTCAACCGCCCCCCTTTGGGCTTCCATTATGCAGTATCTCTACGCACAGGGAGACCGGCCTTTGCCTACGCCTGCTGAGTCTCCTGCTCTGCGGAATGTCAGGATTGCGGCGGAGACGGGACTGCTTCCGCGTGAGGGGGAACGCACCGTGGAGGAATGGTTTCTCGCGGGAACGGAGCCGACGCTCTCAGCCGAAAGCTTCTATGAAAATGGCAGGCTGGCTCTTCCAGAGGAATATGCCGCTTGGTGTGCGAGTCCGCACAATCGCCTCAATGCCATCGCCCGCACTCGGGGCTTGAATATCCTGTTTCCCCGCGATGGAGCGGTTTTCAGCTTAAACTCGCGGCTTTCGGAGGATCGGCAGAGGATTTTCCCGGTGAGTAATGATCCGGGGTGCCGATGGTTTTTGAACGGCCGGCAGGTTGAGGCCGGGGGCATTCCGTTGTCCACGGGGACTTGGAAGCTGGAAGCGCGTTCAGGCGAGGAAACGGCAGCCGTTCAATTCACTGTGGAGTGATCTGTGGCTGCCGTTCCCCGGCTGGTTTTTAAAAGTCTTACTTCAGTTTCGAGAGGAGCGCGTCGGCGATGTCGGCCGGGGACTTGGCGACGGCGATGCCGGCGGCTTCGAGAGCCTCGGTCTTGCCTTCCGCAGTACCTTTGCCTCCGCTGACGATGGCGCCAGCGTGGCCCATGCGGCGTCCGGGAGGTGCCGTGACGCCTGCGATGAAGGCCGCCATGGGCTTCTTGCAGTTGTCTTTGGCCCAGGCAGCGGCTTCTTCTTCGGCGGAACCACCGATTTCACCGATCAGGATGATCGCTTCGGTCGCGGGGTCGTCGTTCAGAAGCTTGAGGGCGTCGAGGTGGCTGGTGCCATTGATGGGATCTCCACCGATGCCGATGCAGGTGCTCTGGCCGTAGCCGCGTGTGGTCAACTGCCAGACGGCTTCATAGGTCAACGTGCCGGAACGGGAAATGACGCCGACGTTGCCGGGCTTGTGAATGTAGCCGGGCATGATGCCGATCTTGCACTGGCCGGGAGTGATGATGCCGGGGCAGTTCGGGCCGATGAGGCGGCTCTTCTTGCCTTTCATGGCGTGCTTGACGCGCATCATGTCCACGACGGGGATGCCTTCGGTGATACAGACGACGAGTTCGATTCCGGCGTCCACCGCTTCGAGGATGGAGTCGGCGGCAAATTCGGCGGGCACGAAGATCATCGTGGCGTTGCAGCCGGTCTCACGACGGGCTTCATCGACGGTGTCAAATACGGGAACCTTGCCTTCGAAGGTTTCTCCGCCGCGGGCGGGGGTCACACCGGCGACCACGTTGGTGCCGTATTCCATACAGGAACGGGCGTGGAATCCACCGGCTTTTCCGGTAATGCCCTGCACAAGCAGGCGGGTGTTGTTATCTACGAGGACTGACATGGCTTAGAAGGATGAAAAATGTGGATGTATGAAGTGAGTGGATGCTTCAGCTTGCGGATCAGGCTTTCGCTGCGGCTACGACGAGCTGGGCGGCTTCGGTGAGGCCTGCGGCTGTCTGGATGGGCAGCTTGGACTCTTCCAGCAGCTTCTTGCCGAGTTCCACATTGGTGCCTTCCAGGCGAACCACGAGTGGGACCAGACGCTGTTCGTTGGATTCCAGGTAGCGGACGGCATTGATGATGCCCTGTGCGATGATGTCGCACTTCATGATGCCGCCGAAGATGTTGACCAGAATGGCCTTCACTCCGGAGTCAGCCATGAGGATCTTGAAGGCCTCGGTGACCTGCTGCTCATTGGCTCCACCTCCGACATCGAGGAAGTTGGCGGGCTCGCCACCATGCAGCTTGATGATGTCCATCGTGCCCATGGCCAGACCGGCACCATTGACCATGCAGCCGATGTTTCCATCGAGTCCGATGTAGTTGAGGTTGAATTTCGAGGCCTCGACTTCACGGGCGTCTTCTTCGGTGATGTCGCGCATGGCGGCGACGTCGGGCTGACGGAAGAGGGCGTTGTCGTCGAAGTTAAACTTGGCATCCAGCGCGAAGACATCACCGCCGGTGGTGACCACCAGAGGGTTGACCTCGACCATGGAGCAGTCACTGCTGATGAAGAGACGATAGAGCGAAGCGAAAAGTTTACACGCGGCGCGCATCTCCGTGGAGGCAAAGCCGAGCTGCTTTGCGATCTTGCGGGTCTGGTAGGGCTGGAGGCCGAGGGCCGGGTCGATCAGCTCGCGGATGATCTTTTCGGGAGACTCCTCAGCAGTCTTCTCGATTTCCACTCCGCCTTCTGTGCTGGCGATGATCAGGGGACCGGAGGTTTCACGGTCGATCAGGATGGCAAAATAAAGCTCACGCTTGATTTCAAGAGCCTCGGCAATCAGCAGCTTGTTGACCACGCGTCCGGCGGGTCCGGTCTGGTGAGTGACGAGGGTCTGACCCAGCATGTGCGAGGCGAGATCCTTGACCTGACTGGCTGTCTTGGCGAGGTGCACTCCGCCTTTGAAGCCGTTCGTGAAGGTGCCCTTGCCACGGCCACCGGCGTGGATCTGGGACTTGACGACCAGGTTGTTTACTCCGAGGGAGCGGGCGACGCGTTCCGCTTCCTCCGGGGTTGAGGCGACCGCGCCTTTCGGCGTTGCAACGCCGAATTTTTCCATCAATTGCTTGGCTTGATACTCGTGGATATTCATCGAAAAGAAGAGGAACTTATAGACCTATCAGGGGACTAGGGGTCCTGCAAGGACTCTGCTGAAATTGTCCGGGGCTGGGAATCATCGGAATGATTTTGCCTGCCCGGGAGAGTTTGGGCAGGATGGGGAAATGCAAGTTTTCCGGGCACGCACCATTCTTCCGATTTCGGCGCCTCCGATTGAGGATGGGGCCGTTTGTGTCCGTGACGGTAAGATAGAAGCTGTCGGAGCATGGAAGGATCTGGCCACGGCGGACGCGGTGGACTTGGGCGATGTCGTCCTCATGCCGGGCCTGATCAATGCGCATTGTCACCTGGACTACAGCGACATGCGCGGAGCCATCCTCTCAACCACGGAGTTTTCCCAATGGATCCGCCGCCTCAATGATCTGAAGCGCACGCAGACGGACGAGGACTATCTGGCTGCTATCTCACGCGGACTGGACGAACTTCGCCTCTCCGGTACCACGACTGTCTTTAATATCGAGTCCTACCCGGAACTCCTGCTGCGCATTCCCCGGCCTTCATTGCGGGTGTGGTGGATGTATGAATTGCTCGATATCCGCAATCGCATCCACACGGAGGATGTCGTGGCAGGAGCCCTGGCCTTCTTCGGTGGTCAGCGCAACTGGCTGGGCGGCTTTGGCTTATCCCCCCACGCCCCTTATACCACCTCCCAGGCCCTCTACGAGCTGACCCGGGAATGTTGCGAAAAATACGGCATGCCCTTCACCACCCACCTCGCCGAGACCGATGAGGAATTCGCCATGTTCGTCTGTGGCTCCGGCCAACTTTACGGTTTTTTAGCCAGTTTGGGCCGCAACATGTCCGACACCGGCGGCATCACTCCGGTCGCAAAATTGTTAGGTGCAAACTTGGTGCCAAAAGGTGCCCTCCTCGCCCACATGAATGTCCTCGCAGACTCGGATTGGGACATCATTTCCCGCAAATCCGCTGACTTCTCCGTCGTCCACTGCCCGAATTGCCACGAATACTTCCAGCGCCCCCCATTTCCTCTCGAAGAATTCCTCTCCCGCGGCGTCAACGTCTGCCTCGGCACCGACAGCCTCGCCAGCAACCGCTGCCTGAATATGTTTGTCGAGATGCGCTCCCTCCGCCGCGCCCATCCCGAAGTCACTCCCCGCCAAGCCATCGAAATGGCCACCATTCACGGCGCCCAAGCCATCGGCCAATCCGGCAAACTCGGTGAGATTACTCCCGGAGCCGAAGCCGACCTGATCGCCCTCCCCATCGTCCCCGAGGGCGATGTCTGGGAAGCCGTCGTTCATTTCAACGCTCCCGTGGAATGGACCATGGTCGGTGGACAACGAGTTGATTGAATTCGCCGACTGTGGCAGAGTCCGCAGTTCTATTCCATGGCCAGCCTAAATTCCCATTACCTGAAGCTCAAAGCGGGATACCTTTTCCCGGAAATCAGCCGTCGTGTCACCGCCTTCACTCAGGCAAATCCCGAAGCCGCTGCCAGACTGATCCGTTGCGGCATCGGTGACGTCACCGAGCCTCTCCCCCTGGCTGTGCGCGAAGCCATGCACTCAGCCGTGGACGAACTCGGCACCCGCGAGGGCTTCCACGGATACGGCCCCGAGCAGGGCTACGAATTTTTGCGCAAAGCCATCGCCGAGGGCGACTACCGCTCAAAGGGCCTCGATGTGGCCGATGACGAGATCTTCGTCTCCGACGGCTCCAAGTGCGACTGCGCCAATATCCTAGACGTCTTCGGTCCCGACAACCGCATCGCCGTCATGGACCCCGTATATCCCGTGTATGTGGATACGAATGTCATGGCTGGCCACACTGGCGCGGCCGACGATTCCGGTGCCTACGGTGGACTCCTCTATCTCCCTTGCACTCCAGAGAACGGCTTCATGCCCGGCGTCCCCTCGGAGAAGGTGGACATCATTTATCTCTGCTCTCCGAATAATCCGACCGGCGCCGCCGCTACCCGCGCCCGCTTGGAAGAATGGGTGGCCTACGCCTTGGAAAATGACGCCATCATCCTCTTCGACGCCGCCTACGAGGCCTATATCACCGAGGCCAACGTGCCCCACTCGATCTACGAGATTCCCGGTGCCCGCAAGTGTGCCATCGAGTTCCGTAGCTTTTCAAAGAATGGCGGCTTCACCGGCGTGCGCTGTGCCTTCACCGTCGTGCCAAAGGAACTCGAGTGCCGCACGGATACTGGCGAAAAGCGTCCCCTACACCCACTCTGGAACCGCCGCTTCAGCACGAAGTTCAACGGCGTATCCTACGTCACCCAGCGCGGAGCCGCCGCTCTCTACTCCGATGAGGGACGTGCCGAAGTTTCCGCCCTTGTGACCAACTACATGGAAAACGCCCGCATCCTGCGCGAGGCCGTTTCCCGTGCCGGATTGACCGTGTATGGTGGCGTCAATGCCCCCTACATCTGGGTCAAAGGACCGCAAGGCGCCACCAGTTGGGAGCTCTTCGATAAGATCCTCAATGAGGCGAATATCGTCATCACTCCCGGCAGCGGCTTCGGCAGCGCGGGCGAGGGATATTTCCGCATCTCCGCCTTCAATAGCCGGGCCAAAGCCGAAGAAGCCGCCCGCCGTCTTGAGGCTCTCGCCTGGTCCTGACCAGGCAGAGCTACTTCAGATACTTCGTACTCCCACGAGGAGTAATTCGGCCGATGGTCTCGGAAGGCAACCGTGAGTCCAGCGTATTGGGCTCCGGCTCAAAGGCCTCCACGTGCCCATCAACAAAAAGCATATTTGCTCTGCCCGAATGACGAAAGTGGATGGTCTTGTACGTATCGTCGATGGAATAAAATTCCTCTAAGAGAGGATTGCTGGGACTCGCTGGAGCTTGGAAATCATTGACCTGAGCACAGTCGCCAAAGACGATGACCTGTGATGGCTTCTCGATGGACGCTATTGAGATGGGTTTAGGGCGACGTGGTGAGCGTGGGGTGTCTTGTGTGGGCGGAGAAAGATACTGGTTGTAGCCGTAGCCAAAACTTGCTCCTTTGAATTTCGGCTTCCAATAATTTGAGCCATAGGGGAATGCTGGGCAAATTTCTACACTCCCCACGATATTCAAGTAAGGATACAGAGGCCCATCGGTAATATTGACTTTTCGATCTCCCTCCCCTTGTCCCATGCTTGAAGCGGTCTCGCTGCCAAAATACCACCGCTTGGAACCATCGGGCATTTCTTCGTAGTACGGAAAGAAAAAGCCGTTGTGATCCTGAACGTAAAGCTGGGTGGCAACACCGAGCTGTCGCAGGCTATTGGCGCATTTCGCAGACTCGCCGGACTTTTTAAGTTTCAAAGAGGCCGGGATAACCATCGCCGCCAAAGCGACCAGTATGGCACTGCAGGCGAGAAGCTCAATGAGGGTTAAGCCCTTTGCGGACGATAGCCTCGTTTCCATGCCAGCAAAAAGGCTCCGATTGCGAGAAGGAGTACGGTGGAAGGTTCGGGAACGACCTCGAGGTTATCCATCGCAAAATACGCAGGTGTGTTCATTCCATAGACTCCTGTGTCACTGGAAGTCAGTAGAAAATCGATGGAGGCTACGCCGCCTCCAAAGCTCGTGAGATCAACCGTCGCCCACTGATCAAGAATGTAGTGGTCCCCAGAATTGGAGGACCTAAAGTCCGCCAGATAAAATTCGACGGCGTTGATTAACTGATTTTGTGAATTATACGCCGAGATTGTGAGAAGGAACCAGTCACCTGCGGTAAACTTGTCGGTAAAAGAATCGCCATCCAACATCGTGTAATAAGCATACGCTGTATTAGTGACTTGGATGGATTGCGGAGCGTCGTTCGCGGGGTCTAGAGTGATAGTCGGAATGACAGGGGTATAGCTGTCTATGTAAGCGACTCCATAAATACCTCCTGACACGCCGCTTCCATCGGTACCCGTAATAGCACTATATTGATTAGTGTATCCTGGGGTTGTGGTATCTGTAGTGTTGGAGTAGGAAAACCCTGCCCAGCTTTGATAGGTTGGATTGTAGTCGTTATTGAACCCCGCCCCTCCACTCGTGAACTCCGGATTATTATGATAGCTCTCTGGAGCGAGCGTCAGATCGGAGAAATCAATGACCGCCGCCTGGCTGGAAAGAGTAATCCCCAGGCTGATGGCTGTGCATAACAGTAGTGTCTTTTTCATGTCCTTATAACGGGGCTGATTAAGGACAATCCTCTACCCCGATAAAGGACTACCCCCAGCACGGACGCTATCGCGACGCCGTTGCTCATCTCAGAGCGGTGCGGTTTTCTCCATCGGTTCGTCTCAGGACTATGACCTTTGCGCGACAGTGTGGGACTTTCACCCCGCAGCTTCCGTGTCGGAAGCCGCTGACTTTCCTAGGCCGATGGATTGGTTCTGTTGTGTTATTTGAGATCAGTCGCGGCTTGAGCCGCTGTAGGTTTTTTATGGTGCCGGGGTTTCCCGGTCAATTGCAAGATAAGAAAAACTAATCGCTAGCCAAAAACGAGCACGAGCACCTGCGCCGCGATGACGCGAAGCAACATGGTCAGCGGATAGACTGTGGCATAGGAGACTGCAGGCGCGGCGGTTTTGGTGACGGAGTTCGCAAAGGCCAGCGCGGGAGGATCTGTCATGCTGCCGGCCAGCACACCGATGATGGTGAGGTAGTTGAGCTTCATGAAGACCCGCGCAAAGATGGCGGCCAGCATGAGCGGGACAACTGTGATGATGGCGCCGCAGGCCATCCAGTAGAGCCCATCACCTGCCAGCAGGGTCTCCATGAATTTGCCGCCGGACTTCAAGCCCACACAGGCGAGGAAGAGCACGATGCCGAGCTCACGGAGAAGGAAGTTCGCATTCATGGGCATGTACCACACGAGTGGCCCGATGCGCCCGATGTAGCTGAGGATGATCGCGATCACCAAGGGACCGCCTGCCAGGCCGAGCTTGACCGGAGCGGGGATGCCAGGGAAGGCCACCGGGATGCTGCCGAGGACGATTCCGAGGAAGATGCCTACAAAGACCGGTACGATCTGCGGGTGATTGAGATCCTTCATCGAGTTGCCGAGAGCTTTGGAGACCTTGTTCAGATCCTCTTCCATGCCGACGACGGTCAGGGTGTCACCAGCCTGCAGGCGGAGGTTCAGAGGGTTGGGAAGATCGACTTCCGCGCGGCTCATGCGGGTGAAGCGCACGTTGTAGAGTTCCGCGAGTCCCAAGTCGGCGATGGATTTACCGATCATGCTTTTCTTGGTGACGATGATGCGGCGGACGGCCACCTCGCCCTCATTGGCGCGGAGATCGTGCTCGCTGCCCTGTCCGGCCACGATCCGCAGCGTATCGACTTCAGACTGAGGACCTACGGCCAGGATCGTGTCGCCTGTATGCAGGATGGTGTTGTCATTGGCGACGCCGATGCTTCCCTGATGCATGATGCGGGAGATGACGACCTTTGTGGTGGCCATGCCGGGGACCTGACTGAGTTCCAATCCATCCAGGTTCGGATTTGTGATGAGAAGATTTTCCGCGGTGAGAGGAGGGTGGGTGCGGGCATGCCGCCGGGCAAAGGAGGCTTCTTCATCCGCAACCTTGATGCGGAAGATGCCGCGAATGAAGAGCATGGAGAGAATGATGCCGACAATGCCAAAGGGATAGGCAACGGCATAAGCCAGACCAGGGATGGCGGCCATCTCCGGAG
>Ga0351882_1022_pt1 | contig 55958 bp, 47 predicted proteins | sample BONcelFGM3001F13_FD_206762 | JGI IMG/M metagenome (GOLD analysis project Ga0351882, IMG submission 206762) | Enriched cells from coal bed in the Powder River Basin, Montana, United States - BONCAT cells FGM rep3 HSBNCT.FGM.300.1.F13 ... | reverse complement strand
CTTCCAAATTCAAATTTCCAATATGTCCGTAAAAATATTGCCTTTCAGGCATCCTACATTGGTGAAATCAGCAGATTCGATATCTCTGAAACCAGCATGAGGAAGTTCGGGAGTAATCCGGATAATATTGAGATCACAACAAAACAGCACCTCAGTCAAAACGACTGGTCGCATAGATTTAATTTCGGGATTGATTACAATATCAACGCGAAGAATATGCTGGGCATTTTCGGATACCTGAATCCATTTTCACAGGAGTTTGATGGCAGAACTGAACTCAGAAAAACCGGCAATGAGAATGAAAATTACTGGTTGGCAAGCAAAGAAGATACAGACCGCAATCTCCGTTCATTTTACTCAGCATACTATAAACGCTTATTCGAAAAAGGAAGAGAAATGACAATTGAAGCAGGTTATCATAAGCTCAATGCCAGTAACTCCGGAATTTTTGTAACTGATAGTTCTTCAGGAGAATTTCAGGATGAATACCTGAGCAGCACAAAACCATTCCAGACCAATGGATTTGCAAAAATCGACTATACACATCCAGTTACTGAAAAATGGAAGATTTTTGCCGGCGCCAGAAGTTCTGTCCAAACGCTGAAAGATGGCAATGATGATGATTTCAGCTTTAGTGAAAGTATTATCGCTGCTTATGGAACCGCGGTTTATAATGGCTCAAAACTTCAGGCAAGCTTTGGATTCAGAATAGAGGAATCGAAATCTGAGCTCAAAAATGAGTTTCAGAATCAAACCATCGCTCTTTTGCCAAATGCCAATATCAGTTACAATATTTCGTCAAAACAGAAAATCCGGTTTTCATACAGACGTTCATTGGTGCGTCCATGGTTAAATCATTTGAATCCTTCAACAATTATTGAGGATCCCTATATGGTCTTCAGCGGAAACCCCTTGCTTCAGCAGGAATACCGCGATTATACAGCCATAGATTGTCCCATATCAATGGGTGAAAACCATTTTTCGGCACGAATATTTTTCAGTAAAACTAGTCAGGCTATTGATCATATCAGTCATCTGACTGATCTGAATATAATTGAAACCGGGGTTTACAACGTTGGAAATTTTCACCGTTATGGCTTTCAACTTGAAGGTTCATTAAAACCCGGCAAAACGGTTATGTTGAATCCTTACTTCAGGTTATTTAAAATCAGGTCATTGCCAAATGCTGTTGCAGAACAGAAATTGATAAAAAGCCGGCAGGAAACCGCATGGGAATCCGGCTTATCAGTAATTGTGAGCATGAGAAATAATTTTTCGGCTTCACTGGTTTTTAATTACAGCAGCCCGTTAATCAGCATACAAAGGATTTCTTTCAGTGATGCATTGTATTTTATCGCACTGGACAAATCGTTTAAAGGCAATTTCAAAACAGGAATCACAACTGCGATGCCATTCGCACGAACTTTCACTTATCATGGATATGAGATTAAAAGTACTGACTTTACAAGTCGCACCGACAGTAAAATCAAACTCTCAGTAATTCCGCTGTGGATCAGATTCAGTTACAATTTTTCAACGGGCAGGAAAATAAACAATGTATCCCGCGAAAAGGAAGAGCTTCAGTCTATCAAAAAAAGAGGATTCAGTATCATGAATTAAATTTTCAATATTTTTGTTTTCAGGAATTCGAAGTTTTCAGAAACTAGTCCGTAAAATTACCGGAATTTATTTCCGATGATTATTACAAATGGTATAAAACAATCGGGCATTAATTCAAAAGTCACCAAAATGATTATACCTGAAACGAAATCATCAAAAACACGGCAAATACGTAATATTGTCGTGTTCATAGTGTTCGCTTTGTTCAGTGGCTGGATCGGTATTTTTATCGACAGACTTTTGCCTGAGCAAACAGAAGAGGAATCACTGGGAATGGCTGTATGGCTGGTTTTACCACTGATTGTTGTTGTTATACTCCGATCGTTTGCCGGCGATGGCTGGAAAGATGCAAGACTAAAACCGCTCTTTTTAAAAAATATGAAGTGGTATGCAATCTCGCTATTTATCTTTCCGGTAGTAACAGGAATCGTTCTGCTGATTGGAAAAATGCTGGGATGGATCGATCTTTCCAATCTGAATCCAACTGTATTTATTCCGCTGTTTTTTAACCTGCTGATCATTCAGTTTATTAAGAACATATTTGAAGAATCGGTCTGGCGCGGCTACCTTACCTCAAAGCTTCTGAAATTCAAAATGAATGATTTATCTGTTTATCTGGTTGCAGGACTTGTCTGGTCAGCATGGCATTTACCTTACTATCTTGTCTTTCTTCCTGAGCAGGCAATCAGCACTGTGTTGCCTGTCGGCAGGATGGAATTCTTTCTTGTTGCTACATTTACAATGCTTGCATGGACAGTGGTCTTTACTGAACTCTTCCGCCTTTCGTTTTCAATATGGCCCGTGGTGATACTTCATGCTGTAGAAGATGCTCTGATTAACCCACTTGTTATCGACAACTATATTGTTATTGAAGCCGGAAAAGAAATACTCATCTCTCCGATCTGTGGGTTAATCACAACATTATTTTATCTGATTATTGGACTGATTCTGAGAAAAATCAGGTTAAACCAAACGGCAAACATCCACATCTGAGCATTTCATTTATTTTTGTAATCTGATTGACAGTTTCAGAATTGAAAGCTAAGTCAAACTGAATAATTCATTCCAGGTTTTTAATTCTTTGATTATATGATCGATACACAAAGCATTGACCAACTTCGCAATCAGTTGTCAGTAAAGGCTAAAAACGGCCTGGATTTTATTTTATCTGCCTGCATCATCTGGTCGTTGATAGCTTACATCTGGACACTCGGATATAGTTCTTACGACAAATCCATACTTACATTTATCGCCGGAGGTTTTATGCTACCATTGGCATTGTTGTTTTCCAGAATATTAAAAACCAACTGGAAACTTAAGAACAACCCTTTGCAGCCGCTTGGCCTTTGGTTGAACTTTGCACAACTGCTCTATTTCCCGTTTTTGATATTGGTTCTTGCCAAATTCCCCGATTATTTTGTTCTGACATATGTAATTATAACCGGTGGCCATTTCTTTCCTTATGCCTGGTTTTACAGAACTAACCTTTATGCTGTTTTTGCCGGATTAATCTCTTTCGGCTCACTGATCATTGGTCTGAATGTTTCCTATGAAAATACGTTTCTGATTGCTGTATTTATGAGTGCGATGCTTATAATTCTTGCTTTTTTGCTATATCTTGATTTTAAGAAGAAATCAGCCGTTGCATCATTCTAATAATCTTGCCATTTAAAGGTGTCGCAAAACTATTGATCAATCTTCGTAGATTTATGCGTATATTTAAACCCGTTTACACTCCGGTTCAGGTAAGTGAGTTATCAGGCATCAATTTCATTTTTGTATTAAAAAGCATAAATATGAAAAGGGTCAGATTTGAATATAAGTTCACATTGATTTATCTCTCAATGGGATTTCTTTGGATATTCTTTTCTGATAGGCTTGTAGAATCTTTGTTTAATGACACCCACTATATTACTCAGTTTCAGACTTATAAAGGGATGTTTTATGTTGCATCCACAGCCATACTGTTTTTCTATTATCTGAAATTACATATCACACATTTACGTAAAGCGAAGTTGAAGGCCGAAGAAAGCGACAAACTTAAAAGTGCGTTTTTGCAAAATATTTCTCATGAAATACGTACCCCGATGAATGGTATTATTGGCTTTTCGGGACTTTTAAAAGATAATGATCTTACACAAGATCAGAAAAATGATTACCTGAAGATCATCATTCAGAGTTCGGAACGATTGCTTGAACTTGTTAACCAGATGCTGGATATCAGTCTTATAGAAACCGGGAACATTCAGTTACATCATCAGGAAGCTAACCTCGGGAATATTTTACAGGACGTATATGAATTATGGCATCCCAGAGTAAAGAATGGAATAAACTTTTCGTTTACAAATGATTTAAATGAAGATGAAAACAACATAATAACCGATGAGTATAAACTCAAACAGGTATTAAATAACCTTATCGGAAACGCAGTTAAATTTACAGAAAAAGGTCACATACATTTTGGCTGCCATTTGAATGGAAATGAGATTGAATTTATAGTTGAAGACACTGGTATTGGGATTGCAAAGGAACATCAGCATGAAATTTTCAAGCGGTTCAGGAAGGCTGAAAACGGAAGCTCTCATTTTTATAACGGCGCAGGCATTGGACTGGCCATCTGCAAAGGAAATCTGGAACTCTTAAAAGGCAATATCCTTGTAGAGTCAAATTCGGGAGTCGGCTCAGTTTTCCGTTTTACCATACCTTACCATCCTGCAATATCAAGCGAAATTAAACCAATAGAAAAATTACCTGATCTGAAATCAATGAATGGATTGGTAGTTCTGGTGGCCGAAGATGAAATTCTGAATTTCAGGTACATAGAGGAATTGCTCACAGACACAGGAGTGATTTTGCTTCACGCTGCCAACGGATTGGAAGCTGTTGATATCTGCCGCAAAAGAAAAGACATCAATCTGGTACTGATGGACATTAAAATGCCCGTAATGAATGGGTTCGAAGCAACCAGGCTTATTAAGGAAATCAGACCTGAGCTACCTGTTATCGCGCAAACAGCCTATATTGCCGGCGAAGAAAAGCACAGATCGCAAAGTATCGGATTTTCCGATTTTCTTTCAAAACCCTTTTTGAAAGAAGATTTGCTTCATTCAATTGAATTACAAGTGAGTAAAATGAAAAACAAAGGAAGAAGTCATTGATTGTTTCTGCAGTTACTAACTCCTGTAAATTTAAGTTTTATTATATTCTCTCTTTGCCCAATAAACAAAGCAACTTGCCATGAAATTGAGAACAATCTTTTTTTTGTTTTTACTACTCGTAAGTGCATCAGCACAATCGCAGAATGACTCTGTTTCGAACCAATTAAAGGAGATGCAACAATTGCTCAGCCAGTTTGAGCGAAACCGTATAGCTGATTCAATACGCAAAGCATTGCTTACCGAGCAGATCACCCTGCTTAGCATCGGCGATATTCAAAAAAAGAACGAATTATCCGCTGAAATAAAACGAATAGAGACTCAGGATTCCCTGCGAAAAGCCCGGCTTGTTGCCCGTGCTCAATATCTGAAGGAAAATGCGGCTACTTTTCCTGTAATTCTCGATCGGGATACATTGTTCAACATCTACACCAAAAGCGGCGCTTCCGGTCCCGAGGAGAGAGCATTAAGGATTTCGCTCAGGCTGAAGAATCTGTTGGACGAAGACTTTCTGACATTAGACTCACTTCGAATCTTAGAATCTGATTTCACAACAGACATTATATACAAGGAAGTGGTAATTATTGGTATAACTGATCTTGATGCCATGATTTATGGAAAATCAAGACATCAGCTGGCCGAAGATTACCTGCTTATCATCAAATCATCCATAGCGGAAGCCCGTGAAGACCAGAGCCTTGTCAAATTACTTACACGCATAGGTTTGGTTTTACTGATTATTGCCGGGGTCTGGTTCCTTATCCGGATGATTTTGAAGATTCACACCAGATTGGAATTATTTATAACATCAAACAAGGATAAATGGCTGAAAAATCTTTCATACAAAGATTACACATTCCTTACAGCTGAGCAGGAACTGAAGCTTGTCTATTTTGTTTTGAAGTTGATAAAATGGCTTCTTATTATCCTATCGGTTTATCTGGTAATACCACTGATATTCAGCATTTTTCCATTTACCCGAGGATGGGCTGATGCACTTTTCAGCCTGATCTGGTTTCCGTTTAAAGGCATTTTAAATTCAGTATGGGATTTTATTCCCAATCTTTTTACAATCATTGTGATTGTAGTGGTTATGCGTTATTTTATGCGATTTATCCGTTATATTTTCACTGAAATAGAAGCAGAAAAACTTGTTATTTCAGGCTTTCATGCTGACTGGGCAATGCCGACTTTCAGCATAGTCAAATTCCTGTTGTATGCATTTATGTTTGTGCTGATCTTTCCTTACCTGCCAGGTTCCGATTCAAATATTTTCAGAGGTGTATCGGTTTTTATAGGCGTACTTTTTTCTCTTGGTTCGTCATCGGCAATAGCCAACATTATCGCAGGTATAGTCATAACCTATATGCGCCCGTTCAAAATTGGCGACAGAATTAAACTCGGCGAGATGACGGGTGTTGTGATTGAAAAAACCCTTCTTGTTACCCGGCTGCGTACAATCAAACACGAAGAAATAACCATACCCAATTCATCTGTTTTGTCGGGAAATACCATCAACTACTCGACAAATATAAAAAACGAAGGCCTGATTATACACACAACGGTTACCATCGGTTATGATGTTCCCTGGAAAGATATGCACCAGGCCCTTATTGATGCAGCGCTGCAGACGCCCGGAATTCAAAAGCTACCGCAACCATTTGTATTACAAACCAGCCTCGACGATTTTTATGTTTCCTACCAGATCAATGCCTATGTAAAGGATGTCAATAATCTGGCCGGGATATACTCAGGTTTGCACCAGAATATTCAGGATATTTGCAATGAACGGAACATTGAAATCATGTCGCCGCACTACCGGGCTTTGCGCGATGGCAATACAGCAACAATACCCACTGATAAGTTGCCTGAAGGGTATGAACCTCCGTCATTTCGGGTTTCAAACAAATAAACTTCTGTTTTCAGATTCCAAACTTCAGCGACAGTGAGTAGATGCGGGGCCTCGGGTAGTTGAGGAAATCAATCCCGTTTGTAGTTTCGGGATCAATCCCTGTGTAACCGGTAGTCAAAAATGCATTTTGCACCGCAGCTTCAATTTCGAGCTTTGAATCGAGGCCGGCAATTTTGTTGAAAGTGTAACTCAGGTTAACATTGTCTATCCTCAGGAAGGATGCATCCTCCACATAATAATCAGAATAGAACCAGGGATTGTTAAAATCCGAATTTTCTACAAGCTTTGGGATATTTGTAATGAATCTACCTCCCCAACCTGCAATTCCTGACCAGTACGAGGATGCTGCCAACTGATTGTAAATTGAATGGCCTTTGTTCATTCGTGCTGCAATTCCCAATCTGAAAGCTGAGTAGTTAAGCACCAATTGCAAAGAAGCTACAAGATTGGGATCAGATTTCCCGCATATGTATCTGTTTGCTTCATTGCCATAAACTGACCCGGTTTGACCTGCGAAATTGGTAAAGACTCCTTCAATGGGCTTGCCGGAGCCATCATACATCTGACTGTAAACATAGAAAGAATTGGGGGCATAACCCTCTTTCAAAATCATTATATGATTTCCAACACCTTGATTTATATTTTCATAAACAAGAAAGTCCACAAACCCGGGCAGTGAAGCAACTGTTCTTTCATTGAAAGCCAGATTTATACCGGCTTGCACATTAAATTTTCCCTGACTGATTATCACTGAATTAAAGTTTATTTCTAATCCTTTATTCTCAATATCAGCAGCATTAACCAAATAATATTTCAGAGAATTTTCAATACCAGCAACCGGAATTATCATCAACTCATGTTCATACTTTTTTTTGTAAAACACCAGGGAACCGGAAATTCGATGATTAAGCATCTGGAATCTAAATCCGGCTTCTGACTGAGTGATAATTTCAGGCCTCAGGTTAGGTGAATAATGAATGGGAGTGTGATAATTTCCGAATGGTTGCGTTCCGTTGTCAGAGTTAGAAATAGTTTTATAAGATGTTGAATAAATCCATGCTGCATGTATCCGGCTATATGAATAAAACGCTTCAAGGCCATTCAAAACTTTCAGATTTCCAAGAAGCGGTTCCTGCTTAATGTTCCAGACTGCGCCAAAGCCGGGAGACAATTTCTCCTGATCAACATTTTTAAACATACTGCTTGTTTCATTCATCAGGCTGAGACTAACACTGTATCGATTTAGAAATTCCATATTTAACATGGAATAGAAGGTTTTTTTTAAATCTTTGCCCCATGAGCTATACCTGGTTGAATCTCCTTTACTATGACTAAATTCCGAAGAATGAAATTCTTTGTCCTGAGCCCGGTAACCTGCTGTAAAACTGATGTTTGATTTAAATCTTTGAAAATACCGGGCATACAAAATGTAAGGCTCAAAAAATCTTTCTTCAGCATTGTTTTTGTAAGTTGACGTTACACCAAATAAGTTATACATTTCTACCCAGGCGGCTGACAAATGCGGAGTTTTAGTGTGGGTTGTAATGGCTTGCCGGTAGTTGCCCCTGACACCAAGCTTCAAAGAAGGGAAAAAATGCAACTTATACTGAATCCCGTAATTGGCAATCATGCCCTCATTGCTGGTTCTTGAATCAGTCTGCATCAGCAATGCAAGAGGATTTACGGGAGCAAAACGTTTTATGCTTCCATCTCCCTCTTTGTAATAAAAATACCCACCATACTCATTGTCTTCAAATACAGGCAAGGTAGGATTGAATAACACTGCACTTTTAAATGCGTTATTCGGGTCAGTTCTGCTTTCGGCGTTATGGATAAACAAACTACCTTCCAGTTTAAGATGGTTTTTAAAAAACTCCGGCCTCGCTTGTATGGCAGTATTTAATCGCTTATAACCGGTTGTTTCAATAATTCCGTTGGTTGAATTATAGCCTGCCGATGCCTGCCATGGTATGGTTAAAGTGTTGCCTGAAACACTGATATAATGGTCTTGTCCGGCAGCAGTTCGCACAATCGCATCCTGCCAGTCGGTATCAGCATCTCCAATTTGCCGGTCAAGTTCTTGATTAAAACCCAGATAAGGTTTTGAAAGCTTCTTGATTTCTGCTGCACTGAAATTTTCTACTTTCTCCGGTAGCACAGAAATTCCTGCTGTAGTCTTATAAGTAAGACTGAATTTCCTGGAATTTCTATGTGTATTGATCATAATTACTCCCCATGAAGCTTCACTTCCGTATAATGTAGCCGCAATCCCACCTGAAAGAAAAGATACTTCTCTGATATCTCCCGGATTGAGTGTGAGTAAACCTGCAGAAACCGGAAAATTATCAACCAGAATCAACGGGTTGTTGTTACTTCCGGACAGATTAGAACCGCGGTAAAATAAATTGTGCTGCACCCCCGGCATTCCATTGGCTGAAAATGAGTTCATTCCCGGAATGCGCCCCTGAAATATCTCTTCGGGCCTGAGAATTAATCCCCGGTTGAACTCAGATTCTGAAATAATGTGGTAAGATCCTGTGTACCCGAAAACCGGAACCTTTGACTTGATCGATGCGTTACTTACTGAATCTGAATGGGATTCATTGCTCTGATCATTAAGCTGCTGGGCTGGAAGACTGAAGGAAATAAACAATGTCAGGCAAATAATAAGTATTTCATTCTTCATTGCGAAAGGTTTGTTATTAATATTCATATAAATAATTTGCAGTTCTGTGACTATGTTACATCAAAGATGCATTTCAGATTCGAAATGATTACCGATCCTCATTCCAGTTTCATAAAAATCAGATGGCAAACATACTCCAATTATTGATTTTGCACAAATATAAATCCAATGAGAAACGATGAAATATCTTCTTCACATCATTCATTAAAACTAATCTTCATACATCATATTGACAATATCAATGATGTTGATTAAATGTTTTTAAATTTGCGCAAGTTCTACATTCAGATAAGCCCGGCTTATAAACAGAAAATTATCAGTTTTTTAATTTTACACTTATGAGATTTTTAAAGATTATGCTTTTGTCATTAATTCTGACACTTGCCAACCACATCACCAACCCGATATTTGCGCAGGATAGATATGCAGAAGGTTACATCATCAATTTGCAAAACGACACTTTGCATGGATTTCTTGAGATTCAGGGAGAAAAACTGGCTTCAAGAGGTTGTAATTTTAAAACTTCTGAAAAAGCACCTTTGCAGAAATTCAGCCCGGCCGAAATTGTCGCATACCGATTCAAAGCCGGTAGGTTCATGATTTCAAAAACCATTGATGTTGCCGGCAATCCGGAGACCGTTTTTCTGGAGTATCTTATTAAAGGCAAAGCCAGCTTGTATCAGCATCCGGGAGAAACGGCACCAAGATATTTTATCGAAACCGAAAAAGATGGAATGATTGAACTTTCTGAGCCTCAAAAAATTATTCACAACGACAGCGGAGCATTTTACAATATTTCCAAACACAATGGGAAACTTCTGTATTTAATGGCGGATTGCCCTGAAATAAAAAAGGAAATCGAACAAACCCCACTCAGGCCAAAGCCCATGATTAAGCTTGCAAACAGATATCACGATCTGGTTTGTACCGATGAAGTATGTGTTGTTTTTGAACGCAGGTACAAAAAAGTCGAATATTTGCCATCGGTTTATGCAGGATTATCGGTGAAGAGGATAAAATTCGGTTCAGGACTGATTTCTGATTATATGTCAGGAATTAATGCTGGTGCTGCCCTTGAAGTCAGAAACCTGTTGGCGAATAACGAGAAAATATCTCTGGAAACAGGCATAAGTATTACCCGCATAAACCAGACAGTTTTGAGGGCACCGGCCGACCTCAGAGGCTCAGAACTTATCATCATCGGCAACCGATACTATTATGTGAATAACAGAGAGGAGCTCTATTTGAGCGATTTCTACAATAAAGTATTCTCAGTGAAAACCGATTTGAAACTCACCTCACTTACTGTACCATTGATAATGAAATACAATTTTCACAAAGAAAAATCAAGAGCGGGATTTGGATTGGGACCTCTGTTAACGTTTAACATAAGTGAAAATAAAGACATGGATTACCCCTTCTTCACAAGCAGGTTCGGCAGAAATATTCCCGGAACGCTCGCAGGAGCAACAGTCAATGTGTTTTATATCAAAAAATTAAACACAACAAGCAGTTTTAAAATTGACCTAAGATACATGACCGACTTTTTGGTAGGTGACATACAGAAAACATATCGATTCAGAACTCAGGTTTTTCAGGTGAATCTGAGTTATAATTTCTTTTGGTAATCAAACCACCCTAAAACTTTTCTAAATAGCTGACAAGAGCCGGATTCGCACATACTGACTCCATGCAGATAATGTTACAGGCTGAAATTTGCCTGTAACATTTTTTGTTTGAAGGCGTCTCATACCCATACTGCCATAACACGCTGATTTCTCATCTAAACCTGAAGAACATTATGATTCGCGACATTTTCCGACACAGCATCCGTGCTCTGCGCCGCCAGAGATCTTACGTTTTCATAAACATACTTGGTCTGGCAACCGGCATTGCCTGCAGTATGGTTATTGCACTTTTTATTATCCATGAGTTGAGTTTCGACAATTACCACGAAAAAGGAGATCAGATCTACCGGGTAATTCTGAATGGAAAAATAAGCGGGCAGGAGATGAAAGTTACTTCTACCGCTTCACCAATCGGGCCGACTATGCTTGAGGAATTTCCTGAAGTCGAGAATTTTCTGCGGATAAACGGATGGGGTGAAACCATTATCAAGTATGAAGATGCAGTTTTTACAGAAGATCATTTTATCGAAGCCGATTCAACTTTCTTTGACTTCTTTTCCATTCCGCTTCTGAGGGGAAATGTCAGGACTGCACTCAACGAAAAATACAAAGTTGTGCTTTCGGAAACAACAGCCCGTAAAATTTTCGGAGATTCAGATCCCATAAACCAGATGCTGAGGGTAGGAAATGATACAACAAAGTACAGGGTAACAGGTGTTTTTGCCGATATTCCTGAGACCACGCATTTCGATGCGAATATGATCAGCTCATTTATGACGAATCAAAGGGCAAATGATAAAATGTGGCTTTCAAATAGCTTCAACACTTACGTTTTACTTAAACCCAACTCAAACCCCGAAACGGTAAATGCTAAATTTCAGGATCTGATTATAAAATATGTTGGTCCCGAAATAATCAAATATCTGGGCATCGACATCAAAGACTTTTTATCGCAGGGCAATAAATACAATCTCTTTCTTCAGCCGCTTAAAGAGGTTCACCTCGATCCATCCATACAGCAGGATCTGAAACCTGCAAGCGACGCCAAATACATCTGGATTTTCGGAAGCATCGGCATTCTGATCATATTAATTGCAGCCATCAATTTTATGAACCTGTCCACAGCTCAGGCATCAAAACGGGCAAAAGAAATCGGCATTAAAAAGGTAGTAGGCTCTTCCCGCGGAATGCTTATCAATCAGTTTATTATTGAAACCATTATTTTGTCGTTCATTTCTCTTCTCGTTGCTGTTGGAATTACGCAACTGGCACTCCCCTATTTCAACAAACTGTTAAGTGTTGAATTGGCAATCGGCTTATTCAGCAATTGGTACACCATTCCGGCATTGATATTATTATCGGTTGTAATTGGCTTCTTAGCAGGAAGTTACCCGGCATTTTACATGTCATCGTTCAATCCATATATTGTTTTAAAGGGCAAAATCCGCAGCAATCGCAAAAGCATTAACATTCGAAGTGTTTTGGTTGTGCTGCAGTTTACCATTTCGCTGGTGCTGATTGTTGGAACACTTATCATGTTCAGGCAGATCAATTTTATGATGAATAAAGAACTGGGCTTCAACAAAGAACATGTACTTGTGCTCAGAAGTGCACATTCAATCCGCGGTCAGATAGCTAGTTTTAAAACCGCTGTACAAAAAATACCCGGCGTTGTTTCAATTGCCGCATCCACCGCAGTACCGGGCCACAGCAACAACAACAATGGTTATATGATTAAGGACAGACCGGAAGAAACCTTTCTGATGCAAACCAACTGGGTTGACTACGACTATCTGGAAACCTACGGCATTGAGCTTGAATCGGGGCGCTTTTTCGATAAATCATTCTCAACCGATGTTGATGCCTGCATTTTAAACAAAGAAGCTGTTAAGGATTTTATACTTACCAATCCGTTCGAAACCCGTATTATAAGCAACAACGGGCCTGACAATGGTCAGCAGTTGGTTCCTGTAATCGGTGTGGTAAAAGATTTCCATTTTGAATCGCTGAAATCTGAAATAGTACCTCACATCATGCTCTTTAAAAATGAGGATGTTCAGTGGGGATATTTCAGCATCAGACTTTCACCGCTTGCAACAAAAACAACCATTGAGGAAGTTGAAAAAGTATGGAGATCGTTTACCGCAAATAATCCGATGCAATATTTTTTCCTTGATAAAGACATGGAACGACTTTACAAAGAAGAAAAGCAAAATGCAAATCTTGCCATTCTGTTTACCATACTTGCAATTTTAATAGCGTCGCTCGGACTTTACGGACTTACAGCATATACCGTTCAGCAACGAACCCGCGAAATAGGCATAAGAAAAACTTTTGGAGCTTCCACCGCTAAAATCTGGTATATCATTGCAAAAGAAATACTTATCCTCATAACCATCTCAATGGCCATTGCGCTTCCGCTGATCTATCTGGTGGCCGATAACTGGCTGCAGAACTACCATTATCGCATCGATCTGGGAGCGATTGACTTTGTGTATGGATTTGCAATAGCAATGGTTATAGCACTTTCAACCATAAGTTATCGAGCCATTAAAGCAGCATTGGCAAATCCGGCGGTATCACTGCGATATGAGTAAAAAAGTGCCTCATACACTTTGCCATTGTGTTTTTGTCTATGTGAAATCACGATATCTATCGGGATAAAAATAACTTCTTCAATTAATTCATTTGTTATCCCCCTCTTCTCCCCCTTTCGAAAAAGGGGGACGATTACTTTCGTGTTTTTTTGACACATCTGTTTGAAGAATGCCCTGTCAGCGAACACTCTCACTAGTTGAAAGGGGAGATAAAAGGGGTGCTAAAAGAATGGTGAAGTTATTTCGAAAGTTTTACTATGCACAGGTGAATTGACTATTTTTGCATAAACCAAAGCATAAAAATATTGGTTTTGCAACGACCTGAACAATGAAAAAATACGGAAACCTGATTGTCATTCTGGTTTTAATAAGCTGCTTCTCAGTCATATTCTCATCCTGCAAGAAAAAAAAGACAGACCCTGAACCTGTGCCCGAAAAATTCATTTTCAAATCGGCCGACCTCTCATTTTTGCCGATGATTGAAAATGACGGCGTAACTTTTTACAACCGTGAAGGTCAGGCAGAAGACATGCTCACCATCTTGAAAAATGCCGGAATGAATGCTGTCAGAATCAGAATCTGGCACAGTCCGGCAGATGGAATCTCAGGATTTCAGGAGGTAAAAGCATTCTCGGAAAGGGTAAAAGCCCGCGGGCTTAAAGTCTGGCTTACCGTGCATTACTCTGATACCTGGGCTGATCCCGGAAACCAGCAACCGCCTCTCGCCTGGCAGAACCTTACTATTAATGTCCTGAAGGATAGTGTGTATGCATATACCTCCAGAATTATGACAGAAATATCACCTGATTTTATTCAGATTGGCAATGAAATAAACGGTGGAATGATGTGGCCTTTAGGAAGATCAGTAAATATGGACAACCTGAAAGGCTTGATTGAATCAGGCGTTAAAGCAGTTCGGGATAACAGCACTTCCTGCAAAATCATGATGCATTATGCCGGCATAAACGGGGCAGAGCAGTTTTTGACAAATCTCCAAAGTATTGATTATGATATTATTGGCATTTCTTATTACCCCAATTGGCACGGCAAAGATTTATCCAAACTCGAAACCGATCTGAAATCGCTGAGCACCAGATTCTTTAAGCCGGTAATGATTGCTGAAACCTCTTACCCTTTTACATTTAATTGGAATGACTGGACAAATAATGTAATCGGAAGCGATAATCAGATCATCCCGGGAATCCCGGCTTCTGAAGCAGGGCAATTATCCTTCATGAAAGAGATAAAAAGAATCTCAACATCCACTTCGCAATTGATTGGTTTTGCTTACTGGGGAGGTGAATGGGTTGCCTATAAAGGCCCGCAGGCAACCAATGGTTCCAGTTGGGAAAACCAGGCATTGTTTGATTTTGAATATAAGGCGCTGCCGGTTATTGAGGTGTTTGAATAGCTTCCGTTTTAATCTCTTTATCATTTCATTCAGAGCATATGTCATTTTCAGGGTTTTCACTGTTGCAAAGAATACTGTTGTACTTAAAAGTATTCGTTCTGCTTGTTTGTATATTTTTGGGCTTCTCATTGCTTTCGGTTTTGATTCCGGATGCTCCGGTAAGAAAAAATATAGAAAAAAGCATTAAAGATGTTATAAATCAACCTGATTATCCCGATCTGATGATAAAAGGCGATCACCACAGGCTTGATTATGCAATGGATGGCCAGATTTCAAATATCATCTATACCGTTGATAATCAGGAACCTTTAAAATCTGCTCTGCTTGGAAGATGCCGCATGGAAGATGGCCCATACACTTCACAATGGAATCATCTGAGTTATAATATCAGGCACAATAATCTTAAACCTAATGTCAACTATGCAAGATATTGGCATGGAAATTCTTTCTTTTTCAGGATTTTTTATTCATTTACTGATTTCAATGAAATTAAGTGGCTGATCTTTTTCATCACTTCACTGCTAATGGCTGCTTTTGCAATGCTGCTTTACCGCGAAACCGGAGGGCTTAACGCAATAGCCATTCTTGCCGGATTGTTCTTTGTGAATGTTTACATTATGCAGTTTTCAATGCAAATGTCACCAGTACTTATCATTTCAATTATTGCCGGGTTTTTCCTTATCTCACACATGAAAAGAAATAATGGAAACATTGGATTATTGTTTTTTATAACCGGCGCAGTCACCACCTATTTCGACCTCCTGACAGCCCCCCTGCTTACCCTGGGTTTGCCAATGCTGATTTGGGTCAGCATGAACAAAGAGGAAGGAAACCTCAAAAAAGACTTAGTTTTTGGAATTCAGCAATTGCTTGTGTTTGGGATGCTCTGGTCAACCGGATATCTCGGCGCATGGGCATTTAAGGTTCTGATTACCATTCCTGTTGCTGATTTTGACATTTTTTCCGATGTAAAAAATCAGTTTTTACTTCGATCAGGCAGCGAAGGCATCAACAGAATGTCAGCAATTGAAGCAAATTTCAACTTCCTTCCATTGGTGTTTATCAATATCATACTGCTGATTTTTCTCATTTTCAGCATATTATTTTTTAAGAAAAGGGGAATATCCAGGGCAATCCTTTTTCTTGCCGTGGCTGTCGTTCCATACATCTGGTTTTATATAACTGCAAACCATAGCATTTTTCATAATTGGTTCACTTACAGAATACAAGCCATAGCCGTAAGCGGAGTTTTCATGGCGGTTATCAGCCTGGTAGATTGGCAGCGGTTTTCTGACCGATGGAACAGAATTTTTAAAATTCAGGGATAATTGAGTGTCTTGTTTTCTATATTTGTCATTTCAGACAAAATCTTAAATAATCATTTTATGAGGAAGATCTCAATCATCTTTTTTATATCCTTTGCGATTACACTGAATCTGAGCGCACAGTTGTTTCCGGAAGTCGTATCAGGTCGGTTGATCAGACACGAAAATTTTCACTCGGCATTTGTTGAACCTCGAAATATCGACATATGGCTACCTGAAGGTTATACGCCAGAAAATAAATATGCGGTGATTTATATGCACGATGGTCAGATGCTTTTTGATTCTTCTACAACCTGGAACAGGCATGATTGGGAAGTTGACGAAACCCTTGGCCGGCTGATGAGTGAAAAAAAAGTAAAACCCTGTATTGTGGTTGGAATCTGGAATACACCCAAAAGGCATATGGAGTATTTTCCGCAGAAAGCATTAAATTATCTTTCCGAAAATCAGATTGATAGCCTGATGAATGCAAACCGTGGCGAAGGAACTCCAAAACTGTTTGATGGCGGGATTGTTGCAGACAACTATCTTAAATTTCTGGTTACAGAGCTTAAACCCTTTATCGATAAAACTTACGCTACGCATACCGATTCCGGAAATACTTACATTATGGGTTCAAGCATGGGCGGACTGATTTCGATGTACGCCATTTGTGAATATCCGGAAGTTTTTGGCGGAGCTGCATGTTTATCAACCCACTGGCCTGGCGTATTTACTGTTGAAAACAATCCTGTGCCCGGTGCATTGCTATCTTATCTTCGTGAGCACCTTCCACCTCCGGGAAAACATTTGCTTTACTTCGATTTTGGCACTGAAACGCTGGATAATTTATATGAACCTTTCCAGAATCACGCTGATCAGATCCTCAAAGAAAAAGGATATGGTGAAAATGATTGGATTACCCGTAAATTTGTAGGAGCAGACCATTCCGAAAAAGCCTGGAGTCAAAGGCTCCACATTCCGGTTATGTTTTTACTTGGTTTGGATTAAGCGTTATCGTCCTTTTTTCCCCCTTTCGGAAAAATGGACTATTACTTTCATGTTTTTAGACGCTTATAAATTGTAAAATGCCTTGCTAGCAGGTTCTCCCCTGGTGCCTGAGCCTGCCTGCCTTGCACTTTGGCAGGCGGAGTCGAAGGCCAGGGGGAGACAGAGGGGGTACTTGTTGTATTTTTAGATACATTTGTTTGCAGTAAGTCCAATTAGATCGGTTTACTCAATTGGGTTAGTTAATTCAACCGTTTCACTAATTCAGAATTCATTATGAAAATCTTCAATCAACTGACTTTAGCTGTTCTGTGCTGCGTGCTTATTTCATGTGGCGGTAGCAACAATGCAGATTCTTTACTGGGATTAAGTTCGGAAAGCAGATCTGAGCAGTCGCCGGTGATGTCGAAAGAGGCTTCCTCAACGGAAGTTACTCCTGCTTCGCAACCACGCAAGCTCATAAAAACCGGTGATATGTCATTTGAAACTTCTGATCTGGATTCTTCGCGGGAGAAAATTGATGTATCGGTCAAAAAACACCAGGCTTTTATTTCCTCCGAAAGTGAAAATACCTCAGGAAGAAGAATCAGCCGGAATTTAACCATCAGAGTCCCTGCTGAGAATTTTGACCAATTGGTAAACGAAATAAGCCAGGGCATCAAAGCTTTTGATCATAAAAACATTTCATCCAATGATGTTACAGAAGAGTTTTTAGATGTGGAAGCCCGCTTAAAAAATCGTAAAGCCCTGGAAGAAAGATACCTGGAACTGCTATCGAAGGCATCAACAACAGCAGATATCCTTCAGATTGAAAACCAGATTAACCAGCTCAGGGGCGAAATCGAATCCATCGAAGGCCGAATGAAATACCTGTCAAATCAGGTTGATTATTCAACCCTGAACCTCAGTTATTACAAAACTACACCTGTGCAATCGCATCTAACTGAAAAGATGTCCCAGGGTTTTAAAAATGGCTGGTCAGCAGTAATTTACGTGTTTATCATACTTGCAAACCTGTGGCCATTTATACTTTTGGTAGCAATTATTTTAATGATTGTTTGGTATTTTAACCGCAGAAAAAACAGAAAATTTCAGCAATGATATGATGTGTAATTGCAATTTCACACAACTGCCGGAAACATTTAATGATTTTCTGCCTAAGGAAAATTTGCACAAATCGCTGAATTAAGTAAACTGACTGAATTGCTCGAAAAAATATGAAATCTCCCATCAATCCCGAAAACTGGAACAGAAAAGAACATTTTGAGTTTTTTAAAGAATTTGATGAACCTTTTTTCGGAATTGTGGCCGATGTGGATTGCACGGAAGCTCATGCATGGTGCAGGACTCATCAGGTTCCATTCTTCCACTTTTACCTTTATCAATCGCTCAGGGCAGCCAATCAGATTGAAGAATTCCGTAGCAGAATTGAAGATGACAAACCGGTTCTTTACGATTCAGTAAACGCATCGGCCACCATAAGCCGGGCTGATTATACATTTGGATTCTCGTTCATTCCTTTTGTGGAAGATTTAAAGAAATTCAGCACCAATGTAACTGAAGAAATTCTTGCAGTTGGCAAAACCAGCGGACTTCGGCTCAACGGCGAAACCGGCAGAAATGATGTAATCCATTATTCAGTGCTTCCGTGGATCAGTTTTACGGGTCTTTCTCATGCCAGACATTTTTCTTACCGCGATAGTGTGCCTAAAATTACGTTCGGGAAGTATTTCGAAAAGCAAGGCCGGATTATTATGCCTGTCTCGGTAAATGCCCATCACGGACTTATGGATGCCTGGCATGTGTCAGAGTTTCTGAGGCTTTTTTCTGAATTTCTGGCAACACCATAATGCTGAACAACAAATGCCCTGATTCCGCTGAGATGAATCCGATTGTAAAAATTAATCCCCTGAGTGCAGATCCCACTGGCCTTAAATATGTTATAATCATTACAAAATTTAGGGGCAAATGGGTTTTTGTAAGAAACAGGCAAAGAGTTACCTGGGAAATTCCGGGAGGTCATATTGAGCCAGACGAAACACCTGATTACGCTGCCAGCCGTGAACTTATGGAAGAAACCGGAGCTTTGGAATTTAACATCCATGCCGTTTCTGATTATTCTGTTGAAATAGAAGGAATCAATACAACTGGCAGACTTTATTATGCTCAGATCACTAAAATGGGTAATCTCCCCGAATCTGAAATTGCCGAAGTCATTCTGCTTGACCAACTTCCTGACAAACTTACTTATCCGCTGATTCAACCCATACTTTTTGAATCAGTTATAAAAAGTATTAATAGCCGTAAACTTTAATAAACCAATCCAAATCCATCAACTTCCTTAACTTCTCCGGCTTTGAGGCTTCCAAGTAAAACATCGCCCATCCGAACCCTGAAAAGTCTGAGGGTTGGAAAACCCGCTGCTGCTGTCATTTTGCGTATCTGTCGGTTTTTGCCTTCTGTCAATGTTATTGAAATCCAGCAGGTTGGCCCGTGCCTTTCGTCGCGGATTCTTTTTGTCCTTGCCGGAAAGTCAGGATCAGTTTCAAGCAGCTCAGCTTTGCATGGCAGGGTCATGTATTTAACGCCTCTAATTCCGATTTCAACACCGTTTCTCAACTTTTCAAGGGCAACTTCATCAATAAGTCCATCCACCTGAGCAAAATATTGTTTCTCTTTGTCTTTAGCCCGCATCAGGTCGCAAAGCTTTCCATCGGTGGTCAGGAGCAATAAACCTTCACTTTCTTCATCAAGCCTTCCAACAGGCATTGTCCCTTCCGGGAAATCATAAAAATCCCCGATCACCTTTTTCCAGTCATGTTCGCATTTAAACTGACTCAGAAATCCGAATGGTTTGTGAAATATAAAATGCCGGTGATCGTTCATGAATAGATTTTGCTGCAAAACTAAGTAAAAACCATAACCCTGAAGCCATATCATCAACATGCTATTTTCAGGTTTATTAAAGGTCAGCTATAGGAAGCACAGAATTTCTGATAAATCCATACCTTTACGTCCGCAATACAAAGAATTCCCGGCATGAAACTATCAGTTGTAATTGTTAACTACAACGTTAAATATTTCCTTGAGCAGTGCCTTCACTCCGTTGAAGCAGCCATTAAAGATATTGATGCAGAGGTTTTTGTGGTTGACAATAACTCGGTGGATGGTTCTGTGGAAATGGTGCTCGATAAGTTTCCCTGGGTCAAAACTATCGCAAACAAGGAGAACACCGGCTTTTCGAAAGCCAACAATCAAGCCATAAGAGAGGCAAAAGGTGAATACATTCTGCTGCTGAATCCCGATACCATTGTTGAACTTGATACATTTTCAGGTTCAATCTCGTTTATGGATGCACATCCCGATGCAGGCGGCCTTGGCGTGAAAATGGTTGATGGAAATGGAAAATTCCTTCCTGAGTCAAAGCGTGGACTTCCGACACCGTCGGTGGCTTTTTACAAAATTTTCGGTCTGTCGGCTCTTTTTCCTAAATCAAAGATTTTCGGGCAGTACCATCTGGGATATCTCGACAGCGGTCAAACACATGTGGTGGACGTGCTGGCCGGTGCATACATGATGCTCAGGAGCGAAACCCTCGAAAAAACAGGCCTGCTCGATGAAACATTTTTCATGTATGGCGAAGACATTGACCTGAGCTATCGAATCACCAAAGCCGGGTACAAAAACTACTATTATCCCGATGCCCGCATCATCCATTACAAAGGCGAAAGCACCAAGAAGTCAAGCATTAATTATGTTTTTGTCTTTTATAATGCGATGGTGATTTTCGCAAAAAAGCACTTCTCTCAGAAAAATGCAAGGCTTTTCTCTTTCTTGATTCACATTGCCATCTACCTCAGAGCCGGTGTTTCAGTAATTCACCGCCTGCTTAAGTCGGTTTTGCTTCCTTTGGCTGATGCTGCGGTAATCTATTCCGGATCACTGCTTATTGTGGATTACTGGGAAACAAATGTCACTTACACAATCGGCGGCCACTATCCGCCATTGTTTCTGTTTGGATTGCTGCCTGCCTATATTTTTATCTGGCTTTTCTCGGTTCTGGTAGCGGGAGGCTACGACAAGCCACTTAACCTCCGGAAAATCTTCACCGGAATTTTTGCAGGAACTGTAGTAATTCTGGTAGTCTATGCGCTTTTACCCATTGATTTCCGCTTCTCAAGGGCAATTATTATCCTTTCGGGGATATGGGGATTGCTTTCCATGACAGGAATCCGGCTTTTGCTTCATTTTGCCGGTTTCCGGAATTATCGTTTGGGATATAACGAAAACAGGAGATTTGCCATTCTCGGCAACGATGAAGAAAGCGAAAGAGTAGCTGAATTACTTCGGAAAAGCTTGCTGAATCCCGGTTTTATCGGATTGGTTTCTACGGGTCAGGATCAGAAAAACAGCACCGGATTTATCGGTTCTCTGAAAAACATCAGCGACATCATCAGCATTTATAAAATTGATGAAGTGATCTTTTGTGCCAAAGATATCCCGGCAAACCAGATTATCGATACCATGTCGCAACTCAGCAATCATGAAGTAGAATTTAAGATTGCACCACCCGAAAGCCTTTCCATTATCGGATCAAACTCAATCAACACAACCGGAGACCTTTACGTGATAGAAATTAACTCCATCAAAAAGGTTAACAATCTGCGAAACAAGCGTTTGTTTGATTTCGGGTCATCTGTATTTTTATTGCCTTTTTCGCTGCTGCTGATGTGGATTATGCGAAATCCTTTGGGATTTATCCCCAACATCCTCAAAGTTCTCTCCGGAAAAAGAACATGGGTAGGTTACGGGCCATTTCCATCAGGTACGACCAATCTTCCGCCCGTAAGAAAAGGAATTCTGAATCCTACTGATGCGCTGAAAATCAACCACATTGATCAGGAAACAGCTGTAAGGCTAAACATGTTATATGCACGTGATTACCGATTGTCGAACGACATCAACATTTTCATGAGGGCGTTCCGTCATCTGGGGCGAAAAGGCTGATATTACTGGTAAACCTTTTTCACCTCTGATTGTTAATTAGGCCAGCGAATGGACACTAATCCGCAGTACCCCGCCAGAGGTCTGCAAGTTAAAAATAGCATAAAAAATGGCAAAATTTGAAGTTGTAATGCCCAAACTGGGCGAAAGTATTATTGAAGCTACCATTACCAAATGGCTCAAAAATCCGGGCGACCGCATTGAAGAAGACGATCCTATCGTTGAAATAGCTACCGATAAAGTTGATTCTGAAATCCCATCTCCGGTCGAAGGAAAGCTACTTAAGGTTCTTTTTAATGAAGGCGATGTAATTCCGGTTGGAAAAGTTATCGCCATTATCGAAACCGAACCCGGTGAAGAAGGAGAAACTGAAGCTGCTGAAGAAGTTACTGAAGAAAAAGAAGAAAAATCAGTCTCAGATTCAAAACCTGCCGCAAAAGCGGAAACCAAAGAACCTGCAAAAGAAGAAGAAGAAGAAGAAGCCGTTGAAAGCTCATCTGACAGATTCTACTCACCGCTGGTGAAAAATATTGCAAAAACCGAAGGCATTGCACAGTCTGAACTTGACAAAGTTCCCGGCACTGGCAAAGATGGCAGAGTGACCAAGGAAGACCTGATGTCATATCTGAAAAACCGTACTTCTGCTCCTGCAAAAACGGAAGAAGCGCCAAAAGAATCTGTTGAAAGAGTTGTTTCAACTCCGGCTGTCAGCAAACCTGCTCCTCAGGTAACCGCCGGTGCAGGCGATGAAATAGTTGAAATGGACCGGATGCGTAAGCTGATTGCCGATCATATGGTGATGTCAACTCAGGTTTCACCACACGTAACTTCATTTATCGAAGTTGATGTGACCAATATCGTAAGATGGCGCGACAAAGTGAAAGACGATTTCCAGAAACGCGAAAAGGAGAAAATTACCTTCACTCCTATCTTTATCGAAGCTGCTGCTCAGGCACTTAAAGATTTTCCGGGTGTAAATGCATCTGTTGACGGATACAAGGTTATTCTGAGAAAGAACATCAACATTGGTATGGCAGCAGCTTTGCCAAATGGAAATCTGATTGTTCCGGTAATTAAAAATGCCGATCAGAAAAACCTGCTTGGCCTTGCTAAAGATGTTAACGCACTGGCAAATAAAGCACGTTCAAACAAACTGGAGCCCGACGACATTTCAGGTGGAACCTTTACAATTACCAATCTGGGAACTTTCGGAAGCATTACCGGGTCGCCAATCATCAATCAGCCTCAGGTAGCAATACTTGGCATTGGTGCCATCAAAAAGAAACCGGCCGTGCTTGAAACTCCTGAAGGTGATGTAATTGCAATCAGGCATCTGATGATTCTCTCGCTTTCGTACGATCACCGCACTGTTGATGGAGCTCTCGGAGGAATGTATTTGCAAAGGATGCAGCAACTTCTCGAAAGTTTCGATACAAACAGGGCAATCTAAACTTAAAAAAGCATTAAATTCGCAGCATCACAGTAGTTAAGCTGTGATGCTTTTTTTTATTTATACAAGATTCATGAAACTCAACCTAACCAAACCATTAGCAATATTTGACCTTGAAACCACCGGCACCAACGTCGGAACCGACAGGATAGTAGAAATCAGCATCATAAAAGTTCATGCCGACGGAAGAGAAGAAATTCTGACAAGACGAGTGAATCCGGGTGTTCCAATTCCACCGGAGGTAACAGCCATTCACGGGATAACCGATGCTGACGTTAAAGATGAACCGACTTTTGCTGTGCTTGCCCCTTTGCTGAATCAGTTTCTTGCGAATTGCGACATGGGCGGATATAACTCCAATAAATTCGATATCCCTTTGCTTGTTGAGGAGTTTTTAAGAGCTGAGGTTGATTTTGACCTTAAAGGCCGGAGATTTGTTGATGTTCAGAATATCTTCCATAAAATGGAACCCCGCACATTAAAAGCGGCATACAAATTCTATTGCAACAAAGATATCGTCAACGCTCACTCAGCTGAAGCCGATACCCGCGCAACGTATGAAGTATTGCTTTCGCAGCTTGAACGTTATGAAGGTGTTGAATATTCTGATAAAGACGGAAAAGTATCTACTCCGGTGGTTAACGATGTACGTATGCTGCATGAATTTTCGTTTCACAACAGAAATGCTGATCTGGTAGGACACATCATCTATAACGACAAAAACCAGGAAGCCTTTAATTTTGGAAAATATAAAGGTAAATCCGTTGAGGAAGTTTTTAACAACGAACCCTCCTACTACGATTGGATGATGAAAGCTGATTTCCCGCTTTACACCAAAAAAGTAATTACAGCCATAAAGCTTAGGGGATTTAACAAAAGCTCAGTGAAAATTTAGGTAAGTGAAACTACCAAAAAAACTTCCCCACTTTAGTTCCCGATCTAACTGGACTTTCTGCAAACTAATGTGTCTAAAATAAACGAAAGTAATCGTCCCCCTTTTTTCAAAAGGGGGAAAAGAGGGGGATAATAAAATGTATCATTTGAGGAAGTTATTTTTATCTTTTCACTAAGTGAATTTGAAAACCATTCTTTAAACCATTTCTTTTTCCAGACAAAGTAAATTTCTACTCATGAAAATCATTTGCATCGGCAGAAACTACAGCGAACATGCAAAGGAACTGAATAATCCCGTTCCTGCTGAGCCTGTGTTCTTTATGAAACCTGAATCAGCGCAACTGCGCAACAATCAGCCTTTTTTTTACCCTGAGTTTTCGAATGACATTCATTACGAAGCTGAACTTGTGCTTCATATCAATAAAGTAGGCCGGAATATTCAGGAGAAATTTGCCGGCACTTACTATGATGGGATTGGCGTAGGAATCGATTTTACAGCCCGCGATCTTCAGCAAAAAGCCAAAGAAAAAGGCTTGCCATGGGAAATGGCCAAAGCATTCGACTTCTCAGCTCCGGTAAGTAATTTTATTCCCATCGAATCTTTTGCCGATCTTAACGACATCACCTTTGGATTATTCAAAAACGGTGAAGTTGTCCAAAAAGGCAATTCCCGGGATATGATCTTTTCATTTGACACCATTATCGCATATGTTTCAAGATTTATAACGCTGAAACAAGGCGACTACATCTTCACAGGAACACCTGCCGGTGTAGGACCTGTAAAGATCGGAGACAAACTGGAAGCATTTATCGGTGATAAAAAGCTGCTACTCTGTAACATCAGATAAAATATTATCAGTTTAATTACCGGCAGAAGAAAGTAAATTCTCCAACAAAACAACAGATTGTCCAACTCAAGCCAGAAATTTAGCTTTGGGCGCTTTTTCCGGAAATATCAACGGAGGGTACTTCTGTTTTCCAGTCTGATTCTCATTTATATTCTACTTGTCAGGTTTGCCGGGAGCCTGAATAACTATGAGTCAGGCCACTGGCAATCAGAGATATATTCCGACAAATCAGGATATTACATCTATCTCCCGGCTACTTTTATTTACGGATTCCATCAGGATACTTATCCTGACAGCATCGATTTTAAGTTGGGAAATGGATTTGGGTTTGTTAATGGAAAGATGGTCAATAAATACACCTGTGGTGTTGCAATTGTTACAAGTCCGTTTTTTCTGGCAACGCATCTTTATCAGCGCTTTTCAGGAGGAATAGCCGATGGTTTTTCACCAGCCTATTTCAACTTTACCTATACTGCTTCGGTATTCTATTTCCTTGCAGGATTGATTTCCTTATGGTTCTTCATTAGAAAACGCTATGGCTCTGCAACTTCTGCGCTAACCCTGCTGTTTATTTCCGCAGCCACTAACCTTTTTTATTATACTTTCAGGGAGCCGTTGCTTTCGCATGTTTATTCGTTCGCACTTTTCTCGTTTCTTTTGACTTTAACCGATAAACTCTGGCAAAAGCCTGATCGTAAGTTTTTGATTTTAATCGCTTTAATAGCGTCATTGATTGTACTGATCCGACCCAGTAACATCGTTTTTTTACTAGTCATTCTGTTTCTCGATCTAACTTCAATTTCTCAATTAAAACAAAGATTACAATTTTTATTTAAACCAATTAATCTACTGATAATCATATCAGTAACTCTTATTGTAATTTCACCGCAATTGGTTTACTGGCATTTTTTATGGGGGCAGTTTATTCACTATTCATACGCCAGTGAGGGATTCTCAAACTGGAATAATCCTCAGATTTTAAAAGTACTTTTCTCTCCCGAGAACGGACTGATTCCATATACGCCGGCAGTTCTGGTAATTTTTGCAGGTATTATATTTATGTTGCTGAAACGGCAGCAGAACCAGTGGCTTGTATCTGGAATTATTCTCATTCATATATATCTTACAGCGTCCTGGCATTTGCCATCATTTGGCTGCGGATTTGGTCATAGAACATTCGTAGAATACTATTCAATCATGGCCATTCCGCTGGCAGCGCTGATGCATATTATTATCACAAGCCGAAAAAAAATACTCATTGCACTTTCAATTCCGCTTTTTTTATTCCTGACTTATTTTAACCTGCGATTCTCACTTGCTTACGACAAATGTTATCTGAGCGAAAATTCATGGGACACCTATCAACATTATGTTGTCAAACAAAAACTATTGCCTTTCAAGCAAAGCAGGTTCCAATGGCAAACGGGTTATGAGGGAAATAATATATTTCTGAAACCTGGAAATCTGATTTTCAGAAGTGAGCTTGCAAATGCAGGGAATTTTTTAAATAAACTCAGCCCGGAAACCGAATTTTCTGATGCCTTTCATGTGGATCTTATTCAAATAATTGATGGCGAAATTTATTCCGCACAAGTGAATATCAATACATTAATTTCAGAAGCTGAAGGAAATTCTTTGCTTGTTTGTGCCATTATTGAAAACGGAAAGACCATCTATTATTCATCAATAGCCCTGGAATTATCTGGTAATTTCAGTGCCGGAAACTGGTCAACAATCAAACATGAATTTGAATTACCATTTATTCCCGTTCAGGGCGAAATGAAAATCTTTATCTGGAATAAGGCTCACAAAGAAATACTCCTCGATGAATTTCATGTCAGACTAAAGGGATTTAAAGGAATCGGAATCTGGTAAACTATATAGAAACAGGTACAACAGATCAAACAAAGGCAATATCTTCAATTACTTCGGCACCTGCAGCCTTATTCAGGGATTTAATCAGTTTGGTTCGGGCAAAACCCAATTCTTCGCGCAGTGCCGGAGAATTCAGTTTTACATATAAAGTTCTGTGTTTGATATACAAATGAGTAGTATCTCTGGCAATCATTTTTCCTACAACACTATCCCACAAACCGATCACCCTGGCCTGATTCAGCTTATCGCTGATCCGGTAGGTGTTGATCAACTCTTCAATTACATCTCTGATTGATTGGTTGTTGGTGGTGCGCTTTGCCATGGAAAAAATTAATAAAATATTACGCTGTGTCTGAAAAGCCAGCAGTTTGCCTACTAAAGCATAACAAGGAAATTTACAACATTTAACGATTCAAATCAAATCAACCTTCCCTTCATTCACCTCAAAGATACGATGATCGATGCTGGCAGACTCAAATATTTTATTGACTCTTTCGGGTTGGGTATCAGTGATAAAAACCTGACCGAAACTATTATCGCCCACCAGATTAACCAATTGAGAAACCCTTTCACCATCAAGTTTATCAAAAATATCGTCTAGCAAAAGAATGGGTTTGTAGCCTTTTGTGCTTTGGGTATAATCAAACTGTGCAAGCTTAACAGCAAGAACAAAAGATTTTTGCTGACCTTGTGAACCAAACTTTTTCACAGGATATCCTCCGATGGTAAACTCCAGATCGTCTTTGTGAACCCCGGCTGTGGTAAATCTGGCAGCAAGATCACGTTGTTGATTGGCATTCAGAATCTCACGGAGATCAGCGGAAATTAAATCGGAATGATAAATAATATCAACCTCATCGCGGCCAATGCTGATAAAATCAAAATACTTTCTGAAAACCGGCAGAAAACCTTCGAGAAAAACTCTCCGCCGTGCTGATATCCGGGCTGCAGGGCCAAGCATCTGCTCATCCCATATTTCAAGTGCCGTTTTATCAAAATACCGTTTCTCTGCAAAATCTTTAAGCAACGCATTGCGCTGAGCCAGACACTTATTGTAAGTAATCAGATCTTCAAGATAATTGCGGTCGAACTGAGAAATGACGGAGTCGATATATTTACGCCGGAGATCACTGCCTTCGTTGATCAGGTCTCTGTCGTAGGGCGAAACCATTACCAGCGGAAACTCACCGATATGATCGGCCATCCGCTCATAATCCTTGGAATTGATCCTGAACTGCTTTTTCTGATTTCTGCGCTGGATACAACTTACCTCACTGCTTCCACTTCCGTTTCTTTCAAACTGCCCGTGAATGGCAAAAAACTCCTCTCCATGTCTGATATTCTGATTATCAATCAGATTGAAATAACTTTTGGTGAATGAAAGGTAGTGAATCGCATCCAGTAAATTGGTTTTGCCAACACCATTGCGACCTGTGAAGCAATTAATCTTCTCAGAAAACATCAGCGAAGCCTCGCTGTAGTTTTTAAAATTAAATAAAGTCAGTTTTCTGAGATACATGTTTATTGTTTCTGTTCAAATGAACTTTTAATATGATCAGCCACCGATTGCATCAGCCACAACGGAGTTGAAGTAGCTCCTGAAATCCCGATACGGTCAGTGTGTTGAAACCAATCACCGATTTCTGTGCTGTCCTTCACCACATAGGTGCGGGGATTGATTTTTTTTGAAATTCCGGCAAGATATTTCCCGTTCGAACTTTCTGACCCGCTTACAAAGATAACGATATCGTGGTTCTTTGCAAACTCACGTAAAGCTGGTGCACGTTGACTCATCTGACGACAGATGCTCTGAAAAATCTCAACATTCCCGTGCGATCCGGTTTTCAGAAACGATTGCTCGCTGATAAACCGGCACAATAAATTGTACTCATCTTCATTTGCAGTTGTCTGCGCAAAAATAGCCATTGGCAAGCTGAAATCGAGTTGATGTGCTTCATCAATATTTTTAACCAGAATTGCATTGCCGTATGTTTGCCCCAGCAGTCCGATAATTTCAGGATGACCCGGCTTGCCAAAGATTATAACTTTTCCCTTCCCATTTTCATGAAAAATCCGGCTGCTTTCTTTTACTTTACGTTGAAGCCGAAGAACAACGGGACAGGTAGCATCTACAATGTGATTTTCGCTGCTTTCAAGCTTTTTATAAGTTTCGGGAGGTTCTCCGTGAGCCCGGATAAAAACATTTTTCGTTTCAGGGCCAATATCTTCATGCTCTATAAAATTCATTCCCAGACTTTTTAGCCTTTTCAGCTCAGCTTCATTGTGCACCAGATTCCCAAGACAACTCAAAGAATCCAGGTGCTGAAGACTTTCCTCAGCAAACCTGATGGCACGGTTCACCCCGGAACAGAAGCCTGCAGAAGGATCAATCTCAATGATGGGAATTGTGGAATTCATACTGCAAAAGTACGAAAAGCAGGGAGAATGCTTTAAAGAGTTATGACGTTCAGCATCTGAAAAAATAAATGCCCGACTATTGAATTTTTATGATTCAACATCAGGCATTTTTTATAAAAAATGTTTTCTATTTAATATCCGGAAAAATTACTCAGGATTTTAAAGACATTACTGACTAATCTATTCGGATTTACTTCCGGCAAAGTCTGACAAGTTAAAGGCAATACTCAGGAAGTTGGGAGAACCCGCCAGATGATAAGCGGAACGGGCATAGGAGAAATTAAATTTCGAGACTTTCAGACCAAAACCCCATGAAAAACCAACGGTTGAACGTTTGCTTTCAATTTTCATTTCCTGTCGACGCTGATAATTATAACCCAGTCGGAAGCTGAAGTTTTTGGTTGGAATAAACTCCCCTCCTATCACCACATGTCGCATGGCCTTATCTGCAAATTCGCCGGCTTTGCTTTTTGTTTTGACTTCTCCGGTAAACGGATCAACTATGTCTTCGGCCGGATCGAAATAAGTAAGATCCCATTTCTGAAGATTTGTGAGCAAAACCGAGTAGCGGAACGGCAGATGTTGCAAACGTTTTGAAATCCCCAATTGAATTTCAAAAGGCAGAGCTTCGGTATTTCCGGATGTATAAGTTGTTAACTGACGCCCTATGTTTCTGGCAATAAGTGATGCTGTAAAACCCGATCGGGCATGATAGGTTCCTGAAACATCCACACCGAGACCAACTGAATTGTAGGTTTCAAAAGCTGAATAGATGGTTTTCAGATTGGCTCCGATGCTGAACAATGAATCCAGACGGCGTCCCCAACCCATGACGAGTGCAAACTCTCCTGCCGAAAATTCTCCGGCATCTTCAGGCAGTATGCCTGTTTCATCAGTATATGTAAACCTTCCGTAATTGATGTATTGCATGCTGGCTGCAAAACTGCCGATTTTGTCGTAAGTCCGCGAATAACTAGCAAATCCATAGTTGATGTCAGAAAAATAATCAACAAAATTCAGCGAAATGGCATTGTGCATTTCACTATTGATCAGCGATGGATTGTTTAACCCTATTGACAGATCATTATCAGCAATAGCTACAAAATTCCCGCCCATAGCTGCTACGCGCGGAGAGTTTGGCAGGTTAAGAAACCGGTATGTACTTGATCCTCCGATTTGTGCGTTGGAATTCAGTACTGTAAATAACTGAAAAATACTCAGGATGATTGCAGAAAGTCGTAGCGTCACGTGAATAGGGTTTTTAATATGTCATTTGCAAAAGTAAAACAGCTGCGATAATTATTGATGTCAAACGCATTTCTTTTACAATTATTGCAACCAATTGCAGAATCAGGCAAAACAAGATTAATCTTAGATGTTTAACATGATTTCCTTCGGAAATCTATGCTGATTCAGGCTTTTTGCAAAAAAACGCCAGAAGAAAACATCCTCCGGCGAAAATTCAGTTTTTGCAATCTACTTATCTATGTGTTGCCTGATGAGATTTAACGCACTTCCGGCAACAAACCATTCAATTTGTGCTTCATTATAGGTATGATTCACTGCAATTGATTCAAAAGTTCCATCGGAATGCTCGAGTAATACGGTGAAAGGTTTTTCTGGCTTGAAATCAGACAGACCAATAACCGAAATTACATCATCTTCCTGAATCCTTTCGTAATCGCTTTTGTTTGCGAATGTAAGTGCCAGCATTCCCTGCTTTTTAAGGTTGGTTTCATGAATTCTGGCAAACGATTTCACCAGCACAACTTTCACTCCAAGATGCCGGGGTTCCATGGCTGCATGTTCACGCGAAGAGCCTTCTCCATAGTTTTCGTCACCAACCACAATTGAACCGATTCCCGCAGCTTTGTATGCCCGTGCAGTTGCCGGAACAGCTCCATACTCACCTGAAATACAATTCTTTACCGAATTGGTTTGTTCGTTAAAATAATTAACCGCACCAATCAGCATATTGTCAGAAATATTATCCAGATGTCCTCTGAATCTCAGCCAGGGTCCGGCCATTGAAATATGATCGGTAGTACATTTTCCTTTGGCTTTGATCAGCAAGCGGAGTCCTTTCATATCATTTCCATCCCACGCAGGGAAAGGCTGCAATAGCTGCAGACGGTTTGAATCGGGTTTCACCACAACTTCTATCTGGCTTCCGTCTTCAAATGGAGCAACATAACCGGCATCCTGAACTTCAAAACCGTTTGGCGGAAGTTCAAGTCCTTCCGGCAAATCAAGCGAAACCCATTCACCATCTTCATTCAGCAATTTGTCTGTCATTGGGTTAAAAGTCAGATTTCCCGCAATGGTCATTGCTGTTACAATCTCAGGTGAAGCTACAAAACCATGCGTGTTTGGATTTCCATCGTTTCGTTTGGCAAAATTCCTGTTAAAAGACGTAATAATTGAATTTTTCCGCAAAGGGTCATCGGTGTGACGTTTCCACTGACCGATGCATGGTCCGCAGGCATTGGCCATCACCACTCCGCCAATTTCTTCAAAAATACCGAGCAGTCCATCGCGTTCGGTAGTGTATCTGATCATTTCAGAACCAGGAGTAACAATAAATTCAGTCTTTACTTTCAACTTCTTCTCTTTTGCCTGACGGGCAACGGAGGCGGCACGCGTAAGATCTTCGTAGGAGGAATTTGTACATGAACCGATCAATCCCACTTCAAGTGTTAAGGGGTAATTTTTCTCCTGAGCTATCTTAACGAAATCCGAAATTCCATAAGCTGCATCCGGTGTAAACGGACCATTGATGTGTGGTTCGAGTTCTGAAAGATTGATTTCGATCAGCTGATCGTAGTATTTTTCAGGATTCAGATTTATTTCATCATCAGGGCGCAGATCAGAAATGATTTTATCAGCCATTTCAGCAATCAGCGCTCTGCCGGTTTCTTTGAGATAAACACTCATTTTCTGATCGTAACCGAAAATGGAAGTAGTGGCACCAATTTCGGCACCCATATTACAAATTGTTCCTTTGCCGGTTGCAGAAATTGAATCAGCGCCCTCACCAAAATACTCAACAATAGCGCCGGTTCCACCTTTTACTGTTAGTATTCCGGCAACCTTAAGAATTACATCCTTGGCAGAAGCCCAGCCATTCAGGCGACCTGTAAGTTTTACTCCAATCAGTTTCGGCATCTTGAGCTCCCATGCCATTCCAGCCATCACATCAACAGCATCAGCACCACCAACACCAATGGCAATCATACCTAAACCGCCGGCATTCACCGTATGAGAGTCGGTACCAATCATCATTCCACCAGGAAATGCATAGTTTTCAAGAACAACCTGATGTATGATGCCCGCGCCGGGTTTCCAGAAACCAATTCCATATTTATTGGAAACCGATTGCAGAAAATCAAATACTTCTTTGTTTTGTTCCAATGCGAAATCAAGGTCAGCTTTGGCTCCGGTTTGTGCCTGAATAAGGTGATCGCAATGCACCGTAGAAGGCACTGCAGTAGTATTACGTCCAGCATTCATAAACTGAAGCAAAGCCATTTGAGCTGTTGCATCCTGCATGGCAACCCTATCTGGAGCAAAGTTTACATAATCGATGCCGCGCTTTAATTCATCAGCCGGCAAGGCATCAAACAAGTGAGCATACAGAATTTTTTCACTTAATGTAAGTGGACGTCCGACAAGCTGACGGGCAGCCTTAACGCGTTCAGGCATTGAGGCATAGACTTTTTTGATGAGATCAAGATCAAATAACATAATTTACTTTCAAAAAACGGTGAAACTTAATACTTTGACTTCCGGCATTGTTTTTTGCAGCATTTGTTAAAAAACAGCTGCAATCAAAAGCCAGAGAAGTAAGAAATAATTTACAACAAGGAATCTTGCGCGTTTAACATCCAAAACCGCATAATGTTCTTAATTATAGCGAACACTTTCACAAAATCAGGATCCTTTATCTCCCACAAAATAATCGTCCTTGTCTTTAAACAGCACATTGAAAGTGGTGAGACTTCCGTAAATACGTGTTATATATTGCTGAATATTGACTTTGTCCTCATCGCTGAGTGCGCTGGAATTTACCCGCTGTTCCATAACGCGGAGCCGGTCGCGAACCATTACAATTTTGTGAAAAAATGCGTCAATAGGAATTTCCTTTTCCTTTAATGAAGTATCTCCGGGGTACAGTACCATTCTTCCGCCTACCCATTTCTGACCAAGGGGCACAGTTTCCTGAAGATCGGTAAACCGGCGTAAAACCCTGATCAGACTTTTCTCCATTTTTTCATAGGTAGCAATATCAGTGGGCGTTTCAACAGCTTCCATGACCCTGAGGCCAGGAAAATCGCGCTGAATGATGCGGGTTCCGTTTTCAATAAATGTAATTTCCCAGGCATCGGTTCTCACCTGTATAATTACTCCTTTCCCAAATTGAGGGTGCTCTACCCTTGAGCCAATTCCTAAAACTATTTCTTCCATTTTTGCGCTGATCTTGTTTTTGAAATATTGAGGATTTCTTGATGAATTTTCAGTACCTGAGGAATTGCTATATCAACATCGCTGTTTTTGATTTCAAAGTTGGCTTTTTCAATCTTCAGATACTCAGGCCATTGATTCTCGATTCGTGAGATTACTTCTTCGCGTTTAAATCCATCGCGCAGAATTACCCGGCTGATACGCTCTTCTTCAGGAGCTGAAACAACAATAATTAAATCGAACATGGTATAAAACCCGGATTCAAAAATAATTGCCGATTCCTGTATGATGTAGGGACTTTGTTTATGTATTTCAGCCCACTCCATAAAATGATTCCTCACCCGGGGATGAATGATTGAATTCAGTTCCTGAAGTTTTTCCGGATCTCCGAACACTTTGGCAGCCAGTACCCTGCGGTTTATTTCGCCTTCAGATGTCAGTACGTCATCACCTGCCATAGCCGTAATTTTCAAAATTACCTCAGGATCACTTAAAAACTTTTTGGCCTCTATGTCAGCAATATACACAGGAATACCCAGCACCCTGAAAAGGGATGCTATGGTGGATTTTCCGCTTCCTATACTTCCGGTAAGACCTATTTTTAACATCAGTGAACTATCTGAATACAAACCTACAAGATTTTTTCGACAACTTACCCAATCCTGAAGAAAATTCAGCCGGATCAAAGCTCAATTGACTTTAAGGATTAAATCGAAATCGAATTGTATCTCGTGTGAATTTTGTCCTGCAAATGTATTCAATATTTTACATATGTTAGCTGAGAAAGTCCGCTAATATTTCACAATTCTAATCAAGTTATAAGAAATATTTGTTTTAAATCTATAAGAAATGCTTATTTTAAACTAAAGTCGTGCTACTTAATTATCAAATACTCAACCTTGTCCGGTTCAATCTTAATTACTTTTATAAAAAGCGGAGCAGCAATTACTTTTACAGGAATTCGCCTGTCAGACGATTCTTTAAGGGCGTCTGTATTGGCAACAACTGTAAACAACGAAGGATCAAGACGGTTGTAATCCTTCATGGCAATCAAACATGTGAGGGTTAATTTTTCGGGAAATGTTTTGTATGTTGAGCCGGACGGTGAATCATGAATAAGCTCTACAGGAACCTCAACCTGCGCTTCTGTAAATTTTTCAACACTAAGCCTGAGCTCAGCACTGTCAACCGAGAATTTTACAGGAGGATAAAATCCGGGGTTAATTAATCGTAATTTTTCAGTGAGTCCCTTATTCAGGTTTGTATAACTTTTATTTTCAGTAGAAATATACCTGAGTGTGTCCAGTATTTCTTTGCGCCCTGATACCAAAACAGAATCAGGGATAACTGTAATTGAATCGTACAAATTATACTGCCGTGAAAACTTGAGAGAAACATCAGGTCGTATTGCAATTTTTTTGCTGAAACTCCTCTCGAAGATAAAGTGCAGGGTATCAGGGTCAATGGACAGAATTTCAATACCGGAAGGCAGCTGATCAAGAATCAACCGTGTGTTGCGCGATGTACGCAGATAACCTGTATAGCGATCGCCTGAACGTTTTAATTTGAGATCATTCAGATTGAAATACAAAGGTTTTAGCTGTGCAGACAAAAGGCGTGAATAATAATCCAATCCCTTGGCTCTGACAGTGATAGAAATCACAGAATCAGGATTACCGACAAGAATTCGGTCTTTGGGCAGTGAAGCAGCTTCAACTTTAAACCGAACCGTTACATCATAATCATGGGTAAGCTTTATCATTCCCCACATTATGGAGGATAACAATACACAAACCAAAAAGACGGAAAGCTTGTAACGAAGCTTCCCGTCTAAAGGCTTTAATATTCCGGATAAGAATGTGAACTTAGACCCCTTCACTTGCACTGAATAATTAGTAGAAATGCCTATTTCTGCTGATTGGCAAGCTGATCGCTTGAATCACCGGCAATAGCTGACTTTTCGAAACGCATTCTGGTGCCATCTTCAACTTCGATGGTGAATGTAGTTTCCTGCACTTCAACTATTTTACCATGCAGACCTCCGATGGTAACAATTTTGTCACCTTTTTTGAGTGCTTCGCGATACTTGCGTAAGTCCTTTGCTTTTTTGGCCTGAGGCCTGATAAAGAAGAAGTAAAATACCACCATGAGAAGTGCGAGCAGAATAAATGAACTGTATCCGCCTCCCCCTTCGGTAGGGGCCATTAATAATGTTGATGTGAGCATTTGTGTATGATTAGGTTAAACAATCAGAATTAAAAATCATCGGATTTCCTCGGGAAGCATAATTTCAGCCTTGATCCTGAGTACCTGAGAATTGGGTTGGGTATTGCTGATGATGGTTATGGTTTTGTTCTGGAATCCACGACGGTTTTCAGAATCAAATTTAACATCAATCTTTTTGGTTTCTCCCGGTTTAATTGGTGTTTTAGGAAATTCAGGAACAGTACATCCACAGGAAGTACTCACCTTTGAAATGATGAGATCAGATTTGCCACTGTTCTTAAACTTAAAACCATAGGATACTTTCTCTCCTTGAATTACCCTTCCAAAATCATGAAAATCTTTTTCAAATTCAAGAACAGGCATATTACCGGCTTCTTTGCCACCAGCCGTATTGGGATTTTTTACAACATCCCCTGACAGAAGTTCATTGTTTCCACTTTGGTTTCCGCAGGCAAGAGCAAAAAGTAAAGAAAAGAGAACAAAACTCCTTTGCAAAACTAGAAAACTAAAATTCTTCATTACAAATCGGGTTAATAAGCTTTGATAAAATTTAAACATTGCAAAATTAAGTAAAAAGGGCAAGCTCCTGACTAAAAATCAAGATGTTTAAATCGGGAGATGGAAATTCCGGGTAATTTAATCCGTTAGGGAAGTCATATCCCTGATAATGAATACATCATAATCTCCAAGTGGTTTAAATCCTGCAGATTCATACAAATTAAGGGCTATGTTATTGTTCCTGTGAACTTCAATCTTCACCTGAAAACCAATCTTAGCTGCGATTTTCATGGAAGCACTGAGCAATAATTTTGAAAGTCCTTTGCCCCTGTAAGGTTCTGCAATACCAAAATGATGAAGATATGTGCGTCGCTTATCGGTGGTAAGCCATGATGTTCCAATTATTTCGGCAGAATCGCTGCAAAGTATCAGCAGATATCCACCGGCATCGAGTGTTTCCTGAATAATGGATGCATCATCACCCCGATGTTTACCTCCAAGACCGATGGCATCCCATAATCTTTCAACCTTATCATAATCAATAGGTTGATAATCTCTGATATAAAAGCCATCAGTGCTTTTCATGGCATTAATCTATAAGTCCACGGCCCATTTTATTGATCCGGCCTGCTTCGCGCAAATCGACAACCAGCTTATCGAGCATTCCATTTACAAATTGCCTGCTTCTTGGGGTGCTGTATTCTTTTGAAATTTCGATATACTCGTTCAAAGTGACCTTAACCGGAATTGTAGGAAATTCAGTCAGTTCAGTCAGAGCCATCTTCAGCAGAATCACATCAAGAAGTGCAATTCGTTCAATGTCCCAGTTTTGAGCCCGGTCAGCAATCAGTTTATCAAACTCTTCTTTGTGGACGATGGTTTTTCGAAAAAGTTTCAAAACAAAATCTCTGATCAGGTCTTCGCCTTCTTCATCAGGAGTTATCATCAATGGAGGAAGATCATGAAATTCATCCATGTCTGCATCCCATTTTTTTATGGTTTTTACCAGTAGTGATGATGCTGTATCAATATCGTCGGCCCAGTGAATATTATGCTCTTCAAAAAGACTGGTATAAGCCTCACTTTCAAGCATAAAATCGCCAAAAAGGTGAAGAACGATATCTTTCTCATCGCGGTAGTTTACTTTTGGCTTTTCCATGTAAGCGGTGTAAACTTCAGAATCGCGAAAAGTCAGAAATATTTTCCGGATGATTTCCTGATGATCAGCCCATGACACCGACATCCGCTGCATGTTTTTTCTCAGTCGTCGGTTTTCCGATAATTGCTCAAGAAAACGATTCTCTACAAATCGGGTGTTGGGGTTTAACTCGGCTTCGGTAGGAAGAAATTTAAGTCGTGCGTCTTCCATTCGGTTCGAAGCAAAATCTCTGACTTCGATCAATGAAGACAATAAATAGATGTAAAGATCGTAAATACTCTCAATACTTGAAACCAACCTCTTTTCCTGCTGCGACACTTCACTTCCTTCTGTTTGGAAATGAGCGTACAACGCCTGCAATACCTTAACCCTTAAGTGCCTTCTGTTTAGCATTGAACTGAATTATGTAAATGAACTGAAACCCCTTTTGTTCTGATCGGCAAAATTACTTTTTTTTTGCTTGATAATGATTGATTATGCTAAAAATAAACCCGAAAAGCTGCTAAACAGCAGCTCATGATTCTATCAAAATCCGAACTTGAATTTTCGGGATACAAGTAAATATTGAGAATCAGACCAGAAATACGAATCCGTAGTTCTTCACTTCCGGAATATGAAAGTGGTTTGAGAGTCAATGTGTTGATAACTTTACCCGGAAAAAAGGATCACACTCAAAGGTATCCTCTTGTACGAGTTTAAAAAATTATACCTTTGTAAAGTGAGTAAAGAAACAGCAACTCTCAATCATCAACCTGAATTTCAGATATTTAAAAATATATGGGAAAAATAATTGCAATTGCTAACCAAAAAGGAGGAGTTGGAAAAACAACCACAGCCATAAACCTTGGTGCTGCATTTGCCGTGCTTGAGCACCGGACACTCATCATTGACGCTGACCCCCAGGCCAATTCAACTTCGGGGGTAGGTTTTGATCCTAAGAATATAAAAACCAGCATTTATGAGTGCCTGATGGATGAGGTTGAGCCTCAGAATATTATACTGAATACTGCTACACCAAATCTTGATATTCTGCCTGCTCATATCGATCTGGTTGGTGCTGAAATTGAAATGATCAACCAGCCCAACCGCGAAAAGATGATGCGGAAAGTGCTGAATAAAATAAGAGATAACTACGATTTCATCGTGATAGATTGTTCCCCTTCGCTGGGTCTTATCACTGTAAACTCACTGGTAGCAGCTGATTCGGTGATTGTTCCTGTTCAATGCGAGTACTTTGCACTCGAAGGCCTTGGCAAATTATTGAATACCATCAAAATAGTTCAGTCAAGGCTGAATACCGGCCTTGATATTGAGGGAATTCTACTCACCATGTACGATTCACGTCTCAGGCTCTCAAATCAGGTTGTTGATGAAGTAAAAGCTCATTTTCAGGATATGGTTTTTGAAACCGTAATCAGCCGGAATACAAAATTGGGCGAAGCTCCGAGTTTCGGGGAAACCATCATAATGCACGATATTAATAGTACCGGTGCTGTGAATTACCTTAATCTGGCCCGTGAGATTCTGCAAAAAAATGAGCTCACGAAACTAAAAGCATCAGAAAAACAAATTGATATAGACAATGAATCCTAAGAAAAAAGCTCTGGGAAGAGGACTTAGCGCCATTCTTGAAAGTCCGGAAACCGATATAACATCCAAAGATATTTCCGGCGATTTTGTTGTCGGTGCTATTGCATCACTGCCTGTTGAACAGATTGAATCAAACCCTTTTCAGCCAAGAGAAGAGTTCAACCTTGAAGCGCTCAACGAGCTCGCTGATTCCATCAGAGAGCAGGGTATTATTCAGCCGATTACGGTGAGAAAAATGGGCTATGACAAATATCAGCTGATTTCGGGGGAACGACGCCTGAAAGCATCAAAAATTGTCGGTCTTACTGAAATTCCATGTTATATAAGGATTGCAAACGATCAGCAGATGCTCGAAATGGCGTTGGTGGAAAACATTCAACGCGAAAATCTTAATGCACTTGAGGTTGCCATCAGCTATCAGCGACTGATTGACGAATGTGAACTAACTCAGGAAGAATTGAGTCAAAGGGTTGGCAAAAATCGCTCAACAGTAACAAATTACATCAGACTGCTAAAGCTTCCGGTTGAAATTCAGGTGGCTGTTCGCGACAATAAAATAACGATGGGACATGCCAGAGCGCTTATCAACATCGACGATGAACTTACCCAAACCACTATTCTGCGAAATATTGTTGCAAAAGATTTATCGGTTCGTGAAGTAGAGGAAATCGCCAGAAACCTGAATAAGCAACCTTCAGCACCCAAAGAGATAACCACTTTACAAATTCCTGCCGAAGTCGAAAATTACAGAGATCAGGTAGCCGGTCGTTTCAACACAAAAGTGAATGTGAGTCTCAACAACAAAGGCAAAGGAAATATTGTGATAAGTTTCACATCACAAAAACAGTTAAAAAATATACTTGAAGAACTTATTTCCCGTTAGAGCAATAAGTTTCACAAAAAATGAAGATACCTGACGTTGCTGCTTCAAAAAAGTATAAGAAAAGAACCGCTTTTATTATAAAGGCGGTTTTACTTGTTTTAATGATCTGTTCACTGAAAGTTTCAGCACAGGACACTACACTGGTTATTACAAAAGACGGGATACTTACTGATACTACCACTGTAACTACTCATTCAGCGCACAAAGCAACCATTTATTCCCTTGTACTTCCCGGACTTGGCCAGGCTTACAATAAAAAATACTGGAAAATCCCTGTAATTTATGCCGGATTTGGCTATCTGGGCTATTCTATAAAAATAAACAGGGATGAAATGTTGAAATTCACCGCTGCTTACAGGTTTATTGCAAACGATGAACCAGGTGAACCGGTTAATGAGTATGTTCTCAAATATCCAAACACCAGTGACTTGCTTAGAGGGCGCGACTTTTACCGGCGAAAAGTAGAATTAAACATTATCTACAGCGTGGTCTGGTACATTCTCAATCTGGTTGATGCGGCAGTTGATGCACATTTCTTCGATTATGATGTTTCTGACAATCTGGCTATAAGAATTAAACCAGCAATACTTCCCGCTCAGAACAACCTGTTACCCCATTCAAACGGAATAAGTCTCTGCCTCACTTTAAAATAATGAAGATGTTAAAAATTGCACTTTCAGGATATGGCAGAATGGGTAAAGAAGTCGAAAAAGCTGCCCTTAAAGCCGGCCATTCGATTCTTTGCAAAATAGATAAACCGACTGACTGGAATGAAAACGCGGATTTGCTTCTGCAATGTGATGTAGTTATTGATTTTAGTTTGCCTCAATCAGCATCTGAAGCTGTTAATAAATGTTTTGATCTTGGAATACCTGTAGTTTCAGGTACCACAGGTTGGGAAGCCGGTCTTGCAGCTACACGCCTGAGGTGTCAAAATGAAAACAAATCGTTTTTTTATGCTCCGAATTTCAGTATAGGGGTAAATATTTTTTTTGAGATCAACCGAAGGTTATCTGAATTACTTGAAGACTACTCAGATTATCAGCCCCATATTCACGAAATTCATCATATCCGCAAACTGGATGCACCAAGTGGCACTGCCATTGCGCTGGCCAGGGGAATTACTGAAAATCACTCACAATACCAACAGGGTTGGGTTGCAGCACCTGATCAAAAGCCAGACCATGTATCAATTTCAAGTGAAAGAACAGGCGAAATACCCGGCACGCATATTGTAACGTGGGCATCCGACACTGACAGTATTGAGATTAAACATACCAGCCATAACCGGCAAGCTTTGGCTCAGGGAGCAGTAAAAGCCGCTGAATGGCTTGCCGGAAAGAAAGGGTGTTTCGGAATGCTGGATATGCTCGGAATTAATTATTCGAAAAAAAAATACTAATATTGCACTTAAACTGCGGTTTAAGGCAGTGTGAAACTAAAAACCTCAAGATGTCACCAACTTTTTTACTTATTCTGATTATAGTATTTTTTCCGGTTTTACTCTGGAAAACTTTTGAAACAGCAGGCCACAAAGGATGGTTTTCAGCTTTGCCTGTTTTCAACTACTATATTTGGTTAAAGATTATAGACAAACCATTATGGTGGTTTATTTTGCTTTTTACACCATTCATCAATGCTTTTATGGTGATGTTAATGGTTGTGGAAACCCTGAAATGCTACAAAATTCATGATCTCGGTAGTCAGGCTATTGCCGTTTTATTCCCTTATGCTTATCTGCCATGGCTAAGCATTAAAAAAGAGAAACAATACACATTGCCCGAAAACAGGGTAAAAATCAGAAAGACACCGGTCAGAGAGTGGGTTGATGCCATTATCTTCGCTGTAATTGCTGCAACAATCATACGTACTTTTATGATTGAAGCTTATACAATTCCTACTTCCTCGATGGAAAAATCATTGTTGGTAGGTGATTTTCTTTTTGTGAGTAAACTAAGTTATGGTCCGAAAGTACCGAATACTCCTTTGGCATTTCCTTTTGTGCATCATACCATGCCTTTGAGTGAAAGTGCCAAATCGTATGTTGAATGGATCAAATTGCCATACTATCGTTTTCCCGGAACAACTTCTTTAAAGCGCAATGATGTTGTCGTATTCAACTATCCTGATGGCGATACAGTTGCGCTAAAGGTCCAGAATCAGAGTTATTATTCTCTAATCCGCGATTATGGACGGCAAAGGGTTTGGAGTGATAAGTTAAATTTCGGCGATGTAGTTGCACGACCAGTCGATAAGAGAGAAAACTATATCAAACGCTGCGTTGCTGTTGCCGGAGACACCTTACAGATTAAAAATCAGATCGTTTATATAAATGGCAAACCATCTGAATTTCCTGAAAACAGTCAGTTTAAATATCTGGTAAGAACCGATGGAAGCAAAATTAATCCCAAGGCGCTTGAAAAACTGGACATTATTGAGGATATTTTAATGACTGGTCCCGACGAAATGATGCTGACCCTTACCAGTGAATCGGCTGAAAAAATAAAAGGCTTTATTAATGTAAAAGAGGTGAAGCAAATTATTCAGCCGCAAGGATTCTGGCAACCTTATATCTTCCCTTTCGATTCAGCATATGCATGGAATTTCGACAATTACGGCCCGCTTGTAATTCCAAAGGCAGGTGTTACAGTTGAGTTGAATGTGAAAAACATTGTACTTTATTCCCGGATTATCAAGAATTATGAAAATAACTCTCTTGAAATTATCGGTGATAAGATTATAATCAACGGTACTCCTTCCACAACTTACACATTCAAGATGGATTACTACTGGATGATGGGAGATAACCGCCACAATTCAGCCGACTCCCGTTTCTGGGGATTTGTTCCTTATGATCACATTGTTGGTAAGGCTGTGTTTGTTTGGCTTTCGCTTGACAACAACAAACCGCTTTTCGGCGGAAAAATAAGATTTAACAAACTTTTCAGAACTATTAATTAATTTTTAAAACCACAAAAACTATGATCACTGCAGAAATTCATACCGAAAAAGGACTTATGAAAGTCAATTTTTTCGAAAAAGACGCGCCAAATACCGTTGCCAACTTTGTAAAGCTATCAAAAAGCGGTTTCTATAACGGACTAACCTTTCACAGGGTAATACCTGAATTTGTAATTCAGGGAGGCTGCCCAAATGGAACCGGAGCTGGTGGACCAGGATATTCAATTGATTGCGAACTCGATGGTGATAACCAATACCACGACAGAGGTGTGCTTTCAATGGCACATGCCGGCCGAAATACCGGCGGATCTCAGTTTTTTATTTGTCACAGTCGTCAGAACACCGCCCATCTCGACAGAAATCACACTTGTTTCGGCAAGGTTGTTGAAGGTCTTGATGTGATTGATAAAATCAGGGGCGGCGACAAAATCGAAAATATCACAATAATTGAAACTGAAAACGATTAATCATCAAACTAAAATACCTGACAGGATGAAAAAAAACATCTATTTAACACTGATTCTGCTCTCTTTTGTCAGCGCTGGATCTCTGATGGCTCAAAGGCCCGGTTCAGCTTTCAAGGGAACGATCAACTATAAAATTACCACTCCTGATGCTAAATCAGACGATCAGCAAACAGGAACCCCGCAGGCAATGAAAGTTTTGCTGAACGGTAACAAGGCAAGAATTGAATTGATGATGGGTACCATAAGTCAGATTGTTCTTCTGGATGCCGATGCACAGACCACAATGCTTCTGCTTGATCTGATGGGTCAAAAAGTTGCCATGAAACCCAAAGGTGCTGAAGGCAGACCAGCAGGCAAAGAACCCATCGTAGAAACCAAACCTGAGACGAAGGAAATTGCCGGATACCTATGCAAAAAGGCAGAAATCCATTACGGTGATGAAAGATCAAAAGCAAATCCGATCATTGTTTATTATACCGATCAGATCGGAAATAACAAAATCTTTTACGATAACGAATACCGTAACCTGCCGGGTATTCCCATGGAATTCAATTACAAAATGCAGGGAATGAATATGTATATGATTGCCACGAGCGTTGAAAAAGGCAAAGTATCCAACAGAGACTTTGAAGTTCCTTCAGAATACAAAGAAACTACTCCGGAAGAGCTAAGGCAGATGTTCGGCGGAAACTAACATTAACATCAAGCAATACAACGCAAAAAAACCGGTCGATCCTGCCTTTTAGACAACAGCAACCTGAATAAACTACAGGTTTGTTGTAAAATGGGGACTGTCGTCCGGTTTTTTGTATTTTTGCAACATAGAATCGTCGCAATATGGTTAAAAAGGGAAATACCCTTAAAAAAAGTGCCTTCAAAGATGAGTTTGAAGATAAACCGCTGAAGACTAAAAAATCAGGAAGCAAAATTCCTTTGCTACCCTCATGGGTAAGTGATGGCCGTGCAGTAAAGATAACCGGGATATTTTTTGTTTTGCTGGGTATTTATCTTCTCTTTGCCTTCTCTTCCTACCTGTTTCTTTATTTCAACTGGGCTGCCGACGATTTATTCTCCACCTTTTCGTTTAAAAGCATTTTATTTGATACCGACGTGGAAGCCGCAAACTGGGCTGGCCGCCTTGGTGCTGCATTGTCGATACTTTTAATTAAAAAAGGATTTGGAATTGCCGCATTTCTTATCATTCTCGTGCTGATCGTTACGGGTATCAGAATGGCGATGAGTATCTCTTTATTACCAGCGGGTAAGACTTTCAGAAATTCGTTGCTTGGGTTAATCTGGCTTCCGGTTGCACTTGGATTTATATTTCAAAATACTGCCTACGCGATATTGGGCGGTGTTACCGGATATCAATCTGCTCACTGGCTTCAGGGAGTGCTTGGAAAAACAGGAACTGCCATTGGATTGCTTTTTACTTTGGTTGCCATTCTTGCGCTGGCTTTCAATATGCCGCTTGAGTTACCGAAAAGGCCTGCTGATCCCGGTGAAGAAGATGAAACAGACAGCGCAAATGTCAAAGATTTTGCCTTTCCAAACAGTAAGAAAAACAGCCAGAATGTAATTCTGGAAGACAAATACAACACTGTAGAGTTTTCGGTTGATCATGGTGAAAATGATCTAAACAATCCGGCAAAACCAACTGGAGAGAAAAATATTCCGGAAAAGCCTGTTTCAGATAACGGTTTCGAGAAAATATCTTATACCCCTGAGCCTGTAAAACCTGTTGCCGATGTTGAGTTTACTATTGAAAATCAGGCCATTGAAAAAGAGACTGTCACCAGCGATCAATTGCCCCGATTCACTATTGATACTGAATTTGACCCGACCCTTGAACTTCCCAACTACCAGTATCCCACGCTTGATTTGCTCGATGATTATGGCAGTGGCGCAAACATCTCGGTTCAGAAAGATGAGCTTGAAACCAATAAAAACCGCATTGTTGACACATTAGCCAATTATAGTATTCAGATTGATAAGATTAAAGCAACCATTGGTCCTACGGTTACTCTTTACGAAATTATTCCTGCTCCAGGTGTCAGAATTTCGAAAATAAAGAACCTTGAAGACGACATTGCTCTTAGCCTTGCTGCTATGGGCATTCGTATCATTGCACCTATCCCTGGCAAAGGAACAATTGGCATCGAGGTTCCTAACCTGAAACCTGAAATAGTATCGATGAAATCAATCATGGGTTCTGAGAGATTCATGGATTCACGCTATGAATTGCCTTTTGCTATGGGAAAAACCATACAAAACGAACCTTACATTGCCGACCTAACCAAAATGCCTCACATCCTGATGGCTGGTGCTACAGGGCAAGGAAAGTCGGTAGGACTAAATGCCATTATCACATCAATTTTATACAGGAAACATCCTGCACAGGTTAAATTTGTGATGATAGATCCGAAGAAAGTGGAATTGACTCTGTTTTCCAAGATAGAACGCCATTTTCTGGCTAAACTGCCCGATTCGGAAGAAGCCATTATTACCGACACCCGAAAAGTAGTGAGAACGCTGAATTCGCTCAACATTGAGATGGATAACAGATATGACCTGCTCAAGGATGCGCAGGTCAGGAACATAAAGGAATACAATGTAAGGTTTGTTGAGCGCAAGCTGAATCCGTTGAATGGACATCGTTTTCTTCCGTATCTGATTGTGGTGATTGATGAGTTTGCAGATTTGATTATGACTGCCGGCAAAGAAATTGAAGCGCCGCTTACCCGTCTGGCTCAGCTGGCGCGTGCCATCGGCATTCATCTTGTAATTGCAACACAACGACCTTCGGTAAATATCATTACAGGAACCATCAAAGCAAACTTCCCGGCGCGTATTGCATTCAGGGTTATTTCAAAGATTGACTCCAGAACCATTCTCGATACCGGTGGAGCCGATCAGCTTGTCGGACGTGGCGATATGCTTCTTTCTACAGGAAGTGACCTCATCAGGCTGCAATGTGCTTTTGTTGACACACACGAAGTTGAAAAAGTAACTGAATTTATCGGTTCGCAGAGGGCTTACCCCGATGCCTATAATCTGCCTGAATTTGCAGATGAACAGGATACAAAAGAAGTTGAATTTGATCCCTCCGAAAGAGATGAATTGTTCGAAGATGCTGCCAGACTGATTGTTCAAACCCAGCAGGGAAGTACTTCGTTGCTTCAGCGCAAACTTAAGCTTGGATACAACCGTGCCGGACGAATAATAGACCAATTGGAATCTGCCGGAATTGTCGGCCCGTTCGAAGGAAGTAAAGCCAGAGAAGTAAAAGTTGCCAATGAGATGGCTTTGGAACAGTTTTTGAAAGACATCAACTCTGACCACAGGGGTAATAATATCCCTTATTAAAACCAATTTACATGAAAAACCTGATTCTATCTGCATTTATAATCCTTTTGGCTGTAACTGTATCTGGCCAGACCGATAAAAAAGCACGAACAATACTTGACGAAGTTTCTGCCAAAACAAAATCTTACAAAACAATTAAGATTGATTTTACATATAAAATGGAAAATCCTGCGCAAAAAATCAGTGAAAGTTTCAATGGAACCCTTATTTCAAAGGGAGATAGTTACAAACTTTCCTTCTCGGGACAGGAAGTTATAAGTGATGGAAAAACAGTGTGGACTTTCCTGAAAGATGCAAACGAAGTGCAGATCAATGAAGCTACCAAAGACGAAGACAGCTTCACTCCTACCAATCTGCTCTCAACTTACAATGAAAATTTCAAAGCAAAACTTCTACAGGAAACTGCCAAACAATACATTGTTGAACTAACTCCAATACAAAAAAAGAATTTCAATAAAGTTAAGGTAAGCATTGACAAGACAAAGAAAATCGTCAATAGTCTGACAATTTTTGACAAAAACGGAAGTTCCTATACCTATACTGTCAACAAGTTTGATACAGATACTCCATTTAAAGACAGCATGTTCAGTTTCAGGGCAGCAGACCATCCCGGTGTCGAAGAAATTGACATGCGGTAAATATGGAAACATCAAAAACAAAATGAAAACGGACCTCATACGGGGTCCGATTTTTTTTGGGGTATTCAACAATTTAGCAGCTTATACGTTCTGTAGTTGTAAAAATCTACCCACATTTAAATAAAGCCGATGAACTCTTTATACAATTTCACGCTGATTCTGCATTCATGGAACCGCTGGATTATTTTAATTGCCGGACTTCTGGCAATAATTCTGGCAATTTTTGCACTGGTCAACAAGCAAGGATATTCGAAAACAAACAAAATAACTTCACTTGTTTTTATAAGCAGTCTTCATTTTCAATTGGTGATAGGAATTCTGCTGTATTTTGTTCTCAGTCCAATTACACTTGAGGCATTAAGCAATTTTGGGGCAGCAATGAAAAATTCCGACATCCGCTATTGGGCAGTTGAACATTCCTTTGTGAATATAATTGCGATAATAGTTGCTCAGGTTGGAAGTATTGTAGTCAGACGAAAATCAACAGATCCTAAAAAACACAAAGCAACCCTGATATGGTTCGGCATATCCATCGTTCTGATTATAGCTATGATTCCAATGGGAATGATGGGTGTTTCAAGACCCTGGTTCAGGTTCTGATCAGTTCAGTTCCAAAAATCAGTCAGACAAATATCGTGACATTATCCTGAAGAGGTTTTGTTTGGAAATTGGTTTGGCGATATAATTGTCGCATCCGGCTTCAATGGCCCGCATTCTATCGTTTGATAAAGCGTAAGCAGTCTGGGCAATTACAGGCAAAGACGGAAAAAGTTGCTTTATACGTGCAGTAGCGTCAAATCCATCCATTATTGGCATTTTCATATCCATTAGAATAAGATCAACTTTCTGTTTTTCAACGATTTCAATAGCTTGCTTCCCATTAATTGCCCTGATTATATTACTGCCTGTATTTCTAAGAAAAAGGTGTAAAAGTGTATAATTGGCCTCTTCGTCTTCTGCAATCAGAATGGTCTTGCCCTGCCAGCTGAAGATGGTATTCGCTTCTTCTGCAATGGTGTTTGATAAACCAATGTCCAGATCATCAACAGAAAGATAAGGCAAAGTAAACCGGAAAGTTGATCCCTCTCCCCATGAAGATTCAACCCAGATTTCACCGCCCATCTGCTCGACAAGCGCTTTCGAAATGGCCAGCCCTAAACCGGTGCCACCTTTATCGCGTGCAACAGTATTGTTTACCTGCCGGAATCTTTCAAATATCAGCTTTTGAAATTCAGGAGCAATTCCTACTCCGGTGTCAGTAACGTAAAACTCAATATAATCTTTTTTATGGCTAAAGCCGAAGGTAATACTACCATCAGAGGTAAACTTCAGCGCATTACTGATCAGGTTTATCAATATCTGTTTTAGCCTGATCTCATCTGCAACAATTGTAAGATCGACTCTGTCTGTTAATTCGGGAGAGCCAAGCAAAACCTTTCCGTTAACACTGCTGACTGTTAAATTGTAAACATCGGTTAATATGCTTAACAAACTGACTTTGCCTGAAGAAATGGTAAGCTGGCCAGCTTCAATTTTCGAAATATCAATAATATCATTGATCAAAGCAAGTAACTGCTTTGAACAGGAATTAATAATATCAATATAACTGACCATTTCTTCATAATGAAGATTAGGTGTTTGAAGCAGTTCGGCAAATCCAAGGATCCCATTCATGGGTGTACGGATCTCATGACTCATATTGGCCAGGAAAGCGGATTTAAGTTTGTCAGATTCTTCAGCCTTGATTTTAGCAATTTTCAGCTCTTCGTTAATGCTGAGTATCTGCTGATTACTTGCAACCAACAATTCATTCTGAACGGAAAAATCCTTATTTAGCGCCTGATATTCAAGGTTTAAAAGATTTAACCGCGCATTGAATTCCTGCAGTTTTATTTCAGCCTCCTTCCGTTCATTGATATCACGCCAGGTTGTATAAAGTATCTCTTTTCCGGCAAGATCAATCTGAGTTAACATTACTTCAACCCAAAATTCAGAATTATCAGCTTTCCGATGCACCCATTCAAACCTATGAAATCCTTTTTCTCTGGCATTCTGAATCATTATCGCCGCCTTTTCAACTGAAGGCATGCCATCTGGCTGGTAATCCGGTGACAACGCAAACGGAGTTTTATTTATTACATCCTTACGATTTGCGCCGAGCATTCTTAAAGCTGCATCATTGAAATCGACAAATTTTTCATCTTCGACAATAAGGTTTGCATCTTCGCTGGCTTCAAATAATCTTCTGAAACGCTTTTCACTTTCCAGCAATTGTTCTTCAACCATTCGCCGGTCTGAGATATCAGTGATAAAACCTTCCAGAGCAACCACTGCACCGGATTCATCATAAACACCGCACCCTTGCTCCCAAACCCATTTTGATTTGCCTGATGCAGTTACAATAACATATTCAGCATTAAATGTGTTCTTTTCGTTTATACAATCACTCCATTTTATCCGCAATTTTTCTCTATCTTCCGGATGTATTAAATCATTGAATGAGAGCACTTTATTGTTAAGAATATCTTCGGGAAGGTATCCTGTAAGGTCATAAACACCCTGACTTACAAAAACCATAGTCCATTCGGAATCATAAAGACAGCGGTACGCCATTCCGGGAAGGTTTCCCATAAGCGTAGTCATCATACGATGCGTTTCAGTAAATTGAAGTTCGCTCTTCTTCTTGTAAGTAACATCTGTTACTGTACCTGAGATCCGGGATGGTAAACCATTTTCGCGACGCTCTGAAATCCGTCCTCTGATCAATAGCCAGCGATATACACCAGATTTATCTTTAACCCTGAACTCTAATTCGAGTGCGGGTACCTTACCTGCTTCGTGCTTTCTGAATTGTTTATATGCATACAAACGATCATCCACATGTGTGATATTCTTCCATTTTTCAAGAGAAAAAGGGAAAAACTCTTCATCTGTATATCCCAATCTGCTGGACATGGATGAATCAATATAGAAATCTCTGGTTTCAATTATCCAGTCCCACAATACAGCATCAGCACTTTCAATGGCAATATTTAATCGTTCCTGGGTTAATCTGAGAATATCATCTACTCTTTTTCTTTCAGCAATATCACGAGCCTGAATAACCACATTCATGGCTTTTACTGAAAGTTGATTGGCAATCACAAAAAGACTCTCAGCTATTTTCTGAAACTGACCCGACGACATGCGCGTAACTTCTTTGAGAGCTTCGCGGTATTGCACTTCACCAACTTCAATTTCGCGGGCGTATGATATCATGCTCTCAATATCAGCATCAACATCTAAAACCTGACCAATCAGCCAGTTTGCAATATGCTTTTCGCCAATACTGATACTTGCTCCTGCATCCCAAAGACCAGCGCTTAAACATGTCTGAACAATTGGTCCCGATGGATTTCTCCGCCCTACAACTGCATCTGAATGGAGACAATTGACAATTCCTTTCTCAGATTTCCTTATCGTACTGCATAGTTTACAAAAGTTGCTTGGTTTGGTGATGGGTACGCCATTTGCATCAGTAATTACAGATGCAACACCTGTGGCTGATGAGAATGCATCCTGTATCTGCTGAATTTCAGCAAGGTCAAATAAATCAGAAAACTGAAGAATTTCAGAATCCTCCCCGGGGCTGGTTAGAGATAGTATTCTCTTGCTCAGATCTCGCTGACTGTTTTGTAATTCTTCTTCGAAAATTTTACGGTTGCTTATGTCTCGAACTACTGCAAGAACCATTGTTTTTCCTGAGTGCTGGTAGCTGGTCAGTGAAACTTCTGCCCAGAAGATATCACCATACTTCTTTTTGGCTCTCCAGTCAAATTGCTGAGAACCATTAAGAACAGTCTTTTCAATCCATGCAATAGCATCATCATTTGAATACGGAAATATCCCAAGGCACAAATCACCTATATTATGGGTCAGAAGCTCTTCAACTGATGCATAACCATAGAGATCAGCGGCACGTTTGTTGGCTTCAATCAGATTTCCGGATGGATACTGATGAATAAAAATGGCTTCATTCGAGGCGTTAAATATTGCCCTGTAGCGAAGTGCAGCTTCTGTTGCACTATCGATGGGTGAGATATGAGTGAGAAACACAACATTTATCAGATACTCTGTGTCCTGACCATTTTTGTGTGTGCTTACAAAAATATCAACCGGAACTGAATTCCCCGATTTCGAATAAATTACATTATGAAATCGCCCCCTTTTTCCTGCAATAACCTGACTTACAATATCTTCAGAAAAATATAACTGCAATGAATCTCCCGTTTCCGGAAAAAAATAATCCGAAACAACCTCTGAATCGAAAAATGTTTTGCAGATAATCAGGTTCTTGTCAATTAACAAATCGAACCTGTTTCTACCCATTTCCAGATTGTTTTCTGTGCTTGTCTGTCCGGAGTTAAACATTTCAAAATCAGCTAATATTTTTACTTGTGAAGTAAATCTCACCGAAAGTACAAAAAACAATTAAGTAAAATGGAATGGAGAGGCATTATAATAAAAAAAAGAATCGAAAGATGATCAATAATAACGGAAGACTGAACTGCAAAGACTTTACCAACCACGGCCCGAATGCAATTTTAAAAAATTAAACCACCTAAAATCACTCAAATGCATCAGGTACTTTATCTCCCGGCAGTCAGCCTCCGTTATTTTTCTCAGATATTTCAAAAAACTATAAATCATCTTACCAATCAAAAAATAAGAAAGTTCCGGGTATCTGAACTGAAACTTGCTTATTTATAGAAAAATCTATTTAGTGTATCACATACACTAACAGATTGCAAAAATACCAGATTTTTTATTTGGCTCCACAAAATCGGAAATTAAATTTTAAATATTTCTATCAGACTAATAATGTGTGACTTATAAGCCAACAATAAAATATAGATAAATCAGGGGATAAATATTATATGAAATCTGCCGAAGATTCGGTAAAGTGTATAACAAACACGTATTAATCAATTACTTCAAAAAACTCCCATAAACTTGTTATACTATTAAATTGCAGTATATTTACACCTTTAAAAAAAAACCGTTAACAGGTTTGCCATATTAAAGTCAGATTATGCTTGATGAAAAACAAAATTCAGGGCTAAACTTTCATGTTTCGGTTGACTGTGTGGTTTTTGGTTTTGAATTTGGAAAATTAAATGTTCTGCTTCTTGAGCGTAAGATGCTTTTTGAAGGCGTTGAATTCAAAGACCTGAAGCTTCCGGGTGATCTGGTAAGAAAGGATGAAGACCTTGATACTGCAGCTGCACGTGTTCTCAAAGAATTAACCGGATTAGACAACATTTACCTGAGGCAATTTGCAGCCATCGGAACACCCGACAGGCTTTACAGGATGGAACGTGATATGGAATGGCTGCGTCAGATCGGACATCCTGAAGAAGTGGTTGTTACTGTGGCCTATTATTCTCTCATCAACATTGATCAGGACAAAATCAACAGATTTGAACTTCAGGAAGATGTAAAGTGGCATCCGGTTTCACAAATCAAGGAGCTGGCTTTTGATCATATGGAAATCTTCAACGATGCCCTGAAAGCTTTGAGAGATGAACTAAGATTCAATCCAATCGGATTCGAATTATTGCCTTCAAAGTTCACTTTAAGCCAGTTACAGAAACTTTACGAAGTAATTCTTGGTTCAACTCTTGACAAAAGAAACTTTCGCAAAAAAGTTTCCAATATGCCTTATGTTATTCCTATTAACGAAAAAGAAAAGGGTGTTTCACACAAACCAGCGCAGTATTACATTTTCAGTAAAAAGGTTTATGAGAAAACGAGAAAGAGTTCTCTTGATTTCTTCGTATAACAACTTTTTTATAATGAAGGATTCCGAAATATTCTGCCCAACATTTCCCTGTTAATTTCGTTATTAAAATTCCAGTTATCCTTTTTCTCATGCATCTGATCGAACCTTTCTATTCCTGGAGGAACCTCTACATAGCTTCTGAAGACATCAGATCGCCTTTTTATGGCCGTCAATATAGTGATAGTGAATGCATAAACTCAGTTTACAATTATTACATTAATCCTCAGTGGGATGAAATGGGATCTGCAACATTGTACTTAAAACTTTTGTATGCTGAGTACCCTGCGGGATTTTGTGTAATTGAATTTTTAGGCGAATGGAATGATCTGCTGTACAACGACATTATGTATCTGAAACGTAATGTGATTGAACCTTTGAACGATGAAGGCATCAATAAGTTTATACTCATTGGTGAAAATATTCTCAATTTCCATGCTGACGATGACTCTTATTATCAGGAGTGGTTTGATGAAATGGAAGATGGATGGATTGCGTGTATTAATTTCAGAGAGCATGTACTTGAAGAAATCAAGGATCGCCGCCTTGATTATTATATGGCAACCGGAGGCAGATTGAATGAACTCAACTGGAGAACGCTCAATCCCCGTCAGTTGTTTGCTGTTGTAAATGACATTATCACCAAAAGATTATCGGCCTGACACGAATGATAAAATGTCTTTCAATAAAGATATCAGGAAAAGTTCAGGGAGTGGGTTTTCGCTACTTTGCACTTGATGCTGCCCGGAAAACCGGCATAAACGGTTATGTAAGAAATGAAACCGATGGAACAGTTTTTATTGAAGCAGAAGGAACTCAGGAACAACTCGATATTTTTATTTCGCTTTGCAGAAAAGGACCGGGAAGGTCGATGGTAACAAATATTGTATATCAAAGCAGCCCGGTCATGGGCCACAATTCATTCATAATCAGATAAAATGTTCGAACTGAGATGTGTATTTTCTTTCAGTTTGAAACTCAAATTGCTGTTGCCCTAAGCATTTCTCTTTTTCCGGGAGGGCCGGGTAAACGCTCAACGCGAAAACCTGAAGACTGTAAGATTCTTCTCACCTCACCTCTTGCGCTATAGGTAACCAACACTCCGCCTGTAGTCATGCTTTCTCTTATCATTTGAAAAATATCGGGTGTCCAGAGTTCAGGTTCAACCTCGGGTGAGAATGCATCAAAATAAACCAGATTAAAAGCAGATTCAGGAGAAAGCCCGGACTGAAGCTTACACAAATACTTCCGGAATAAAAACCAGGGATTGATTTTCATCAGCTCACCATCTGCAGCTTTATGCATTGTAATAAAATCAGAAGAATGGCCAATTAAAAGATCCGTTTCAGTATAATTTAGTCCTGAAGCAATATCAAGAGACAAAGGGAAAGGCTCATAAGCAGTGTATAATGTTCTGATTTTTAGTTGAGTTGAGGCTTCAAGCGTAAGTAAAGCATTAAGTCCGGTACCAAAACCCACCTCCAGGACAGAAAGGTTATCGAAGCGCTCCGAAGCCAATGAAAATCCGGCCCGGATAAAAACATGCATTGATTCCTGAATGGCACCATGAATAGAGTGATAGTGCTCCCTTACTCCACTATTAAACAGAGTGTGTGAACCATCTTCGGTCAATACTTTTTCAATTTCAGTCATATAATTATCTGTTGTGCCTGAGGTTAATCCCAACAACCCTGCCGGGCATTTCTATATTGCCAAGGGCTTGCGAAAACGGAAGTCTGTGATAGGAAATTGTGCTGCCTGATGCCACATACAATTGATTATTCAATTCGTCGAATGCTATGCTGCCGGGTTCCTGAACAGCGGTGTAAAGGGTTGCACTTCCGGTTTGGGGACGGTACCACCAGATTTCATTTCCCGATGAAATAAAGTAATGATCTTTTCCTGAACCAATTACGATGTCACAATTGTCAAATACAAAATCCTTTAGCTTTACGAAGGTACTGTTCTCAATAGTAAACTCAAAGACTGCTGGCTTGGTTGCCTGATCAGTAAATACCAGAACAGAGCCTGAATTGTAAACCGACAAGTGTTTTACTTTTCCGGATATCTGCAATCTCCTC